>Ga0153956_1000405_pt1 | contig 50200 bp, 37 predicted proteins | sample TSFL040MetaG_FD_104704 | JGI IMG/M metagenome (GOLD analysis project Ga0153956, IMG submission 104704) | Attine ant fungus gardens microbial communities from Florida, USA - TSFL040 MetaG | ecosystem: Host-associated > Fungi > Mycelium > Unclassified | place: USA: Florida, Wekiwa Springs... | reverse complement strand
ACCTGCTGATCATCACCGGCGCGTTGGTGGGCTCCTCGGGTGCCTACCTGTCCTACATCATGTGCAAGGCGATGAACTGGTCGTTATCTCGGTGATCGCCGGCGGGTTCGGGATCGAAGCCGGCCCCGCCGAGGCCAAGGACTACGGCGAGCACCGCGAGATCACCGCCGAAGGGGTTGCCGAACTGCTGGGCGGCGCCGACTCGGTGATCATCACCCCCGGCTACGGCATGGCCGTGGCGCAGGCCCAGTACGGGGTCGCCGAGCTGACCCGCAAGCTGCGCGACCGCGGCGTCAACGTGCGCTTCGGCATCCACCCGGTCGCCGGCCGCCTGCCCGGCCACATGAACGTGTTGCTGGCCGAGGCCAAGGTGCCCTACGACATCGTGCTGGAGATGGACGAGATCAACGACGACTTCGGTGACACGTCGGTGGTTCTGGTGATCGGCGCCAACGACACCGTCAACCCGGCCGCCGCCGAAGACCCGTCCAGCCCGATCGCGGGGATGCCGGTGCTGACCGTGTGGGACGCCGACAACGTGATCGTCTTCAAGCGCTCCATGGCTTCCGGCTACGCGGGCGTGCAGAACCCGCTGTTCTTCCGGCAGAACTCCGCCATGTTGTTCGGTGACGCCAAGGACCGGGTCGAAGACATCCTGCACGCGCTGTAAGGCCCGCGGCGGGTCGCCGCCACCAGCCCCGCGGCGCCCTTGCTTAGGGCGTGTGCGGTCGGGCGAAACCCAAGCGTTTGGTTTGGCCTGCCGGCTGTGACGGCTCGCGATGCAGGCCGTTCAGCAACGCGAACAGGACCGGCTCGATCTCGTTGACCGCCTGTGCGGGATCGTCGGCGGCAGCGATGATGGGCCCGGTCTTGCTCAGCAGCGCATAGAGCAGCTCGGCGGTGACGCCAACCGGTACTGCCACGATCGCGCCGGCCTCGATCAGCTCGCCGAGCACACCGCGCAGCAACGGAAGCGCCAGTTCCTCGTCGACGGTCTGCTTGCGGTCCCAGCCCAAGGCGCTGGCCGATTCCCGCAATAACACCCGTGCGTCGTGATTATGGACGTAGCAGCGCAGCACGGCGCTGATTGCCAGCAGGGCCTGCTCCCACGGGCTGGCGTCACCGGGCATCGACTCCAGGGCGCCCGGTAGTACGGCCTGCATGACGTCGGACTGGCTGGCCCGGAATACCTCGGCGAAGATCGCCTGCTTGTCCCGAAAGTGGTGGTAGACGGCGCCCTTGCTGGAGTGCGATGCCTGCGCGATCTCGTCGACCGAGGTCGCTTCGAAGCCCTTGGCGACGAAAAGGTTCCGGGCGGCGTCGAGCACCGCGGTCCGCGTGAGCTCAGCGTGCATGTCCCGCCGGGTTGGCCTCCCGTTACCCATCGGCCAAAGCCTACTCACCGACTGTCAGTCTGTGTCAGACTATGGTCCTGTCCATTTTTCTCGACATGTGGAGTCGTCATGTTGACCGCTGGTCGCGCCAACGAGGGTAACGCCGCGTGGGCGCATCACGAGTGGCCGCCGGCAGCTCGGATAGCGGTCGAGGTATTCGTCGAGTTCATGCGCAACAACGGGGTGCGCCCCTACGACATCGCTACCCGGTGCCGGACCCGATCCCTCACCCGACATGTCCCCGTCGGGCCGCGGCAAGAGATCGTGCGTTCCTTCGATCTCGCGCCGCCCTTCTGGCCGGTCTCCGTCGACCCTTATGACGGCCTGCTGGCCGGTTACGGCATCGACCGCGACGGCGTGTGCATTCGCTACACCCAGAATCCCTACCCGCTGACCAGCCGGGCGGACGACGTGACGATCCAGCGCGTGCAGTTCTCGCAGGGATGTCAGAACGTGATGCGCCGTGCCACCCGAACCAACCCGGCCTTCATCTGCGAACCGCTGCCCTCGTGGCGTGCTGTCCAGGTCGTCGGGGAGTACCTCATCGATGCCGCGATATCGCTGTCCGAAGGTCGCGGCCCGGTCATGGAGAGAGCCATGTCCGCTGCCCAGGCCAGTCAGACTCCACCGGGGAGCACGACCGTAAGCTAGCTGCTCGTGAGCATCCCCAATGTGCTGGCCACCCGTTACGCCAGCACCGCCATGACCGACATCTGGTCACCGCAGGCCAAGATCGTTGCCGAGCGGCGGCTGTGGCTGGCGGTGCTGCGCGCGCAGTCCGAACTGGGTGTGCCGGTGCCCGCACAGGCGATCGCCGACTACGAGGCCGTCCTCGATGACGTCGACCTGGCATCGATCGCGGCCCGCGAGCGGGTGACCCGCCACGACGTCAAGGCCCGTATCGAGGAGTTCAATGCCCTCGCCGGTCACGAGCATATTCACAAGGGCATGACCAGCCGGGATCTGACCGAAAACGTCGAGCAGCTGCAGATCCGCCAGTCCCTGCAACTGGTCCACGACCACGGGGTCGCCGTCGCAGCGCGCCTGGTCAACCACGCGGTCGCCTACCGCGACCTGGTGATGGCCGGGCGCAGTCACAACGTCGCCGCGCAGGCCACCACGTTGGGTAAGCGGTTCGCCTCGGCTGCCGAGGAGACCCTGCTCGCGCTGGCGCGAGTGCGTGAGCTGATCGACCGCTATCCGCTGCGCGGCATCAAGGGGCCGATGGGCACCGCGCAGGACATGCTGGATCTGTTCGACGGCGATACCGCCAAACTGGCGCAATTGGAACGCCGCGTCGCGGGGTTCCTCGGCTTTTCCAAGGTGCTGACCAGCGTCGGGCAGGTTTATCCCCGCTCGCTGGACCACGATGTGGTCTCCGCGCTGGTGCAACTGGGCGCCGGCCCGTCCTCGCTGGCCCAGACGATCCGACTGATGGCCGGCCACGAGTTGGTCACCGAAGGCTTCGCGCCCGGCCAGGTGGGCTCGTCGGCGATGCCGCACAAGATGAACACCCGCAGCTGCGAGCGGGTCAACGGCCTGCAGGTGGTGTTGCGCGGCTATGCCTCGATGGCAGCTGAACTGGCCGGTGCGCAGTGGAACGAGGGCGACGTCTTCTGCTCGGTGGTGCGTCGCGTCGCACTGCCCGACGCCTTCTTCGCCGTCGACGGGCAGACCGAAACCTTCTTGACCGTGCTCGACGAATTCGGGGCCTACCCGGCGGTGATCACCCGCGAACTGGACCGCTACCTGCCGTTCCTGGCCACCACCAAGGTGTTGATCGCCGCGGTGCGTGCCGGAGTGGGTCGCGAAGCCGCCCATGAGGTGATCAAGGAGCACGCGGTGGCCGTCGCATTGGCGATGCGCGAGCGGGGCGCCGAGCCGGACCTGCTGGACCGGCTGGCCGCCGACGACCGGCTGCCGCTGGACCGGGCCGCGCTGGATACGGCCGTCGCCGACCGTCAGGCATTCACCGGCGCGGCCGCCGACCAGGTCGACCGGGTGGCGGCCGAGGTCGCCGGACTCGTCGAGCGGTATCCGGCCGGGGCTGCCTACAGCCCGGGCGCGATCCTGTAGCCGTCATGGAAGTCCAGGACCTCGCGAGCATCGACTTCACCGATCTGGACAACTTTGCCGACGGCTTCCCGCACGAGCTGTTCGCGCTGCATCGCCGCGTTGCCCCGGTGTTCTGGCACGAGCCCACCGCACACACTCCGGACGGCGAAGGCTTCTGGTCGGTGGCCACGCACGCCGAGACGCTGGAAGTGCTGCGCGATGCCGAGACCTATTCGTCGGTCACCGGCGGCGATCGGCCGTTCGGCGGCACCGTGCTGCAGGACCTGCCGATCGCGGGCCAGCTGCTGAACATGATGGACGACCCGCGGCACGCCCAGGTCCGGCGGCTGGTCAGCTCTGGACTGACGCCGCGGATGATCCGCCGCGTCGAGACCGACCTGCGACACCGGGCGCGGGCCTTGCTCGACGCCGTCGAGCCAGGGGTCTCTTTTGATTTCCTGGTCGACATCGCCGCTGAGGTGCCGATGCAGATGATCTGCATCCTGTTGGGCGTACCCGAGGCCGACCGGCACTGGCTGTTCGAGGCGATCGAACCCAGCTTCGACTTCCGCGGCTCGCGTAAGGCGGTGGTGTCGCGGCTGTCCATCGAGGACGCCGGCAATCGGGTCTACACCTTTGGGCGGGAGTTGATCGCGGCCAAGCGCGCCGAGCCCGCCGACGACATGCTCTCGGTGGTGGCCAACTCGACGGACCCCGAGCTCAACGATCTCGAGGTGTATCTGTTCTTCCAGCTCCTGTTCAGCGCCGGCGCCGAGACCACCCGCAACGCGATCGCCGGCGGGCTGCTGGCCCTGTCTGAGTTTCCCGACCAATATCGTTTGCTGCGAGGCGATCTCGGTCTGCTTCCCACGGCCATCGAGGAGATCCTGCGCTGGACCTCACCGGCTCCGTCGAAGCGGCGCACCGCCACCCGGCGGGCAGTGCTGGGCGGCCAGACGATCGACGCCGGCCAGAAGGTGCTGGTGTGGGAGGGCTCGGCCAACCGCGATCCGGCGGTGTTCAACCGGGCCGAGCAGTTCGACATCACCCGTAAGCCCAATCCGCACATCGGGTTCGGCCACGGCGCACACTTCTGCCTGGGTGCCCATCTGGCCCGCCTGGAGCTACGGGTGCTCTATGAGGAGCTGCTGGGCCGATTCGGTGAATTGGCGGTGGTGGCGCCGGTGGAGTGGACGCGCAGTAACCGGCACACCGGGATGCGACACATGATGGTGGAACTGCGGCCTTAGGTCAGCGAGCGGGACCGCGCCGAGGTCGTCGGGCCAGGCCTGCGGAATGCAGCTCGAGGGCGGCCAATCCTCCGATCACCGCGGGGTCTGCGTGGCGCCAGGCCCCGGCGGGGTCGGGACTGATCGCGGTCAGCTTCCCCAAAGGACGATTGGTCAGCGCGCGCAGCGCCAGAAGTTGCTGCCCGGCCATGGTGGCGTACAGCCCCAGCACCGCTCGTTTGCGCAAGAAGAACCGCAGTCGCAAGGCCAGCCACGGCATCGCCACCGCCAGAATCGGCGGGGCCGCGACCGCGAACGCGAGCAGGTAGGCCAGCCAGCCGGCCGTGGTGTTCAGATTGTGGCCGGCCCCGGCGATGTCGACGGCGGCATGGCCCGCCGCGGTGAGCGGCTTGCTCACGGCGTCGCCGACCAGCGGGATACGGTCCGCGCTCTTGCCTGCCGACGTCAAACTGTCAGCCACACCGTTGGCGCCGCGCTCGAACTGCTGCCCGACACCGGCGATGGTGGTGACCGCGCCATGGACGGCGAGCGCGACGAGTACCCACAAGAAGGTCCACGCCGCGACGACGACGTCGCTGAACAGTTGGGCCAGCAAGCGGCCGGGGGAGGTGGCGTAGGGCAGCAACCGGGACGTCATGCCTCCGATCCCAACACACCCGGCGGCCCGCTGCGCCCGGCTTCGCCGGTCTTGCGGTCACCGCTGCGTTTGATGGCGGTGGCCCGCTGCGCCCGACTTCGTCGCGATTGCGACCACCGCTGCGTTTGATGGCGGTGGCCCGCTGCGCCCGACTTCGTCGCGCTTGCGACCACCGCTAGGCTGACGCAATGTCGCGACCCGCGCTCTCCGATTACCAGCACCTGGCCAGCGGCAAAGTCCGCGAACTGTACCGGATCGATGATCAGCATCTGCTGTTCGTCGCGACCGACCGGATCTCGGCGTTCGACTACATCCTCGACAGCGAGATCCCGGACAAGGGACGCATCCTGACTGCGATGAGTGTCTTCTTCTTCGACCTCGTCGAGGCCCCCAATCACCTGGCCGGGCCACCCGATGACCCGCGCATCCCCGATGAGGTGCTCGGCCGCGCGCTGGTCGTGCGCCAGCTGAAGATGATGCCGGTGGAGTGTGTGGCCCGCGGCTACCTGACCGGCTCGGGCCTGCTGGACTACCAGCGCAGCGGCGCCGTGTGCGGCATCCCCCTGCCGCCCGGGTTGGTGGAAGCCAGCAAGTTCCTCAACCCGCTCTTCACCCCGGCGACCAAAGCCGAGATCGGTGAGCACGACGAGAACATCTCGTTCGCGCAGGTGATCGACATGGTGGGCCCGGTGCGTGCCGGTCAGCTGCGCGACCGCACCCTGGCCACCTATGTGCAGGCGGCTGATCACGCCCTGACCAAGGGAATCATCATCGCCGACACCAAGTTCGAGTTCGGCATCGACGAACACGACAACCTGGTACTCGCCGACGAAGTGTTCACCCCCGACTCGTCGCGGTACTGGCCGGCCGACCACTACCGGGCCGGGGTCGTGCAGCAGAGCTTCGACAAGCAGTTCGTCCGCAACTGGCTGACCGGTCCGGAATCCGGTTGGGACCGGGCCGGAGACCAGCCGCCCCCGGCGCTGCCGGACGACATCATCGCCGCGACTCGCGCCCGTTACATCGAGGCCTACGAGCGCATTTCAGGTCTGTCCTTCGACGACTGGGTCGGCCCCGAAGCATGACCGACGTGTCGCAGGATCTTCCGGCCCCACCGTCGGCCAAGCGCGTAGACAGTACCCGCACGCATCACGGGGACACCGTCGTCGACTCCTATGAGTGGCTGCGCGACAAGGCTGATCCCGCGGTGATCGCCCACCTGGAAGCCGAGAACGCGTACACCGACGCCGCCACGGCACATCTGGAACCCTTGCGCCAGGCCATTTTCGACGAGATCAAGGCTCGCACCAAGGAGACCGACCTGTCGGTCCCCGCCCGTCGCGGCGACTGGTGGTACTACGCCCGCACATTCGAGGGAAAGCAGTACGGCGTTCAATGCCGCTGCCCGGTCAGCGGCCCGGACGACTGGAATCCACCCCAGCTGGATGAGGCCACCGAGATCCCCGGCGAGCAGGTGCTGCTTGACCAGAACGCCGAAGCCGAGGGACACGACTTCTTCGCACTCGGTGCCGCCAGCGTCAGCCCGGACAGTCGCCTACTGGCCTACTCCGTCGACGTCGTCGGCGACGAGCGCTACACCCTGCGGTTCAAGGACTTATCCACCGGTGAACTGCTTCCCGACGAGATCGCCGGGATCGGTGCCGGGGTGACCTGGGCGACCGACAATCAGACGGTCTACTACACAACTGTCGACGAGGCCTGGCGTCCGGATACCGTGTGGCGCCACCGAATCGGCGCATCCGCGGAGTCCGCCGAGCAGGTCTACCACGAGGCCGACGAACGATTCTGGTTGGCGGTGGGACGCACTCGTAGCGACGCCTACGTGTTGATCGCGGCCGGTTCGTCGATCACCACCGAGGTGCGTTACGTCGACGCGGCCGACTCGCACGCGGAGTTCACCGTGGTGCTGCCGCGCCGCGAAGGTGTCGAATACTCCGTTGAGCACGCCATCATCGGCGGCCAGGACCAATTCCTGATGCTGCACAACGACGGTGCGGTCAATTTCACCTTGGTGCAGGTGCCGGTGGCGAAGGCGTCCGATCCGGCCGCACAGCAGACTCTGATCGCCGGGCGCGACGACGTGCGACTCGACGGGGTGGATGCCTTCGCGCACCACCTCGTGGTCGGGTACCGCGCCGAGGGCCTGCCGCGCATCCAGCTCTGGCCGATCAGCGCCGACGGTGACCTCCAGCCGCCGCAGGAGATCACCTTCGATACCGAGCTGACATCGTCGGGTCTGGCCGCCAATCCCAACTGGGACTCCCCGAAACTGCGGGTAGGTGCCACCTCGTTCATCACCCCGGTGCGGGTCTACGACATCGATCTTGCGACCGGCGAACGCACCCTGCTGCGCGAACAACCGGTGCTGGGCGAATACCGCGGCACCGACTACGTCGAATACCGTGACTGGGCCTCTGCCGAGGACGGCACCCGGGTCCCGGTGTCGATCGTGCACCGGGCCGGGATCGAACTCCCCGCTCCCACTTTGCTTTACGGCTACGGCGCCTACGAGTCGTGCGAGGACCCGCAGTTCTCGATCGCTCGGCTGTCGCTGCTGGACCGGGGCATGGTGTTCGCCGTAGCCCACGTTCGCGGCGGCGGTGAGATGGGCCGGCTGTGGTACGAACGCGGCAAGCTGCTGGAGAAGAAGAACAGCTTCACCGACTTCGTCGACGTCGGACGTCACCTGATCGATGTCGGAGTCTGTCGGCCCGGGCACCTGGCGGCGATGGGCGGCAGCGCCGGCGGGCTGCTGATGGGAGCGGTGACCAACCTGGCGCCGGACCTGTTCGCCGGAGTGGTAGCGCAGGTCCCGTTCGTCGACCCGCTGACCACCATCTTGGATCCGTCGCTGCCGTTGACCGTCATCGAGTGGGACGAGTGGGGAAACCCGTTGGACGACAAGGACGTCTACTTCTATATGAAGTCCTACTCGCCGTACGAGAACATCGCTCGCCGGGAATACCCGCCGATCCTGGCGATGACCTCGCTGAATGACACGCGGGTGTACTACGTCGAGCCGGCGAAATGGGTCGCGGCGCTGCGGCACACCAAGACCGATGCCAACCCGGTGCTGCTGAAAACCGAGATGAACGCCGGTCACGGCGGTATCTCCGGGCGCTACGAACGCTGGAAGGAGATCGCGTTCTCCTACGCCTGGCTGCTGGCGGTGGCCGGTGTCGATCAGCGCTAATCAGTTGGTGCGATGGCATCGGCGAACTGCTGCGGTAGCCAATTCAGCAGTGCCGGAATGATCCCGCCGATCACGGTGCCGTCGACCTGTCGGGCGATATCGAAGGTGTCCGGGTCGGAGGTGATGTTGATCGGTGACGGGGTGAAGCAGCCGATGAGCGGCACGCAGCGTTCGTCGAACACCACCTGACCGCCGGAGTACTGCAGCGTGGTGCTCAAGTCGGGGTGGGCCAGCGGCGCCAGCAGTCCGCCGAGCGGGATGGTGCCGTCGATCGCGTTGATGGTGATGTGGCCCAGGTATGCGGTCCCGGTGCCCAGCCCCGGGATGTCAACCGGTTCGGAGCCCAGATCGAACTGCTCACCGATCCAGTCATCGGGGCCCAGCCCGAATGGCGCCAAGATGTCCAGTGGCGCCCCCAACCCGTTCAGCGTGGCGTCGATCAGGTGCGCGGGTGCGGTGAACGCTGCCACGAACGCGCCCCAGAAATCGCCGGCGCGCAGATCACCGACGATGTCGTGGACACTGCCTGACAGCGCGGCCATGCCCAGATACGGCGCACCGATCACGTTGGCCAGCATGGCGATCGGCACACCCAACTCCAGGATGGGATTGCCGGCACTGTCGATGGCGTTCTGCAGCAGGTTGTAGAAGTTGCCGCTGAGCAGCGCGGCGACCACGTCGCCGGCGGACGGCTCCTCGATCTGGTCGAACATTGTGTCGACGTCTACGTTCACTGCGAAGTCGAATGCGGTGTGCACGACATTGTTGAAGTTCTGCCACGTGCCGGTGGCGGCGTCGAGGATCTCTTGGCCGAAGCCGCTGAAATCTCCGCTGAACAGCGCGCCGAAAATGTCCCGGGTGTACTCGGTCTGGTTGATCAGCATCTGGTGGACGAACGGAAACGGGTCGGCGAACCAGCCCTTGCCGAGATCCAACAGGTTGTCCCAGGTATTGGTGAACAGGTCGGCGTACGGGTTGAACAACTCTCCGGCCCCAGTCAGCTGCACAGCTGATGTCGGCACGGTGGTTACCAGCGATGTCGGCGCAGGGGTGACGGCGATCAAGCCGGCGGTCGCCAGTGTGGCGCCCAGAGATGTCGAAAAAGTCTGCTGCAACGGGCCGTCTCCTAAGTCCTTGCTGAGGATGTTAGCCGTAAAACATAAGTTGACGGTGCGGGTAACGTTGCGGCCATGAGCCTTCTCGACATCCCCCTCACCACGCTGGACGGCCGGTCCACCTCGCTGGCCGACTACGCAGACCGCGCGGTCCTGGTCGTCAACGTCGCGTCCAAATGCGGGCTCACCCCGCAGTACGGGGCTCTGGAGACGCTTGCGAAGGACTACGCCGACCGCGGCCTGACCGTGCTCGGCGTGCCCTGCAACCAGTTCATGGGTCAGGAACCCGGAACGGCCGAGGAGATCCAGACCTTCTGCTCCACCACCTACGGCGTGACGTTTCCGCTGTTGGCCAAGACCGACGTCAACGGCGACGAACGGCACCCGCTGTATGCGGAGTTGACCAAAGCCGCCGACGCCGACGGTACCGCCGGAGACGTGCAGTGGAATTTCGAGAAGTTCCTGCTGGCCCCGGGTGCCACCGTTGTCAACCGCTTCCGGCCCACCACGGTGCCGGATGCGCCGGAGGTGATCGCCGCGATCGAGGCGGTACTGCCCGACTGAGCGCGGCGGGAACGCTTCGCCGGCCGTACTTCTCGACGTCACCGGCCCGACATCTGTGCTGGTCACACTGAGGGAGTGACCGGACAGCTGATCGTCTCCATCTCGGGGATCGAGGCACGCACTCAGGCCGACGCCGAGCAGTTCTGCGCGCAGTTGGATGCTCGCGATGTTCCGGTGTCGCTGCTGGTGGCGCCGCGGCTCGGCGCCGACTACCGGCTCGATCGCGATCTGGACACCGTCGACTGGCTGGTGCGGCGCCGCGCCGCCGGTGCTGCGATCGTGCTGCACGGCTTTGACGAGGCCGCCACCAAGAAGCGCCGCGGCGAGTTCGCCACGCTGCCCGCTCATGAGGCGAATCTGCGGCTGCTGGGCGCCGATCGCATTATGGAACACCTGGGGTTGCGCACCCGGCTGTTCGCGGCGCCCGGCTGGAACGTGTCGCCGGGAACGGTCCGGGCACTGCCGCGCAACGGTTTCCGGCTGCTCGCTGGATTGCACGGGGTGACCGATCTGGTGGTCGACCACACTGCGCGGGCCCGGGTGATCGGCGTCGGGGCCGGGTTCCTCACCGCGCCCTGGTGGTGCCGGATGGTGGTGGCGACCAGCGATCGCATCGCGCATCGTGGCGGCGTGGTGCGGTTGTCGGTGGGTGCCCGCCAACTGGCCAAGCCCGGAATCGCCGTGGCCATGCTCAACGCGGTCGACACGGCGTTGGGCTACGGCTGCCTGCCGGAGGTCTACCGCTGGCCGCCGGCGCCGGTCGATATCGCTTCGGAGTTGAGCGCCTGAGTCCAGATTCCCGTCGCGAGCGTGCGCCGATGTACACGCTGAGCGGCGTGTTGCCGGGCAAACACGCGCGCTCGCGCAAAAGGGCCCGAATCTAGAAGCTGACGGCGCTCTCGGCGGGCAGCACCTGGAAGTCGGCGTGCCCCATCTCGGCCAGGCGGCCGTGATAGATCCCGCGGGCTTCGGTGGCGATGATGCCCTGGTGGATCGGTACCGCGGCGCGCGGCGCCACCGCGCGCAGGTAGTCGACCGCCTCGGAGATCTTCATCCACGGCGCCGCCGCCGGGGTGGCCAGCACGTCCACCGGTTCGCCGGGCACGAACAACGCGTCGCCGGGATGCATCAACCGGGCCGGATGCGCGTCGTCGCCGATCAGGTAGGAGATGTTGTCGATCATCGGCAGCTCCGGATGGATCACCGCGTGCTGCCCGCCCACCCCGCGCACCCGCAGCGGCCCGACGTCGAAGGCATCCCCGACATGCACCGCCTGCCAGGGCGGGCCCAGCTGGGCGGCGGTCTGCGGGTCGGCGTAGAGCGCGGCACCCGGGTTGGCGTCGATCAGGGCCGGCAGCCGCGCTACGTCGGCGTGGTCAGGGTGCTGATGAGTGACCAGGATGGCCGCCAGCCCGGTGATGCCCTCGAAGCCGTGCGAGAAGTTGCCGGGGTCGAACAGCACCGTCGTCCCGCCGAAATCGGCGAGCAGGCAGGAATGGCCGAAGTGGGTCAGTTGCATACCTAAAGATTGTGCGCTCCGGCGCCACCGACGGGCATCGGTATTGTTGACCCGACCGATTCCCCCGTCGACAGTAGGGAGCACCCGTGGCCCGGGTGGTTGTGCACGTGATGCCCAAAGCCGAGATCCTCGACCCGCAGGGGCAGGCGATCGTCGGAGCGCTTTCTCGGCTCGGACACACCGGAGTGTCGGATGTGCGGCAGGGCAAGCGTTTCGAGCTCGAGGTCGACGACTCGATCGACGGCGCCGCACTGGCCGAGATCGCCGAATCGCTGCTGGCCAACACGGTGATCGAGGACTTCACCGTCAGCCGGGAGACCTCGTGAGCGCCCGCATCGGCGTCATCACCTTCCCCGGCACACTCGACGACGTCGACGCTGCCCGCGCGGTCCGGTTCGTCGGTGCCGAGCCCGTCAGCCTGTGGCACGCCGACGCCGATCTCAAGGGCGTCGATGCCGTGGTGGTGCCCGGCGGCTTCTCCTACGGCGACTACCTGCGCTGCGGGGCCATCGCCCGATTCGCCCCGGTGATGGGCGAGGTCATCAAGGCCGCCGGCCAAGGCATGCCGGTGCTGGGCATCTGCAACGGCTTCCAGGTGCTGTGCGAGGCCGGGCTGCTGCCGGGTGCGCTGACCCGCAATATCGGCCTGCACTTCGTCTGCCGCGACGTCTGGCTGCGGGTGGAATCCACCGACACGGCGTGGACCTCCCGGTTCGAGGCCGACGCCGACCTGCTGGTGCCGCTGAAGTCCGGCGAGGGCCGCTACGTGGCCTCCGAAGCGGTGCTCGACGAGCTCGAAGGCGAAGGCCGGGTGGTGTTCCGCTACCTCGACAACATCAACGGCTCGCTGCGCAATATCGCCGGAGTCAGCTCGGCCAACGGCCGGGTGGTCGGGCTGATGCCGCACCCCGAGCACGCCATCGAGGCCCTGACCGGGCCCAGCGATGACGGGCTGGGGTTGTTCTACTCCGCGCTGGATGCGGTGCTGGCGGTCTGAGCGCGTCCCTTCCCGTCACGGGCCTCCTTCCTGGTAGCTAGCCGCCGATCGCCAACTGCCCGCCGGTGACCTGCAGCACCGCCCCGTTGATGTAGCTGGCGGCCGGGGACGCTAAAAAGGTGATGGCGTTGGCGATCTCGTCGGCCGCAGCGGGCCGCCCCAGCGCGGTGTAGGCGGCAAAGGAATCGGCGAGGCCTGGTGTCGCGTCGGTGCCGGGAGTTTCGGCCGGCCCGGGCTGTACCGCGTTCACCCGCACCCCGGACCGACCGAATTCATCGGCCCAGACCCGGGTCAGCAGTTCCACGCCGGCCTTGCTGGCGCCGTAGATGCCGCCGGTGCGAGCCGGGACGGCGGCGGCCACGGTGCTGAGGTTGACGACGGCGCCGTGGCCCCGCTCGGCCATCCGCGGCACCAACTGCTGCACCAGGATGTAGGGGGCGCGCAGGTTGATGTTGATGTGCTCGTCGAAGAACGCGTCGTCGGTGTCGGCGGTCGCGCCGAACTTGTAGACGCCGGCGTTGTTGATCAGGATGTCGACCGGGCCGGCCGCGGCGGCCAGCCGGCGCACATCGTCGGCGTCAGCCAGGTCGGCGGCCACAAAACGCGCTTTGCCGCCGGAGTTTTCGATCTCCTGCACCACTTTGGTGCCGCGTTCGGCATTGCGTCCGTGCACCACCACCGTCGCGCCGAGTGCCGCGAGCTGCAGGGCCACGGCGCGGCCGATCCCCGCGGTCGCGCCGGTGACCAATGCTGTCGAGCCGCCCAGAGTTGCTGCCATGGGAGCCGCCTCCTCGATAAAAGGGTGGAAGATGTGTTGCATAGCGTCGGCGGGCGTCCAGTTAATTCCGGTCGCCGAGGGGTGGCTATGCGCGTGGCTTATGGTCGCTATCAGCCGACTGACCACCCCGGACGGCGATAAGCTGCCCGAAGCGATGGAACTGCGGGAACTGAGCGCCTTTGTGGCGGTCGTGGAGGAAGGCGGCATGTCGGCGGCCTCGCGCCGACTGCACGTCAGCCAGTCGGCGCTGTCGCAGACCGTGAGCGCCCTGGAACGCGAGATCGGGGTACGGCTGTTGGAGCGCACCAACACCGGGGTACGGCCCACCGAGGCGGGCACGATCTTGCTTACCGAGGCGCGGGCCGTACTGGCCCGCTACCAGCAGGCGGTCCGGGCGATAGGCGAGTACCGCACCGGCACCGACGCAGTCATCAGGTTGGGTGTCCCGCTGGAGTTGGTTCCGGACCTGCTGCCCGCTGCGCTGGCCACGTTCGCCGCACAGTTCCCGACCACGCGGGTGGTCCCGCGGCATCTGTCGACCGCCGCGCAGATCGCCGCTCTGCGCGGCGATGAACTCGATGTGGGCCTGGTGCGTGAGCGGCCCGTCGGAACCGAGATCGACGCGCTGCTGGTCGCGCGCGAAAAGTTGGGTGTGCTGCTGGACGCAGCCATGGCGACGCAGTTGGCGGGTCCCGACGGGATTCACCTCGATGACCTGGCCGAGTTGCAGTGGGTCGGCTTTCCCCGCGGGGGCAGTCCGGCCTGGTACGACGAGCTGACCGGCATCCTGGGCAGTCATGGCGTCGAGATCGGGCCGCCGGCGCCCGAGAACCACGAGCTGATCGCGGCAGTGAAGATCATCGGGGTGAGCGGTGGCAGTGCGTTTGCATTGGCACCGCTGAACGGGCTCGGCGCGCTTCCCGACAACGTGGCGTGGGCGCCGCTGGTCGGGCATCCGGTGGTGCGGCGCACCTGGGTGGTGTGGCCGGCCGAGTCCCGTCGCCGCGATATCGGCCACCTGATCGCGAATTTCAGCGTCACAAGGACCTGATTGTTGGGCGATGTGATCGCGAATTTCAGCGTCAGTGGAGGTGGCGTTGCGGCATATGGTCGCGGGAATAACTCCGGCGCAGCCCGTACATTGACATGAGATCGATTCACGGGCGGGTCAGCTGCATACGGCCCCTTACGACCACCGAGAGAATGATGACAAACCCGGAAAATTCTGGAGTGCGGGTCCGTCGGTTCGCACCGCTGCGCTACGCGACGGCGGAGCGTTTCGGACGGCCGCAGCTGTTGTCTGACACAGGTGCAGGGCAGTCGAGCGGGCAGATCTGTCCACAGCTGCCGGGCCGTCTTGCCCCGGTCATGGGTGCGCCGAAAGCACCGCCACCGCAGGGCGAAGACTGTCTCAACCTCGCGATCGCCACCCCCAGCCGCGACGGGCAGCGGCCGGTCATGGTGTTCCTGCACGGCGGGGCGTTCGTCAGCGGCGGCGGGCTTTTGGATTGGTATGACGGATCAGTGCTGTCTGCGGAAGCTGACGTGGTCGTGGTCAGTGTCAACTACCGACTCGGAGTCCTGGGCTACCTGTGCCTGGACGGTGTGAGCGAGGGAAACCTGGGCCTACTCGATCAACTCGTAGCCCTCCAGTGGGTTCGGGACAACATCTCCGCGTACGGCGGTGACCCGTCCAATGTCACGGTGGTCGGTCAATCCGCAGGGGCCGTGTCGATTCGACTGCTAATGGCGATGCCGGCAGCACAGGGATTGTTTCGACGGGCGATCTTGCAAAGCGGGCCGGGCAAGGACATCGGGCGCCCACGGGAGTCAGCAGAATCCATCGGCCAGATGTTCGTCGATCACCTGGGCGAGGACCCCCGAACCGCCCGAACCACCTCGCTGCTGACCGCACAACAGGCTACGACCACAGCATTGCGGCAGGCCGGGGAGGTAGCGGTGCCGCCGTTTTATCCGGTGCTTGGGACTGGTGTATTGCCCAACACGGTCGATGGTTTCGGGGCGAGTGTGGAAGGTATGGACGTGATCTGCGGATGGAACGCCGATGACGTCTCGGCTTTCACCGGCCCCGGACCGCACGTCTGCGCCGCAACCACTCAGATTCTTGCCACGCCGACACATAAGCTGGCTACGCAACTGAACGACGCCGGCGCTCGTGCGTGGACATATCAGCTCGATTGGCGTCCTGCTGGATCACCGCTCGGGGCCACGCACTGTGTCGAGTTGCCACTACTGCTGGGAACACAAACGGCGTGGGAGCCGTGCCCGATGCTGGGCGACACTTCATGGGAGCAGGTCGATGTGCTCGGGCGGGCGCTACGGCGGGTGTGGGGTCACTTCGCGCATACGGGCGAAATCCTCACCGAGACGATGGTGCCGATTCCATTACAATGGAATCCTGAGGCGCAGGTTGTAGGCGCCTGAAAAGCGTATTCAGCTGGCGGCGGCGGTTCGGGCTTTGGCGTGGGCCAGGCGATAGGAGTCGGTGCCAGTCTCGATGCCACCAAAGGTAAGCCGGTCCACGATCGCCGCGCAGAGGCGTGGGTCGGTGAAGGTTTACGGCGGGTCGGCGCTTCGCCGGCCCAGGCTGGCCTGGCCTGGCTGCTGGCGCACCGCGACAACGTGCTGCTGATCCCCGGAACGTCGAGCATCGCGCACCTGGAGGAGAACATGAAGATCGCCGGTGTCGGACTGTCCGAGGAGGATGTTGCCGAGCTCGAACAGGCGGTCGAGCCTGCTGAGGCTGAGGCGCGACAACAATAGATCGTGTACGACAACCAGCGGGGAAAGCAAAGGCGGTCAAGATGTCACGAGACTTGTCGCCGTATGCCGCGATGCGGCCCTACTTCGAGGTCGTCGCCGAGGGTTTGCGCGGCTTGGTCGACGGCACTGACTTCTTCGACATGCATGCCGACGATGTGGTGGTCGAGTACATCATCACGGTCCCGGACTACCCGCGCAGGGTCGTCGGGCGCGACGCGCTTGCCGAACTGTATTCCAGTTACGGGGATTCCATCGTGCAGTCGGGCAGCAGCGACGTGCACCGCTACTACGACCCCGCCAAGTCCGTGGTGGTCCTGGAGTACACGATGCACGGCACCGTGGTGCACACCGGAGCGCCCTACACCAACCGGTTCATCTCGGTGATCACCGTCAAGGACCGCAAGATCGTGCACTGGCGCGACTACCTGGACCCGTTGGCGGTATTCGCCGCATTCGGCACCACGCCGGCACCCGGTAGCGGTTAGGGCCGCAACACGATCTTGCCCCGGGTGTGGCGATGCTCGAGGGTGCGATAGGCCCGCTGGACGTCGGCCAATGGAATAACCTCGGAGACCGGCACTTCCAAGTCGCCGTCGCCGATCAGTGCCGCCAGCTCCGCGAGCACCGCGGCATCAGCGGCGTCCGCGTTGCCGGCCGACTTGACTCCGAAGCGCTCCACGGCCGCAAAGTCGATGATGGTGTCGACGCGTTCGGCTGCTACGCCCAGCTGAGTCACGGCGAGTTCGACATAGCCCCCGCCGAAGAAGTCGAGGAACGCGTCAATCCGGCCATCGGGTGCGGCCGCCCGAAGCCGCTGCGCCAGGCCATCTCCGTAGTTGACCGGGATGACGCCATGATCCGACAGCCACTCGTCGTTGGCCGGTCCGGCGACGCCGATGACCGTGGCGCCGCTGCGTTTGGCCAGTTGCACCGCGATCGTGCCCACGCCACCGGCGGCGCCGGCGATCACCACGGTGTCGCCGGGCTTCAGATCGACCGAGCGGACCGCGGCGTAAGCCGTGGTACCTGCGACGTACAGACCGCCGGCGACCTCCCACGACACGTTCGCGGGTTTGTCCACGAGTTGCGAGGCGGGCACCACCACGTATTCGGCTTGGCTGGCGCGGTTTTCAGTGAAACCCAGCACCTCCTCGCCGACCGTGACGCTATCCACCCCGGGGCCGATCGCGACCACAACACCGGCGAAATCGCTGCCCTGGCCCGACGGGAACGTCGCCGGCCACACGTCGTGCATGGCACCCCGGCGGATCATCGCCTCGCCCGGGTTGATTCCGGCGGCCCTGACCTCGACCACCACCTCGTCGGTACCGGGCTCGGGACGGGCAACCTCGCGAACGTCGAGCACGTCGACGTCGCCGTAGTGATCGAAGCGCACGGCTTTCATGACTGACCTCCTTGGTGTTGTAGGTCGAACAGCGTCATTTCACCCTGCACGTATTCCCGAAGAATCAGCAGCGATCGGCGCTACGGTGATCGAAGGATGGTGACGGTCTAACTTCGCTAGGGGCGACGGCGCCGATCAGTCCGGTGGTGCGGCTGGGCCGCGATCCACGCCGGTGCGCAGCTTCACCGATGCGGAATAGGCCTGGCTGCGAAACCTCAGCACCGGGTCGTCGGAGGGCTCGATGCCGTCGGTCACGCGCATCGGATCGAACACGACGATATCGTCGCCGTGTTCACGTTCGGTGTCCAAGCCGGTGATGTCGATGGTGCCCACCGTGGTGTAGTCGGTGCTCGCCCACGGCGCCGACGGATCTACCGTCGAGTCGTTCGGCGCGGCGATCTGCACGCGGAAATAGAACCGCACCGGCCCGGTTGCCAGCCGGTCGTTCAGCTCCTCGGTAAGAAAGTTGAAGCCCTTCGCTTTTCCGGCCGACGTGGACAGAAACTGCTCTCCGGCAGCCGGAGACAGGTGGTAGCGGACGAAGCGGGCACCGCCGTCGGCGTCTACCCAGCGGAACGCATGCAACCCGTGATATTCGACGGTGGCGTAGCTGGCCGGGATCCGGTTGGCGGCGCGCAGGATCGGCAACGCGCCGAAGAGCGCAGGATGGGTGAGCAGATAGCCGGCCATCCGGACCGGCGCCGTCCGGCCGGGGCGCATGGCGCGCAGCAGGTCCACGAACCCGCCCGGCGTGCTGGAGACGAACAGCCGGGCGGTCTGGGTCGAGACGTCGGTGGTCGACCGGTCGGGCAGGGTGAACTTCACCGCCATCCCGCGCACCCCCGGTGCGCCGTCGGGCTGGGCCGGGTTTCCCGATCCGTTAGAGAAGCGGATCAGCGCGGGCACCGGAGAGCCGTTCAAGTGGGCGGCGCGGGACAGCTGTTGTGCCTCGGGGGTTGCGGTGAAGGTGCCCCGGTACAGGGTGCCCTTGGCGTGCAGTGCCCGGTTGCCCGGCTGTGCACCGCCGGTGTCCCGGATCGCCGCGATCGCGTCGTCTGGCGAGACTGTGTCGCCCATGGCGTGTAATCCTAGGGTCGCATTGTGCAGTGGCGCAATGATTTTGCGATCGTGCGCGAAATTCTCAGGTCAGCTTTTCGGTGGTGTCCCCTTGATCGCGCTGGGGGTGAAACCCGAAGCGATGGAAGCGATATCGATCCCCGGAAGCGACGCAACCAGCGTCGTACTACTGCCGCGGTGGGAGGACGGTCAACACCCGCGTGATGTGCGCGCCGAACTCGGCCATGAAGTCCCGGAGAAACCTCGCGGTGCCCTCATCGAGCACGGCGCCGTCGTCGGCGAACGTGTCGGGCTGGTACTGGAGGTAGGCCTCCGGGGCGGTCATCTGAGGTGAGTTGCAGTAGCCGAGTACGCTGCGCAGGCTCTGCTGGGCGATCGCTGTGCCCAATTTGCCGGGGGACATTCCGATCACCCCGGAGGGCTTGTGCGTCAACGAGTTGTCCCCCCAAGGCCGGCTCGCCCAGTCGATGGCGTTCTTCAACGCGCCCGGGATCGAGCGGTTGTATTCGGGGGTGACGAACAGGAGGGCGTCCACGGCGGCGAACGCGGCCTTGAGGGCGCGGCCGGCAGGTGGGAAGTCGGCGTCGTAGTCCGGGCTGTAAAGCGGCAGGTCGCCGATCGGGATTTCGACGAATTCCAACTCCGGCGGAGCCAAGCTGATCAGTGCCGTTGCCAGCATGCGATTGATGGATTGCCGTGAGAGGCTGCCGATGATGTAGCCAACTTGGTACCGAGTCACAAAACCTCCCCATTCTGATGGCGCGACGATGCATACACCGTTGGGCGCCATGGGTTTCGCGCAGACCTCGCTGAGGGTAGTACATGGTTTCGGCTTACGCAGTTCAATGCGCGGACTCGGCCGAACAAGATCGGTATCGACCGTGTCGTCCGCCGATGAATTCCTTTGCAATACAGGGGGAGCACGCTCGCCGCACGGATCGCCGCTCATCCCGCGAGGTTCGGGGCGTTTGCCGCCCTACGACAGCACGCGCGAATTGCGGGTCGCTTCGGTACAGCGCCGCTACCTAAGGGGTGAGCGCGACGGCGGCTTCGGCGGTGTGGCACAGGAACGTCAGTGTCTCCTGCAGGTAGAGCTGCACGTTCTCGGCGTCGTGGGACAGGTAGCCGATGGCCACGTCGGTGCCCAGCCGCAGGTCGAAATCGCCGCCGCGGGTGGTCAGCACGAACGCGCCGTCGATCGCCGGCGCCCAGATGATGTCGCCGGTGACCAGGCGGCGTAGGTGCTCCAGGATCGGGTAGCCGTGATCGGAGGTCTCGCTGACCTTGGTGTAGGCGTCGGCCGACAGCAGCACCGAGTATGGGCCGTCCACCCCGGCCAGCCGCAGCGCCGACAGCGCCTGGCTGATCACGTCCGGGATGCCTCGCGGGTCCTCCGGCAGCGTCAGCTCCGGATTCGAGCTGGCGCTGCGGATGCCCTCGACCGCGGCGGCGGGGTAGCCCCCGAAGATGATCCGGTCTTCGGCGAACGCCAACTTCTTGGCCGCGGCCTTCACCGGGTCCCAGTCGGGATCTTGGGAGCCCCGCTCGACGTCGTCGATCTCTTCACGCGACAGGGTGAACGGAACCCGCAGGCGCACCAGCGGTTTGCTGTCGCGCAGTTGTGCCTCCACGCCGTCGGCCGGCGCGCCGATCCCGGTCAGCCGCCCGGTGCCCACCGCGGCCGCCGTCGGGCCGGCCGGCTCGCTGACGTCGACCACCCGGCGCCCGGCGATGTGCCGCTTGAACGTCCGGGTGGCCTCCTGCTCGATGTCGGCCCAGGCCGCTTCGGTGACCGGGGCCAGATCGCGATACAGGTTGTTCATTGCGAGGTTCCTTTCAGGCTGCCGATGTTCAGTGAGCCTTCAACGCCGGTGGTCTCGACGGGCTCGGAGGGTGGGGGTGTCGCTGCTCCCGGGAGCGGCGGCGGATCGTCGAGGAAGTCGGCGGTGGGGGTGAAGAACATCCCGCCGGTCACCGCGGTGGAGAAGTCCAGGATGCGGTCGGTGTTGCCCGGCGGGTCGCCGAGGAACATGTTCCGCAGCATCTGCTCGGTGATCTCAGGCGTCCGCGAGTAGGCGATGTAGTACGTGCCGGACTCGCCGGAGCCCACCGAACCGAACGGCATGTTGTGCCGCACGATGTCCAGTTCGTTGCCGTCGGCGTCGGTGATGACGTTCAGCGCGATGTGCGAGTTGGCCGGTTTCACCGCGTCGTCGAACTCGATGTCGTCGGCCTTGGTCCGGCCGATCACGCGTTCCTGCTCGCCGACGGGCAGCGCCTCCCAGGCGGCCATGTCGTGCAGGTACTTCTGGATGTGCACATAGGAGCCGCCGGCAAAGTCGGGATCCTCGTCACCGATGGCGGTGGCCGCCACCGCTTCGTCGTCGACCGGGTTCTCGGTGCCGTCGACGAAACCGAGCAGGTCGCGATTGTCGAAGAACCGGAAGCCGTGCACCTCGTCGACCACGGTGATCGCACCGGCCATCGCCTTGACGATCCGCCCCGCCAGCTCGAAGCACACGTCCAGGGTCTCGCCCTTGACGTGAAACAGCAGATCCCCGGGCGTGGCCGGGGCGGTGTGGCGGGGACCGGTCAGCTCGACGAACGGATGCAGCTCGGCCGGCCGGGGCCCGGCGAACAGCCGGTCCCACGCGTCCGAACCGATCGAAGTCACCACTGACAGCCGCTTGGTCGGGTCGCGAAAGCCGATCGCCCGGGCGAAACCCGCCAGGTCGGGCAACGCGTCGTGCACTGTCGCTTCGCCACCCCCATTGATGGTGGCCACCAGAAAGATGGCCGCACAGGTCAAGGGAGCGGTGACGGGCTGAACGGACGGCACGCTATCGACCCTAACGCCCCCATCGGCGTCCGGATGCGAAAGACTTGAGCCTATGGCGGCCACCGCAACCGGATTATGCGAGTTCATCGACGCCTCACCGTCGCCGTTTCACGCCTGCGCAACCGTGGCCGAGCGGCTGCGAGCCGCCAGCTACACCGAGGTCGCCGAAACCGACCGCTGGCCACAGACGCCCGGGCGGTACTTCACCGTCCGGGCCGGATCCCTCATTGCATGGATTAGTCCGGAGCACGGTGGCCACCTCCCGTTCCGGATCATCGGCGCGCACACCGACAGTCCGAACCTGCGGGTCAAGCAGCACCCCGCCCGCGAGGTCGCCGGCTGGCAGCTGGTGGCGCTGGCGCCCTACGGCGGCGCCTGGCTGAACTCCTGGCTGGATCGCGACCTGGGGATCAGCGGGCGGCTGTCGGTACGCAGCGGTGCCGAAAGCTCTGGGATCAGCCACCACCTGGTCCGTATCGACGAGCCGATCCTGCGGGTGCCGCAGCTGGCCATCCACCTGGCCGACGACCGCAAATCGGTCACCCTGGACCCCCAACGGCACGTCAACGCGGTCTGGGGAGATGGCCGGTCCCCGGACTTCCTCGGCTACGTGGCGCAGCGTGCCGGTGTGGAACCGCGCGACGTGCTGGGGTTCGACCTGATGACCCACGACCTGGCGCCGTCGACCGTGACCGGGCTGGGCCAGGAATTTGTCAGCGCGCCGCGGCTGGACAACCAGGCCAGCTGCTACGCCGGGCTGGAGGCTCTGCTCGCCGCCGGGCCCGGCCGCTACCTGCCGGTGCTGGTGCTGTTCGACCATGAGGAGGTCGGATCGACGTCGGATCACGGCGCCCAGTCCGATCTGTTGCTCACCGTGCTGGAGCGGATCACGCTGGCTGCCGGCGGCGATCGTGAGGACTTCCTGCGCCGGCTGACCGCCTCCACGCTGGCCTCGGCGGACATGGCGCACGCCACCCACCCGAACTACCCGGAGCGTCACGAACCGGGCCATCTGATCGCGGTCAACGCCGGCCCAGTGCTCAAGGTGCAGCCCAACCTGCGTTACGCCACCGACGGCCGCACCGCCGCCACTTTCGCGCTGGCCTGCGACCAGGCAGGGGTGGCACTGCAGCGCTACGAGCACCGGGCCGACCTGCCCTGCGGATCGACCATCGGACCGATGAGCGCCGCGCGCACCGGAATCCCCACCGTTGACGTGGGCGCTCCGCAGCTGGCCATGCATTCGGCACGGGAACTGATGGGCGCACGCGACGTGACCTCCTACGCGGCAGCTCTGACGGCATTCCTGGCGCCGGACTGAGCCGAAATCGGTGCCATAGACTGTGCCCGTGACGCCCCCGACCACGCTGGACACCGTCGAACACGCCGCCGCAACGCCCGAGCACCCGCAACCGTTCGCCGAGTTGGGTCTCAAGGACGACGAGTACCAGCGCATCCGCGACATCCTGGGCCGCCGCCCCACCGACGCCGAGCTGGCCATGTACTCGGTGATGTGGAGCGAGCACTGCTCCTACAAGTCCTCCAAGGTGCACCTGCGCTACTTCGGTGAGACCACCACCGACGAGATGCGCAAGGCCATGCTGGCCGGCATCGGCGAGAACGCCGGCGTCGTCGACATCGGCGACGGCTGGGCGGTCACCTTCAAGGTCGAATCGCACAACCACCCGTCCTACGTCGAGCCCTACCAGGGCGCGGCCACCGGAGTGGGCGGCATCGTGCGCGACATCATGGCCATGGGCGCCCGCCCGGTCGCGGTGATGGACCAGCTGCGTTTCGGCGCCGCCGACGCCCCTGACACCCGCCGGGTGCTCGACGGGGTGGTGCGCGGCATCGGCGGCTACGGCAATTCGCTGGGGCTGCCCAATATCGGTGGCGAAACCATCTTCGATCCCTGCTACGCGGGCAACCCACTGGTCAACGCGCTGTGCGTCGGCGTGCTCAAGAAGGAAGACCTGCACCTGGCGTTCGCCTCCGGTGCCGGAAACAAGATCATCCTGTTCGGCGCGCGTACCGGGCTGGACGGCATCGGTGGGGTGTCGGTGCTGGCATCGGACACCTTCGGCGGCGACGAGAGCGGTGCCGGACGGAAAAAGCTGCCGTCGGTTCAGGTCGGCGACCCGTTCACCGAGAAGGTGCTCATCGAGTGCTGCCTGGAGCTGTACGCCGCCAAGCTGGTGGTCGGCATCCAGGATCTCGGCGGTGCCGGATTGTCGTGTGCCACTTCCGAGTTGGCGTCCGCCGGCGATGGCGGCATGGCGATTCAGCTGGACAAGGTGCCGCTGCGCGCGGCGAACATGAGCCCGGCCGAGGTGCTGTCGAGCGAGTCGCAGGAACGCATGTGCGCTGTGGTCGCCCCGGAGAATGTGGACGCCTTCATGGCGGTCTGTGCCAAGTGGGACGTGCTCGCCACCGTGATCGGTGAGGTGACCGACGGCGACCGGCTGCAGATCACCTGGCACGGCGAGACCGTCGTCGACGTGCCGCCGCGCACCGTGGCCCACGAAGGCCCGATCTATCAGCGCCCGCTCGCGCGCCCCGACACCCAGGACGCCCTCAACGCCGATCGTTCGGACAAGCTGCCGCGGCCGGTCACCGGGGAGGAGTTGCGCGCGACACTGCTTGCGCTGCTGGGCAGCCCGCACCTGTGCAGCCGGGCGTTCATCACCGAGCAGTACGACCGCTACGTGCGCGGCAACACGGTGCTGGCCGAGCACGCCGACGGCGGGATGCTGCGTATCGACGAGGCCTCCGGGCGCGGGATCACCATCTCCACCGACGCCTCCGGTCGCTACACCAAACTCGACCCCTACACCGGGGCGCAGCTGGCGCTGGCCGAGGCGTACCGCAACGTGGCCGTCACCGGCGCCACGCCGATCGCCGTCACCAACTGCCTGAACTTCGGTTCTCCGGAAGACCCCGGGGTGATGTGGCAGTTCGCCGAGGCCGTTCGCGGTCTGGCCGATGGCTGTGCGGCACTGGGGATTCCGGTGACCGGCGGCAATGTCAGCTTCTACAACCAGACCGGCGCCACGCCGATCCACCCCACCCCCGTCGTCGGGGTGCTCGGGGTCATCGACGACGTCAGCCGCCGTATTCCGACGGCGTTCGGCGTCGAACCGGGCGAGACGCTGATCCTGCTCGGCGACACCCGCGACGAGTTCGACGGGTCCATCTGGGCGCAGGTGACCGGCGATCACCTGGGCGGGCTGCCGCCGACGGTCGATCTGGAACGCGAGCAGCTGCTCGCCGAGGTGCTGAGCGCGGCATCGCGCGACGGCCTGATCTCGGCTGCCCACGACTTGAGCGAAGGCGGGCTGATCCAAGCCGTCGTCGAGTCGTCGATCGCCGGTGAAACCGGTTGCCGCATCCTGCTTCCCGAAGATGCCGATCCGTTCGTCTTCCTGTTCTCCGAGTCGGCGGGCAGGGCGCTGGTGGCGGTGCCGCGCACCGAGGAGAGCCGATTGCGCTCGATGTGCGAGGCACGCGGCCTGCCGGCCACCCGTGTCGGTGTGGTGGACCAGGCCTCGCAGGAGATCGAGGTCCAGGGCCAGTTCAGTGTCTCGCTGACCGAACTGCGCAGCACCTCCGAAGCGGTGCTGCCGGGGCTGTTCGGATAGTCCGACCAGGATGCAGGCACCGGCCAAACACCCGCTGTTGGTGTGGGCTTGGAGCCTGCTGCGACTGGGGTTCGTCGGAGTGGCGTTCGGTGCGCTGTTCTTCTGCCTGTCGCTGACCCCGTCGCTGCTGCCGCGCGACTGGGTGTTCCAGGGGCTGATCGGCGGGATCAACGCAGCCTTCGGCTACGGGCTGGGCGTACTGATCGGCGCCACGGTGGAACGTTTCCTACTGCGCGGCGCCAGCTGGTGGCCGCCGCCGCGCCCGGTCTTGTTCGCACTCAAGGCAACAGTGGTGGTGGCGGCCCCGGCCGCGTGCATTGTGATGCTGATCCCGGCCGCCGGCTGGCAGCGTCAGGTCTCCGAGCTGCTGGGCATCGAAGGCCCGGCGACACTGGGCTACCTGCGCACTCTCGGCGTGGCGATCGGGGTGGCCGCCGCGCTGGTGGCCACGGTGCGGGTGCTGATCGACGCCAGTCGGCTGCTGGCACGGGCGCTGATCCGGCGGTGGCACCTGCACCGCGAAGTCGCCATGTTCATCGGCAGCGCGATCGTGGTCGTGCTGCTGACCACCTTGATCAACGGTGTGCTGATCCGCGGTTTCTTCGCCGGCGCCAGCGCGGTGTTCCAGCCCGAGGACAGCGCCACCGTGCCCGGGACGAACCAGCCGCTGCAACCGGAGCGATCGGGCAGCCCGGAGTCGTTGGCGCCGTGGGCGACCCTGGGCAGTCAGGGCCGCAGCTTCGTCGCCGGGGGAGTGCACGCCGCCGAGCTCAGCCGGATCAACGGACGGCCCGCCCGTGAACCCATCAGGGTGTATGCCGGGCTGCACAGCGCCGGTGACGACCAGGGGCGAATGCAGCTGCTGCTCGACGAACTGGACCGCACCCAGGCCTTCGATCGCCAGGTGTTGGTCGTGGTGCCCACCACGGGCACCGGGTGGGTGGATCCGGCCGCGGCCGATGCGCTGGAGATGCTCTACAACGGCGACACCGCGATCGTCGGCGTCCAGTACTCCTATCTGCCGAGTTGGATCTCCTTCCTGGCCGACCAACGCAAATCGATGGACTCCGGCCGGTTGCTGGTGCGCACCGTCGCCGAGCGGTGGCGTGGCCTTCCGGTAGGGCAGCGGCCCAAGCTGGTGCTCTACGGCGAGAGCCTGGGATCGATGGCCGGGCAGGCCGCGTTCGACTGGCTGCCCGATGTCGCAGACATGGGCTATGAGTCCGTGCTGTGGGTGGGGCCGCCGCAGGCCAGCCCGCTCTGGCACGCGCTTCTGGTGCGGCGCGACCCCGGCAGCACCGCCGTGTTGCCGCGCTACGACAACGGCCGCACGGTGCGGTTCTCGCAGGGCACAGTGCCGGCCGAGATCGCCCGGATCGCCGCGCCGCCGTGGGACGGCACCCGGGTGCTTTTCTTGCAGCATGCCTCCGATCCGGTGGTGTGGTGGTCACCGGACCTGTTGTTCGAGCGGCCGGACTGGCTGACCGAAGCGCCCGGCCCGGACCGGACCGCATCCATGCGCTGGTACCCGGTGGTGACGTTCTGGCAGGTGAGTGCGGATCTGTTCCACGGTGAGCAGATGCCCGCCGGGCATGGCCACAATTACGCGGACACGATCCTGGACGCACTCGTGGCGGTGTTGCCGCCCGACGGCTGGACGCCGGCCGACACCGAGCGGGTGCGTGCGGCTCTGCCCGCCTGAGACAACCAGTCAAGAGAACTGACACGCAGAGTCATCGCGGACCTGGGTGCACCTGCATACGGTGAACCGAGGCCTCACCGCGCTCGCACCATCACGCCGGGCATCGCACAGTGAAAACAAGATGGAGTTCAGGCATGGCAAACAATCCCGAAAATCATTCGGCCACAAGATATACCGAAAAATGTCGAGTGAACTTCGACGATCTGGATGCCTACGGAATGCTTCATGCCGGGCGCTACTATGCACTGGTTGAGCGCGGTATCGCGGAATATGTTGCGCGCTTAGGGATTTCATTGGGGCATGAAGACATGTTTGTCGTTGCCCGCGAGATCAAACTGACCTTCGGAGTGCCGATTCGCAGTATCGGCGATGTCGACCTCGTGTTTTGGGTGTCTCACCTCAGCCGAAGCAGTGCCACCTTCGAGTTCGTCGTGACCAGCGACGCCGGCGAGCATGCGCGAGGGTATCGGGCGATCACCAAGGTCGACCCGGCGACCGGACGGTCCGCCCCGTGGACGGACGAAACACGCGCGCAGTTCTCCGTCGGACTCCAGGACCTGAATGCAACACCGGCCATGGCGTCGGCGGGCAGGTAAGCGGCCAGAGCGCAACGTTGCCGAGTAAGGGCTCCTGGAGCCACCAGGGAAAGGGACCCGCGATGGGTGATCTGCCGCTGGCCGCGGCGCCGTTCGCTGTGGGCGAGTGGGCGCCCGAGGTGAGACTTCCACCCGGCCCACGATGGTTGGCGCCGAAGTACAGTTCGCTGTTCTGGCATCGACGAACTCAGACCGTCGACCAATGTGTGCGCCGCTACGGCGACGTATTCACGCTGACCGTTCCCTTTTACGGCCGGTCCGTGATCGTGGCGGATCCCGACCTGGCTAGACAGGCGTTCACCGCCTCCACCGATGAGACCGGATCCAGTACACCGAACTTGGGCCGGATGCTCGGGCCGAAGTCACTGTTCGCCCTGGACGGGGCCGAACACCGAGAACGCCGCCGCCTGCTCACACCGTTGTTCTCCACCAAGAGCTGCGGCAATTTCGAGCAGATCTTCGCCGAAGAGACATTGCGCGAATGCGAGAAGTGGCCCGACGACGAACCGTTCCCGCTGCTGCCGTCGATGACCCGTATCAGTCTGGAGGTGATACTGCGCGTCGTGTTCGGTGCCGGGGGCCGCCACCTGGACGAGCTGCGGCTGCTGGTACTTCCCTTCCTCCAGCTCGCGTCGCGGCTAGCCGTGTTCCCCATCCCGCAAGCGATCGGGCGGCGAGTGAGGCACCGTCACACACCGTGGGGAAGATTCCGCGAGTACCGGCGATCCTACGACGAGATCATCGGCCGGCTCATCGAAACCATCAAGGCAGACCCGGATTTCGATACTCGGACCGACATCCTGAGTCTGCTCCTCAAAGCTGTCTATGACGACGGCTCCGCCATGACCCAGAAGGAAATCGCGGACGAGGTGCTGACCCTGCTCGCGGCGGGACATGAAACCACCGCCGCGTCGATGGCGTGGGCATTCGAGCGGATCACCCGCCACCACGATGTGCTCGACAGGGTGGCGGCGGAGGCGTTGACCGAGGGCAATGAGTACCGCCGGGCGGTCATCGCGGAAACGTTGCGGACCAGAACCGTCATCGCATTGATCGGACGAACGGTATACGCCAATACATTCCGGCTTGGCCCGTGGGTCGTTCCGCGCGGAACAACGCTGATTATCGCGCTGTCGCAGCTTCACCAGCGGGGGGAAGAGTATCCGGATCCGCAACGGTTCGACCCGCAGCGCTTCATCGGGAAACCCATTCCCGCCTACGCGCACCTGCCGTTCGGTGCGGGTACCCGCCGTTGCATGGGCGCTGCCTTCGCCGGCCTGGAGATGGACGTGGTCCTCCGAACGGTCCTGAGGCACTTCCGGGTGGAGCCGACAACCGCGCCGGATGAGCGACTCCAATCGCGCGGCGTCGCCGTCGTGCCGGAGGGCGGTGCCCGAATTGTCGTCCACCGGAACGGCTGACCGATGTTTGGCGTTCTCAAGAGATTCTGGATTCTGCTGGTTCTGAGCATGGTAATGCTAACGGGAGGATGGGCAGTCGTCCGTGTTCGGGACACCTTCGCATTCGATGGCGTCGTGCCCAGTGGCGAACTCAACGCGAGCATCAACTTCCTTGATGAGAACGGCCAGCCGAATCTTGTCGATCAGGCCCGATTGCCGTGGGAATACACGATTGTGACCACGCTGCCGTCGTGCCCGCGTTCCTCATCGCGATCTGAAACGGGTTCGTGCCGACGCGAAGCGAATCCCTTGTCGGGGTCTCCGGCAGATAGTAATTGGAGGAAAAACTGATGGGACGACTGGCTGGCAAGGTTGCCGTGATCACCGGCGGCAGCAGTGGCATCGGGCTGGCGACGGCGCGAAGATTCGTCGACGAAGGCGCTCACGTTTTCATCATGGGACGCCGAAAAACTGAGCTGGACAAGGCCAAATCGCTGATCGGACACGGCGTCAGCGCGGTCGCCGGCGACGTCACCAACGGTGCGGATCTGGACACGCTGTTCGCGGCGGTACGTGACAGAGCGGGCGGAGTGGACATCCTGGTAGCCAACTCGGGTCGGTCCGGAACCGAGATGCTGGGCCAGATCACCGAAGAGAATTTCGACGCCACCTTCAACGTGAACGCCCGCGCAACACTGTTCACGGTGCAGAAGGCACTGCCGCTGATGCGAAACGGCGGCTCGGTGATTTTGATGGGCTCGGCCGCATGGCGTCTTGGCGTGCCCGGTTACAGCGCCTACAGCGCGACCAAGGCCGCCTTGCGGTCCTATGCCCGCACCTGGACACGGGAGTTCAGCGACCGGGGCATCCGGGTCAACACGTTGAGCCCCGGTCCGATCGAGACTCCCATGTTGGACGCCCAGGAGGGTAGGGATCAATTCGTCGCGGCGGTACCGCTCAGCCGGTTCGGCCGCCCCGAGGAGATCGCTTCGGCCGCACTCTTTCTGGCCTCCGAGGACAGCAGCTATGTGGCCGGCATCGAACTGAGCGTCGATGGTGGGATGTCCCAGGTCTGACCGCAACAGCGAATCCTGAAACGATTTGGCCGAGGAGGACACGCGTGGACGGGCGCATCGCCATCATCACGGGAGCCAGTTCCGGCATCGGGCGTGCCACGGCCGCCCGGTTTGCCGCGCGGAAACATCGCCTGGTCGTCAACGCGCGCGATCGACAGGCGCTGGCCGCGGTGGAAGAAGAACTCACCGCCACTGGATGTGAGCTGACCGCCGTCGCGGGCGACGCTGCCGAACCCGACGTTTTGGACCGACTGGTCCGCGCATGCCATTCCCGGTTCGGTGGTGGGCCCAGCATCGGGGTGGTCAATGCTGGTGGTGGCCTGCCGGGGACGCTGCTCACCTCGGATCCGGCACGGTGGGACGAGCTGTTTCGCGTCAATGTGCTCGGGTCCTTGCGTCAGATGCGGACATTCGCCTCGGCGATGCTGGCCACCGCCGAGGCGGCGCCGTTGCGGGAGCCACTGGACATCGTGGTGACTGGCTCGACGGTCGGTACCAACGTGTCTCCGTTCAACTCCGTCTATGGGGCCTCGAAGTTTGCGGTTCACGGAGCTGCCGAGGGGCTACGGCGTGAGGTGGGCCCACTGGGAATCCGGGTGTCGTTGATGGAGCCGGGACTGGTCGCGACGAATTTCCAATCCGCCGCCGGATATGACGCGGACTGGTTCAGCAGCTACTCGACGGAAGTGGGTCCGGTGCTGGACTCCGACGACGTTGCCCGGGTGATCGAATTCGTCACCAGTCAACCGCCGTACGTTCACCTGAGTTCGGCGGTGGTGCGGCCAACCCGACAGCCCTACCCGTAGCAATGAGGACCATCGCCGATCTACTCCACGCCGCGGCATTCACCGGCCCGGACCGCATCGCGGTCTCGGATTCCACGCGATTTCTGGACTATTCAGCTATGGAGCGGATAGCCGGTGCAGTGGCGGCGCTGCTGACGGAAGCCGGGTTCGTGTCCGGCGAACCGGTGGCGATCCGCGGGGTGCGCGATGCGCGTCTGCTTGCGGTATTCCTGGCCGTCATGCGGGTGGGTGGCGCGGCGTGCGTCGTCGGTAGTGATTGGAGTGAGAGCGTTGTCCGCCGGCGGCTCCAAGCGATAGCGCCGCGGTGTGTCCTGACGACGGACGCCGGCTGTGTGGAATCGATAGGGCCGATTCCCCAGCGGGCCGTTGACATTGACGATCTGCTGGACGGCACTGACGCAGGTCCGCCACCACCCGCCGTGGTCGTTCCGTCACAACCCGCCTACCTCACGTTCACCACGGGTTCCTCGGGCGCGCCGAAGGCCGTTGTGGTCAGCCACGCCAACGCCGTGCACTATGCGCTGGGGTTGCGCACTCGACTTGCCGTCAGCGAAACCGACACGGTCCGGCTTGCGCAGGTCACCACGTTGGCCGCAGACCTGGGCTACACGTCGGTGCTGTTGGCGCTGGCCGCGGCCGGTCACGTCGTTGTCGTTGACGACGCTATGTCGCGGAATCCGCACGAGTTCTGGAAACTGTTGGCGCAGAGGCAGGTAACGGGTCTCAAGACCACCCCGTCGCATTTGAAGGCGTTGCTGGAGGGTCGGACCGCGGGCACAATTCCCCTCGACACCCTCATCCTCGGAGGTGAGCCACTGAGTCGCGCGTTTGCTGTGCGACTGTTTACCGACGGTGTCGCCGACCGCGTCGTAAATCACTATGGACCGACCGAAACAACCGTTGGCACCGCGTGTTTCATTGCGAGGGGAGCGCGGGATTTGCCGACGGATGAGGCGACGGTACCGATCGGCAGCGCGATCGGTGAAACCGTGCTGCGGCTGGACCGCGGCGGCGAACTCGTGGTAGCCGGACCCGGTGTGGCCAGGTATCACGGTGAGGGCGGCGACGCGGCCGGCGGCTTCGCGGTCCGGGATCAGCAACGGGCATTCCGCACCGGTGACCTATGCAGACGCCGAGACGATGGCAACCTGGTGTTCCTGGGCAGGAAGGATCGCCAGGTGAAGATCAGCGGATACCGCGTCGACCCCGATGAAGTCGAGCACCTGCTCGGTGCCCACCCGGCGGTCACCGAGGTCGCCGTTGTCGTGGGCGAGCGGGGTACTGGTCCCCGCCTGATGGCGGCGGTATGTCTGCGCTCGGCGGATCCCGACGCGGGGGCCGCGGCGCCGGGGATTCGACGGTACCTGCGAGACCACCTACCCCCGCATGCCATCCCGTCTGCGATCGTCCCGGTCGCGGCGTTGCCCATCGGACCCAACGGCAAACTGGACCGCCGACGTATTCACCGGCTCCTCGACGATGCTGTGGATGCGCGGGCGATGCCGGCCAAGGCACCGCCCCGCTCGGTGAACGACCTGGCCCAACTCATCGCTTTGCTGTGGGCCGAAGCCCTGGGAGTGCCCGCGGTGGACCACGATGCAGATATGGGGTCGCTGGGTGGGGATTCCATTCTCGCGATGCGGACGTTGGCGTTGCTGCGACGCCACGGCGCCGGACTGACCGTCGACGACGTCTATCAACACCCGACGCCCGCGTTGCTGGCAGCCGCGTCGCAGCGGGCCACGCGACTGCCGGATCCGCCTTCGGACCCGTCGCGATCAGCCGCATCGTTGGGGCCGGCGCAGCGATGGTTCTTCGGGCAGGCACTGACGAATGAAAACCATTGGAACCAAACAGTGGTTCTTAGTTGCGCGGTTCGCGTTCATCCCGGCGCGCTGGTGTCGGCGATCGGCGCGGTCCTGCAGCGCCACCCGGTGCTGCGCTGGCCGGTGAACGCCGCCGGCCCCGAGGCTGCCCCACGGCCGGTGGACGAACTCGAGCCGGTGTCATTCTCTTTCCTGACTCGTGACGACGTACCGGCGACGATTTCCGGCGTGGGCGACCCGTTGAACCGAAGCCTGGACCTGGCTGCGGGGCGGTTGCTGTGCGCACACCTGTTCCGGGGTGACGGCGCGATCCAGGATCGACTGGCACTCGTGGTGCACCACGCCGTCATCGACACGGTGTCGTGGAGAACAGTTTTGGCCGATCTGGCCACCGCATACCGCGCGGCGGTCACCGGTTGTACCTCGCCGTTGCCGCCGATCCCTGACTACTACCGCTGGACGGCGACGCAGCCCGACCCGCCCTCCGTGCCGACCGGCCCAGCTCTGACGGCACCCGGCGGGCCCGTCGCCTTGGTGTGGTCGCTGGATCGCCTCGACACCGAGCGGATACTCCGCAGGTATCCCCTTGCGACAGCGCTTCAGGCGGCATTGCTGTCGGCATTCGCCGACGCCGTTGCCGAGGCCCGCGGCGACGACAGCGTGGCCATCGAGGTGGAGACACACGGCCGCGGGTCGGGGACCGCCGACGCTGCCTACGTGGAGACGGTCGGGTGGTTCACCGCCGTCAAGTGGATCACCGTCACCGCGGCGGCGGGCGTCGCCGCCGTCGAACGCGCGGTGCGAGTCACCCCGTCGATGCCCATGGACGCGACGGGAAGCCGACCGCGGATCGGATTCAATTTCCTCGGAACGTTCCGGGTGCCGGCGGAGCCGCTGCTGGACTGGACGCCCTCGGACGAGATTCCCGGACCGGCGCGCTGCGCGGACGGTGATCCGCTCTACGCGCTGCGGCTGACGGCCCGCATCGTAGACGACCGACTCGTCACCGATATCGTCTATCAGCCATCGCAGGTTCCAGATACGGTAGTGCACAAGGTCTATCAGCAGTTCGCGGCCACGATCGCCGTGGCGGCCGATGCCGTTGCGGCGCCGGTCGAACGCTCATCGATCTCCACCTCGGGAATACCCCTGTTGACCGGTGCGTCGTCTGCGGCTGCATTACCCGTGCGGGTCGGGCGTGAACCCGCGCATGTCGTGCTCACCGGCGGCACCGGATATCTGGGCGGCCAGGTGCTGACAGAGCTGATCAATGCCGGTGCCCGGGTGACGTGCCTGGTGCGCACCGCGCAGCCTGATCTGCCGTCGGAGGTGCGGCGCGGTGCGGTCGAGATCGTCGTCGGCGATGTCACCCAAGATGCGCTCGGTCTCTGCGATGCGGACAACGCGACGGCGCGACGAGGTCTGACCGGTGTAATCCACGCAGCCGGCGATGTCCGGCTCGCCGCACCGCTGCGGGAACTGGAAGCGACGAATGTCGAGGGGCTACGCAGGCTGTTGAGCTGGATCGACGACGGCGCGGTGGTGCCGCTGCACCATGTGTCGACGTTGGCGGTGGCCGGCGTGGTCGATGGAGCGGTCCGGCGATTCAGCGAGGCGGACTTGTGTATCGGGCAGCGCTTTCTCTCGCCGTACGAGCGGTCGAAATTCGCGGCGGAGCTGCTGATGCGTTCCTGGTCGCAGCGCGGAAACCCCGCGTTCATATACCGGATGGGCCACGTCGCCGCCCACAGTCGTACCGGTGCCTTCCAGCGAAACGCCGCCGACAACAGGATTTATCAGACGCTGCACGGATACATCGCCGCGCGGTGCGCGCCGCTCGTAGCAGCGGCGGTCGCCTTCTCACATGTCGACACAGTTGCCGCCGGCCTGGTTGCCATCGCACTCGGTGAGAACTCCGCTCCCGGCGTCTACCATCTGGAGTCGCCCCACGACGTCGGTCAATCGGAGATCGTCGGCTGGTTGCGGTCCTGCGGACATGACGTCGAACTGGTCGATGGGGCTGCGTTCGAGCGTGCGGTCCAACGACTGGCTGTTGATGATCCTGATCGCGCGTATCTGCTGAACTCCTGGTCGGGCCACGCGGACCGGAACATCCGCTTCGACCGATCCCGAACTCTGGCCGAGCTGGCCCGCCGGCGTGTGCAATTCACCAGGCCGAGCGCGCAGTGGGGCCGAGCGGCGATCCGTTGGGCGATGGACAAGGGCGCGTTGCCGCAGCCCACCGCGCCGCAGCTGGCGCGCGGCTGAGCTCAGCGCCGCCGCCCCCGTGTGCACGTCGCACGAAAGATGCCGCCCGCAATGTTCACCGCTGTGAGCGGCGTAAACACCACCAGCGACCTACCCTCGGCGAAATGGGGGTTGAGCCGCAGATAGAACTGCGACTCAGCGTCCCCCGCGATCCGGCGCAACCGTGCCACGTCGCGCGGCGTGGCCACCGAGCGCACGACCCACATATCTTCACCGACCGGTTCGTAATTCCACTGCACGGTGAGTGCGTGAATCAGCGACGCGACTTTCGCCGGTGTTCGGCGGGTGCGATGCGGGTAGACGGTGGGCATGATCAGGACCAGCCGGCGGTAGGCGGCGGGCGTCGCGCAGCGGGTCAGGTACGCCACCGGGGTGCGCGGCTCGCGGAGTTTGAACAGCAGCGCCACGCGAAGCCCAAAAAGCGTAGTCCACAGGCCGCCCCGGTAGCCGTACCGGAAAAACGCTCCCATGCTGAACATTCCGTGTCGCCGGCCCTGGTGTTCGAGGCGATCGAGACCGGCGTAGGTGAATCCGGCGAGTTCCCCGCGTGCGCCGTAGAAGAGCCCAACGCGTGGTTCGCCGGCACCGAAGATCTGCGCCTCGAGCTCGTCACGCGTGAAGCCGGACATGGTTTCGCTGTAGACGGCGTGGATGCGGTCGACCAGCGCGGCGCGCTGCACGGGCCCCAACGATGCCGGTTGCAGGAACTCACTTCGGCGGATGCGCCGGGTTGTCTCGCGCTCCTTCCCGCTCACCGCGCTACTCGATCTCCGGGGTTAACGCAAACTCCTCAAAGGTGCGTGACACCGCCGCGGCCAGATCAGATTTCGAAATATCATGGCCGACGGGGCATGCCGTAATGGCGACGAACAGCTTGTCGTGTACTCGTCCGGAAAGCAGAAACAGCTTGCCGCCCAGTTGGTCCATGATTGCGTTGCTGCTGCCCTGCCAGGTGAGCCGAACGGAGAGGTAGTCAGCATCCGTCCCGTCCGGCCGGTTCACCGCCGGGTGCAAGTCGCCGACATTGGAACAGCCGATCGTGGTGTTCCCCGAACCCTGCCAGAGGCCGGTCATCCGCCTGGCCATCCAGGGTGGGATCGCCGACGCCAACGGAAGTAACGCCAACGAGTCGTTGGAGTTCGCCGCCAGCTCCACCAGCGATTGCTTGATCCGGGACCGTGTATCGGTAAGGTCCCGCGCAGCATGCGTCGGATCGACCCTTACGACGGCATAGTTCAGCGCGTTCCCGCGGGTATCACCGTCCGTACGTTCATTCACCGGGCAAAACAGGGTGACACTGCCGTCGTCCGCGACCCGCCCAACTCTTGCCCCCAGCCTTGCCGCAACTCCGGCGAACAGCGAATTACTGGTGCCTCGAAGCGATTCCACGCGGTTGTCCCATTGCGTCAGGTCGACGTAGGCGGTCACCGTGGTAATCGTGGCGGGTTGGTCGCCGAGCGGCGTTCGCGGCGACGGTGAGGCGTCCGCGGCCGCTGAACCCAGCTGGCGTTTGCGTCGAACCAGCTGCCAGGTGGCTGGCAGTGCCCGGGCCATTGCCGGCACTGCGGCAGCGATGTTTCGGCCGTCATCTCTCAGAGCTTCCGCCCAGCTCCGTGAGCGCGGAGGCGGGTAGCCCAGCTCGCGTCGCCTGTCGTCGGCGGCTTCCGCCACGGTCAGGGACATTCCAACGGCGTCGGCCACGGTGTGTGAAGCCGCCAGGCTGATCGCGGCACCGCCATCGGTGAGTGGAAGCACGCCGAGGTGCCAGCTGGGACCGCGCTCCGGATCGAGTGCGAGACCTGCGCGTTCATCGGCCCACCCGCTCACGCCGGAACGCGGCCGCGCTGTCGGGGCGATGTCGAGGCCTTGTGGTGCGCGGGAGAGTACCCACCGTTCGCGTGCGACAGGTAATGGGGAGCGTTCGATCACGCGGCCCAGTAGTCCATATCCGAGGTTCTGATGGAATCGGTGTACCGCGTCGAAGTCTATGGGGCGGCAGTAGATCCAGGTGAACTGAATGATCTCTTTATAGCCACACGCGCGCAGCCCGAGAAACGATATCTTGTCCAGGTGCCCGATCCTGCCGTCCACCGCGGCAATTTCTCCCGAGTGCGGTTTCCTGGAGGGCCAGGGATGGGTGCTCATCGGACACCGCCTCCCCAAGTGAAACTAAGCTGATACACCACCATTGGTGTGCTCCCGACGTAATCCTTTGTCGCGCATGCGTTCATGGGTCACATACTTGCCGGAGGCTGAACGTATCGGCTCGTTCGGGTAGCTGTCCACTGAACTAGGGCAGATGGCGTGAAAACTCGATTTGCGGTATGTATTACGGCTTCGGGATTTACCGCCGCTCGATCGCCCGGCTGATGAAGGGCATCACGATACGTTCAATCTCTTCGCTGGTTATCGGGCAGCGCAAAGCGGCCTGATCGGCGGTCATGCCCATCACCAGTCGGTAAATGACCTTTGCATCAGCGACGGGATCTTCGGATTGGAACTGGCCGCTGGCCAGGCCGTCGTTGATGGCGTCCACCAGCGGAGCCCGCATCAGGTCGGCGCACCGTTCCACCGCCTCGGAATACTCCGACTGAAGCCTGCGCAATTGCACGGCGAACATGGTTGCCGACTGGGCTAGGTCCTGCTCATAGGCCAGCCTGATGGCGGCCACCACCCATGCGTGGATCTGCTCGGACGGGGTCTGGGCACCGGCGGCCGCTTGCCGCAGCCTATCGGCCGCGACACCCAGCTGGTACTCAAGTATCGCCAGCAGAAGATCGTTTTTCTTCTCGAAATGCCGGTAGAAGCTCCGCGTTGACAGGCCTGCTTGCCGAAGGACACTTTCAACCTTGAAGCCCCACCACCCGCTGCGTTGGAGCACCTCTCTGGCTGCGGCCAGTAACTGGGTGCGCTCGGCTTCGGCCTGCTCAGCGGCCTGGGTCTCGCTCTGAGGACCTGGACCGTTCTCGGCCGGCGACTCTGAGGGAAACGTCGGCGCCACAGCTCTACTCCAATCTTCAGTTCGGGCCATAGAGTAGCCGCGCCGCGCCGAGCGAACCAAGTAAGGGGCAGATTGCGCGATCGCCCGGTCAAAGGGCCAGGCGATCGCCGAGTCCCGCCCGCACAACAAGCCGATCAGCCGTTGATGTTGGGCTGGCGGCAGGTCACATCGGCAGGTCCGGGACCGTCGTCAGAGTTTATGGAACCGGCCAGGAGGCGGGTCCGCCGGAGCCGCCGAAGGTACCGGGGGAGCCCTGCCCGCCGGCGCTGCCAAAGGCGCTGGGGGACGGGGTGCCGGGCACACCCTCGTAAACCCCGCCGCCGGCCTTGCCGGGGCCGCCGGAACCGGCACCGCCGGTACCGCCGGCACCGTTATACCCGCCGGTACCACCGGTGCCGCCTCCGGAACGGCCGTAGCCGCCATCTCCGCCGGTACCGCCGTCGCCGCCGACACCGCCCGCACCACCGGCGGTGCCGGGACCGCCGTTCCCGCCGTTCCCGCCGTTGCCGCCCACGCCGCCGTAGCCGCCTTGGCCGCCGTTCCCCTGGTAGCGGATGTCGATGTCGCCGCCGTCACCGCCGGTGCCTCCCGCCCCACCGACGCCGCCGATGCCGGCGCTACGGCCTGGGCCGCCACCGTCGCCGCCGTTTCCGCCGTTGCCGCCGATCCCGCCGGTTCCGCCTGTGCCACCGGTCGTTCCGGACGACGCGAAGTCGTAGCCGTCGCCGCCGGTTCCGCCGGTTCCGCCGTTGCCGCCGTTGCCGCCGACGCCACCGTCGATCCCGCTCTTGCCGCCGTTGCCGCCGTTGCCGCCGGTGCCGCCGAAGAAGCCGACGGTTCCGCCGTCGCCGTCGCTGTCGGCGCCAGGGGCGCCGTTTCCGCCGTTTCCGCCGTTTCCGCCGTTGCCGTAGCGGCCGCCGTTGCCGCCGTTGCCGCCGTCATAGGCCTTGCCTAAGTTGACGCCAGCCGCGCCTTCCCGCCCGTTGCCGCCGTTTCCGCCGTTGCCGCCGCTGGTGACCGTCGCGCCGGCCGCGCCGTGTGTGCCGGTGGTCGAGCCGGCGCCGCCGTCCCCGCCGGCACCGGCAGCGCCGGGGTCACCGCCGTTACCGCCGTTGCCGCCACTCATGTGGCCGGGGGCACCGGTGCCGCCGTTGCCGCCGTTACCGGCCCCGCCCGCAGCACCGCCCTTGCCGCCGTTCCCGCCGGCACCCTGGCTGCCCGCCTGACCGTTCGTCGAGGCACCGCCGGTCCCGCCGTCTCCGCCGGTGCCGCCGGTCCCGCCGTTGGCACCGCTGCCTCCGTTTCCGCCGTCTGTACCGCCAGTGGTATAGGACTGGCCGTTGCTGCCGGAGCCGCCCGCTCCGCCGACACCGCCCGCGCCGCCGCTGCCGCCGTTGCCGCCGTTGCCCGCGGTGGTGCCGCCGGCGCCGCCGACTCCTCCGTGGCCGCCGGCCCCGGCGTTACCGCCGGCGGTGCCGTTGACGCCCGCAGCGCTGGCGGTGATCCCGGCCGCACCGGCCCCGCCGGTCCCGCCGTCTCCGCCGTTGCCGCCGTTGCCGATCGCTCCGGCGGCGCCACCAGCTCCCCCGTTGCCGCCGTTCTGCGCGGTGCCGTCGGACAGCAATCCGCCGGTGCCACCGACTCCGCCATCACCGCCGTCGCCGCCGATGCCGGTCGCACCGGCCGCACCGTCGGCGGCGTGGCTGCCGCCGGCGCCGAGTCCACCGCTTCCGCCGTTCCCGGTCGTCCCCCTGATGCCGCCTCGGCCGCCGGCACCGCCGTCGCCCGCGCTCGTCCCGGTGCCGCCACCGGCACCGGTCCCGCCGGCGCCGCCGTTACCGGCGTTACCGGCGTTACCGCCCGCGCCGCCGCGACCACCGGACCCGTCCGCACCCAGTTGACCGTGCGCGCTGACGCCGCCGGCGCCACCGTTGCCGCCGGCGCCGCCCTGACCGCCGTCTCCGCCGTCACCCGCGTCACCGCCGTTGCCGCCGGTCGCGCCGCTGCCGACCACCGCGTTTCTTCCGGTTGCGCCGGTGCTACCGTTCCCGCCGTTCCCGCCGGCGCCGCCCGCGCCGCCGGCGCCGCCCGCGCCGCCATCTCCGGAGGTGGTGCCGCCGGCTCCGCCGACCCCGCCGTTGCCCCCGGCCGCACCCTGGGCGCCGTCCCCGCCGTCCAATCCGGGCGTCGTCGCGGTTACCCCAGCGCTGCCGATCGAACCGGTACCTCCGTCGCCCCCCGCGCCGCCGTTGCCGACCGCCCCCGCCGCACCGCCGCGGCCGCCGTCGCCGCCAACCTGCGCGGTGCCGTCGGCCAGCAGCACACCCGCGCCGCCGTGCCCGCCGGCCCCACCGTCGCCACTGTTGCCGGCGGCACCGGTGACCCCGCTCGCGGCCCGGATACCGTCGAAACTCAGCCCGCCAGCCCCTCCCCGCCCAGCTTCGCCCCGGTTGCCGCCAGCACCACCGTTCCCGCCGGCGCCGGCTTGGGTGCCGCTACCACCGCCAGCGCCTGACCCACCGGTTCCACCGTTCCCGGCGTTGCCGGCAGCCCCGCCGGAACCACCCGACCCGCCAGCGCCGGCAGCCCCAGTGCTGCCGTGTGTGGCGGCGCCGCCCGCGCCGCCGCCGCCGCCGAGGCCGCCTTGCCCGCCGTTGCCGCCGTCGCCGGCGTCACCGCCGGTCGCACCGTTGCCGCCGCTGCCCGCCACGGCATTGGCGCCGGTCGTTCCGTTGCCGCCGGTGCCGCCGTTGCCGCCGGTGCCGCCCCGGCCACCGATACCTCCGGCGCCGCCGTTGCCGGAAGTGCTGCCGCCGGCGCCGCCAGCCCCGCCGTGCCCGCCGGCGCCGCCGGCCAGGCCGTCGGTGCCATCGCCGGTGGCGGCGGTGGAGCCGCTGGCGCCATCGGCACCGTTGCCGCCGGCGCCGCCGGCGCCGCCGGTGCCCACCGCTCCGGCGTTACCACCGTGGCCGCCGTCGCCGCCGACTCCAGCCGCGCCGTGCTGGGCTGTTCCGCCCGCGCCGCCGGCCCCGCCGGCGCCGCCGTTGCCGGTGACGGCATCCGCGCCGTTTCCGCCGCCGCCACCGGTGCCACCGGAACCCAGCGATCCGGCCGTGCCGCCGGTCCCGCCGGTCCCGCCGGCCTGCGCGATACCGCCGACGACCGCGCCGTCGCCGCCGCGCCCGCCGTAGCCACCGTTGCCGCCGCTGGCACCGCCGCCGCTTGCGCCGCTCGCCGCCTGGGTGCCGTCGGCGCCGAAGCCGCCGGCGCCGCCGACACCGCTGGCGCCGCGGTCGCCGCCCTGTCCGCCCTGTCCGCCTGCCCCGGCGGTGGTGCCGGTACCGCCGCTGGCTCCGTTGCCGCCGTCACCGCCGTTCCCGGCGTTGCCGGCCGCACCACCGGTGCCTCCTTGGCCGCCCGATCCGTCAACGCCGGCCGCGCCATTGCTGGCGGAGCCGCCGATCCCGCCGTTGCCGCCCTGGCCGCCCGCGCCGCCGTTGCCGCCGGAACCGGCGGTGCCACCGATCTCGCCGGCTGAACCGCTGCCCGCAACGGCGTTGGCGCCGTCGTCGCCGTCGCGGCCCGCGCCGCCGTAACCCCCGGTCCCGCCCCGGCCGCCGACGCCGCCCGCGCCGCCATTGCCGGACGTGGTGCCTCCGGCGCCACCGGCGCCACCGTTTCCACCGACGGCACCGGTACCGCCGTTCGTCCCGTTCGCTCCCAGGGTGGTTGCGTCGATCCCCGCGGTGCCCGTCGCGCCGGCACCGCCATCGCCGCCCACGCCGCCATTGCCGATCGTCCCGGCCGCACCGCCGGCACCGCCGGTTCCGCCGGCCTGACCAGCCACCGAGCCGGTGCCGCCGGTGCCGCCGGCGCCGCCGTCTCCGCCCTGTGTGGCGCTCGCGCCATCCGCGCCGCTGTCCGCGCGGGCACCGCCCGCCCCGAGCCCGCCGAGGCCGCCGGCCCCGGCGGCTCCGCGGTTACCGCCGGTGCCACCGTCGCCGCCGGCTCCGGCGTTGCCGCTCCCGCCGCCGGCGCCTGCGCCGCCATCGCCACCGTTACCGGCGTTGCCGGCAGTGCCGCCGGCTCCGCCGCTGCCGCCGGCGCCGTGCGCACCGGCCACGCTGCCGGTGAACAAGCTACGCGCATGACCACCAGCGCCACCGGAGCCGCCCGCGCCACCAGACCCGCCGTTGCCGCCGTTGCCGCCGGTGCCGCCGGTGCCGCCGGCGGCACCGCTGCCGGCGGTCGCGTTTGCACCGGTCGTGCCGTCTGTGCCGTCGCCGCCCGCGCCGCCGACCCCGCCCGACCCGCCGGTGCCGCCGGCGCCGCCGTTACCGGACGCGGTCCCGCCGTTTCCGCCACTGCCGCCGTCGCCGCCGTAGCCGCCACTGCTTCCTGCGGTGCCGTCCGCGCCGACGCCGGTGGCGGCGGTGCCGGCGCTACCCGCCGCACCGGTCCCGCCGCCACCGCCCGCCCCGCCGTTGCCGTTGAGGCTGGCGTCGCCGCCGTCACCGCCACGGCCGCCGTAACCGCCGGTTCCCGTCGCATCGCCGCCGACGCCGCCGTCACCGCCATTGCCGCCGAGCATGCTGTCGGCACCGTTGGCGCCGTAGTAGCTTCCGCCCGGATTGCCGTTACCGCCGGCGCCGCCGACACCGCCCACACCCTGGGAGCCGCCGTCGCCGCCGTGACCGCCGGTGCCGCCGCCCAGTGCGCCGTTACCGCCGACCCCGCCGAGCCCGCCGTCGCCGGCGGCGCCGCCGTCTCCGCCGGCCCCGCCGACACCGCCGTAGCCCTGCGCGCCCGCGACGCCGAGCAGACCGCCCGCGCCACCCGAACCCGCTTGGCCCCCGATGCCGCCGGTACCGCCCTGCGCGCCGTTGCCGCCATGGCCGCCGCCGCCGCCACTGCCTCCGAATGAGTCGGGGCTGTCCGCGCCGCGCCCGCCCACGCCGCCGGCGCCGCCGCCCCCGCCCACGCCGCCCACGCCACCCACGCCGCCGGCGCCGCCGGCGCCGCCGTCGCCGACGAACGAGCCGCCCCGCCCGCCGGTCCCGCCGGTCCCGCCGCCGCCGCCATTGCCGCCGAAATCGCCGTTGGTGCCGTCGCCGCCGCGCCCGCCGCCCAGCTGACCGGTTGAGCCGATATTGCCTGAAATGCCTGCGCTTCCGGTGCCGCCCACGCCGCCGGCCCCGCCCGCCCCGCCGCTGCCGAACCAGCCCAATGCGGCACCGCCGGCACCGCCGTTGCCGCCGACTGCGCCTTCGAGGCCGGCCCCGCCGATACCGCCGGCACCACCGGTACCCACCAGCGAACCGGCATTGCCGCCCGCGCCACCGTCCATGCCGTCGGCGCCGGCACCGCCGTCACCGCCGTTGCCGAACCAGCCCAGTGCGTCACCGCCGCCACCACCGGTTCCATCGGCGGCGGTGCCACCGGCGCCGCCATCGCCGAACCACAGCCCACCGTCCCCGCCGGCGGCCTGCGCGAGTGTGCCGCCGCTGATACCGGCCGTGCCGTTACCGATCAGATCATGCCCAAACAGCGTCTGCCCCAACGGGTTAATTAGGTTGCCATCCACCCAGGAACCGATGTCGCTGGTGATCCAGTCCTGCTGCGAGGTGTGGATCGGTTCGTAGATCCAGCTGTTGAACCAGTCCGCAAGCGACGCATCGGCGCCGGCCAGCGACGCAGCGGCCGAGGTGGACTCGCCCAGACCGGCGGTCAACGCGTCCCAGCCGGAGGCGTCGCCGCTCCAGTTGGCCGGCTGCCACAGTGCCGGATCGGCCAGATCGGTGAGCCAATCGGCGCCGCCGAGCGCCCCGGTGGCGCCCTCGGAACCCGGCGATGCCCAGTTCACCGGATCGATCAGCTCGAAAATCCAGTCCGTCAACGGATCTGCCGCTGCCGGGGGCGTAGCGGCCAGCGGAACCACCCCGAACGCCAGGAAGGCACCAACCGTGGTTCCCACGCACACCAATCGGGTCCGCCGTCCGGCCCGACCAGGACGACGCATGCTCCCGCGACCCTTCATTGCTGCCTCCTGCGACGCCGTGATCCTGAAAGAAAGCCGACCACAACCTGATTCAGGCTGAGATTTCGTCAAGTTAATTCACGCCCCGGCACGGGTCAACCAGGTGAGCAAACCCTCCGAAGGGGACTCGCCAGGTCCCGAGTGGTACCGACGCGGCGCCCGAGCGTCATCCTCGAATACCTGACCAGGCGTAATGCGACCGCGGACGATGACCTCGGCGCGGGCAATCGGAGAGCCGAACACCATGGTGCAAACCGCATTTTCAGGGGATAGACCGGAAATCCGTGGACTGGCCACCGGCAAGCCGATACCTCAACACGCCAAACCGCGATGGCGTGCGCCCACACTCGCCGAGGAGTCAGGCGTACGCGGCGTTCTCTGAACGTTACATTCCAGCAAACATAGCCGCCGCGATGCGCGTACCGCCGGCCGCCGGATCACGCGACCGGCAACGCCTCACCAGCCGAAGTGCGCTGGGGCTCTTGATAGTTGCGGGGTGATCGCCCGGTCCAGCGTCGGAAAGCGCGACTGAATGCGCTGGGCTCGGAGAAACCCAGGCGTCGCGACAGTTGTGCGACGGTCTCGTCGCCGCGCGCGAGACTCGCCAGTGCGACCTCGCGCAACACCTGGTCTCGAATCTGCGAGATCGAGGTGTTCTCTTCGCGGAGGCGGCGCCATAGCGTCGGTCGGCTCATCGCGACACTTGCGGCGATATCGTTGCTGGAGCAGCTGGAGGTACCGAGGCGTTCTTCGATGAGACGACGAACCTGAGCGCTGACCGACATGTGGAAGTCGCTCTCGGCGAGCAGGATGTCGGGGGTGTCGTCGAGTAGGCGCTCGATGTCGTCGTGGCCACATACGAAGGATCGGGTCAGCACCGCGGCATCGAACACCAGCGCGGCACTGTCGGCGTCGAAAAGTGCTGGTGCCCTGAACATCATCTGATAGCCGGGATGCCCGCCCGCCCGGGCATGCGGCAGTTCGACCCGATGCAGATTGATCGGATTCCGGGTTGCCCAGATGATGATCCGGTGAGCCGCGGCCAGCAGACCCAGCGATACCAGGGTGAGAGACGAGGTGTCGAAAGACGCGAGGTTGAACGACAGACGCGCGGTACCTGCTGACTCCTCGACGGTGACCGGAGGAAGGCCGGGAAGCGCGGTGTGGAACTCCTGATAACGCCTGACCGCCGCGGCGAGATTCGGTGCGCTGCACACCGTGAAGGTGAGCGGTCGCAGCGCTCCCCGGGGCACCCCGAGGTCGCTTAGCAGGTCATCGTCGGTGAGACGCCACAGATGCTGCAGGCCGAGGCGGGCGTTGTTGCGGGTGGTCTCGAGGCATTGGTCCAGATGGGTGGACCCGGAGAGCTGTGCGGCCCGGGCCGATGCCTGTACGTCCCACCGATGTTTGGCGGCCAGGCGCACGATCTCCCTGGCCTCACCGGCCGGCAGCGGATAACCGGGGGAAAGCGCGGACCCGGCGGGTGATTCGAACCGCGCTCGACCGTGCAGTTGATCGTTGCGTTGCAGAGTGGTCATGGACGCCTCCGGTTAGGTCCGCGCGATCGTTTGAACAGGTTTCAGCGTCTTCGTTGTGTTTGCTGCTGTGGCTCCTAGCGGCTGGCTTGCAGCCCGGGTGTCGCGTCACACACGTTGGCAGGGGCGCCACATGCTGCCGTCGGCTGAACGTATCGGCATCGCTCACGCGTGTCCAGCGGACAGCTTCGATTGCCTGAAAATGCGGTTTGCAGTGCAGATTCGGTCTGTCCCAGCGGCGATCTGCTCAGGGGTAGTCGTCCGTGCAATTGAGGGCTCCCAGCTGCGACGCAGCATCTGCGCGGGTGTGCGGTGCGGCGGTGCCCGGCGGTGGTTCTCGCCGGAAACGGTTTGCTCATGGTCATTGACCGGGATTTGGCGGTGGATTAGCTTTGCCGAATCTCGGCGTGGAGTCGGCGCTGGCGAATCTGTCTCAAAAGAGTTGCGCTGGAGGCATCAAGTGGTGAGCATGCGTCGTAACCGTGGGCGGGCCGGGCGGCGAACCCGGTTGGTGTGCGCAGGGAGCACGGTAGGTGCCTTTCTCGCGTTCGGGGTCGCCCCGCTGGCCAGCGCCCCGCCCGCCCCGGCGGATCCGTTGACGGACTGGATTATCGATCTGTTCGAACCCGCCAACTGGGCGCCCACCGGCACCCTGGAGACAGGCGCCTGGGACGCCATGTTCGCCGGCCTGGCTGATCCGAGCACGTGGACGATGGACCCGTCGGCGTGGGCACCGGCTGAAGCCGTGGTGGCGGCCACCCCGGAAGGGCTCGGTGCCGCTGACCCGTTCGCCGAATGGTTCTCGGCCTGGATCTACGAACCGATCCACACCTCACAGCAGGACTGGATCACGAGCGACTTCGGTTCCTGGGTGGACAGCAACCTGGTTAACCCGTTTGGGCAATGGGTGTTTGGGTATGACCTGATCGGGAACGGTACCGCCGGGATCAGCGGCGGCACCCTGGCCGAGGCAGCCGGCAGCAACGGCGGGTTGTGGTTCGGCGACGGCGGTGCCGGCGGCACCGCCGCGGACGGCACCGGCGGCGCCGGCGGCGACGCCATCGGTTGGTTCGGCACCGGCGGCATGGGTGGTGCCGGGGCCGCGGGCGGAGACGGGGGGGCCGGTGGGTCCGGAGGCTGGTTCGTGGGTGACGGCGGCACCGGTGGTTCCGGTGGTGCCTCAACCAACATCGACGTTGCCGGTGGTGCCGGTGGCGAAGGCGGTGCGGCCGGATTATGGTTCGGCACAGGAGGTTCCGGCGGTGCCGGGGGAGCCGGGGCGACCGGCGCGACCGGGGTCAACCCGCTGCCCACCGCCCAGGCCGACAGTGGACAGGACGGTAGCGGCACCGCGGGCAGCGACGGTACCGCGCCCGGCCAGCTCGGTGGTGCCGGCGGCGACGGCGGCGTCGGAACCGCGGGCGGTGCGGGCGGTCGCGGCGGTGCGGGCGCACCGGGCGGTAAGGGCGGAGACGGTGGCCCGAACGATCAGCCTTACAGCACCGGCGCCAACGTCAACGGCGGCGTCGGTGGCGTTGGCGGCGTTGGTTCCGTGGGTGGCGCCGGGGGTATGGGTGGCGCCGGTGGCGCCGGCGGTCGCGGTGGCCTGCTGATCGGAATCGGCGGGTCGGGTGGCGCCGGTGGTATCGGTGGCACGGGTGGCGCCGGAGCGGTCGGAGCAACCGGTGGTTCCGGTGGTTCCGGGGGGGACGGGATGCCGGTGCTGCACCCCGGCTACGAAAGTTTCCCCGGCGCCGGTGGTGCGGGCGGTGCGGGTGGCGCCGGCGGCGTCGGCGGTACCGGCGGTACCGGCGGCAATGCTGGTGCTGGTGGTGGCGGCGGTCTGATCGGTGCACCGGGCCTCGCCGGTGCCGCTGGCGCTGGCGGTGTTGCCGGCGCGGGCGGCGCGGGCGGGAGCGGTGGCGCGGGTGGGTCCGGGGGGGTCAGCGGCGGGAGCGCCGCATCAATCGGGGCTACCGGTGCTGCCGGGAGCCAGGGCGATACCGGCTCGTCCGGTGCTGACGGGCAGGCCGGCGAGGTAGGCGGCCCTGCGTACACCATCAATTACCCGGCCGTTCTGATGCAGTCGGCGGCCACCGGATATCAGCAGATGGTCACCGGGTTTGAGAACTCGGGAATGGCTCTGGCGTGGGCGAATAGCCCGCTCGGTGCGACGGTGAACCCGCTGATCGGCCAGGTGGTGCAGGACTACATCTACAGCCCTTTGCACGAGTTCGGCCAAGCTTGGATCGTCAGCCCGTTCGGTGCTCAAGTGAATGGACTGATCAACGCGCCGTTCATTGAGTGGACGGGGCGCGCCTTGATCGGCAACGGCCTGGATGGGATGGCGGGTTCCAACGGCAGCGTTGATGGCTTGGCGGGCGGGTGGCTGTTCGGTGACGGCGGTAACGGTGTCGACGGCGGGGCCGGTGGCGCGGCCGGGATGATCGGCAATGGCGGCGCCGGGGGAGCCGGGATTGATGCCATGGTCGCCGGAGGCGACGGTGGTGCCGGCGGCGCCGGTGGTGCCGGTGGCTGGCTGCTCGGCAACGGCGGGAGCGGTGGCGCCGGTGGGTTTGGTATGGCAGGCACTGATGGCGCCCACGGGGCCAACTCGGTGTTCGGCGCCGTGCTCGCTGGCGCGGCCGGGCAGGACGGCGCGGCCGGCCAAGCGGGTCAAGCCGGCGGTGTTGGCGGCGCCGGCGGTGCTGGTGGGACAGCGGGCATGTTTGGGCGCGGCGGTGCTGGCGGCGCCGGTGGTTCGGGCGGTCACGGCGGTCATGGCGGCGACGGTGACATCGGCGGTGCCGGCGGCGTTGGTGCGGCCGCGCTCACCGCGGGCGCCGCGGGTGGTGCCGGTGGCGCGGGCGGTTCCGGTGGTGCCGGCGGAGCGGGCGGATCCGGCGGGTCCGGTGGCGCGAGCGGCGTCGGTGGCATCGCCGGATACTTCGGCGCCGCAGGTGTCACGGGTGTCCACGGTGCTGGTGGCGCCGGTGGTGATGGTGGAACCGGCGGCGCTCCCGGCGAGGGAGGCGCCGGTGGAGCCGGTGCCGACGGAGCGAACGGTGGTAACGGCGGCGCCGGCGGAGCGGGCGGTGACCCCGGTGCGGGCGGCGCGGCCGGAATGGGCGGGGACAGTGGCGGATTCCATGCCGCCTACGGTGTGGCCGGCGCCAGCGGGCCGGCGAACGGGATCTTCGGAAATGGCGGCGCGGGCGGTGCCGGTGGAAACGCCACTGCCGCGGGCGGAAACGGTGGTATCGGTGGTGCCGGCGGTGACGGCGGGGCGATCGGTGCCGGCGGGTCCGGCGGCAACGGCGGAAACGGCTTGGCCGGCGACAACGGTTCTGCCGGCGTCACCGGCGCGGCCGGCACGAACCAGCGGGCGGTAGCCGGCAACGGTCAGGACGGCCACACCGGTCAGGCCGGCGGTGCCGGTGGTAGCGGTGGTGCCGGCGGACGCGGCGGCCAGCTGCGGGGCGATGGTGGGGCGGGCGGGTCCGGCGGCAACGGCGGCAACGGCGGCGCCGGTGGTAACGGCGGCGACGGCGGGAACGGCTACACCGGCGCAAACGGTTATGGCCTGGACAAGAATGGCGGGGCCGGTGGCCTCGGTGCCGACGGTGGTGCCGGCGGTGCCGGCGGAAATGGTGGCGACGGTGGTGCCGGCGGGGTCGCGCAAGCGGCGGGCTACAGCGACGGTGCCCACGGGACCGGCGGCATTGGTGGTAACGGCTCCGTCGGTGGAGCCGGTGGTAACGGCGGCGTCGGGGGCAACGGCGCCACCGGCGACTGGGGCGGTGGCTACGGCGGCGACGGCGGCAACGGTGGTTCCGGCGGCGACCCCGGAGCGGGTGGAGTTGCCGGATTGGGCGGCAGTAACGGGGACGGCAGTCACGCGGCCAACGGCATGGCCGGCGCCGGTACCGGGCCCGGCACTGGCGGCAATGGCGGTGACGGCGGTGACGGAGGTGCCGGCAATCCTGGCCTCCAGGGTGGCAAGGGCGGGAACGGCGGCGATGCCGGGCTGATCGGTCATGGTGGCGCCGGCGGTGACGGGGGTACCGGTGGTGCCGGCGGGGCAGGAACGGACAGTTTCGGTCGCTGGACCACATGGACCGGTGGGGTCGGCGGCAATGGCGGGGCCGGTGGTAATGCCAGCAGCGTCGGCGACGGTGGGGCGGGCGGTGCCGGTGGGGCCGGCGGCCAAGGTGGGGCGGGCACCAATCCCGCGCTGCCGGTGGGTGATTCCAGCCAAGCGGCCAGCGGGGCTGTCGGCCGAGCTGGCTACAACGAGCAGGGCCCCAGTCGTTTTACCGCGGTAAACCACGTGGCCGGTAACGGCGCAGACGGCGTCTCCACCAACGTCGTGGGGCAGATCGGCGGCAATGGCGGGGTCGGCGGCAGCTCGGTCGAGTCTCTGGTACCTGTTGACTACGACAATGCCCATAACCAACCGATTGGGTGGGCGGTTTGGGACGCCAGAGGCGGCAACGGGGGCAGTGGCGGTGACGGCGGTGCCGGCGCCGCCGGCGGTACCGGCGGTGCTGGCGGCACGGCGAGTTCTACGGGCAATGCGTCTGGGGACCCCAACGGTGATCCCAACGCCGGCGCCACACCCGCGGGTAATGCGTGGGGTGGCAACGGTGGCAATGGTGGTGACGGCGCAGACGGAACGTCCGGTGGT
>Ga0153956_1000404_pt1 | contig 50434 bp, 50 predicted proteins | sample TSFL040MetaG_FD_104704 | JGI IMG/M metagenome (GOLD analysis project Ga0153956, IMG submission 104704) | Attine ant fungus gardens microbial communities from Florida, USA - TSFL040 MetaG | ecosystem: Host-associated > Fungi > Mycelium > Unclassified | place: USA: Florida, Wekiwa Springs... | reverse complement strand
GATCCAGATCATCAGCCCGTACGCGGCGCATGGCGTCGTCGACAGCACGTACTACTCGCAGATCAACATGGTCCGCACGATCGAGCAGATCCTCGGCGCGCAGCCGCTGAACCAGAAGGTCGCCGCGGCCACGCCGATGTACGGCGCGTTCACCGACACGCCGAACATGACCCCGTTCACCGCGGTCCCGAACCAGACCTCGCTGACGCAGGGCATCTCGTCCGCGCCGGCCTGCGGCCTCGACACGCTCGGCCAGCCGGCCGCCCTGGCGGCGAAGGCCCAGAAGGCCGCCGTCCCGGCCTCCGCGACCGGCGTCGCCGCCGCGTGGAAGACCTGGATCGCCAAGCAGAAGACCACCGGCAACGGTGCGATCGCCGACTACGCGAACCCGGAGCAGATGAACCGGTACACGTGGTACCAGGCGCACAACTGGAAGACCCCGTACCCGGGCGACTCGAAGATCTACGCGCCGAACGCCGTCCCCGGCGCGTACATCCCGAGCGCTGACACGCAGTAGCCGCCGCCCTCCGGGCGACAGCTGAAGAGCCGCACGACGCGACGGCCCCCGGTCACTCGGGGGCCGTCGTGCGTGACCAGCCGTGCGCTCGAGTGACTCCTTGGAGCTACACTGGCCCGAGTGCCGAGCAAGCTCCCGAGGATCGCCGTGACCGCCGACGCCGAGCTCTCGAGCGCCCTCCGGCGCGTGCGCGCGGCGACCGGGTCGCACGAGCCCGACGCGACGCTGGTGCGCCGGCTGGCCGTCGAGGGCGCCGAGGCGGAGCTCGCCGCAGGCCGCGCGCGGCGCGACGCCACCGCGGCGCTGTTCGCCGCGATGGACAGCGGCGGCTTCGACTCGGACCTCGCCGCGATCGATCGCCTCAACGGCGTCGCGTAGATCGGACCGTGACGGTCGACGTCTGGCAGGGCGACGGTCCTGTGCTGGTGGACACGTCGGCGTGGATCACGGCACGACGGTTCCCGGCTGCCCAGGACCTGCTGCTGTCCGCGGTCGAGCGCGGCGACGTGGCCTGGTGCTGGCCGGTCCGCTACGAGCTGCTCGTCGACGCTCGCGACCGGTCGGCGATCGCGGCGCTCGACCGCGCCTTCGAGTCCCTGCGCGAGGTCAGGCTCGATTGGGCGATCCAGCAGCGCGTCCTGGCGGTCATGCGCGAGCTCGCCGACGCCGGCTCCCACGGCGCCCATCGACTCCCGCTCGCCCACCTCAGCGTCGTCGTCGCCGCGCAATCCGCAGGATTCGACGTCCTGCACTTCGACCGCCACCTCGATCGGCTGAGCACGTCGCTCGGCGTCAGCGCCTGGTGGCTCGCCGATCCGCGTGGCGGAGCCTGAGCCCGGACCGGCGCGGTTCGCACCTCGAGCTGCAGCGGAGAGAGGGGGATTCGAACCCCCGGACGAGTTTCCCCGTCACACGATTTCCAGTCGTGCCCGTTCAGCCGCTCCGGCACCTCTCCTGGATTGGGCCCGACAGGCTAGCGGCTAGATCTGCCAGGCGCCGTCGACCAGCACGGGGACGCGCTCGCCGGCGTGCGTGATGCCGGTCACGCGCAGCTCGGGGCGGCCGATCATGAAGTCGATGTGGATGTCTGACTTGTTGATCCGGCCGATCACGTCCGCGTCGTCGGCGACGAACGCGAAGCCGTGGCCGAGCGCCAGGTGCGAGGCGGCGTTCTCGTCGATCAGCGTGTCGTAGAAGACCGTGTCGAGCGCGCCGATGCGGCCTTCGCGGTCGACGAGCGCGCACTCGCCGAGCCGGCTCGCGCCCTCGTCGCGGGCGACGATCGTCCGCATCGTCTCCTGCGCGGTCGAGGCGTCCAGGCGCGTGATCCGGCCGCCCTCGAAGCGCACGTGCAGGTCGCGCACGACCGTGCCGTCGACCAGCACGAGCGGCTTCGAGGCGGTCACGTGCCCCTCGGTCCGCGTCGGGTCCGGCGACGTGAAGACCTCCTCGGTCGGCAGGTTCGGCATGTGCTCGATGCCCTCGGCGGTGCTGAAGCGCGCCGCGATCCAGCTCGCGCGCGGCAGCAGGCCGATCGTCAGGTCGGTGCCCGGACCCTCGTAGTGCAACGCGTCGAAGCCGCGCCGCGTCAGCCGCTGGGCGGCGCCGGTCAGCGCGGTCGCCCGCTCGCGCCAGGCGCTGACGGGATCCTCGAGGTCGAGCCGCAAGACGTGCACGACCGCCTGCTCGAGCGTGGCCAGCGCCGCGGCCTCGTCGAGCTCCGGGTAGACCAGCCGCGCCCAGGCGGGCGTCGGGCAGGGGACGATCGTCCAGTTCAGCTCGCGGCGGCCGACGACCTCGCCGCTCTCGCGCACCGCCGGCAGCCGGTCGCGGCCGGCGCGCACCGGGTCGAGGTCGTCGAGCAGGCCGGGCGCGACGGGGCCGGAGAGCGTGATCGCCGAGCCGCGCTCGCGGCCGAGCGCCAGCAGCCGGTCGCCGTACCACGGCGGCACGTAGTCGAGGCTGTCCTCGGGCGCGTGCGCGATCCGCGCGCGCTTGACCCAGGGATCGAACCAGGAGACGTCGACGAAGCGGGCGCCGCGCTCGTAGGCGCGCGCCGCGATCGCGCGCACGAGGTACTCCTTCCCCGGCGCGCCGGCGACCGAGACGACCTGCCCGGCCTGCACGTTGGCGCCGAAGTCGACCGTGAGCTCAGCCAGGCGAGCGAGGGTGCGATCGTCCATGGCGGGCGAGCCTAGTACAGGCATGCGAGGATGCCGGCCGTGCTGAGCTACCGCAACGTCCTCGTCGCCTACGACGGCTCCTCGGAAGCCGACCTCGCGCTGGAGCACGCCGTCCGGATCGGCCAGGCGTTCAACGCGCGGATCGAGATCGTCGCCGTCGTGCCGCCGCCGTCGGCGCTCGCCTGGAACGCGCCCGGCGGCACCCGCGGCCTGCACGAGGCGATGACCGCCGAGCTCGACCGCGCGCTGCGCGCCGCGGTCGACGCGCTGCCCGACGACGTCTCGGTGTCCAGCCGGCTGATCGACGGCGACCCGGCGCACGAGCTGGTCCGCGCGGCGCGCGACGGCGAGCACGACCTGATCGTCCTCGGCTCGCGCGGCCGCGGCCGCGTCGCCTCGGCGCTGCTCGGCAGCGTCTCCAGCCGCGTCATGCACGACGCCGCCACGCGTGTGCTCGTCATCCACGAGCCGCACCGCGGCCAGCCGGAGCCGGCCGCGAGCGCGGCCGACGAGCCGGACCTCGCCGCCTGAGCCCGCGGCGAGCCCTGCCTCGTCGACTTGGCATTGCCCACTGCGTTCCAAGTCGACCGGCCTTTGATGATCCCGATCGACGGGTCCGCGAGGCGGGAGTCTCCGGCGTGGCGGCGCACGTCGCCGCCGACCTCATCGGGTCGCCCGTACTGCGCGCCGGGCAGGTCGCGCGCCGCCTCGACGTCACGCCGCAGGCGGCGATGAACGCGCTGCGGCGGCTCGCGGAGCTCGGCATCCTCGAGGAGCGGACGCGCAACGGCCGCGTCTCGTTCACCGCCGGGGAGGTCGTCGAGCTGATCGGTCGCTGACCGCCTCGTGGCCGCGCGCGCGGGCGGCTTGGCGGATCAGGTGATCGCGCTCGGCGACGGTCGTCGCGCGCCGCGCGGCCTCGGTGTAGGCGCCGGCGGCGGCGGGCAGGTCGCCGGCGAGCTCGTACAGGTGGCCGCGGACGGCGTGCCAGCGGTGGCGCTCGCCGAGCACCTCGCGCAGCCGCTCGGTCTCGCGCAGCCCGGCGGCGGGACCGTGGACGTGGCCGACCGCGACCGCGCGGCCGAGCACGGCGGCGGGGTCCTGGCGCACCGGGTCCGCGCCGAGCGCGACGAGCTCGTCGTACCAGGCGAGGATCTGCGGCCAGTCGGTCTGCTCGGCGCTGGCCGCGTCGTCGTGCAGGGCGGCGATCGCGGCCTCGATCTGGTAGCGCCCGCGGCGCTGCAGCGCGAGCGCCGACTGCAGGACGCGCACGCCCTCGGCGATCTCGCGCGTGTCCCAGAGGCCGCGGTCCTGCCGGTCGAGCGTGACGATGCGGCCCGCCGCGTCGAAGCGCGCCGGCAGGCGGGCGTGGTTGAGCAGCATCAGCGCGAGCAGCCCGCGCGCCTCCGGCTCATCGGTCGCGAGCGTCAGCTGGCGGGCGAGCCGGATCGCCTCGCCCGCCAGGTCCACCCGGTCCGTCGCGTGGCCGGTCGTGTAGACGAGGTAGAGCACGCGCAGCACGACGGCGAGGTCGCCGGGCTGGTCCAGGCGGCGGCCGCGCAGGCTGCGCTTGGCGCGGCTGATCCGCTGCGCCATCGTCGCCTCCGGCACGTAGAAGGCGTCGGCGATCTCACGCGTGGTGAGGCCGCCGACGGCGCGCAGGGTCAGCGCCACCTGCGAGGCGGGCGCGAGCTCGGGGTGGCAGCAGCAGAAGAGCAGGAAGAGCGTGTCGTCGCCGGCCGCGGGCGCCGGCGCGTCGACCCGCGGCTCGGCTTCCTGCAGCGCCTGCTCGCGGCGCTGCCGGGCGGCCTCGCTGCGGCGAGCGTCGACGAGCCGCCGCGTCGCGACGGCCGTCAACCACGCGCGCGGGTCGCGCGGCGGGTGCTCCGGCCACACCCGCAGCGCCTCCAGCAACGCCTCCTGCAGCGCGTCCTCGGCGGCGTCGAAGTCCTCGCCGCGCCGGACCAGGCCCGCCAGCGCGCGCGGGATCAGGTCCCGATCGACCCCGCGCAGCGCGCCCGGCTCCGGCCTCTCGCTCACGCCGCGTCGGTCCGCGGGCGCTCCCACATGACCTCGCGGACGTCGATCCACTCGTACAGCGGCGTGCCGCCCGGGCCGGGCTCGGACGAGGCGTAGGCCGCGATCTCGAGCGCGCGCTCGTAGGACTCGACGTCGATCATCCACCAGCCCGCCACGAGGTCGCTGGTCTCCGGATGCGGACCGTCGGTCGTGACCGGCGCGGCGTCCGGGCCGCCGTAGCGGACCCAGGTGCGCGTCGGCGTCAGCGCCTGCGCGTCGACGAACTCGCCGTTCTGCTGCAGCAGCTCGCTGACGTGATGCTGGAAGGCCATGTGCGCCTCGACGTCCTCGGGCGCCCACTGGTCGATCGGCGGGCACGGGCGATGCGGCTCCGGGCCGCCGCGGTAGTGCTTGAGCAGCAGGTACTTCGGCATCGTGGTCCTCCTGGTGTCGCGGGCCGCCCGTCGCGGCCCTTCACCTGGTGAGCGGAGCCGGCCGGAGCTTCTCGACATCGAACCGCGAAACCTCGCCGACCCGCTCGCGGAAGCGCCCGATCGAGGGCGACGACCGGGCGGGTCTCGCGGGCTCTGTAGCGGAGGGGGAGGGATTCGAACCCTCGGTACCCGTGAAGGTACAACGGTTTTCGAGACCGCCCGATTCAACCACTCTCGCACCCCTCCGGGCGTGCGGCCGCTGAGGGTAGCGGCTTCGTCCGGCGGGCCGCGAAGAAGTTGCGCAGCAGCGCCGCGCACTCGTCCCGCAGGACGCCGCCGTCGACCTGCGGGCGGTGGTTCAGGCGCGGCTCGGCGAGGATGTCGAGCACCGAGCCGGCGGCGCCCGCCTTCGGGTCGCTCGTGCCGTAGACGACGCGCGGGACGCGGCCGAGGACGATCGCGCCGGCGCACATCGCGCACGGCTCGAGCGTGACGTAGAGCACGGTGTCGAGCAGCCGCCAGGAGCCGAGCGCCTGCGAGGCGCGCTGCAGCGCGATCAGCTCGGCGTGCGCCGTCGGGTCCTCGCGCAGCTCGCGCTCGTTGTGCGCGACCGCGACGACCTCGCCGCTTGTCCGCACAACGACCGCGCCGACGGGGACGTCGTCGTGCTCGAGCGCCCGCATCGCCTCGGCGATCGCCAGGCGCATGCCCGCCGCGTCGCTGTCGTGGGACGGATTCTTCACTGATTCACGCGAAACGCGGCTTGTCCAGCAACTCTGGGACACCCACCATGTTCTACGAACCGAGCCGGGCCTGACGCCCTCCCCCGCCCCGCGTTCGCCCCGGATCCCGATGCGCTCCCGTCTCCCGCTCCCGCTCGCCGTGCTCGCGCTGGCCGTCGCCTGGCCCGCGTCGGCGCGCGCCGACACCGGCGTCGTCGGCCCGCCGGGCGCGCGCTACCGCGCCGGCGAGGTCGTGGTCCGCTACGCGCCGGGCGCGAGCACGAAGGCGCAGGCGGCGAGCGCGAGCCCCGAGCTCGTGCGCACGCGCGTGGCGCGGCTGCGCGCGGGCGAGGATGTCGCCGGTGCGGCGGCGCGGCTGGCGCGGCGCGCCGACGTGGTCAGCGCGACGCCGAACTACGTCGCCCGGATCGCCGGCTTCATCCCGCGCGACCCGGGCAAGGCCGGCGTGCCGGGCGGCTGGCAGCAGCTGCAGTGGAACTTCCTGCCCGGCACCGGCGTCGACGCGCCGGACGCCTGGTCGCACCTGATCGCCGCCGGCCACCCGGGCGGGCGCGGCGTGACCGTCGCGGTGCTCGACACCGGCGTCGCCTACGCGGACCGCGGCCGCTACCGGCGCTCGCCGGACTTCACGGCGAGCCGCTTCGTGCGCGGCTACGACTTCGTCGACGACGACCCGTACCCGAACGACGAGAACGGGCACGGCACGCATGTCGCGGGCACGATCGCCGAGACGACCGGCAACGACGTCGGCGACACCGGCCTCGCCTACGGCGTCAAGCTGATGCCGATCCGCGTGCTCGACCGCGACGGCGAGGGCGACTCGAGCGTGATCGCGAAGGGCCTGCGCTACGCGGCCGACCACGGCGCGCAGGTGATCAACCTCTCGTTCGAGTTCGGCGAGGAGGTCACGCGCTCGCAGATCCCCGACATCGTCTCGGCGCTGCGCTACGTGCGCGGCAAGGGCGTGCTGGTCGTCGCGGCCTCCGGCAACGAGGGCGCGGCCGCGATCGCCTACCCGGCGCGCGCCGGCGACGTGCTCTCGGTCGGCGCGACGACGCAGCACGGCTGCCTGGCGAAGTACTCGAACTCGGGCTCGACGCTCAGCCTCGTCGCGCCCGGCGGCGGCCGCGACGCGACGCTGCCGGACGACCCGCGCTGCATGCCGAACGCGGCGCCCGGCAACGACATCTACCAGGAGACGTTCGTCGGCTCGGTGCGCCGCTTCGGGCTGCCGAGCGGCTGGACCGGCACGTCGATGGCGACGCCGCACGTCAGTGCCACGGCGGCGCTCGTGATCGCCTCCGGGATCCTCGGCCCGCACCCGACGCCGGACGCGATCGAGCGGCGGCTGGAGACGACCGCGACCGACCTCGGCGCGACGGGCCGCGACCCGCACTACGGCTACGGGCTCGTCAACGCCGCGGCCGCGACCGACCCGGCGATCCCGGTGCAGTAGGGCTACGCGCGGACGATCAGCACCGAGCAGGGCGCGTGGTGCGAGATCTTGTTCGGCACCGAGCCGAGCAGGAAGCGGCTGGCGCCGGTGCGGCCCTTGTGGCCGATCACGATCAGGTCGGCGTCGCGCTCCTCGGCGACGTCGAGGATCGCGTCGGCCGGATCGCCCTCGCGGGCGAACGTCTCGACGCCGACGCCGGCGGCGCGGACGGCGTCCGCGGCCGCGTCGAGCGTCTCGGAGGCATCGGCCTGGACGTTGAGGATCCACTGCGGGTCGCGCGCGACCTGGCAGGGCTCGTCGCGCAGCGGCGCCGCCGGGATCGGCTCGTAGGCGGAGACGACGCAGAGCTTCGCGGCGGACCCGCGCGCCAGGTCGATCGCCTCGGCCAGCGCCGCCTGCGCGGCCTCGGACCCGTCGGTGCCGACGACGATCGCCCGGAACATGCCGCGATCATACGGCGCTCGCGGCGCGCCGCTCAGAGCTTGATGATCGCGATGATCGCGGCGGCCAGGACCATCACGACGATCGCCCCTTGGACCCACAGCCAGAACGGGTTCACAGCCGCCTAGCGTAGACGGGCGGCCTCGGCGATCGCCTCGCGCAGCCGTCGCGCGGCCTCCGTCAGCCCCGGCTCGGCAAGCCGCGCGTAGCCGAGCAGCAGCGCCGGCGGCGCGTCGGTGGCGTGCGGACCGAGCGTGTCGACCGCGACGCCGCGACGCGCCGCGACCGCCTGGATCGCCGCCTCGTCGCTGCCCGGCGGCAGCCAGACGAGCACGTGCAGCCCCGCCGCGGCGCCGCTCGCGCGCAGCTCGGGCAGCGCCTGCAGCAGCGCGTCGCGCCGGCGCCGGTAGATCGGGCGCGTCGCGCGCAGATGGCGGTCGAGCTCGCCGTGCTCGAGGAAGCTCGCGAGCGTCAGCTGCTCGAGCACCGGCACGCCCATGTCCGCCCACAGCTTCTCGCGCTTGAGCGGCTCGACGAGCGGCCGCGGCAGCACCGCCCAGCCGAGCCGCAGCCCGGGCGCGAGCGTCTTCGAGACCGAGTGCGCGTGGATCGTGTGCTCGGGCGCGAGGCCCTGGACCGCACCGAGCGGCGCGCGGTCGTAGCGGTACTCGGCGTCGTAGTCGTCCTCGACGATCAGCGCGCCGGTCGCCCGCGCCCAATTGGCCAGCGCGGCGCGGCGCGGCGCGGACAGGACGGCACCGCCGGGGAAGTGGTGCGCGGGGCTGAGCAGCACGGCGTCGGGCGCGGCGGCGACGACCGCGTCGACGTCGATGCCGTCGTCGTCGACCGCGATCGGCACGACGTCGAGGCCGTGATGCTCGAGCTGGCCGCGCGACGCGCGGTGCGCGGGGTCGCCGACGGCGAGCCGGGTCGCGCCCTTCGCGCGCAGGACGAGCGCGGTCAACGAGAGGACCTGCGCGACGCCGCCGCAGACGACGATCCGCTCCGGGTCGGCGTCGACGCCGCGCACACGGCCGAGGTACTCGGCGAGCGCGGCGCGCAGGCGCGGATGGCCGGCGGGGTCGGGGTAGCCGAGGTCGGCGTCGGCGATCTCACGCAGCGCGCGCCGCTGCGCCGCGGCCCAGGCGCGACGTGGGAAGAGCGCGAGGTCCGGCGTGCCGGGGCGCAGGTCCAGGCGCGGCGCGATCGCGGCGTTCGGCGCGTCCGCGCGGCGAGCGCGCGCCGGCGGCGCGGCGGCGCGGCGGCGGCTGCGCTCCGGCAGCGTCGCGACCGACGGCGCGGCGCCGCGGCGGACGTCGAGGTAGCCCTCGGCGGCGAGCTGCGCGTAGGCGTCGACGACGACCCCGCGCGAGACGCCCAGCTCCGCCGCCAGCGCGCGCGAGGACGGCAGCTTCACGCCGGCCGCGAGCCGCCCGGCGCCGATCGCGTCGCGCAGCTGCAGCTCGAGCTGCGTCCGCAGCGGCGGCGCGCCGCGCTCGCGAGCGAACGAGACGAGCAGCTCGGGCGTCGAAGTGGTCCTCTCCATGAGCGGCTAACTGGACCTGGCCAGCGGTCCAGTTGCCGCGTATCGTCGCAGCCGTGTCCAGCGATCGAGAGCGACGGCTCGGCGCCGTCGGCGCCGGGATCGCGGCCTGCGGGGCGATGACCGCGCTCGGGTCCTCGTTCGCGGTGCTCGACGGCCTGCACGACTACCCGCAGGCGGGCGGGCAGGCGCTGCGCTACGCGCTCGCCGCGCTGCTGCTGCTCGGCGTCGCGCGCGGGCGGCTGGCGCGGCCGACGCGGCGCCAGCTCGTGCGGCTGGCATTGCTCGCCGCGACCGGCCTGGTCGCGTTCAACCTGCTCGTGCTCGCCGCCGAGCGGTCGATGGACCCGGGCAGCGTCGGCGTGATCGTCGGCACGGTGCCCGTGCTGCTGGCGATCTTCGGGCCGCTGCAGGCCGGCCGACGACCGCAGCGGCGGCTGATCGTCGCGGGCGTCGTGGTCGCGGGCGGCGCGGCGCTGGTGCAGGGGCTCGGCGGCTCGTTCAGCGTCGCCGGGCTCGCCGCGGCGCTCGGCACGCTCGGCTGCGAGGCCGCGTTCTCGCTGCTGGCCGCGCCGCTGCTGACGACGCTCGGGCCGCTGACGGTCTCGACGATCTCGGTGCTCCTCGCGATCCCGATGCTGGTCGCGATCGCGCTCGTCGCCGACGGGCCGAGCGGCGCCTTCACCGTGCCGACGCTCGCCGAGGCCTGGCGGCTGGCCTGGCTCGCGGTCGTCGTCACCGCGATCGCGTTCCTGCTCTGGTACTCGGCGATCCGCCGGCTGGGCGTCGAACGCACGGGGCTCTTCGTCGGCGTGCTGCCGATCGCGGCGCTGCTGTCCGCGGCCGCGCTCGGCGACTCGTCGCTGTCCACGGGACGCGTGCTCGGCGTGCTCGCGGTCGCCTTCGGGATCGCCGGCGGCCTCGGCCTCGACCGCCTGCGCGGCTCGGCCATACTGGCTCGATGGCGCGCGCGGCCGGCGGCGAGCGAGGCGGAGGCATGACCGAGACGACGGTCGCGGCAGGCGCCGACGCCCACGCGCGGGGCGACGCCCGCGAGCACGCCGGCGGCGCGAGCGGCGCGAGCGGCACCAGCGACGTAAGCGGCGCCGGCGGGCGCCGAGCCGTGTCCACAGCGGTCGCGATCCTCGCCGGCGGGCGGAGCCGGCGGATGCGGCGGGCGAAGGCGGCCGTGCCGTTCCGCGGCGAGCCGCTGATCTCGTATCCGCTTGCCGCGGCGCGTGCCGCGGGGCTGGCGGCCGTGGTCGTCGCGAAGCCCGGCTCGGAGCTGCCGCCGCTCGACGTCGACGTCTGGCTCGAGGACGAGGCGCTGGCGCATCCACTCGCCGGACTCGTCGCCGCGCTGGAGCGCGGTCCCGTCATCGCCGTCGCCTGCGACCAGCCGTTCGTGCCGCCGGCGCTGCTGGCGGCGCTCGCGGCGCGGCGCGAGCCGCTCGTCGTCGGCGTCCTCGCGGGCGCGATCGAGCCCTTCCCCGGCCGCTACGACCCGGCGCTGCTGCCGGCGCTGCGCGCCGCGCTCGCCGCACAGGCGTCGCTGCGCGCGACGATCGCGGCGCTCGCGCCGGCGACGATCGAGCTCGCGCGCTTCGGCGACGCCGCCCGGATCGTCGCGAGCCTGAACACGCCGCAGGCGCTCGCGGCGGCCGAGGCGCCGCGATGAGCGACCCGTTCGTCGTCGTCGGCGGCGGCATCGTCGGCTGCGCGCTGGCGGCGTTCCTCGCCGAGGCGGGCGCGGCGGTCGAGCTGTACGAGCGCGAGCGGATCGCGGCGGGCGCGTCGGGACGCAACTCGGGCGTCGTGCAGCACCCGTTCGACGCCGAGCTGGTCCCGCTCTACGAGGCCTCGCTGGCGCACTACCGCGAGCTCGGGCACGGCTTCTCGCTGCCGGCCGCGGCGAGCGGGCTGCTGGTCCTCGGCGACGCGGCCACGCCGCCGGCCGCCGAGCGCTTCCCGGAGCTCTCGCCGCAGGCGCTCAGCGGCGCCGAGCTGGCCGCCGCCGAGCCGGCGCTCGCACCCGGCCTGGCCGCCGTCCGCTACGAGACCGGCCGTCCGGTCCCGCCCGCCGCCGCGGCCGCCGCCTTCGCGGAGCGGGCGCGCGCCGCCGGCGCGAAGCTGCACGTCGGCGCCGCCGCGACGCTCGCGATCGAGCGCGGCCGCGCGCAGGGCGATCGCCGCCGGCCACTGCGCCTGGGGCATCTCGCTCGGCCCCGGCTCGGCCGCGCTGGTCGCCGACCAGCTGCTCGGCCGCCCGGTCGCGATCCCGGCCGCCGTCGCGACGAGCCGGTTCACATAACGCATGCCTGGAGCCACCACCACCGCCACGCGCTGGTACCTGCGGATGACGTCGCCCGACCGGCTCGCGCCCGCCCCGCCCGCCGCGCCCGGCCTGCGCCTCGCCGAGGCGCGCGTCCCCTCGCCCGAGCTCTCGCGCTTCCTCTACACGACGGTCGGCGGCCCCTGGCGCTGGACCGACCGCCTGCCCTGGGACCTCGACGACTGGCGCGCGCACCTGGCGTCCGGCCGCGTCCGGACCCACCTCGCCTGCCTCGACGGCACGCCCGCCGGCTACGCCGAGCTCGAGCGCGACGCGCGCGAGAACGCGATCGAGCTGAACCACCTCGGGCTGCTGCCCGGCTTCCTCGGCCGCGGCATCGGCCCGCGCCTGCTGCAGCACGCGATCGCCGCCGCCTGGCGCGAGCGCCCCGAGCGCGTGCACCTGACGACCTGCAGCCTCGACGGCCCCGCCGCACTGTCGACGTACCTCCGCGCGGGCTTCGAAATCTACGACGAGCGCGAATACCCGGTCGACGACGCGGACCCGCCGCGCGAACCGCAGCCGGGCGCGCCGCGCGGCGGCTAGCATCCGGCCCGTGAGCGCCGACGGGCTGCGTGCAAGCGTCGAGAAGATGCGCGGAGACGGCGTCGCGGAAGCGGCGATCCGCGCCTTCTCCCACTACTACCGCCAGCTCGAGGCGGGCGAGACCGGGCTGCTGCCCGAGGACGCGATCGAGCCCGTCGGCGAGCTGCCGACGCTCGCCGAGCTGCCGCACGACGAGGCGGCCGAGCGCGAGGCGCTGCAGCGCACGATCGTCCTGCGCCTCAACGGCGGCCTCGGCACGAGCATGGGCCTGAGCCGCGCGAAGTCGCTGCTCCCGGCCAAGCAGGGGCTCAGCTTCCTCGACATCATCGCCCGCCAGGTGCTCGCGCTGCGCGCGCGCCACGACGCCCGCCTGCCGCTCGTCCTGATGGACTCCTTCAGCACCCGCGAGGACACGCTCGCCGCGCTCGCCGCGCACGCCGGCCTCGCCGCCGACGTGCCCGCCGACTTCCTCCAGAGCAAGGAGCCGAAGCTGCGCGTCGACGACCTGACGCCGGTCGCGTGGCCGCAGGACCCGAGCCTGGAGTGGTGCCCGCCCGGCCACGGCGACCTCTACACCGCGCTGGTCACCTCGGGCATGCTCGAGCAGCTGCTCGAGCGCGGCTACGAGCACGCCTTCGTCGCCAACTCGGACAACCTCGGCGCCGTGCTCGAGCCGCGCATCCTGGCCTGGCTGCGGGCCGAGCGGATCCCGTTCCTGATGGAAGTCGCCCAGCGCACGGAGGCCGACCGCAAGGGCGGCCACCTCGCCCGCCTGCGCGACGGCGGCCGGCTGACGCTACGCGAGACCGCGCAGACGCCGCCGCAGGACCTCACCGCGCTGCAGGACATCGCGCGCCACCGCTTCGTCAACACGAACAACCTCTGGCTCGACCTGCGCGCGCTCGACGCCGCGATGCGCGAGCGCGACGACGTGCTCGGGCTGCCGCTGATCCGCAACCGCAAGACGGTCGACCCGACCGACAAGCGGTCGCCCGCCGTCTACCAGATCGAGACCGCGATGGGCGCCGCGATCCAGGTGTTCGAGGGCGCGCAGGCGCTGCAGGTCCCGCGCACGCGCTTCGCCCCCGTCAAGACGACCGACGACCTGCTGACGCTGCGCTCGGACGCCTACCTGCTCGGCGCGGACGCGACAGTCGCGCTGGCGCCCGAGCGCGCCGGCCGCGCGCCGTTCGTCGCGCTCGACAGCGACTACTTCAAGCTGCTGCGCGACTTCGACGCGCGCTTCCCCGACGGCCCGCCGTCGCTGATCGACTGCGAGCGGCTGGTCGTCGAGGGCGACGTGCGCTTCGGCGCCGGCGTGCGCGTGCACGGCGACGTGACGCTGCGCTCGCCGAACGGCGGCCAGCTGGCGATCGACGCCGGCAGCGAGCTGCGCGGCTGACTCAGGCGCGCCGCGCCAGCGCGGCGACGCCGAGCAGCACGATCCCGAAGATCAGGACGATCCACGCCAGCTGCGTGACAGCGAGCACAAGCACGGGCCGCAACCGTACAGGGACGCGCGGTCGGGTGGCGTTCGCGTAGCGCGATGTCGCGCACGCTGCGGCTTCAGCTGCCGAGCTCGGCGCGCAGCGCGGCGACCTGCCCGGCCAGCTCGCTGGCCTGGCCGCGCAGCGCCTCGACCTGCTCGCGCAGGCCGGCGAGCTCGGCGCGCAGCTCGGCCAGCTCGCGCTCATGCCGGCCGCCGTCGACCGGCGCGGCGGCGACCGGCGGCCGCGGCGCCGCGGCGACCGTGGCCGCAGCCGCGACCGCCGGCGCGGCGTCGGCGCCGTCCGCGTCCTCGGAGAGCCGGTGGATGAAGCGCTCCTCCTTCTGCCCCGGCCGCCGCGCCAGCTGCAGCGCCAGCCCGCGCTCGATCAGCCGCGTCAGCACCTCCTGCAGCGCCGCCGCGTCGGCGAACGGATGCAGGCGCTCGCTGCGCGCGCGCAGCTCGCCGGGCGTCTGCGGGCCGCGCAGCGCCAGCACGGCGAGCAGCGCCTGCTCGCCGTCGTCGAGCCGCTCCTCCTCGGCCAGCAGGTGCCGGTACTTGGCGGCGCGCGACGTGTGCCCGCTCGCGAGCCGCGTCAGCCGCCGCCGGCTCAGGTGCGAGAGCGCAGCGCGGATCGTCTCCTCGTCGTAGGTGACGACTGGATCGCGGTTCGTCGACTGGTTGCAGGCCAGCCGCAGCGCGTTGAGGCTGAGCGGGTAGGCGTCAGGCGTCGTGTGCTGCTTCTCGATCAAGCAGCCGAGCACACGCACCTCCGCCGGATCGAGATCGCGATCCATGCGACGGAGCCTAGTGGCCATCCGGTAGGACTCCCTCTCATGAGCTACCAGGCCGCCGCAGACCGCTACGACTCGATGCCCTACCGCCGCTGCGGCCGCAGCGGCCTTCGCCTGCCGGCGATCTCGCTCGGCCTCTGGAACAACTTCGGCGACGACAAGCCGCTCGCGACGCAGCGGGCGATCGTCCGCCGCGCGTTCGACCTCGGCATCACGCACATCGACCTCGCCAACAACTACGGCCCGCCGGCCGGCTCGGCGGAGCGCAACTTCGGCCGCATCCTGCGCGAGGACCTGGCCGCGCACCGCGACGAGCTGGTGATCTCGACCAAGGCCGGCTACGAGATGTGGCCGGGGCCGTACGGCGAGTGGGGCTCGCGCAAGTACCTGCTGGCCAGCCTCGACCAGAGCCTGTCGCGGATCGGCCTGGACTACGTCGACGTCTTCTACTCGCACCGCGTCGACCCGCACACGCCGCTGGAGGAGACGATGGGCGCGCTCGACAGCGCCGTGCGCCAGGGCAAGGCGCTCTACGTCGGCATCTCCTCCTACTCCGGCCCGCGCACGAGCGAGGCGGTCGCGATCCTGCGCCGGCTCGGCACGCCGCTGCTGATCCACCAGCCGTCCTACTCGCTGCTGAACCGCTGGGTCGAGGCGGACCTGCTCGACGTCGTCGAGCACGAGGGCGTCGGCGTGATCGCCTTCTCGCCGCTCGCGCAGGGGATGCTGACCGACCGCTACCTCGGCGGCATCCCTGAGGACTCGCGCGCGGCGAAGGACGGCTTCCTGCGGCGCGACTTCATCAACGAGGAGAACATGGCCCGCGTGCGCGGCCTGGACGAGATCGCGCGGCGCCGCGGCCAGAAGCTCGCGCAGCTGGCGATCGCCTGGGTGCTGCGCGACCCGCGCGTGACGTCGGCGCTGATCGGCGCCTCCTCCGTCGAGCAGCTGGAGACGAACGTCGCCGCGCTCGACCAGCTCGCCTTCAGCGCCGAGGAGCTGGCCGAGATCGAGCGCTACGCGGTCGACTCGGACATCAACATCTGGGCGCAGTCGAGCTTCGCCTGAAGCCGGTGAAGCCGGCCTAGTAGCGTCCCGGGCGTCATGGCCGAGGAGACCGAGACTCGCCGCCGGCGCCCGGCGATCGTCGCCGTCGACGACGAGCCGGCGGTGCTCGCCGCCATCGCCCGCGACCTGCGCCGCCGCTTCGGCGAGCGCTACCGGATCGTCCGCGCCGGCTCGGGCGACGAGGCGCTCGACGCGCTGCGCGAGCTGGTCGCGCGCGGCGAGCAGGTCGCGCTGCTGGTCGCCGACCAGCGCATGCCGGGGATGTCGGGGACCGACTACCTGGTCGCGGCGCGGCGGCTGGTGCCGGACGCCAAGCGCGTGCTGCTGACCGCCTACGCCGACACCGAGGCGGCGATCCAGGCGATCAACGAGGTCGCGCTCGACTACTACCTGCTCAAGCCCTGGGACCCGCCCGAGGAGGGCCTGTACCCCGTCCTCGAGGATCTGCTGACGACCTGGGAGGCGGGCGCGGCGCTGGAGTCCGGCGGCGTGCGCGTGATCGGCCACCGCTTCTCGCGCGAGTCGCACGACGTGCGCGACTTCCTCGCCCGCAACCGCGTGCCGGCGCGCTGGATCGACGTCGAGCGCGACAGCGAGGGCCGCGAGCTGCTGAAGCTCGCCGGCGTCGACGAGACCGGGCTGCCGGTCGCGCTGCTCGAGGACGGCACGGTGCTCGAGCGCCCGACGGTGATGGAGCTGGCCGAGCGGCTCGGCGTCTCCGCGCAGCCGACCTCCGAGCACTACGACCTGGTGATCGTCGGCGGCGGCCCGGCGGGTCTGGCGGCGGCGGTCTACGGCGCCTCCGAGGGCCTGAAGACGGTGATGATCGAGCGCGAGGCGCCCGGCGGCCAGGCCGGCATGTCGAGCCGGATCGAGAACTACCTCGGCTTCCCGCGCGGCCTCAGCGGCTCCGAGCTGGCCGCCCGCGCGACGACGCAGGCGCGCCGGCTCGGCGCCGAGCTGCTGTCGGTGCAGGACGCGGTCGCACTGCACGCCGAGGGCGCCGGCCGGCTCGTCGAGCTCTCCAGCGGCCTGACGCTGTCGGCGACCTGCGTGCTGGTCGCCTCCGGCGTCTCCTACCGGCAGCTCGACGCTCCCGGCTTCGCCGCGCTCAACGGCAGCGGCGTCTACTACGGCGCGGCGCTGACCGAGGCGCGCGCCTGCGAGAACCAGCACGTGGTCGTGATCGGCGGCGCGAACTCGGCCGGCCAGGCCGCCGTGCACTTCAGCAGCTACGCGCTGCGCGTGACGATGCTGGTGCGCGGCGACTCGCTGACGACCTCGATGTCCTACTACCTGATCCAGCAGATCGCGGCGATCCCGAGCATCGACGTGCAGACGCGCTCGCAGGCGGTCGCCGCCGACGGCGACGGGCACCTGCAGCGGCTGACGATCCGCGGCCCGGACGGCGCCGTGCGCGAGGAGCCGGTCGACGCCTGCTTCGTCTTCATCGGCGCGACGCCGCGCACGGACTGGCTGGCCGGCGTCGTCGGGCGCGACGAGCGCGGCTTCATCCTCGCCGGCCTGGACGCCAAGGGCGCCGGCTGGCCGCTCAAGCGCGACCCGTTCGCGCTCGAGACGACGGTGCCCGGCGTGTTCGTCGCCGGCGACGTCCGCTCGCGCTCGATCAAGCGCGTCGCGAGCGCCGTCGGCGAGGGCTCGATGGCCGTCTCGCTGATCCACGAGTACCTGGCGCAGGCATGAGCGGCACGCTCGCCGACCTGCGCGGGATCGACCTGTTCGACGACCTCACGGACGCGCAGCTGCAGCCGTGGGCCGACGCCGCGCGGCCGTTCACGGTCGCGCCCGGCGACAGCTTCATCGAGCACGACGCCGCGATACCCGGGCTGGTGCTGCTGCTCGAGGGCGACGCGCTGACGCAGACGGTCGCCGAGGACGGGCACGCCGAGGTCGTCGGCGTCCAGCACGCGCCGACCTGGATGGGCGCGATCGCGGTGCTCACCGGCGGTCCGATGGCGGTCCGCGTCAGCGCCGAGGGCGCCTGCCGGCTGGCGCTGATCCCGGCCGAGGCGTTCATCACGCTGGCGCTCGCCAACCGGTCGGTGCACCAGCGGATCATGCATCAGGTCGGGCCGGTGCTGAACAACCTGCGCGCCGTCGAGGCCAACCGCGAGCGGCTGACCTCGCTCGGCACGATGGCGGCCGGGCTCGCGCACGAGCTCAACAACCCGGCGGCGGCCGCCAAGCGCGCCGCGAGCTCGCTCGTCGAGGCGCTGGAGACGGTCAACGGCGCGCTGGCGACGTTCGTCGAGGGCGGCGTCGAGCGCGCGGACGCGGAGCGGCTGCTCGACCTCCAGCGCGAGGCGCTACAGCGCTGCGCGGCGCGCGACCGGCTCAGCGGCGTCGCCGCCGCGGACGCCGAGGACGCGACGCTGGAGCTGCTCGAGCGGCTCGACGTCGCCGAGCCGTGGACGCTCGCCGAGTCGCTGTCGTTCCTCGACGAGGACTGGCTGCGCCGCGTGCACGCGATCGCCGGCCCGCTGACGGGCAACGCGCTGCACTGGGTCGCGGCGTCGGTCGCCGCGCGCACGCTGGCGACCGAGCTGCTCGACTCGACCAGCCGCATGAGCACGCTCGTCGGCGCGGTCAAGACCTACTCCTACATGGACCGCGGCGGGCTCGTCGAGCTCGACGTCCACGACGGGCTCGACTCGACGCTGACGATGCTCGGCCACAAGCTCAAGCACACGCGGATCGCGGTCGTGCGCGACTACGACCGCTCGCTGCCGCGGCTGACCGTGCACGGCTCCGAGCTCAACCAGGTCTGGACGAACCTGCTCGACAACGCGATCCAGGCGCTCGGCGAGCAGGGCACGATCACGCTGCGCACGCGGCTCGACGGCCCCTGCGTGCTGGTCGACGTCGTCGACGACGGCCCGGGCATCCCGGCGGCCGCGCGCGAGCACCTGTTCGATCCCTTCTTCACCACCAAGCCGGTCGGCCAGGGCACAGGCCTCGGCCTCGACACCGCGCGCCGGATCGTCGAGGAGCGCCATCGCGGCACGCTCGGCTTCGACAGCGGGACCGACGGCACCACCTTCCACGTCTGGCTTCCGATCGAGGAGACGGCACGCTGATGGCCACCTGCACGCACCTTGACCAGATCGAGATCACCCAGCTGCCCGAGTCGGCCGCGGGCTGCGAGGACTGCCTGCGCGAGGGCACGAAGTGGCTGCACCTGCGCATCTGCCTGACCTGCGGGCACGTCGGCTGCTGCGACGACTCGCCAGCCAAGCACGCGACCGCGCACGCGCACGCGACCGAGCACCAGCTGATCCGCTCGCTCGAGCCGGGCGAGGACTGGTGCTGGTGCTTCGCCGACCAGCTGGCGATGCGGATCCCGGAGATCAAGGGCGAGACCCGCATTCCGAAGTCCCCGCTCGGCTGGTAGGCCCGCGGCCGCGTCAGGGCGCGACGCGGACTCGGGTTCGCCCGCAGCAGTGAGGAAGGTTCGATTAGCGTTAACCGAATGAACAGCTCAGTCGTTCGCTCGACCTCCTCAGGCGCGTCTTGGGCGAGGATCAGGACTTCCGCGAAGGACAGCTCGAGGCGATTCTCGCCCTGGTCGACGAGCGCGCGCGAGTGCTCGTCGTCCAGCGGACGGGATGGGGCAAGAGCGTCGTGTACTTCTTGGCGACACAGCTGCTCCGCGGGCAGGGATCAGGACCGACGATTCTCATCAGCCCGCTGCTCTCCCTCATGCGCGACCAGATCATGATGGCCGGGCGGCTCGGCATCCGCGCGACGAAGATGGACAGCACGAATCCGTCGAGCTGGGACGACGTCGAGGCCGCGCTCGCGGCGGACGAGATCGACGTTCTGCTCGTCTCGCCCGAACGGCTGGCGAACGAGCGGTTCCACAGGCAGACGCTGGCGTCGATCCCTCTCGGCATCGGCCTGCTCGTCGTCGACGAGGCCCACTGCATCTCCGACTGGGGCCATGACTTCCGCCCCGACTACCGGAGGATCCGCCGGATCACTCAGGCGCTGCCCCCGAGCGTGCCGCTGCTAGCGACGACGGCAACCGCGAACGATCGTGTGGTCGCCGACATCGAGGACCAGCTTGGGCCTGATCTCGTTGTGATCCGTGGACGACTGGGACGCGACAGCCTGCACCTGCAGGTCATCGAGCTGGACGACCAGGCGAAGCGCCTCGCGTGGCTCGCCGAGTATCTGCCGCGGACCGGTGGCAGCGGGATCATCTACGTGCTCACCGTCGCCGACGCACGCCGCGTGAGCAGCTGGCTCGCCGAACACGACATCCACGCACCGGCCTACTACGGCGAGCTCGACGACGAGACCCGGACCTCGCTCGAGGAGGCGCTCCGGCGCAACGAGGTGAAAGCCCTCGTAGCGACGGTCGCGCTGGGCATGGGCTTCGACAAGCCCGACCTGGCGTTCGTCGTCCATTTCCAGCGGCCCGGGTCGCCAATCGCCTACTACCAGCAGATCGGCCGTGCAGGGCGCGCCGTCGAGCGCGCCGAAGTCGTGCTGCTCTCCGGGCATGAGGACGACGCCATCACGGACTACTTCATCCACGGCGCATTCCCGGCGGAGCAGGTGCTGTGCGACGTCCTCTCCGTGACGAACGAGATCGACAGTGCGACCATGAGTGATCTCGAAGGCCGCGTGAACGCCAAGCGGTCCGTCATCGAACGCGCGCTCAAGATCCTTGAAGTCGACGGCGCCATCGTTCACGAAGGTGGCGCCTGGGTCCGCACGGTGAACCCCTGGTCGGCGGACAGCGCCCGCGTCGAGGCAGTGACGGCGGCGCGACGCGACGAGCAGGAGACGATGCGCGAGTACGTCCAAGCGAGCGACTGCCTCATGCGGTTCCTCGTCAGCGAGCTCGACGGCCCGGACGAAGGGCCGTGCGGGCGCTGCGCCGTCTGCTCCGGAGACTTCGCCGGCTCGACGCTCGAACCCTCGCTCGTACAGCAGGCGCAGTTCTTCCTGCGACGGGCGTACCGTCCGATTCTGCCGCGCAAGCAGTGGCCCGCCGGACTCGCGATGCGGAGCGGGCGCATCCCCGTCGAGCACCAGCTCCGCGAGGGCCGAGCGCTGACGATCTACGGCGACGCCGGCTGGGGCCAGGAAGTCAAAGCCGGCAAGTACGGCGACGAGGGCTTCAGCGACCAACTCGTCGACGCGACCGTTGAGATGATCAAGAACGACCTTCAGCCCGATCCCTTCCCGACGTGGGTGACGGCGGTGCCGTCGCGACGCCATCCGAATCTCGTACCCGACTTTGCGCAACGGCTGGCCGACCGCCTCGGCCTGCCGTACCGTTTGGCGCTGGTGAAGGTGACCGAGACGCCGCAACAGAAGTCGATGCAGAACAGCCCGCAGCAAGCGCGCAACGCAATGACGGCGTTTGCGGCTGTGAACGCCAAGGTCCTGCCGGGACCGGTGCTCCTCGTCGATGACATGGTCGACTCGCGCTGGTCGCTGACCGTGTGTGGCGTCATGCTCGCCGAGGCGGGATCGGGCCCGGTGGTCCCCGTCGCTCTCGGGCAGACGTCGACCGGCGTGGGTGCGTGACGACGCTGCAGATATCCGCGGACGGGCAGGCCATCGCTCTGGCCTGCTCCACGCTGGCGTCGGAGGGCGACCGGTCGGTCAAGCCGCTGACGGCGAAGGAGTGGCACGACGTGTCGCTCGCACTGCGCTCCTCGGCCCTCGATAGACCGTACGAGCTCCTGGGCTTGAGCCCTCGTGAGTTGCAGGCGACGCTCGGCGTTGACGCGTCGCTTGCTGACCGTCTCGCGGCGCTTCTATCACGCGGCGGTCAACTCGCATTCGAGCTCGAGCGGCTCGCGAGTCGCGGCATCTGGGTACTCACGCGTGCGGACGAGAGCTACCCCGTGCTGCTCAAGCAGCGGCTGAAAGGGCAGACGCCACCTGTTCTGTTCGGCGCCGGGCCACCGAGCGCGCTGCAGATGCCGGCGATTGCCGTGGTCGGATCGCGCGACGTTGACGAGGACGGACTTGAATGGGCTTCAGCCTTTGCGAGGCGGTGCGCAGAGGAGGGCATTGCTGTCGCATCGGGCGCAGCGCGCGGCGTCGACATCACCGCCTTGGCCGCCTCCCTCGCGCACGGCGGAATCGCGATCGGCGTGACGGTCGACCCGCTTGAGCGGCTCATTCTCCGGCGCGAGCTACGAGCACCGATCAGCGACGGGCTCTTGACGCTTGTCACGCCGTTTCACCCGTCCGCACGCTGGCAGACCGGCAATGCCATGCGACGCAACCGGCTCATCTACGCACTCTCACGCGCAGCGGTCGTCGTGGCAAGCTCCGTCGATGCCGGCGGGACGCGCAGCGGTGCTGTCGAGAACCTTCGCGCCGGCTGGGTTCCCCTGCATGTGCGCGATGACGGGAGCAACGGGAACCGCCGTTTGATCTCCGAGGGAGGCCATCCCTTGCCAGCCAATGGGCCTGTGGAGCATCTGGCACTCGAGCGGTTGCTCGTCGACGCGCAACCGACGCTACTCGCGGACGACCTCCCAGATGAGTTGCGACGCGAACCCGTGGCGACAGCGCCCAGCGGGCGCGACGCGGACGCGTCCGCCCCCGACGCGTTCGTACTGCTCTGGCCGACGCTCGCGGCGCAGCTTCACGAGCCTCGCAGCGAGCGTGAGGTAGCCGAGCGACTCAAGCTCGAGCTGACCCAGGCCCGCGCGTGGCTGAAGCGTGCCGTTGACGAAGGGCTGGCTGACGTCAAACGGCGCCCGAAGCGATACTTGCTGCGACGCGAGAGCAACGGCCAGCTGCGCATGGACGCGCGCTGATCCGTCCCCGTCTTAGGCGGTCATGCCGCCGTTGACGCGGATCGTCTGGGCCGTGATCCAGCGCGCCTGCTCGGTCGCCAGGAAGGCGATCACCGGCGCGATCTCCTGCCACCGGCCGAGGCGCTGCTGGGGGCTGAACGCGCGCAGGCGCTCGAGCGCCGCGTCCGGCGTGACGTCGTTGACGAACGGCGAGTCGATCGGGCCCGGCGCGACGGCGTTGACGGTCACGCGGCGCGCGCCGACCTCCTTCGCGGCGGTGCGGACGAGCTGCTCGACGGCCGCCTTCATCGGCGCGTAGTTCGCGAAGCCGGGCGTCGTCACGCCGGTCAGCGAGGTCGAGAGCAGGATGATGCGGCCGTCGTCGTTGATCCGGCGGACCGCCTCGCGCAGGACGTAGAAGGCGGAGTCGAGGTTGGCGGTGACGCCGCGGCGCCAGTCCTCGTCGCTCAGCTCGGCGAGCGGCTTGCCGGCCGAGGCGCCGGGCAGGTGGACGACGACGTCGACGCCGCCGAAGCGGTCGATCGCGGCGCTCAGCGCCTGCGCGGCGCCGGCGCTCGTCGAGCTGTCGGCGATCACGGCCGCGGCGGTGCGGCCGTCGGCGGCGAGCTCGTCCTGCAGCGCGCCGATCGCGTCGACGTCGCCGCCGCGGTGGACGTGCACGAGGTCGGCGCCGAGCGCGGCGAGCTGGCGGATCACGGGCGCGCCGGAGGCGCCGTTGGCGCCGGTGACGACGGCGACCTTGCCGTCGAGGCGGGCGCTGGCGGGGTCGAGCAGCGTGGTGTCGGTGTCGGTCGAAGAGGTCTTGCTGAGATGATCGGCCGCGATGGCGGCGCATGGAAACACCGATCCGGCATGAGTTCATTCCGTGCCTGAGCTGCGGCATCTGCGCGTCTTCGCGGCGGTCGCGCGCGAGCGCAACTTCACGCGCGCGGCGGCGCGGCTGCACATGGCCCAGCCGGCGGTCTCGAAGACGGTCGCGCAGCTGGAGGCCGAGCTCGGCGTCGAGCTACTCGAGCGCACGACGCACGACGTGGCGCTGACGCCGGCCGGCGAGCGGCTGCTCGCCGACGCCGAGACGCTCGTGCCGGCGGTCGACGCCGCCTTCGCGCGCGCCCGCGAGCACGGCGCCGGGCTCGCCGGCGAGCTGTCGATCGGCTTCACGCCGCCGGTCGGCCTGGCGATCCGCTACGAGCTCGCCCGCCGGCTGCACGACGCGGCGCCGGCGCTGCACATCCGCACGCGCGAGCTGCGCCCCGGCGAGATCGCCGCCGACCTGCGCGAGCGGCGCGTCGACGCCGTGCTCGTGCGCACCGCGCGGCGTGAGGACGCCGACGTCGACCGCGTCGAGCTGGCGCCGACCGCCGCCGCGCTCGCCGTCCCCGGCGACCACCGGCTCGCCGCGCGCGAGCGGATCGAGCTGCGCGAGCTCGACGGCGAGCGGCTGCTGACCTGGTCGCCGCGCGGCACGCCCTTCACCGACCTGCTGGTCGCCGCCTGCACCGCCGCCGGCGCGACCGTCGAGCCGGTCGAGACCAGCGTCACCAGCGGCACCGGCCTGGTCGAGCTGGCGCGGCTGGACGCCGTCGCGATCGTCGACCGCGAGCGCCCGGTCGACCCCGGCACGCGGCTCGTCCCGATCGACGACCTGCGCCTGCCGCTGCTGCTCCTGCGCCGCGCCGGCGCGCTGACGCCGGCCGTCGCGCGCCTGATCGAGCTGCTGCGATGAGTTCGGGGCGCGGCTTCGGTCCACACGAGCACACCGACCAAGGAGCGAGTGAGATGCGCAAGCTGATCGTGACCGAGTTCGTCAGCCTCGACGGCGTCATGCAGGCCCCGGGTGGAGGCGAGCCCGACTACCCGCACCAGGGCTGGACGTTCACCTTCGAGCGCGGCGAGGAGGGCGACAGGTTCAAGCTCGACGAGGTGCTCGAGTCCGAGGCGATGCTGCTCGGCCGCGTGACCTACGACGGCTTCGCGGCCGCCTGGCCGAGCATGCAGGACGAGGTCGGCTTCGCGGACAAGATGAACTCGCAGCCGAAGTACGTCGTCTCCTCGACGCTGCGCGACCCGAGCTGGGCGAACACGACGGTGCTCGACGGCGCCGACCCGATCGCCGCGGTGCGCGAGCTGCGCGCCGGCGAGGGCGGGCCGATCCTGGTCCACGGCAGCGCGCGGCTCGCGCAGGCGCTGATCGCCGCCGACCTCGTCGACGAGCTGCACCTGATGGTCTTCCCGATCGTGCTCGGCAGCGGCAAGCGGCTGTTCGGCGAGGTCGCCGACCCGCGCCGCTTCCGCCTCACGCGCGCCGAACAGGCGGGCGAGACGCTGATCACGGTCTACGAGGCGAAGCGCGACTAGAGCGATCTGACCAAACGGCCTATGATCTGGCTGTGCGGTCAAAAGTCAAGCCCAGCGGTCAGTCCTTCACCGAGCGCGCCCGTCGCGAGCAGATCGCCGCGGGCGCGATCGCCGAGCTGGCCGCCGACGGCTTCCACGCCACCTCGCTCGCCGGCATCGCCGCGCGGCTGGGGATCAGCAAGGGCGTGATCTCCTACCACTACGCCGGCAAGGCGGAGCTGATGACCGAGGTCGTGCGCGTCGTGCTCGCGCAGGCCGGCGCCGCGCTCGCGCCGCAGGTCCAGGCCGCGCCGTCGCACGCGGAGGCGCTGCGCCGCTACATCGGCGGCAACCTCGCCTGGCTCGACGCCAACCGCCCGCAGGCGATCGCGCTGACCGAGGTGCTCGCCAACGCGCGCGCCGTCCCCGGCCTGGCTGAGTACTGGCGGCAGGCGGCGAGCGAGGCGGCCGCCGCGCTCGCGGCGCTGCTCGCCGGCGGCCAGCGCGCCGGCGAGTTCGGCGACTTCTCCGCCGCCGCCTACGCGCTCGCGCTGCGCGCCGCGATCGACGCCGTGACGCCGCGCCTGCGCGACGAGCCGGACTTCGACGTGGCGGCGTACGGCAGCGAGCTGACGTCGCTGTTCGAGCGCGGGTGCGCGCCGTGAGCGCGGCGCCGGCGCTCGAGCTGGACGACCTGCACAAGGCGTTCGGCGCCACGCGCGCGGTCGACGGCGTCTCGCTGGCGGTGCCGCGCGGCGCCTTCCTCGGCCTGCTCGGACCCAACGGCGCCGGCAAGACGACGGCGCTCTCGCTCGCCGTCGGGCTGCTGCGGCCGGACGCCGGGACGGCGCGCGTGCTCGGCGTCGACGTCTGGGCCGAGCCCGACGCCGCCAAGCTGCGGCTCGGCGTGCTGCCCGACGACGCGTCGCTGCCCGGCCGGCTGACCGGCGCCGAGCTGCTGCGCTACCTCGGGCTGCTGCGCGGGCTCGACGGCGCGCTCGTGCAGTCGCGCGCCGACGAGCTGCTGACGGTGCTCGACCTGCGCGGCGCCGCCGACGCGCTGGTCGCCGACTACTCGACCGGCATGCGCAAGAAGATCGCGCTGGCGACGGCCGTGCTGCACGCGCCGGCGCTGCTCGTGCTCGACGAGCCGTTCGAGGCCGTCGACCCGATCTCGGCCGCGACGATCCGCTCGCTGCTGTGCGGCTTCGTCGCCGGCGGCGGCACGATCGTGCTGTCGAGCCACGTGCTGGCGCTGGTCGAGCGCCTGTGCGACCACGTCGCCGTGATGGCGCGCGGGAAGATCGTCGCCGCCGGCCCGCTCGACGCGGTGCGCGGCGACCGCCCGCTCGAGGACGCGTTCGCGCAGCTGGTCGGCGCCGAGCGCGTCGAGGGAGCGCTGTCGTGGCTCTGAGGCGCGCGGGCGGGGATGCCGCGCCGTCGCTGACGCGCACGCTGCTGGCGCTGCGCGGCGCGCTGCTCGCGCACGGCGCCGGCGGCGCCGCGGCCTGGGCGGCGGCCGCGCTCGGCCTGGTCTCGGCGCTGGCGACGCTGCTGCTCGGCTTCGCCGCGGCGCCGCGCGTCGGCGGCACGGCCGACCTGATCGCGCTGGCGCTGGCGCTCTGGATGCTCGGGCGGATCGCGGTCGCCGCGCTCTCGGGCGGCGACGCCGCGCTGCGCGTCGAGTACTTCCGGCTGCTGCCGATCCCGCGCCGCCGGCTCGCCCGCTCGCTGCTGCTCGTCTCGCTCGCCGACCCGGCGCTCGTCCTGCTCGCGCTGGCGGCGGGATCGCTGGTCGTGCTCGGCGCTCGCAACGGTGCCAGCGCGACGGTCGGCGCGCTCGCCGGGCTGCTCCTGACCGTGCTGCTGACCGGCGTGCTGGCGACGCTCGCGGGCGCGCTCGTGCCGGCCGACTCGCGGCGCCGGCGCGACGCCGGCACGCTGCTGATCGCGCTCGCGACGAGCGCGGTGACGGTGCTCGGCGCGTTGCTGCCGCTGCTCAGCTCGACGCTGCGGCAGGAGCGCTCGGCCGGGTTGAGCGCGCTGCTGCGCGCGCTGCCGAGCGGCTGGGCAGCCGACGCCGTCGCGGCCGCCGCGCGCGGCGACGTCGCGCTGACGCCGCTGCCGCTCGCCGGCCTGGTCGCGGCGAGCGCGGTCGCCGCGGCGGCGTGGCCGCGGCTGCTGACGCGGCGGCTCGAGGGCGTCGTCGGCAGCCACCGGCCCGCGCGGCGGCGGCGGCGCGCCAGTGCGCCGGCACACCACGGCAGGGGCGCCCGCGACGACCGCGCCGCGACCGGCGCCGCCCCAGCGCACCCCGCCGGGCGAACCCGCGACGACCGCGCCGCGACCGGCGCCGCCCCAGTCCTCGCGCGCCGCCGCGCGCTGCTGCCGGCGACGCCGACCGGCGCCGTCGCCGCGAAGGAGCTGCGGCTCTGGAGCCGCGACCCGCTGCGCTCGACCTGCCTGCTGATCGCGGCGCTCGTCGGCGTCGGCGTCGTCCCGCGCGCGAGCGAGGGCACCGACGCGCTGCTGCCGTACGCCGGGCTGCTGAGCGTCGCGATCGCCGGCGCCTGCGCGTGCAACCTCTACGGCAATGACGCGCTCGCGCTGCGGCTGGTCGCCGCGACGCCGGGAAGCGCCGCGCCCGACGTGCGCGGGCGCCAGCTCGCCTGGCTGCTGATCGTCGCGCCGTTCGCGATCGTCGTCAGCGCCGCGCTGACCGCGATCAGCGGCGAGACCGCCGCCGTGCCGTGGGTCGCGGCGACGCTGCCGGCGCTGCTCGGCGGCGGCGGCCTCGTCCCGCTCAGCTCGGTCGTCGCCGTGCAGCCGCTCGACGCCGGCGGCGGCCCGACGCCCGGCTGGTCGCTCAAGGTCCACGTCACGCTGCTGGCCGTCGCGCTGACGGCGCTGCCGGCGCTGGCGCTGCTGGTCGCCGGCGTCGCCGCCGACGCGCCGCTGCTGCGCTGGCTCGCGGTCCCGGTCGGCGTCGCGACCGGCGTCGCGCTGGCGCTCGCGCTCGGCCGCGTCGCGACCCGGCGCCTGCGGCGGGACCAGCTGGACATCCTCGCGCGGCTCGCGCGCTGAGCCGGCGGCGCGCTGACCGCGCGCGTCAGTCGCGGTCGAGGACCGCGATCCCGAGCGCGGCGGCCCAGACGTCGGCGAGCGCGACGACGTCCTCCCATTCGAGCGCCGCGCCGCGCAGGCGCTCGACGCCGACGAGGTCCGCCAGCGTGCTGCGCCGCAGCTCGCAGCGGCGCAGCACCGCCTCGCGGATGTCGACGCCGCTGAGGTCGCAGTCGGTGAACGTGACCGAGTCCAGCCGCGCCTCGAGGAAGTCGCTCTGCATCAGCTGGCAGTCGCTGAAGCCGACGCGCTCCAGGCGCGCGCCGCCGAACGAGGCGAGGTCGATCCGGCAGCCGGCGAAGCTGACGTCCTCCAGCCGCGCCTGCTGCAGGATCACGCCGGTGATGCGGCAGCGCTCGAAGGCGACCGAGCGCAGCGCGGCGCGGCGGGCGCGCAGGTTGGCGAGGTTGCTCGCGCGCACGACGCAGTCGCGCAGGCGCAGATCGTCGACGCGCGCGCCGGCGAGCTCGACCCGCGTCAGCGCGCAGCCCTCGAAGGCGACGTCCTTGGCGCGCTGGCCGGCGAGGTCGACGTCGGTCAGCTCGGCGTCGCTGAAGACGACGCCGCCGGCGAGCGCGTCGAGCGCGGTCGCGTCGAGCCGATCGAGCAGCTGCGGCGCGTGCGGCGGCGTGGCGGGATGGTGCGGCATCGGCGCGTCCGCAGTCTGGCAGCCGCGCGGTCGGCGACGACGCGCCCGCGGCCTGGCGGTCGCGCGGCGTCGCGCCGGCCGGCGACGCCGCGCCCGCGGCTGCAGCGAATGCGGCGCACGGCGAGATCCGCTCAGGACGCCTGTGCAGATTGGTACGCTGCCGCGCCATGGCGGCGCCGAGCATCGAGACCGCGATCGCGATCAGCCGCGCGATGCGCCGTCTGCGCGGCCGGCTACGGCAGGAGTCGCAGCCCGCGCCGGACGAGCTGTCGCTCTCGCAGACCGCCGCGCTCGGCCGGATCGTCGACGACGGACCGCTCGCGAACGCGGCGCTGGCGGCGTCCGAGCACATGCGGCCGCAGTCGATGAACGAGATCGTGGCGGTACTGGCCGAGCGCGGGCTGGTCGTGCGCCGGCCGGACCCCGGCGACGGCCGCCGCGTGCTGATCGAGGTCAGCGAGAGCGGGCGCGCGATCCTCGACCGGATCAGCAGCGCGCGCTACGAATGGCTCGCGGCGGCGATCGAGCGCGAGCTCTCGGACGCCGAGCGCGAGATCGTCGCCGTCGCCGCAGCGCTGATGGAGCGCGTCGCGGCCAGCGGCCGCGACTGAGCCGACCCGCGTCGCGCTCGCGCGGCGGCATCGCGCGAGCGCAGGCGGCGGTGAGCGCGCGGCGGCCACAATCGTCTCGCGCGTACCGGCACCGTCAGGGCGCCTGACGTGATCCGCGACGCGGGCGGTGCGGCGCGCCGACGCGCGCGGCGCGCCCGTGTAGCGTGGGCGCCGATGCCGCGCCGCCACCCCCGGCCCGCTCCCGGGCGCACGCCGCGAGCGCCGCGCGTCGACCCCGCGGCGCGGATCGAGCGCGAGCGCAAGGCGCGCGCGGCCTGCGCCGCGAAGGACCGCTACGCGAGCGAGGCCGAGGCGCGCGCGATCGCGCTGATGCACGTGCCGGGCCGCGGCACGCGCGCGACCGCGTACGCCTGCCCGTGGTGCGGCGGCTGGCACCTCACCTCGCGCCGCTCGTGATCCACGCGCACCGCGCACCGCGCACCACGCACCACGCACCGCGGTGACGCGTCTCGGGACGTCTGGCCGGCCGTTCGCGGGCGCCGTGCTTGTGGCGCCCGTCGGCGTCAGGGGCCGACGGGCGCCGGGCTCGGCGCCGTCGCTGGGCCGGCGCCGAGCCTGGGCGGCCCCGGCCGCTACTGCGTGGCCGAGTTCAGCTGCTTGCGGGCGTCCTCGAGCTGCTTCTTGGCGTCGTTCGGCAGGCCGGACTGCCCCTCGGCCGCGTCGATCGCGGTGTTCGCGGCAGATTTGACCTTGCCCTCGAGCTTGGCGGTCTTCGCCTTGATCTCCGCGTCCGCCTGCTCCTGAGTCTTCGTACCAGCCTTCACCTCGGCCAGCTCCTTCTTGACGTACGCCTGCAGCGAGGCGCTGTCCTGGCGCAGCTCGGCGCCCTGCTGGCGCAGCTTGTCCGTGGCCTTCGAGCTCCCGCCGCAGGCGCTGAGCGCGACCGTGGCGCTGAGGATCAGCGCGGCGAGGGGCAGGATCCGTCCTGTACGTGCGTTGAGCATGGGCCGCAAGCTATGCGGCGGACCTAGGCGAAACGTTGCCGGGACCTTGGCGCCTCGGCGGTCCCGACGCCGCGCAGCAGCCCCATGTCCTGGTACTCGCTGTTGGCGGCCCAGACCAGGTCCTCCTGCGTGAAGACCGGCGCCGCGCGACCGGCCGCCGCGGCGCGGAAGGCGGCCCGCTGCAGCGCGCGCTTGACGCGCGCGCCCGGCAGCTTGTAACCGCGCGCCAGCGCGTCGAGGTCGACGTCGTCCGCGAAGCTCGCGCACGCCGGCAGCAGCCGCCGCCAGAGCTCACGGCGCTGCTCTTCGTCAGGCGCCGGGAAGTTGATCCGCGTCGTGATCCGGCGCGAGAACGCCGTGTCCATCGCCGACTCGAGGTTGGTCGTCAGGATCGCCAGCCCCGTGTAGGTCTCCATCCGCTGCAGCAGGTAGTTGATCGTGACGTTGGCGAAGCGGTCGTTCGCCGAGCGCACGTCGGAGGAGCGCTTGCCGAAGACCGAGTCGGCCTCGTCGAACAGCAGCGCGACGCTCGCCGCCTCGGCCTCGCCGAAGACGCGCGCGAGGTTCTTCTCCGTCTCCCCGACCCACTTGCTCATGATCGCCGAGACGTTGACCACGTAGAGCGTCAGGTCGACGGCCGACGCGATCGCCGCCGCGGCCGCCGTCTTGCCGGTGCCGGGCGGGCCGGAGAAGAGCGCCGAGACGCCGGCGCCGCGCGCGTCCTGCGCGCCGAAGCGCCAGTCGCTCATCACCGTGAAGCGGTGGCGCATGCGGTCGACGACCTCGTCCAGCCGCTCGCGCACGCCCGCCGGCAGCACCAGGTCGTCGAGCGTCAACTCGCTCTCGAACGGCGTCGCGAGGTCGGCCATCCGCCGCGTCGTCAGCCGCCGCAGCGCCGTCGTCGCGTCGGCCAGCGTGAACGCCGCGCCGTCGCGCTCGGGCGCGCGCGCGGCGAGCTCGTCGACGACGCCGGCGATCCGCCCCGGCGCGAGGTCGTAGCGGTCCGCGGCCTCGGCGACGAGCGCGTCGTCGGCCGCCAGCTCGCAGCGTGCCAGCTGCTCGAGCCAGATCCGCCGCCGCGCGGCGGCGTCCGGGTGCGGGACGTCGATGCGCACGAACGTCAGCTCGGCGTCCGGCCCGGCCAGCTCGTCCGGGCGCGTCAGCACGAAGCAGCGCAGCGGCCGCGTCTCGACCAGCCCGGCGAGCCGCCCGCGCGCCGCCTCGTCGTCGCCGAGCGCGCCGTCGGAGCGCAGCAGCAGCGCGGCGCCGGTCAGCGACGCGCGCATCCAGGCCTCGCCGAGCTCGTCGGCCGGCGGCCGGCGCCGGCGCCGGCGCGTCGCCGGCAGGTCGCACTCGACGAGCGCGATCCCCGCCTCGGCCGCGGCGGCCTGCACGCAGGCGGCGCGGCCGGCGCCGGGCGCGCCCTCCAGCAGCGCCAGCACGCGGCCGTCGCCGCGCAGCTCCTGCCCGAGCCCCGCCCGCAGCGCCGCCTTCGCCGGCGCGGCCAGCTGCACGCGCTCCCAGGCGGCGGCGTCCGGCGCCGCCGGCGCGGCCGCGACGACCGGCCGCAGGCTGATCGCGACGATCGCCGCCGGCGCCAGCACGGTCAGCGCCGGCCGCGCGACCAGCGGCGCGCGCTCGAGCGCGACGAGGCCGTGCTCGAGCAGCCGGTCGAGCGGCGCCTCGTCGGCGTCGAGCGCCAGCTCGAGCTGGCCGACGGTCGGCCGCTCGCGCGTCGCGTCGTTGTTGAGGAAGCCGAACAGCCGCCCGAAGCGCGGATCCCAGTCCGGCGCCAGCGCCAGCACGAGCGCGTCCAGCTCGATCGCGCTCAGCTCGAAGGCGGCCGCGATCCGCGCCAGCCCGAGCTCGCGCGCCGCCGGCTCGGCGAGCGCCGCGGCAAGCGCGTCCCGCGAGGCCGCCAGCGCCTCGGCGTAGGGCTGCTCGACGACCGGCGCGCCCGGCTCGCGCAGCGCGCGCAGGCTGGCGAGCACGGTGCGGACGTCCTCGTCGGAGATGACGAGCGGGCCGAGCACGTCGTCGGCGGCGCTCGAGCGCGAGACGAGCCCGAGCCGGCGCGTGTGGAACAGCGCCACCTCGGCCAGCAGGCCGGCGTGGCCGAGCGCCAGCGCCGCCGGCCGCGACTGGGTGCGCGCCGTCACGCGGCGCTGTCGGACTCGTCGAGCGTCCGCAGGATCCGCGCCGCGCTGGTGTCGGCGTCCTGCTCGAGGCTGTCGCGCACGGCGGGATCGCCGCCGAGGCCGTCGAGCGCGTCGGCCTGGCCGCGCTGCTGCTGGGCGACGTGCGCGAGCTCGTGCGCGAGCGTGAACTGCCCCTCGCGCGTGTCGAGGTCGACCTGACGGCTGAGCACGACGTCGCTGCCGCTGGCGAAGGCGAGCGCCTCGACGGAGCTGGCCGCGGCGTCGTCGCGGACGACGCGGACGCCGCCGAGCGAGACGCCCAGCTGGCGCTCGGCGCCCTCGCGCAGCTCACGCGCGAGCGGCGTGCCGCCGGCGCTCGAGAACGAGAGCCCGTCGGCGGCGTCCTCGACCCGCGCCGCGCGCTCGGCGTTGGCCTCGCTCTCAGCCGTGATGCCGACCTCGTCCTTCATCCACTGCGGCGTCTCGGCGCCGCTGAACGTGCGCCGCTGCAGCCGCGCGCGCAGCTGCGCGACGCCGGCGTTGCCGAGCCGGCGCTGCAGCCGCGCGGCCGGCGAAGGCGCGCCGCGCGCGTCCAGCTCGCCGCCCTCGAGCTCGGCGTGGCGCGTCGCGCGAGCCGGCCGCTCGCGCCGCCACTCGACCTCGAAGCCCTCCTCCTGCGTCTCGGGCGCGTCCTCGCTCATGCCTGCAAGAGCGGCTCGACCGCGTCGTGATCCAGCAGCGACTCGGCGAACGCCTGGCTGGCCGAGTCGAGCGCCGCGTCGTCGTCGCCGCCGCGCGGCGGGCCGACGACATCGACGAAGACCGTGCCGCGCGGCGCGACGATCACCTGCTGCGCGCCGACGATCCGCTGCGGCCGCAGCCGCCCGATCTGCTCGTCGACGGGCTGCATCGGCGTGTACTCGTCGGCCTGCTGCTGCGTGAACGGCGTCACCGTCAGCGCGAACGGCTCGCCGGCCAGCTGCAGCTCGTAGTGCAGCTCGACGGCGGCGACCTCCTCGCGCCCGAAGCGCTCGCGCAGGTCGCCGGCGGGCAGCGGCGCGACGGGCGAGCCGAGCTCGGGCAGCCGCCGCTCGACGACCGCGACCAGCGCCTGCGTGAAGCCGTCCATCAGTGCGCGGCCGCCGGCGCCGGCGCGTAGCCGGTCGAGACCTCGTACGTCCAGGTGCCGCAGGCGACCGAGTCGCTCATGTCGTCGGGCCCGCTCATCGCCTCGGCGGCGTACATGCCCCACTTGAACGGGTTCACGTAGTCGCTGCCCGAGACGTCCATCGTCATCTTCAGGTAGATGTCGGCGACGATCGTGCACGTGTAGCGCTGCAGCGTGTCGTTGGAGGTCGCGCCGGTCGTCTGCGAGCCGCTCGAGCTCTGCGCCTCGCCCTGCGTGTCGGCCTGCGAGCTCGAGCCGGAGCCGCTGACCTTGTACTTGTCCTTCTCGCCGCCCTCGGCGCCGATGCTGCCGCCGGTCGTCGACGTCGAGCTGGTCGACGTGCCGCTGCTGCCGCTGCCGCCGCCCGTGCCGGTCGTCGTGCCGGTGCCGCCGGCGCCGAGCGGCTGCGGGTTCTCCATGCGCACGTTGACGGTGCCGGTCCAGACCTTGTTCAGGCCGCGATCGTCGGTCCAGTTGATCGCGATCGAGCGGGTCGAGAGGTTGCCGCTCTCGAGCGCGTTGACGATCTGGCGCTCGACCGGCGTGCCCTGGAAGCCCTCGAAGCCGCGCCAGAGGATCCGGCCCATGCTGGTCAGCTTGGAGACAGCGACGGTGCCGTCGACCGAGTTCTGGGCGCTGGCGATCGCCCGCGCGCCGGCCGGGATCGGCACGCCGCGGCGCTGCAGCACGTTGCGATTGAGCGTCCTCGCCGGAGCGGCCTTCGGCGTCCGCGCCGCGGTCGCCTGACGCTGGACTGCGTTCCGTTCGAGGCTGGTCGTACGCTCCACGAGTTCCTCCCTGCGGGGCTTTCGGCCGCGTGGGGGCCGCCTGAGATGCGGGCGATGCTCTCACCCGGCGCGGCGCGCGTCCAGGGTGGATGTGAACAGTGGTCACCTCCGCGAAGGACGACAATGCGCCGGTGCCCGACCCGCGCCCGCTCGCCCGCCGGCCGCTGCTGCTCGCCGGCGCGGGCCTCGCCGTGCTCGCCGTCGCGGCGCTCGCCGTCGTGCTGCTGGCGCGCGGCGGCGGCCACGAGCCGGCGCCGCCGCCCGCCGCGGTCGAGCCTCTGGCCTTCATGCCGGCCGGCGCCCAGGCGGTGCTCGACCTCGACACGAGCGTGCCGGCCGTCGCGATCGCCGCCGCCGAGCTGATCCCGCGGCTGAGCGGCGCGACGCTGACCGACGCGCAGATCCAGCCGCTCGTCGGCGGCCGCATCGCGGTCGCGCTGCGCGGCGGCCGGCTCTGGCTCGCCGCCGCCAGCCGCGCGGCGCCGCCGCGGCCGAGCGCCGGCGCCGCGGCCGGCCGGCGCGCCGGCACCGTCGTCGTCGCGCCGAGCGCCGGCGAGCTGCGCACGGCGCTCGCCGTGACGCCCGCGGCGGTCCGAAGCGCGCGAGCGGCCTTCGACCGCCGCTTCGCCGGCCTGCCGAGCGGCAGCGCACGCGTCGCCTTCGACGCGCGGACGCTGCTGCGCCGGCAGGCCGCGCCGCTCGCGGACACGATCTGGGGCCGCTCGCTGCGCGACGGCGCCGCCGTGCTCGTGCAGCGCGGCAGCCGGCTCGCGCTGCCGTTCCGCGTGCACGCCGACGCGACCGGCGTGACCGCCGCCGCGCTGCCGTTCGCGAGCGGCGCCGGCGCGCCGCCGGCGCAGGGCGCCGGGCCGATCGTCGCCGCCACCCGCGCGCCCGCGCAGACGCTCGGCTTCCTACGCTCGGCCGGGCTGCTGCCGGCGCTGGACATCCTCGATCGCGTGCCGGGCTTCCTCAAGCCGGACCTCGCCAAGCTCGGGCCGCGCGCGACGATCGTGACCGCCGACGGCAGCGCCTTCACGATCCGCATCGAGCCGCCGGACGCCGGCGACTGGGCGACGAAGCTGGGCCGGATGGACGCGCTCTCGGGCCTGATCCGCGTCACCGGCCTGGCGGACGTGCGGATCGACAAGGCGGCCGACGGCGCCTACACGATCGAGCAGAACGGCACGCTGGCGGCGCGCGTCGGCGTCTACGGCCGCACGGTCGTGATCTCCACGGACGCGGCCGCCGACCTGCGCGCCGCCGCGGCCGCACCCGCGACGCCGGCACCGGCGGGCGCCGCCGGCGCGCTGACGCTGCGCCTGCGCGCCTCGCTCTTCGGCGCGCTGCTGCCGTCGCTGATCCGCGGCCACGTCGGCGACGTCAGCGGCTGGGCGCGGGCCGCGCCGGACGGGCTGCGAGGCGAGATCGGCGTGCCGATCCGCTGACGCTACGGCGCGTAGCGCTCCCAGCGCAGGCCGGCGAGCAGCGCGCCGGTCGCGGCCGCCAGCAGCAGCACGAGCTGCGGGACCGTTGCCGTCCCGCCGTGGATGACGACGCTCACCGGCACCGTCCCGGCGGCGACCGCGAGCGCCGGCCAGAGCACGAGCCAGAGGAACAGCAGCACGCCGCCGAAGCCGGACGTGTCGGCGCTGACGAACATCACGACGCTGGAGGAGACCTGGCCGGCGCGGCGCGCGTTGAGCGCCGCGCAGAGCACGATCGCGGGCGTCGCGACGATCGCCAGCGCCGCCGCGGCGGCGCCGTGCGCCGGCAGCGCGCCGGCGAGCGCGCAACCGAGTGCGGCGGCGGCCGCGCTCAGCGCGACGACGACGGTCGGCAGCAGCGCGTGCCGACCGAGCGCGCGGCCGAGCGAGATCCGCAGCAGCGCGCGCGCCCGATCGGGCTTGTCGGTCTCCGCGCGCAGCGGCTCCAGCAGCCGCATGGCGCCGGCGTAGAGCGCGAGCGCCCCGGCGGCGACGGCCGCCGGACGGCCGCCGTCGAGCAGGCAGAGCAGCGTGCCGCCGGCGGCCAGCGCGACGGCCTCGCCGAGCCGCCGCGGCATGCCCAGCGCCGCGGCGGCGTCGCGCCAGGGCACCGCCAGCCAGGGCCGGCGCGGCGCCCGCAGGCGCGCGGCGGCCGGCGCGCCGGCGACGCTGAGGCTGCGGCGCACGTAGCGCGTGTTGAACGCGTAGACGGCGGCGATCGCGCCGCCGCGCGCCTCGGCGCGGACCATGTAGCGCTCGGTCGAGCTGACGCCGCGGCGCGCGAGGCAGAGCGTCGTCGCGGCGAGCGCCAGCAGCGCCAGCGCGAGCAGCGCCAGCGGCCAGGCGCCGCCGGCGGCCAGCGGCGCGATCGCCCAGCCCCACGGCCCGCACCAGAGCGCGATGCCGCGCCCGCTCGCGCCGCCGGCGCCGGCCAGCGCGACGAGCGCCGCGGCGAGCGCGTAGGCCGGCCAGGTCAGCCGGCGCGTGGCCGCGTCCCAGCGCGGCGAGCCCTGCACGAGCGAGGCGCCGGCGCAGCCGGTCAGCGCCAGCAGCACGCCCGCGACGACGAAGCCCGCGGCGCGTTCGACGGCGACGCCGCGCCCGTCGCCGGCGACCCCGACCAGCGCCAGGCCGGCGACGACGGCGGCGCTCCCGGCCACGATCGCGAGCGAGCGCCGCAGCCGTCCGAGCGCCAGCGCGGCGCGCGGCAGCGGCGCCAGCAGCAGCTGCGCGACGTCCGGCACCGAGAAGACGACGGGACCCTGCACGGCGCCCCAGCGCACGAGCGCGACGAGGCCGACGAGCACGACCGCCGGCCCCCACTCGGTCAGCGCGTGCGGCGTCGCGACCTGCGCCAGCGCCGTGCTGACGACGCCGTAGAACAGCGGCCCGATGAAGACGAGCACGAAGAGGACGTAGTAGACGGGCTCGAGCCGCTTCAGCCAGCCCGGCGGCGGGTGCGCGGCGCGCCACCAGCGGCGGATCGCCCGCACGCGCGCGGCGCCGCTCGGCGCCGGATCGAGCGCGCCGCTCGCCGTCGACGCCATCAGTCGCCGCCGGCGCGCCGGCGCCCGCGCTCGGCGTCGCCGGCCGGCGCCCGCGCGCTGCTCGCCGTCGGCCCCAGTCGCTCTGCGCGGCCCGCGCTACTCGCCATCGGCCAGCCAGCCGCTCTTCGCGGCCCGCGCGCGCACGTCAGCCCAGGCGCCGCGGTCGACGACCTCGCCCTCGCGCAGCATCACCGCGCGGTCGGCGACGCCGTCGGCGAAGCGCAACTGGTGCGTCGTCATCAGCACCGCGACGCCGGCCCGCTTGGCCTCCAGCAGCAGCTCGCGCAGCAGCTGCTGCGACGGCGGGTCGAGCCCGACGACCGGCTCGTCGAGGATCAGCAGCCGCGCCGGGCGGATCAGCGCGCAGGCCAGCCCGGCCTTCTGGCGCATGCCGCGCGAGAGCTCGCTCGGGCGGAAGTCGCCGCGCGCGGTCAGCTCGAGCCGTTCGAGCAGCGCGTCGATCCGCGCCGCGACGCCGTCGTCGACGACGCCGTGCGCGAGCGCCACCAGCTCCAGGTGCTGGCGCACCGTCAGGTCGTCGTAGAGCAGCGGCGCGTCCGGCACCAGCGCCAGCGCCGCGCGCGCGGACTCGGCCGCCGGCTCGACGTGCGGGTCGTGGCCGCAGACGCGCACCCAGCCCTCGCTCGGCGCCAGCATCCCGGCGATCGTCCGCACGGCGGTCGACTTGCCGCTGCCGTTGGCGCCGATCAGCGCGACGCACTCGCCGGCCGCCAGCTCGAGGTCGAGCCGCGCGAGGCCGACCAGCCGGCCGTAGCGGCGGCACAGTCCTTCGACGATCAGCGGCGGCTCCGTGGGCACGCCTGCAGTCTGACGACGCGGCCGGCGGGAGCGGCGCGGCGGACCCGCCACCATGACGGGCATGCTCGCGAACCGCTGGACCCCGCTGGCCGCCGTCTGCCTCGGCACGTTCATGCTGCTGATCGACGTCACGATCGTGAACGTCGCGCTGCCGGACATGTCGCGCGACCTGCACGCCTCGTTCGCCGGCCTGCAGTGGGTGATCGACGGCTACGCGCTGGCGCTCGCGGCGCTGCTGCTCGGCGTCGGCTCGCTGGCCGATCGCAGGGGCCGGCGGCTGACCTACGTCGCCGGCCTCGTCGTCTTCACGCTCGCCTCGCTGGCCTGCGGGCTGGCGCCGTCCGAGGCGGTGCTGATCGCGGCGCGCGTCGTCCAGGGCGTCGGCGCCGCGGCGATGTTCGCGACCAACATCGCGCTGCTGAACACCGCTTACCAGGGCCGCGACCGCGGCACGGCGTTCGGCGTCTGGGGCGCCGTCGCCGGCGCCGCCGCGGCGATCGGGCCGCTCGTCGGCGGCGTGCTGACGCAGGGCCTCTCGTGGCGCTGGATCTTCTTCGTCAACATCCCGATCGGCGCGCTGACGATCGTGCTGACCGTGCGCGCGCTACACGAGTCGCGCCAGCCGCACGAGGGCCGCGCGGACCTCGCCGGCGCGCTCGCGTTCACGCTCGCGGCGGCCGCCGCGACGACCGCCTTCATCCGCGTCAACGACGTCGGCTGGGGCTCCGCGCAGACGCTGCTGACGCTGGCGCTCGCGCTCGCCGCCGTGCTCGTCTTCGTCGCGATCGAGCGGCGCGTCGACGAGCCGCTGCTCGACCTCTCGCTGCTGCGCCGCGGCCCGTTCACGGCCGTGCTGATCGGCGGCGGGCTGCTCTCGATCGCGGCCTTCGCCGCGCTCACCTACGCCTCGCTCTGGCTGCAGGGCGACCTGCGCCTGAGCCCGATCCAGGCCGGCCTCGTGCTGTTGCCGCTGTCGAGCGCCTCGTTCCTGGTCTCGATCCTCGCCGGCCGCTTCCTGCACGGCAGCGCCGCGCGCCACGCGATCGGCGGCGGGCTCGTGCTGATCGGCGTCGGCGACCTGCTGCAGCTCGGGCTCGGCCACGGCTCCAGCTGGAGCGCGCTGCTGGCCGGCTTCGCCGTCACCGGCGTCGGCGTCGGGCTGGCGACGCCGACGCTCGTCTCGGCCGGGCTCGCCGCGGTGCCGCCGCAGCGCGCCGGCATGGCCGCCGGCGCGATCAACACGACGCGCCAGCTCGGCTTCGCGCTCGGCATCGCGCTGCTCGGCAGCATCTACGCCGGCCGCCTGCCCGCGCACGGCGCCGCCGGCGCGCTCGGCGCGAGCTTCCTCGCCGCGGGCATCACCGGCATCGTCGCCGGCGTGCTGGTCTTCCTGCTGATGCGCCAGCGCACGCGCGCGGCGGCGCCGGCCTAGCCGGCGCGGCTGGCCTCCAGCTCCGCCGCCAGCGTCGCCGCGTCGTAGGCGCCGACGTGGCGGCGGCCGGCGACGAAGAAGGTCGGCGTGCCGCGCGCGCCGCTGAGCTCGGCGCTGACCACGTCGGCCTGCACGCGCGCGGCGTGGCGGCCGTCCTCGAGCGCGCGCGCCATCGCCTCGACGTCGAGCCCGACCGTGCCCGCGTAGCCGAGCAGGTCCTCGAACTCGAGCTGGTCCTGGCGGCCGAAGATGACGTCGTGCAGCTCCCAGAAGCGGCCCTGCGCGGCGGCCTCCTCCATCGCCTGCGCGGCCAGCTCGGCGTGCGGGTGCACGTCGATCAGCGGCAGGTGGCGCAGCACGTAGCGCAGGTCGTCGCCGAAGCGCTCGCGCAGCTCGCGCACCATGCCGGTCGCGCGGCCGCAGAACGGGCACTCGAAGTCGGCGAACTCGACCAGCGTCAGCGGCGCGTCGACGCGCCCGCGGATGTGGTCGCGCGCCGGGTCGACGGGCGGGTCGAGCAGCGTCGGCAGCCCGGCGCTGACCTCGCCGCGCAGTAGCGCCGCGAGCTTGAAGGCCAGCCAGCCTGCGGCGAGCGCGACGACCGCCGCGATCAGCACGCCGACCTTCGCCTCGGCCTGCAGCCGCGGCGAGTGGAAGGCGAGCCCGGCGATCAGCAGCGAGACGGTGAAGCCGATGCCCGAGAGCGCCGCGCCGCCGACGACCTGGCCCTCGCCGACGCCCTGCGGCAGCCGCCCGAGCCGCGCCCGCACCGCGCTCAGCGCCGCCAGCGAGATGCCGAGCGCCTTGCCGCCGACGAGGCCGGCGACGACCGCCCAGGTCAGCGGCGAGGCGAGCGCGTCGCCGAGCGCGCCGTGGCGCAGGTCGACGCCCGCGTTGGCGAGCGCGAACAGCGGCACGACGAGGTAGCCGGTCCACGGGTGCAGCAGCTCCTGCAGGCGCTCGTTCGGCGACAGCGCGCGCTCGACGCTGCGCTTCGCGTCACGGGCGACGCTCGCCAGCGGCGACTGGCGGAACGCGCGCACGCGCGTCGCCGCCTCCTCGACGCGCAACCGGCTCGGGCTGTAGGCCGCCGTCAGCAGGCCCGCCGCCATGCCGGCGATCGTCGGGTGCAGGCCGGAGACGTAGGTCGCCAGCCAGAGCCCGACGCCGAGCGCGAGGTAGACCGATCCGCGCCAGACGCGGCGCTCTGAGACCAGCGCGATCGCGGCCAGGAGGGCGGCGGCGACGAGCAGCGCGATCACGTCCAGCGCGCCCGAGTAGACGATGCCGATGACCGAGATCGCGACGATGTCGTCGACGATCGAGAGCGTGAGCAGGAAGACGCGCAGCTGCGTCGGGCAGCTGGGGCCGACGATCGCCATCGCGCCGAGCAGGAAGGCGGTGTCGGTCGCGATCACCATCCCCCAGCCGTGCCGCGCCTGCGCCGGCGCGACCAGCAGGAAGAGCAGCGCCGGCACGACCATGCCGCCGATCCCGGCGATCAGCGGGATCGTCACGCGCATGCGGTCGCGCAGCTCGCCGATCGTCCACTCGCGCCGGACCTCCATGCCGACGACGTAGAAGAAGAGCGCCATCAGGCCCTCGTCGAGCCAGTGGCGCAGGTCGAGGTCGAGCCGCCAGTGGCCGAGCTGGATCGCCAGCCGCGTGGCCCAGACGCGGTCGTAGCTGTGCGAGAGCGGCGAGTTGGCCCAGGCGACCGCGATCACGGCCGCCGCCAGCAGCAGTCCGGCGCTGCCAGCCTCGGTCGCGATGAAGCTGCGCAGCGGCCCGCCGAGCTGGGCCAGCAGCTGCCGCCGGCGCGGCGCCGTCTGGTCCGGCCGGCGCGGCGGCGAGGCGGTCGGGGCGGCCACGATCGGCAGCCTACGGCCTGGTCGCCGGCGGCCCGCCGTGCCTACGATCGCGGGCGTCCCCGACGATCTCCGGAGGCTCGCCATGTCCGACCCGATCGACCCCCGTCGCAGCGCGCTGCTGGTGATGGACTACCAGCCCGGCATCGTCGCGCTGCTGGACGATCCGCAGCCGCTGCTGGAGCGCGCGGCGCGCGCCGTGGCGATCGCCCGCGACCGCGGCGCGACCGTCGGCTACGTCCGCGTCGCCTTCACCGAGCGCGACCTGCGGTCGTTCGCGCCGACCAGCCGCATGGGCCACACCGCGGTGGCCGCCGGCGAGCGGCTGCGCGACGACGCGCCGCAGACGGCGATCCACGCCGCGGTCGCGCCGCGCGAGGGCGACGTGATCGTGCGCAAGACGCGCGTCGGCGCCTTCTCGACGACCGACCTGCACCAGCAGCTGCAGGCGCGCGGCATCGACACGCTGCTGCTGGCCGGCATCAGCACCAGCGGCGTCGTGCTCTCGACCGTGCGCGACGGCTACGACCGCGACTACCGGCTCGTCGTGCTCGCCGACGCCTGCGCAGACCCGAATCCGGGCACGCACGAGTTCCTGACGCAGACGCTCTATCCGCGCCAGGCCGACGTGATCAGCGTCGACGAGCTCGACGCTCAGCTCCAGCTGCCGGCGACCTGACGCGTCGTGACGTTGAAGCGGTTGTAGATGTTCGTGATCGAGATCTCCAGCAGCAGCGCCGCCAGGCCCGTCTCGTCGTAGTGCCGCGCGGCCTCGTCCCAGATCGCGTCCGGCACCGGGTCGGGACGGTCGGCGAGCCGCGTCACCGCCTCGGCGAGGTCCAGCGCGGCGCGCTCGGCGTCGTCGAAGTACGGCGCCTCGCGCCAGGCCGCGACGGTCGCCATCCGGTTCTCGCTCTCGCCCTCGTGGCGCATCTGCGCGGCGCCCATCTGCAGGCACGGCGCGCAGCCGTTGATCTGGCTGATGCGCAGGTGGACGAGCGCGAGCGTCGCCGGCGCGACGCCGCCCTTGTCGATGCAGTCCTGCAGCAGCTTCACCGCGCGCATCGCGTCGGGGAAGATCAGCGCCGGGTTCTTCATCCGCGGGCGCCGCTCGGCTGCGGTCGTGGTGGCGGTCATGATGGATCCCTTCGTCGGCGGTCACACCGGCGCGATCGCGCCGGTCTACCTCGATGACCGACGACGACACGGGAATGTGACCGATGCACGACACCGACTGGTTCGCACAGCGCTTCGAGGACCACCGCGACCGCCTGACCCGGATCGCGTACCGCATGCTCGGCTCGGCGAGCGAGGCCGACGACGCCGTCCAGGAGGCCTGGCTGCGGCTCAGCCGCTCGGACGCCGACGCGATCGAGAACCTCGGCGCCTGGCTGACGACGGTGCTCTCGCGCGTCTGCCTGAGCATGCTCGAGTCGCGGCGCGCGCGGCCCGAGGTCCCGCTCGACGCGGACGCCGACCTCGCGACCGCCGCGGACGCGGTCGACCCCGAGCAGGAGGCGCTGCTGGCGGACGCCGTCGGCCTCGCGATGCTCGTCGTGCTCGACGAGCTCGGCCCGGCCGAGCGGATCGCCTTCGTGCTGCACGACATGTTCGCGATCCCGTTCGAGCAGATCGCGCCGATCGTCGGCCGCAACGCCGCCGCCGCTCGCCAGCTGGCGAGCCGCGCGCGCCGCCGCGTGCAGCACGGCGAGCGCGGCGGCGCGGACGATCGGCTGCGCCAGGCCGAGCTCGTCGACGCCTTCCTCGCCGCCGCCCGCGACGGCGACTTCGAGCGGCTGCTCGCCGTGCTCGACCCCGACGTCGTGCTGCACGCCGACGCCGGCGCCCGCGCGCTCGGCGCCCCGCCGGAGACGCGCGGCGCGCACGACGCCGCGCAGTTCCTGCGCCGCGCGCGCGGCGCGACGCCGGCGCTGCTGGACGGCGAGCCGACGCTCGTCTGGCTCGTCGACGAGCGCCCGCGCGTGCTCTTCCGCTTCGCGACCGGGAGCGACCGGATCGCGGCGATCGAGCTGATCGGCGATCCGGACCGGCTCGCCCGGCTCGACCTCGACGTCGCCCCTGACCGCTGGTAGCCCGCGCCGATCCAGCAAAAGCTGCATGATTAGCTCCTCGTGGTCACCCGCCGCGCTCATCTGCTATGAGCGCGGCCGGCCAGCAAACTCCACCCCGGGGGGCGATCGATGATCTCCAGCCGTCCTGCCCAGCTCAGACCCCTGCGCCGCGCCATCGTCGCCGCCGGCATCCTCGCCGCGGCGCTGCTGGCGCTTGCCCCGGCGCATGCTCGCGCTGCCGACGCCTCGCTCACGGCCAAGGTCTCGTTCGACTCGTCGGTCGTCAGCGGGCCGCTGGACGGCCGCGCGTACCTGCTCGTGCGCCCGGGCGCCGGCATGGATCCGCTGTCGAGCCTCAGCTCGAACGGCCAGACCAAGCTCTTCGGCAAGGACGTCAGCGGCGTCCTGCCCGAGTCGACGATCTCGCTGAGCGGCGGCGGCGACGGCTTCGACGGCGTCTACGGCTACCCCTATGCCTCGCTCGACCAGCTGCCGTCCGGCACCTACACGGTGCGGGCCTTCTTCAACACCTACGAGACGGCGCACCGCTCTGACGGCTCGACCGTCAGCGTCCACTTCCCGTGTGGCGACGGCGGCTCGCCCTGGCGCTCGCCGGGGAACCTCGAGAGCGACATGCAGACGGTCACGATCGACCGCTCGCAGCCGACGCAGCTCGCGCTCGACCTGACGACGAAGCTGCAGCCGAGCCAGCCCGTCCCCGCCGGCGGCACCTGCCAGCAGGGCAACGTGCCCGAGTCGGCGCACGTCAAGCACGTCAAGCTGCGCAGCGCGAAGCTGAGCGCCTTCTGGGGCCGTGACATCTACGTCGCCGCCGACGTGCTGCTGCCGTGGGACTACGACGACCCGGCCAACGCGGACCGCCGCTACCCGGTCGTCTACCTCGAGGGCCACTACACGACCAGCACCCCGTACTCCTTCAAGGAGGACGGCTCGACCGCCTTCTCGGCCTGGTGGCAGGACCCGGCGAGCCCGCAGATGATCGTCGTCCAGTTCCGCACCGAGAACCCGTTCTACGACGACTCCTACGTCGTCAACTCACCGAACCTCGGCCCGTACGGCGACGCCGTCAACGACGAGATGATCCCGAAGATCGACGCCGACTTCCGCACGATCGCCGAGCCGTACGCGCGGGCGCTGACGGGCGGCTCGACCGGCGGCTGGATCACCGTCGCGAACATGATCTTCCGGCCCGACCTGTTCGGCTCCGCGTGGGCCGGCTACCCGGACTCGCTGGACTTCCACGCGCACCAGATCCTCGACCTCTACGACAGCGCGAACGCGTACCAGACGCCGGCCGGAGACCTGCGGCCGTCCTCGCATCTCTTCGATCCGATGACCGGCGTCGACACGGTCACGCTGACGATGGCCGACGAGAACCACTTCGAGCTGGCGGTCGGCAACCGCTCGCGCTCGCTGGTCGGCCAGTGGGACATCTGGAACGCCGCCTTCGGCGCCCAGGGCGCGAACTGCTACCCGCTCGAGCCGTGGGACAAGGTCAGCGGCGCGATCGTGCCGGGCGCCGTCGACCGCTGGCGCGGCATGGACATGAGCCAGGTGCTGCGCGACAACTGGGACACGCTCGGCCCGGTCCTGCGCGGCAAGCTGCACGTCTGGGTCGGCACGCAGGACACCTACTACCTCAACGGCGGCGTGACGGCGCTGCAGAACACGATCCAGGCGCTCAGCGGCAGCTCGACCTACGCGCAGTTCCGCTACGGCGAGGGCGCGAAGCACGGCTACTCGCCGTACCCGAGCACGCAGGACATGCTGACCGACATCGCCGGCTACATCGCCGCGCACACGCCGGCGCCGGGCGAGAGCGAGCCCGACCTGTCCTCCGCGCGCGGCAACCTCTGGGCCGACGTCTCGCAGGGCAGCTGCGCGACGCGCAACCCGGTCCCGAGCATCGCCGGCAGCGCCGCGAGCGGGCAGACGCTGACCGCCGACCCTGGCGACTGGGACCCGGGCGTCGAGCTCGCCTACCAGTGGCAGCGCGACGGCGCGGCGATCGGCGGCGCGACCGACGCGAGCTACACGGTCGCGCCGGCGGATGCGGGCGCGAAGCTCAGCGTCGCCGTGACCGGCACGAAGCTCGGCTATGACACGAAGACGGCGACCAGCGCGCCGGTGACCGTCGTGGTGCCGCCCGGGGTCACGCCGGTCCCCGGCTACGTCCCGCCGGTGCCGACGATCGCCGGCACCGTGCGCGTCGGCCTGACGCTCGCGGCGCGGCCCGGCAGCTGGCCGGCCGGCGTGGCGCTCAGCTACCAGTGGTACCGCAACGGCGTCGCGATCGCCGGCGCGACGAATGACCGCTACACGCTCGCCGCGGCCGACCGCGGCACCGTCGTCAGCGTCCACGTCTCCGGCACGCTGCCGGGCCAGACGGCGCCGGCGGTCGGCGTCAGCGCCGCCACCGCGCGCGTCAGCGCCGGCCGGATCGCCAAGATCAGCCGGCCGAAGCTGACCGGCTCGGCGCGCGTCGGCGGCACGCTGCGCGCCAAGCGCGGCGCCTGGAGCGCGGGCGTGAAGTTCAGCTATCGCTGGTTCCGCAACGGGAAGAAGATCGCCGGCGCGACGCGCTCGACCTACAAGGTCAAGTCACGCGATCGCGGCAAGAAGCTGATGGTGCGCGTCAGCGGCCGCAAGTCGGGTTACGCCACGGTCGGCGTGTCGAGCCCGGTGCGCAAGATCAGCCGCCGCTGATCGACCGCCTCGCCGCGGGTCCGGCACACGCCGGACCCGCGGCCGCGGCGCGAAGGCCGTGCCGGCGCGAGCTACCCCGCGGGCACGCAGGGCGTCGCGGCGGGCGAGCGACCACGCGGCGCCGCTACGGCGCCTGCGGCAGCCGCTTGCTCCCGCGCGGCGGCGCCGGCGCCGAGGGCGGCGGGACGACCGGGCCGATGTCGCCGTCCGGCGCCTCGTCGAGGTCGACGATCACCGGCGCGTGGTCGCTCGGGCCCTTGCCCTTGCGCGCCTTGCGGTCGACCCACGCCGCCTTCACGCGGGTCGCGACCTCGTCGCCGGCGAGCACGAGGTCGATCCGCATGCCGAGGTCCTGGTGGAACATGCCGGCGCGGTAGTCCCAGTAGCTGAAGACGCGCTCATCGGGCCAGCGGTCGCGGACGACGTCGTGCAGGCCGAGCGACTGCAGGTCCGCCAGCGCGGCGCGCTCGGGCGCGGTCACGTGCGTCTGGCCGACGTAGGCGTCAGGGTCGAAGACGTCCGCGTCGGCCGGCGCGATGTTGACGTCGCCGAGCACGACGCTGCGCGCCGGTCCGGCGTCGGCGACCAGTCGCTCGAGCGCGGCCAGCCAGGCGAGCTTGTAGCGGTAGTGGTCGGAGTCCGGCTCGCGGCCGTTGGGCACGTAGACCGAGACGACGCGGATGCCGCCGCAGGTCGCCGCGACCGCGCGCGCCTCCACGTGCGGGAAGCCCGGCGTGTCCGCGCCGAGCCCGGGCCGCGGATCCTCGAGCCCGACGCGCGAGAGGATCGCGACGCCGTTCCACTGCGGCTCGCCGGACAGCGCGACCTCGTAGCCGCGCTCGGCCAGCGGCGCGCCGAGCAGCGCCATGAACGGCGCGTCGGCGAGCTTGGTCTCCTGCAGGCAGACGACGTCGGGCTGCCGCTCGTCGAGCCAGGGCAGCAGCCGCGGCAGCCGCTGCTTGACCGAGTTGACGTTCCAGGTGGCCAGTCGCACGCCGCTCACGGTACGCGCTCAGCCCTTCGGCGGCAGCGAGCGCGCGAAGGCAACGCCGGCGCGGACCCACTCGGCGAGCTCCTCGTCGCGCTCGACGCCCTCGATCGCGACGTGGATCCAGCCGACCATCGGCCGGCCGCGCATCTGCATCTGCTCGGCGTGCGGGCGCGCGAGCGCCGCGTCCTCGCCCTCGGCGCCGACGCGCACCATCAGGCCGCCGCGGCCGGAGGCCGCGACCGCCATGTTGCCCGCGACCATGAACCCGAGCCCGCCGAACATCCGCTTCTCGGTCACCGCCTCCGCATCCGCGAGCTGCTCGCGGATGCGGTTGGCGAGATCCTCGTCGTAGCTCATCCGCTCAGCGGTGACCGGCGATCCCGTGCGGCGCGTACGGCTGCTCGAGCCGCTCGGCCTCCGCGTCGCTCAGCTCGACGTCGACGGCGGCGAGCGCGTCGGCGAGGTGCGCCGGCTTCGTCGCGCCGACGATCGGCGCCGTCACGACCTCGTTGCGCAGCACCCACGCGAGCGCGACCTGCGCCCGCGAGAGCCCGCGCGCGGACGCGACCTCGGCGACGCGGTCGACGATCACGCGATCGTCCTCGTGATAGAGCGTCTTGCCGAACTCGTCGGTGTCGGCGCGCGCCGTCTCGGCGTCCCAGTCGCGCGTCAGCCGGCCGCGCGCGAGCGGGCTCCAGGGGATCACGCCGATCCCCTGGTCCGCGCACAGCGGCAGCATCTCGCGCTCCTCCTCGCGGTAGAGCAGGTTGTAGTGGTCCTGCATCGAGACGAAGCGCGTCCAGCCGTTCAGGTCCGCCGTGTAGAGCGCCTGCGCGAACTGCCAGGCGTACATCGAGGAGGCGCCGACGTAGCGCGCCTTGCCGGCCTTGACGACATCGTGCAGCGCCTCCAGCGTCTCCTCGATCGGCGTCTCGTCGTCCCAGCGGTGCGTCGGGTAGAGGTCGACGTAGTCCATCCCGAGCCGGCGCAGGCTGTTGTCGATCTCGGCGAGGATCGCCTTGCGCGAGAGGCCGGCGCCGTTCGGGCCGGGGCGCATGCGGTTGTAGACCTTCGTCGCGATCACCAGCTCCTCGCGCGGGACGTCGCGCAGCGCGCGGCCGACGATCTCCTCGCTGGTGCCGTCCGAGTAGACGTTCGCGGTGTCGAAGAAGTTGATCCCGCCGTCGAGCGCCTGGCGGATGATCGCGTTCGAGGCGTCCTGGTCCAGCGACCACGCGTGCGCGCCGCGCGCGGGGTCGCCGAAGCTCATGCAGCCGAGGCAGATGACGGACACGTCGAGTCCGGTGGAGCCCAGTTTCGTGTAGCGCATCGCCGCGGACGATAGTCCTCCCCGCCGCTCGCACCCCGCCGCGCGCGGGCGGTCAGCGTGAGTCGCCGCCGTAGACGACGCCGCGATGGCGGATCGCGGCGCGGCCGGGCTTCAGACTGCGAGGCCATCACCACATCGCGAGCGGCCTGGACGCCGGCATTCGGTCGCCACCGTGGTGACGTTGCCGGCGACGATGGAGTTTCGGCGGCGGTGGTCTTTGTCGCTCGCCCTGTAATAGCTCGGCGGTTGCCGGACACTTCTCAGCGTGGACCCGGAAGCCCGATTCGAGCGTCTCTTCGCCGCCCATGCCGGCGCGATACGCGCATACGCGCGGCGGCGGTCCGGTCCTTCGATCGCAGACGACGTCGTCTCCGACGTCTTTCTCGTCGCATGGCGCCGTCTCGACGAACTTCCAGACGACCCGTTGCCGTGGCTCTTGGCAACGGCAAGGCGGGTCATTGCCAACCAGGCTCGAGGCGATCGTCGTCGCATTGCTCTTCGCGAGCGCATGGGGCATGACCGGCACGCGACGTTCGAACATTGGCCGGGATCCTCTAGCGATGGGGACGTCTTTGATGCGTTGGCGACGTTGCGGCATGGCGATCGCGAACTGCTGTTGCTCGTGGCGTGGGAAGGCTTGGAGCCGGCACGCGCCGCAGAAGCGCTCGGAATCAAACCGGGGACCTTTGCCGTTCGATACCACCGCGCTCGACGGCGATTCGCGGCAGCACTCGCGACGCTCTCAAACGACGAAACGCTGGCCGATCGCTCTTCGATTAGACAGATGGAGGCTTCTCCATGACCCCTGACCCGATGCGTCGCCTGCGCGCAGCGAATCCGATTCCCCAGGAACTGGCACCGCCAGCGATCGAACCGGTGATCAGGCGCATTCGCTCCGAATGCAACACGCCACGACATACTCGTTGGTCCAAGCGTATGCGTCGAAGCGCGGTCGCCGCGCTCGGCTGTCTTGTGGTCGCGGTGCCGGCACTTGCTGCAACAACGCCATGGCAGCCGATTCTTGGTCACCCGTCTCATTCCGACGTCCCGGCGGGAACCACAGAGACTCAACCGCCGGCGTCGCTGAGCGCCGTGCTTGCAGTCCTGCGTCGCCCGCAGACTGCCGACGATCGGGGCGCCGTCGCCAAGAAGTTGTTGGGCTCCGTAGGACAAGAGTATGCGAGCGTGTCGCTCCCCTCGATCCGACTTCTCACTTCCCAAGCAGGGCACCAGGCGGTCGTCGTCTTCGCCTCCGCGCACGGTCGATCGGCGACGGGTGGTTATGAGGAGGGCAACGAACTTTGTCTCGAGTATGGACAGGGAAGCGTCTGCGGAAACGCGCGACGGCTGCGCCAAGGCACCTTCGCCGGCGCCATCGGCCACGCGCAGTTCGGCCTCGTGCCGGACGGGGTTGCGCGCGTCGTCCTGACGTTTTCAAACGGCCAAACGCGGAGCGCCGAAATCCGCGACAACTTCTTCTGGATCGATGACGTTCCCGTCGTCAGCCGTCAGTACCGGGTTATCGACCCGCCCCCCGGGATGCCCAGTACCACGACCCACGCGGGTGCCGAACGACCGGCGATCAGGTGGCTCGACTCGAACGGCAAGCAGATCGGACCGCCCGCGTAAATCCTGCGAGCACACCCGCCGTGGCGTCGGTCCCGATCTCAAATGCTCGACTAGCCGGGGCTGCCTATCGCAAGACGATCTATTTAAGGAATATCTCCCGAATGAGAGCCTTGAGCACAAATACTTGCCGAACCCATCTCAGTCTGCATACGATGGCGCCGGTCGTCAGGGGACGACCGAATAAGCGATGTTTGTCGCGCCTCTGTCGATTCGTCCGAGACTCATCGATGTGTTGGCGCTTACGTATCGCCGCGCACCGGCACCAGTCCAGCAGGCCGTGGCAGGCCCCGGCGCTGTCGACGCGCAACAGGATCTCGATCGACTCGATGAGCGACTCGGGGATCTACTCAAGGGCCTGATCAACGACGGCGATCTGATC
>Ga0153956_1000403_pt1 | contig 50456 bp, 46 predicted proteins | sample TSFL040MetaG_FD_104704 | JGI IMG/M metagenome (GOLD analysis project Ga0153956, IMG submission 104704) | Attine ant fungus gardens microbial communities from Florida, USA - TSFL040 MetaG | ecosystem: Host-associated > Fungi > Mycelium > Unclassified | place: USA: Florida, Wekiwa Springs... | reverse complement strand
TGCCGCACGTGCTTCTGGATCAACTCCGACAACGACGGGGTAAAGCCACCCGCGGCGGCTTGCGGCGCCTGCGTCGTCGCGGCGGCCTGCGGCCGCTGCGGAATCGGCGCCATCGATTCCGTCGACATCATCGCGGGCGCTGCGGTGCCGGAAAGTTGCGCCGTCAATGCGTCCTTGCCGTCGAGGCTGTCGTCCTTGCCGCTCGAATGCGCCGTACGGGTCGCTTGCGCCACTTGGGTTTCGCCCAGCTCGGCCTTGCGCGCGAGTTGCTGCGCCGATTTCGCGTCGCCCTTGTCGGCTTGCGCCGGCCTGGCGTCGGAACCGTCGTCGGCTGCGACGCTCGATTGCGCCGTCGCGCCATCCTTGCCCAATGCCTTCGGCTCCGCGTCCGCCCGCAACCCCGCTGCCGCGCGGCGCGCCGGATCGTCGGCGCCACAGGCTCGCCCTTCCTGCGCGGCTCGCGCCTCGCACTGCCAGTCGGTCGCATCCACGACTTGCGGCAACTGCTTGTCCAGCGCGGGCTTGTCGTCTTTCGGAGCATCGCCCTTCACGCCGTCCTGCGCCCCGAAAGCGCGCCGCATCGCCGCACGGAACTGCTCGGCGACGCCGTGCGAACCGACCGGCACCAGCGTGGCGGACTCTTCGTGCGTGACCTGCGGCGCACCCTGCACGCCGGCGCGGGAATCCTTGGCGGACGCCCGCGGTTCGGCATTGCGGCCGCCTTGCATCAACGCGCGGAAGCGGTCGACCTCGACGCGCTGCGGCGCTTGGCCGGCCTGCCGCGCTCCGACTTCGCGCGCGACGCCTTCGCGAACCGCGACGTCACGCGCGCTCGCATCGGCGAGCGCGCGGTTCTCCGCCGCATGGCGACGCTGGCGCTGGGTGCTCTGGCTCGATGACGAATCGCCGATCAGCATGGTTCACCCCATCGTTCCGGTGGCCGCGCGGAACAGTTCCTCGCTGGCCTGTTCTTCCTGGCGTTCCTGTTCGCGTCGTTCGCCGCGCTGCCATTCGCCGCGGAAAGCCTGCAACGCGTCCACCTTGGCTTGTGCGCGACGCAGCACGGCGATCTGCTCGGCGAGCTTCATCCGCGCCTTTTCGACGTCTTCCATCGCACCTGCGATCGCCGCATCGCCGCGAACGATCGCGGCGTCCAGCCAATTGCGGTGGCGTTCCGCGCGGTCGAACCAGTCGGCGACGAGCGTGCTCGGGTCGCTCATTGCGGCCTGGCAGGCCTGCTGGTGGCGGACGCGCTGGTCGGCGATCTCGCCGCGCGCCTTCCTGGCCATCTCCAGTCGCTGTTCGGCCTTCGCCAGTTCGGCACGGCACGCGGTGACGAGGCGCTGCTCGGCTTCGAGGCGCAGGTCGCGCACGCGGCTCAGGGGTTCGAGCGGAAAGCGTTTCATCGAAACATCCCGATCAGGTGGTCGACAGTATCATCGTAGCCGTCGAGACTTTCCGCGGACTGGCGCAGGAAAGCGTTGATCTCGCCGATCTTGGCGACGGCCGTGTCCGCATCGGCGTCGTTGCCGGCGCGGTATTCGCCCAACTGCAACAGCAACTCGATGTCACGGTACTTGGAGAGATAGCGGCGCAGCAAGCCGGCCGCGTGCTGGTGCTCCGGCGAGGTCACGCGCGTCATCACGCGACTCGCGCTGGCGAGCACGTCGATGGCCGGGAAATGGTTCTGCGCCGAGAGTTTCTTGGACAGGTAGATGTGCCCGTCGAGGATCGAGCGCACTTCCTCGGCGACCGGATCGCCGCCCTCTTCCTCTTCCATCAGCACCGTGTAGAACGCGGTGATCGTGCCGCGATCGTTGTTGCCGGCGCGCTCGAACAGGCGCGGCAGGGCCGAGAACACCGACGGCGTGAAGCCGCGCCGGGCCGGCGGTTCGCCCATCGCGAGACCGACGTCGCGCAGCGCGCGCGCGAAGCGCGTGACGGAGTCCATCATCAACAGCACGCGCAGGCCCTGGTCGCGGAAGTACTCGGCGATCGCGGTGCCGACATAGGCGACGCGGCTGCGCTCGAGCGCCGGGCGGTCCGAAGTGGCGACGATGACGACGCTGCGCTTGAGGCCTTCGACGCCGAGGCTGTCGTGGATGAATTCGTTGACTTCCCGGCCGCGCTCGCCGACCAGCACGATCACGTTGACGTCGCTCTGCGCGCCGCGCGCGAGCATGCCGAGCAAGGTGCTCTTGCCGCCGCCGGCGGTCGCGAAGATGCCGAGGCGCTGGCCCTCGCCGACGCTGAGCACGCCGTCGATCGCGCGCACGCCGGTCGGCAGCGGCCGGTCGATCAGGCGGCGCTTGAGCGGGTTCGGCGATGGCGCGTAGACCGACGCGCGCTGGCGCGTGTCGAGCGGTCCGAGATCGTCGAGCGGTTCGCCGTGCGCATCGAGGATGCGCCCGAGCAGGGCGGTTCCGACCGGCACGCTGGCCTGCCGCCCGGTCGCGGTGACCGTGGTTGCTGCGGAAATGCCTTCGAGCGGGCCGAGCGGCGTCAGCAGAGTGTGCGCGCGCGAGATGCCGACCACCTCGGCCGGCAATGCGAAACCGCTTTCGGCTTGTTCGAGCAGGCACAGTTCGCCGATCGCCGCGTTGATGCCGGTGACGCGCACGAGCGTGCCGTAGGCCTCGGCGACACGGCCGACACGCTGCAGCGTCTCGCGGTTGGCGAGCGCGCGCAGTAGTTGCGTGGCGCCAGCAGCGCCGCCGTCCACGCTGGTCGTGTCGTCATTCAGCGGCATCGCCGATGTTCTCCACGGCGGACGCGCCGACATCCACCGGCGCCGGTTCGCCGCGCGCACTCGCGAGGATCGTGCGCACCTGGTCGAGTTGTTCCTTGAAGCCGGCGCGCACGACGCCGCCTTCGGCCTCGATCAGGCAATCGAATTCGCCGAGTTCCGGCGTGGCGACGACCTCGATCGACGGCGCGCCGCCGACCGCGGGCGTCGTGACGCGATGGCGCGTGGCATCGGCGACGTCCGGATGCACGCGCACGATCAGGTTCGGCTCGAGCGCCAGCTGATGCACCGCCTCGGCGACGAGTTCGGGGATCAGCCGCTGCGCGCCGAGCGCCGGTGCAATGCGCTCGACGATGCCGACGGCGAGCTCGGCGACCTGCGCGCGCATCTGCTCGCCGAGTTGCTCGCGCGCGCGCTGCAGCGCGACCAGCGAGGAGCCGAATTGGTCGAGAGCGGTGCGGCGCCCCTCGTCGAGACCGGCGTCGCGCGCGCGGCGACGCTCTTCGGCGAGTTCGGCGGCGAGGCTTTCCACCGCATGATTCGCCTGATCGACCAGTTCCTGCACGCGACGGAGCGGCAGCCACGCCTGCGCGGGAATCACGCGCGCATCGACGCCGAGGGCGTAGCGCTGGCGGAAGTCGACCAGTACGGCGCTCATCGCTGCGCGTCCGCGGCGCTTTCGCTGGCCGCATCGAGGTAGTGCGCGACGGCGGTCGGCGGCAACCACGCGTCACGGCGCTCGCCGGCGTTGGCCGGCGGAAAAGCGAGCCTGACGCGCTCGCCGAGCAGCGCATGCAGGTTGGAGGAATAGGTGAACAACTCCACGCGTCCGCGCTGGCGCAGCAATTCGCCGAGCGCATGGGCGTTGTCGAGCACGCGCACCAGGCCGGCGTTCGCGCAATGACGCACTGCTTCGGGCACGCGACCGTGCCACGGGTCGGTCGACAAGGCGAACGAAAGTCGCGCGGCACCGATCGCTTCGCGGATGCGCAGCACCTCGCTGCGCTCGACGCGGGCGCGCAACGCCGGCGAAAACGCGAGCGCGCCGAGATCGAGCGCCGCGCCGCGCAGGCGCTCGCCGGAGAACAGCGCAATCGGCGCACGCTCGATCCAGGTCGCGTCGTTCGCGGCGTCCAGCCGGAACAGCTGCGGCGCCTCGTCCTGCAAGCGCAGGGCGAGCATGCGGCGACCGAGGGCCGACCCGCGGGCTCGCTCGACCAGCTCGGGATTCGCGTCGACGAAGCGACTCGTCGGCGCGCCGTCGAGCGTCGATTTCAGCAGCGCGACCCAGTGCGCGTCAGCCGCCATCGCGGCGTTCTCCATCCTGGCGACGGCGGTTGCCGAGCACGGCGCCGAGCGACGAGCGGCTGCGCCAGAACAACAGCATCGCCGCGGTCAACGTCAGCAGCGCGAAGACGAACAGCAGGCCGCGGGTGACGTCGCTGCGCGAGGCGAAGCGCAGCAGATTGTTCGGAGCGGTCTTGTCCTCGTTCACGGCCGACGTGGCCGGCGCTTCCTGGAACGCGGGCTGGGTGAAGAACTTCACGGTCACGCGATCGGGATTGTCGAGTCCCTCGACGGCATCCTTGACGATCGCCTTGATGTCGGTTTCGCGCTCCTGCACGTGCGCGCCCGGAGCGGTCAGGATGACCACCGAGGCCGAGGCGGAATCGGACTTGCCGCCGATCAGGTCGCGGTCCGGCAGCGCGACGTGGACGCGCGCGCTGACGACGCCGTCGATCTTCTGCAGGGTATCGGACAGTTCCTCGCTCAATGCATACAGATAGCGGGCCTTGTCCTCGGTCGGCGACGCGACGAAGCCTTCCTTTTTGAAGATCTCGCCCATCGACGGGTGCGAACTGCGCGGCAGTCCGGCCGCTTCGAGCACCGCCATCGCGGTCGGGATGTCGCGCTTGGACACGCTGACGATCCAGTCCGTGCTGCGATCGGCCTGGTGCTTGTCGGCATCGATGTTCGCACGCAGCAGCGTCGCCGAAACTTCGTTCGCCTGACGCTCGTCCAGATGCGAGTACAAGGCCTGGGAATCGCCCATGCAGCCGGCCAGCAGCGCCATGACTAGCAACAGGAAGGCGCTGCGGAGGGCTGCCCGCGACACAGCCCTCCTTGCGTGCGGATGAACGATTGCGTGCGCGGATGCCGCGTGCATGGGACGACCTCAGGATTGCTGGCGGAACAACTGCTGGACACCGTCCGACGTGCGATTGGCCACGTTCGACGTCAGCTCCGCGTGGAACAGGAACTCATGGCATTTTACGGTGAGCTGCATCATCTGCCCCGGCGTGGGCTCGGCGCCGGCTTCGAGGCTGGAGGTGATCTCGCCGAGGCCGCTGACGCGGCCGTTCAACGATTCGAAGTTCTGCAGCACGGCCTTGAAGCCGGGCGACATGGCCTCGACCGCGGTGGGCGAACTCACCTGCGACGGCGACGCATTCGCGTACGCCTCCTGGAACCTCGCGACGTCGAGAACCGTCATCTGGGTCTGGGGTCCGGCGGCCTGCGGCATGGCCGTCAGCGCTGCCAGGTCGATCGATTGGATGGGTGTCATGGATGCACCTTATGCATGGAAACACTGCTGGCGAACAGTCACGTCGCATCGCGCGACCGATCGGCGGAGCGTTCCCCGCGACGTGGCATCGGCGGCGGCAGGCCATCGATGCACGGTCGCGGAGATGCGCCGCGGAGTCGGTTCGCGAAGCCACGCGTCCATTTCGATCGCTCGAAGGACGCTTACTGCTTCCGGCCGAGGGTTTCGAGCGCCTGGCCGACGGCGTTGTTCGACGTCGCCGAATTGGTCGACATGAACTGCATCTTCAGCGAGGCCGCGGTCAGAAGGGTCAGTGTGGACGGCTGGTCCTGGCCGTTGTCGCCGATCTGCGAGGACAGGTCGGTGATTTCCTGCGCCTGCTTGTCGAGGATCTTGCCCCACGCCTTCGCCATCGCTTCGAACCAGCTCTTCGCAGTGGTGTCGGTGACCGGGCCCGGCAGGGTCGTGCCGACGGGATTGAACGAGCCGCCCGTGCTCTGGACCGGTGCGGTACCACCCAGCATCATGTTGACGTTGTTGCTCATCGCTTCGTCTCCTGTCTTTCAGGGGGATTTTGCGTCGACCACGCTGTCGCGCGGGAGACGCTGGACATTGCCCGCGTCGTCGCGGACAAGAACATCGCCTTCCTCGATGCCGAGGAAGGTACCGCCTTGCGGCAGTGTCGAGTGGAGGTAGTACTTCGTGTTGTCGACCGTGAGCAGATACGGATCGTCGCCGTCGACGATGCGGCGGATGCGCTTGCCGTCCGTCACCGCCTTGGCGGTGCTCGGCGGCGGATCCAGGTTGACCACGTCGACCTTGAGGTGCAGCTTCTCGTTGACCTCCTTGATCGTCCGTGATCCCAACACCGCATAAAGCTCCTTTCCATCACCGAAACGGCCCTTCACTTCCACATGTCCGGCGCCGTTCCATTTGGTGTCCACGTGCACGTTGTTCATGCGCAACGATTCACCGACGTCGGCGGCGACGCGCGCGCCGCTCTTCGCCTCGATGACCGTGCCCGAGAAGCCGCGCTGGTCGAGCTTGGCGCGCAGGGTCGCCATGTCCTCTTCGCGTTCCACGTAGCCGGTGACGATCGACTGGTCGCCGCGCTGCTCGACACCGAGTCCGTTGAAACCGAGTTCGTGGACCAGCGCACGCACCTCGTTGTCGCGCGGCACCACCGGCGCGACGGCCTGGACCGGCTTGGTATTTTTCTGCGCGAGCGTCAGCGCGGCGCCGCCCGCGCACAGGAGGACCAGCGCGACCGCGAGGGTCGCGAACTTGCCCGGGCGCCGCTTCGCCGCCGGCGCAGGCACGCCGCCCTCCGCCGCTGCGACCGGCCGTTCGACCCGCGCAAGCAGGGTTTGCCAGCGCTCGCTCCAATGCGGCCCCATCGCGAAACGGGCACCGCCGATGCGGACCAGCGCGAACGGCGCGACGCCGACCGGATCACCCGGATGCAGCATGTCGTCGTCGATGCGCACTTCGGCGTCGACCGCGCGGACCGTCAACTGGCCGTTGGCGTAGCTGACGATGCAGTGGTGCGCCGCGACGCCGCTGTCGCTGAAGATCAGGTCGCAATCGTCGGCACTGCCGATGATCAGCATGTCGCGCTCGGCCAATTTGCGTTCGGCTCCGGCATGCACGCCGACCAGCACGCGCAATGCCCACACCTCGGCGATCGAACCGTCGGCTTGCCGCGCCGGCGCGCGTTCGGCGCTCTCGATGTGCTTGCGTTGCGACCAGACCTGCATCAGCGTGCTCCAGCCTTCTTCTTGGCGGGGACGGCATTGGTTTCCGCCGCGGGCACGACCGGTGCGACCACCGCGGGCGCTGGCGCGGCTGCGGGCGGGACGGCGGCGGCGGGCGGCGAATCCGGCTGCGCATAGCGCGCCTTCTCCGCATCGGAAGCCCACGGCAGCTCCGCATGGTCGCGCGCTTCCTGCTCGGCGCGGATGCGCTCGACGTCGACATCCGGGCTGCTCGGCGCCTGCTGGCCGGTGATGTGGTTCGCCATGACCACGCGCGGCGTGATCAGGAACAGGCGCTCGGTGCGACCGCGGTCCTTCTCGACCTGGCGGAACAGCGCACCGATCAGCGGCACGTCGCCCAAGATCGGCACCTTGTTCGTATGGTTCTCGACCGAATCGGAGATCAGGCCGCCCAGCAGCAGGCTCTGGCCCTCGTCGATCAGCGCCTGCGTATTGACCGCCTTGCGCGTCACCAGGGGAATCGTCACGTTCTGGCCGTTCTGCGCGGCTTGCTGCAGGGTGACGCCGCCGTCCTCGATCTGCACCATGGTACGGATGCGGCGGCGGCCGTTTTCGTAGACGAGATGCGGCGTCACGCGCAATACCGTGCCGGCGACGACGTTGAACAGGTCGACGTCGTAGGCGCCGGCGACCGGCACGTAGATCGTCTGGCTGTTCTCGATGACCGCCTCCGTATCGTTCAGCGTCATCACCTGCGGGCGCGACACGACATTGGTCACGTCCTGCGTCGCCAGCGCGTTGATGCGCGCGATGAACTTGCCGGCATCGCCGACGATCGCGCCGATCTGGAAGCCGTCGAGCTGGTTCAGCAGGCTGATGTTGTTCTGGCCGAGCGCATAGGCGAGATTGCGATTGGTATCGACCGAGGGATTGGTGCTGCTGCGGCCGAAGTTGATCGCGGTGCGCGCGTTCTGCCAGCGCCAGTCGACGCCGAGCTTCTTCATCTTGCCCTTGTCGACGTCGATGATCGTCGCCTCGATCTCGACCATCTGCGGTTCGATGTCGAGCGACTGGATCAGGCGGTCGTACATGCCGATGCGATCGGGCGCATCGCGCACGATGACGGCATTGCGGAACGTGTCGGCGACGATGCGCGCGTTCGGTCCCGCGTCGACCGCCGGCGCGACCGGCGCCTGCGTCGGCACGATGTCGCCAGCGTCGCGACGCGCGTCGGCGTCGCCCGGCGGCGTCAGCGGAGGCTGGCCGACCGAGGCGAGGCCCGAGCCGCGAAGTTTCATCTGGGTCGGGCGCAGCATGCGATCCTGCGCAGCGGCCATCGCCGCCTGCGGCGTCGCCGTGACGAGTTCGCGCAGCAACGTGGCGACGCCCGGCACGACCTGCTGGCGGTTGCCGATCGTCATCGTCATGTCCGCCGCCCAGGCGTAGCGCAGCTTGTAGTACTTGAACACGGTCGCGTTGTTCGGCCCCTGGCCGTTGACCGCGTCGACGAGCTGCTGCACCTGCTCGACGAAGCGCGGCACGCCGGTGATCATCACGAGGCCGTTGCCGCTGGTGGCGCTGAACGTGTTGCTCTCGTCGCCTAGCTTCATCTTCTGGAAGGCGGTGACGAAATCCTCGACACGGGCCGGCGGCAGGTTCGCGTAACGGGTCGTCCGCTCCTGCGAGAGGTACAGATACACGGCCGCGCCGTCGTAGTAGCTGACGATGTCGTTGGTACCGGCGATCGACGCGAACACGCGCTGCGGGCTGCCGTCGCGCGGGCCGCTGATCGCGCCGCCGCGATTCTGCAATTGCTGGCTGACGAACACCGTCAGGCCCTGATCGGCGAAGAACTCGCGCAACAGTTCCGCAAGCGGCTGCTCCTTCGGATTGAGGTGCACGTCACCGCGCTTGAACGGGATCGGCGCGGCTTGCGCCGTTTCGATCACCGCCGACGATGATGCCACCAGCAACGCCATGAGACAGCTCCCGATCCGCTTCCCCATCCCCTTTCCCGGCTTTCGCATCCGCTACCCCAACTAGTCAATGTTCCGGTTTTCGCAACGATTCCCGTCCCGGCCTCAGGCCGTGAGCTGCCCCAGCGGCACCAGCTTCACGTCCGGCACCAGCTCCTGATACGACAGCACCGGCAAGGTCGGGAATTCGATCTCGGTGAGCTTGCGCAAGTGACGGCGCACGTCCATCGAACACAGCAGCGCGACGTTCGTGTCGGCGCTGCCGTCCACGCGCCCGTGGATCTGCGCAAGCAGGCTTTCGGCGAGCTGCGGCTCTACCGCGAGCTGCGCGCTGCCGCCGCTGACGTGCACCGAGCGACGCAGGCGATCCTCCAGCTCCGGATGCGCGACCACCACTTGCAGGATTCGGCTGGCGCCGGCGTAGCGATCGCTGATGTGGCGACGCAGGGCGACACGCACGTACTCGCTGACCAGCACGATGTCCTTCTCGCGGCTCGCCGCGTCGGTAACGGCCTCGAACACGTCGCGCAGGTGGCGCACCGGGATGCGTTCCTCGACGAGGCGCTTGAGGATGTCGGCGACGCGCTGCGGCGACACCACGCGCAGCATCTCGCGCACCAGATCCGGATAGTCGCGGGCGAGCCCGTTGAACAGGTTCGAGGTTTCCTGGATGCCGACGAACAGGTTCAAGTGCTGCCCGAGCGCATCGCGCAGATGGCGACGCAGCACGTCGAGAGCGCCGAGCGCATTGCCGTTGGAACTGCCTTCGGCGACTTCGCGCCACTCGCCGGGGAACGCGGGCAGGTACGGCGATTCGTCGCCGTCGCCCACCGGCCCCGGCAACGCCGCGCGGCCGCCCGGCAGGAAACGCGCGCCCGGCTGCAACCGCCCGCTGCCGATGCGCACGCCGTGCGCGTACACGCGATAGACATTCGCCGGCAGGTTGGTACCTGCGCGCAGCGATGGCGGCGGCAACGGCACGCCGTATTCCTCGCGCAGATTGCCGACGGTTTCGCGCAACGCCGTGCGCACGTTGGTCGCGCCGAGCAGGCGCAAGGTCTGCACATCCATTTCGAGCAACAGCGCCGGCGGCGCGGCGAGTTCGTCGCTGGCGACGACGTCGACCGGCAGCAGGTCCTTGCTCTCGCCGACGCGGAACAGCTTGCGCAGGAAGCCGACGCTGTGGCGGAAACGCCACGCGCCGATCCCGACGAAGGTCAACCCGAGCAGCAGGAAGACGATGATCGGAAAGCCGGGCACGCCCATCATCGTCAGCGCGATCAGGCCGGTGACCAGGATCACGCGCGGCTCGTTCGAGATCTGCGAGGCGATCGCGGCGCCGAGATGCTTGCCTTCGCCGTCGTTCGCCGTGCGCGTGACGATCAGGCCGGCCGACATCGATGCCAGCAGCGCCGGGATCTGCGCGACCAGGCCATCGCCGATGGTCAGGATGCTGTAGGTGTGGATCGCGTCGCCGAGCGGCAGGCCGCGCTGCAACATGCCGACGGCGAGGCCGCCGAGCAGGTTGATGATGATGATGACGATGCCGGCGATCGCGTCGCCCTTGACGAACTTCATCGCGCCGTCGAGGCTGCCGTGCAGCTGGCTTTCGATCTCCAGCAGCCGGCGCTTGCGCTTGGCTTCGTCCTTGTCGAGGATGCCCGAACGCAGGTCGGAGTCGATCGACAGCTGTTTTCCCGGCATCGCGTCGAGCGAGAAGCGCGCGGCGACCTCGGCGACGCGCTCGGCGCCCTTGGCGACGACGATGAACTGCACCACGGTGATGATCAGGAAGATCACCAGCCCCACCACCAGGTTGCCGGAGACGACGACGTTGCCGAACGTGTCGATGATGTGGCCGGCGTCCGCATGCAGCAGGATCGAGCGCGTGATTGCGATCGACAAGGCGAGCCTGAACAGCGTCGTCAGCATCAGCACGCTCGGGAAGCTCGAGAACGCGACCGGCGCCGGGATGTAGATGGCGATCAGCAGCAGGCCGATACCGACCAGTATGTTGACCGCGACGAGCGTGTCGATGACCGCCATCGGCAGCGGCAGGATCATCAGCGCGACGATCGCCACCACGCCGAAGACGAGCACGATGTCGCTGTAGCTGCGCGACTTGCCGCCGCCGGACTTGAACAGGGCAACGACCGCGTTCATCGACGCGGCTCCGCAAAACCCGCCATCGGCGCGCCTGCAATGGCCCCTCGGAAGGCGGTCAGCCGACGTTGGCGGGAATGCTCAGGCATGGTCCGGGTCCACAGGGAAGTGAGTCAGCCGCGGTCCGCATACGCGACCGCACGGAACTCGTTGAGACTTGTTTTGGCGCTCCGTTTTTCGAGACTAGCAGAAGGCGTTGACCATTCAACGAATCCTAGGGCAAACCCTAGGACAACTGTCGACTCGACGTTAATCAAACATTTTCGGCCGCACGCGCGATGACATTGGAGCTAGCGCCTGCATGATTCTTTGCGGCATTCTCCCCGTCGAGGTCGGCAAGCACGTTGACTGTTGTCGGCGTGACGCCGAGCATGAAGCGCCGCGTGTCGTGGTCGATGATGACGACGCGCTCGCGGGGGCCGACGGCAATTACTTGAACGATGCGCGCGGGTCCGGCGGCGCCATGGCGGCCACTGTTCCGACGCAGCATCCACCACAGCGCCGCGAGGGAGAACGCGACCGCGAGGAGAGGGACGACGAGTCCCAGCAGGGACGCGCCGGACGATGGAGGCGTCACCGGGTCTGCCGCGCCTGCGGGTGCGGCGGCCAGCCACGACGACACGAGGAGCAGTACGGCACGACAGTTGATCTGGTTCACGATAGGTCTCCAATGGCTTCGGCCGCAGCGCGTCACTCAAGGGGGGTGCCGCGCGACTAGGATAACGACGATGTCGACGACGAGTTGCGAGTCTTTCCGTACCGCCCTCCCCTCGGCGGCGGGACCATCCGGCACGGTATTGCGCGCGCTGATCGAAGCGGTGCCCCTTCCGTGCGCGCTGTTCGATCGCGCCGACGGCGCTGCGCTGATCATGAACCGGGCGTTCGTGCAGGAATTCGGCCACCTCGGGGCCGCGGTCGACCGCGCACAGTTCGACGTCGAGTTCGAATCGCAAAGCGAAGGCGAGGACGGCATCGAATGCCACGCTCGTCACACGCACCGCTGGTACCGCCTGGCATGGCGACCGCTGCAATGGGCGGCCGGCGCGCAGGGTGACATCGTGTTCGTCAGCAGCCTCAGCGACGAAATGGAGGCGTTGCGCCAGCACAAGGCGCAACAGGAGCAGTTGCTGTTCACCTCGCGCATGCTCAGCGTCGGCGAGATGGCGACGACGCTCGCGCACGAACTGAACCAGCCGCTCGGCGCGATCATCAACTACCTGAGCGCCTGCGACAGCATGATCGAGCGCGGCGACACGACCAATCCGCGGCTGCGCCAGGGCATCGGGCTCGCGCGCAACCAGGCTGAACATGCCAGCGCCGTGATCGCGCGCCTGCGCGAATTCGTGCGCACGCGCAATCCGAACCGCGAGCCGCACCCGCTCGGCGCACTCGCGCAGACGGTGGTGGAACTGCTGCGGCTGGAAGCCGAACAGCACCAGGTGCGCATCCACACCATGCTGCCGGATACGCTTCCGCGCGTGATCGCCGATCGCGTCATGGTCGAGCAGGTGCTGCTGAACCTGGTCAAGAACGCGATCGACGCGATGCGCGAGACCAGCGTCAAGCGACGCGAAATCCAGATTGGCGCGCGCCTCGATCTCGACGGCATGGTCGAGGTCCGCGTGCGCGATCGCGGACCCGGCATCGGCCCGGATTTCGCCGAACGGATGTTCGCGCCGCTGACCAGCACCAAATCGGACGGCCTCGGCATGGGGCTGGCGATCTGTCGCTCGATCATGGAATTCCACGAGGGCCGCCTGTTCGCGGAACCGAACCCGGACGGCGGCAGCACTTTCATCTTCACCCTGCCCGCGGAGGTCGCATGATGTCCAATGCCCAAGCCGCACGCATCCTGCTGGTCGACGACAACGATGAGTTCCGCGAATCCACGCGCTGGCTGCTGGAGGACGCGGATTTCGACGTGCGTGCCTTCGCCAGCGCCGGCGCGCTGCTCGACGCGCTCGATGAAACCGTCGACGCGGAAACCGCCACCTGCATCGTCAGCGACGTGCGCATGCCGCGCATGAGCGGCATCGAATTGCAGCAGGAACTCAAGCGCCGGTCCGTCGACTTGCCGCTGGTGTTCGTCACCGCGCATGCGGACATCCCGCTGGCCGTCGAGGCCATGCGCAACGGCGCGGTGAATTTCATCGAAAAGCCATTCGACCCGATTACGCTTGTGCACGCGCTGCGCGCGGTCACCGAGCAAGGCGCCGCTCCCGCTCCGAGTCACGCGGTGATCGAGAAGCTGACGCCGCGCGAGCGCCAGGTGCTCGAGCTCGTGGTGGCCGGCAAATTGAACAAGACGATCGCCGACGTGCTCGGCATCAGCATCAAGACCGTGGAACTGCACCGCTCGAACCTGATGGCGAAGCTCGGCGCGCGCAACGTCGCCGAAGTCATTCGCATCGCGCTCGGCCACGAGCAACCCCACCCCGGAGCCCCCACCCGATGACGGCAGACACTGCTGCGCAACTCGACAGCATGGCCATGAGTCCCGGCCCGCTGCGTGACCACCTGCGCACGATCCCGCCCGAGCGCGCCGAGGCGGCGACGCGGCTGCTGGCCGCCGGCGATCGCCTCGTGCGCGACGACGGCACGATGCGGCTGGAGCTGCGCGCCAATGTCGCGCAGCAACCTCCGCACGCGACCACGGCGGTGCTGACGCACGCGCATGGCCGCGTCCAGCTGATCCTCGCATCCGAGCAAGGCAGCGCGGCGATCGGCGATCGCACCTGGCACGATTTCTCCGGCGAGGCACGCCTGCTGGCATGGTCGCTTGCCTACGAGGCGTTGCTCGGCCAGCTTTCCGACCTGCTCGGCGTGCCGCTGCTGCCGGTCGAATTGCTGCCGGCGCCGCCCGCGCCCGCGAATGTCTGGCACTGGGCCGGCTTCCGTTTCGACGACGGCCCGGACAGCCATTGCGAGGGCCTGCTCGGCCTCGATCGCGCGACCCTGGACGCCATGGCGAGCGCCGACGGCTGGGATCGCGACGGCAACGAAGCCGCTGCCCGCTCGGGCCGGACGGACCTGCCGCTGCCCTGCCGCCTGCGCCTTCCGGCGCAGATGCTGCCGTCGGCGACCATGCGCGCGCTGGCGGTCGGCGACGTGCTGCTGCTCGGCCAGCGCGCGGTGGCCGTCGCGGACCTGCGCCTGTACGCCGACACCGGCGAGACCGCATTCGACCTGCGCCATGCGTGGGCCGCCAGCGCGAGCACCGAAGGCATCGCGATCACCCGCGCACTTACCGAAGCCGAACTCAGGAACGAGACGATGAGCCAGGACCCGCCGTTTGAACCCGAACCACTGTCCGCCGAAGCGGACGTCGCCGACGTCCGCGATGCGATCACGGTGCGCGTCGAGCTGCTGCTCGACACGCTCAACCTGAGCCTGTCCGAGATCGACCGCATCAGCGCCGGCCAGATCCTGAACCTGGCGCAGCCGGTCGAAAACGCGCGCGTCACCTTGCGCGCCAACGGCAAGGTGTTCGGCAGCGGCGAACTCGTCTCGCTCGGCGAACTGCTCGGCGTCAAGATCACTCGCATCGGGGACGCCCGTGGATTTCAGTAGCTTTTCGCCCGCTCTCGTCATCGCGACGGTCGTCGGCCTCGCGCTGGCGCCGTTCGTCGCGGTCATGGTGACGTCGTTCACCAAGATCGTCGTCGTCATCAGCCTGCTGCGCAACGCGCTCGGCCTGCAGCAGACGCCGCCGAACGTCGTCATCAACGGCCTCGCGATCATCCTGTCGATCTACGTGATGTATCCGGTCATCCTCGACACGCTCGACAACGTGAACGGATCCACGCCGAGCAGCTTCGTGCAGGCGCCAAGCCCGACGCCGCCGGCGTCATCCGGCGCGTCGGACAACAAGATGACGCTCGACCGGCTCGGCCAGATCATCAACACCGGCAAGGAACCGCTGCGCAAGTTCCTGATCAAGCATTCGCACGACCGCGAGCGCGCGTTCTTCCTCGAAAGCGCGAAACGCCTGCTGCCGCCGCAGCAACAGGCGACGCTCGGCATCGACGACTTCATCGTGATCATGCCGGCGTTCACCGTGAGCGAGTTGACCGAAGCGTTCCAGATCGGCTTCCTGCTGTTCCTGCCGTTCATCGTGATCGACCTGATCGTGTCGAACATCCTGCTCGCGCTCGGCATGATGATGCTGTCGCCGACGATGGTGTCGTTGCCGTTCAAGCTGCTGCTGTTCGTGATCCTCAACGGTTGGGCCAAGCTGATCCACGGCCTCGTCGCGACTTACCAGTAGCGGGAGAGCCTGCGCATGGCCTTCCAGCACCGCGCGCCGTCCCGCAGAGGCCGGGCCGGCTCGTCCGCGCCCCGCCCGGCCGTGGATCGGCACCCGCTTTCCCACTCGTCCTCGCCCCGCCAACGAGCCGGCTCCGCCGCGAGGCATCGGAAGACCATGGACAGACTCTGATGTACCAGAACGAAATCCAGCTCGCGCGCGAGGCCCTGTGGCTGGTCCTGCTGCTGTCGGCGCCGCCGATCCTGGCGGCGGCGATCATCGGCCTGTTGATCGCGTTCCTGCAGGCGGTCACGCAGTTGCAGGAGCAGACGTTCCCCTACGCGGTGAAATTCCTCGCGGTGGTGCTTGCGTTGTTCGCGACCGCGACCGTGCTCGGCGGCACGCTGTACAACTTCTCCGACCACTTGTTCAGCAACTTCGCGACGCTCGTCCATTGATGCGCCGCGCCCTCGCATTGCCGCCACCGAAGGGAGACGCCGCGCATGCCGTTTGAGCACCTGCAAGGCCATGCGCTGGCGATCGCGCTGACCTTGCCGCGTATCGCCGCGGCGTTCCTGATCGTGCCGCTGATGACGCAGGAAACCGTGCCCGCGCTGGTGCGCAACAGCTTCTTCGTGAGCCTGGCGATCGTCGCGTACCCGATCGCCGCAGCCGCCGGCCCGAGCACGGCGATGATGCAGAGCACCTGGGCGCTGATCGTGCTGAAGGAGATCTTCGTCGGCACCGCGATCGGCTTCTGCTTCGGCTCGATCTTCTGGGCGCTCGGTGCCGCCGGCAACGTGATCGACGTGAAAGTCGGCTCGTCGATGGCCAGCGTGATGGATCCGATCTCCGGGCACCAGACGTCGCTGACCGGCATGTTCCTCAGCCAGTTCGGCGCGTGGCTGTTCATGGCCACCGGCGCGTTCATGATGTTCATCGACCTGCTGCTGACCAGCTATCGCCTGTGGCCAGTCGGCAATACGCTGCCGCCGCTGCACGCGGGCGGGGTCGGCTTCTTCGCCAACCAGTTCAACTACCTGATGACCGCGGTGATGATGTTCTCGGCGCCCGCGCTGGTCGTCACCAGCCTGCTCGACATCGCGATGGGCCTGGTCAACCGCTACGCGCAGCAACTGAACGTGTTCTCGCTGGCGATGCCGATCAAGTCGTGGCTGTCGACATGGGTGCTGCTGCTGGCGATGGCGGCGATCGTCGAAGTCGTGGTGCGTGCGATCGCCCAGAACGCGCAGTTGCTCGACGTGCTCGGAAAGGTACTCTGACGCGAGACGCGCGCAACGCGTCGCCGTCTCGAGGCTGCGCATCCGGCACGATGACGGGCGGTTTAGCCGCCGCTACTTGCCGTCGCGCTGTTCGCGCACGCTCTCGGCCCAGCGCAACAACTCGGCCACTGCCTCGAAGAATTCACTCGGCAAGTAGTCGTCCAGCTCCGCGCGCTCGTACAAGCCGCGGGCGAGTTCCACGTTCTGCATGATCGGCACCCCGGCCTCCTCGGCCGCTTCGCGGATCAGCTTGGCCTCGTAGTCCTCGCCCTTGGCGACGACCATCGGCAATTCGGTCTCGCCCGGTTCGTAGTAGATCGCCACGGCCAGATGGGTGGGGTTGGTCACGACGACACTCGAGCGGCGCACGGAAGACAGCATGTTCTGCTGTGCCCACTCCTGATGCAACTGCCGCCGCCGGCCCTTGATGTGCGGGTCGCCTTCGTTCTCCTTCGACTCCTGGCGGATGTCGCGGATGCTCATGCGCATCTTCTTCATGAAGGAGAAGCGCTGGTAGAACGCGTCGAGCACCGACAGGAAGAAGAAGATGAAGATCACCCACACGCCGATGCGCATCGCGCTCGACCAGAACAGCTCGCCCATGACGGCCGGCGAGCCGTAGGGCTGCGTCACCAGTTGCGGCAGGAACTGGAACAGCACCGCGACGAAGATCGAGATCAGCGCGACGCTCTTGATGATCGCCTTGACGACTTCGATCACATTGTCCTTCGAGAAGATCTTCTTCAGCCCGGACATCGGATTGACGTGCTTGAGGTCGGGCTTGACCTTCTTGAGCGCGAGCACAGGACCCGCCTGCAGAAACTCCGTGATGAGGCCGACGAAGACCGCGCCGAGCAGCAGCGGCACGACGATCCACAGCGCCGCGTCGAACGCCGCGCGGCCGAGTACCGGCGCCACGATCTCGAACGGTTGGCCGAACGCTCCCAGCACCGCGTCGAGCAAGGTACCGAGGCGATTGGACATCGGCGACCACATCAACCAGATCAGCACGAGCCATACCAGCACGAGCACGGTGCTGGTGAGCTCCTTGCTCTTGCTGATGTCGCCTTCCTTGCGCGCCTTCTTGAGTCGCTCGGGAGTCGGCTTCTCGGTTCGGTTGCCGGTGTCGCCTTCCTCGGCCATGGCGGGGTTTCGTCGGTGACTGAGGTAAGGCGGCTCAGGCGCGAGCCATGCCGGTGGTCGTCAGGCGCGTCTTGCGCAGGTTGATGCCGCGCTGGGCCAGGGTGTTGTCCTGCGCGGAGCGCGCCATTTCCTTCAGCTTCGCCTTGTCGCCGGCTGCGCGCGCCATGGCCTGCGCTTCCAGCGACAGCACCGTCTCGTACAACAGCGCCTCGCCCATCAGCTGGCGCTTGGCCGGATCGGCCGCTTGCGCGGTGCCACCGACCAGCCCCGCGAACTGTTTCGCCAGTCCTGTCGCGACTTCGCGACGCGGCAACGGCGCATCGTGCACCACCGTCCACATCGCGATCAGGTGCGCGGCAAGCAGGTCCGGCAGATTGTCGGCGGCGAGACCGAGGCCGGCGAAGGCCTGCGCGAATTCGGCGCGCATGTCGCGCGCCGCGAGCTCGCGCTCGGCCTGCTCCGGGTCGAGATTCGCCCGCACGTGCAAGGTGGCCAGCAACTCGGCCCGCACCAGCCTCGACAAGGCCGGGTCCGCGCCGACCGACAACGCGTTCGCCGCGCTTTCGCCGTTCGTGTCCATCGTTCGTCCCTCCAGATGATTGCGGAAGCATCGCGGCGCGATCGCTTCCAAGACTATCCCACTTCGCACGTCATCGCCGACCGTCGACCGGCGCGCAAGCGACGATCGGCGATGGCCGCCGATGCGATTTCGCCAGCCATGCGTCCCTCGGCAGCACGTAGCGCAGGGCGCGGTTGCCGAAATGCAGCGTCTGGCCGTCGGGCTCGAATCCGAGACGGCGCAGGATCACCGGGACGGCGTCGTTGCACGGATCGCACAAGCCGACCAGATACGGCAACCGCAGCGCCACGAACGCGTGCTCGCACAATGCGCGACCGCCTTCGACCGGGTAGAGGCGCCCCCACGTCGACGGATGCAGGCGCGTTCCGATCTCGACCTCGTCGGTGCCTTCGATCGGCATCAGCGAAAACACGCCGAGGAATCGGCCCGCGTGGTCGCTCGCCCTCCATACGCCGAGTCCCGGGCGTTCGATGTAGTTCACGTTGGCCTGGAACACCAGCTTCGCCACGCCCATATAGGTGGCTTCGCACGGTTCCACCAGATGCGCCGTCACGCGCTGGTCCGAATTGAGCGCCTGCAGCGCAGGAATGTCCGCCAGGCACAGTTCGCGCAATCGCATGCGACGCGTACTCAGGAACGGGCGTGCCGGAAAATCGCGCGAGTCGCGACCGGCCAGCACGGTTTCGTCGATGAAGACCGCCGCCTGGGCGTCGGCATCTTCCGCTGGCAGCGGCGGCGTCATGCGTGCGGCCCTCACGCCCGACCGCAGCCGCGCGCGCGCGTGCCAAGGCAGTGCATGGCATCCGAACGACGACGCCCGGCAGGCGCGCCGATCGTTCGTGGTCGCCTTCGCCTGCCGGAAGCGCCGCCGGACCTGCAGGCATGCGACCGCACGCGGTACGAAGGCACGTCGAAACCGGCGCGGGCTCGAAGGCGGATCAGCGGCTCACCAGTCCCTGGTTCGTCAGGGCCATTTGGCGCAGTTGCTGCGCGCCGTTGCCGCCGCTGCGGTCGAGTGCGTTCGACAACTGGTCGAGAATCTGGACATTGCCCTTGGCCTGCGCCTCTTCGCGCGCGGCCACCGCGACGCAAGTCTGGTACATCATCGTTTCCGCCACCAGTTGCCGCTTGGCGGCGTCCGAGAGCTTGCCGGCCAGAGCCGACTGCATCTGCCGGCGCACGCCCTGCACTTGTGCCACCTGCGGCAGATCCACCTGGCGATTGGCCGCCATCCACATGATCACGACGTAGGCCGTCATGACGTCCGCGAAATTGTCGGCGCTCAAGCCGTAAGGCGACACGACGCGACGAAACGTCGTGCGGATGTTGCCGAACCGCTGGTCGACCTCGTCGGCGGCAGCCTGGCCGCTGTTCGCGACAAGGCCGGAAAGGAATGCCTGTCGCGCCTGCTCGCTGACCGCCGCATCGTCGGCGATGCCGAAGTCCGGCGCTCTCGCGGCCTCGCCCGGACGTTCGTCGCCGCCGCTGGCCTGCTTGCCGTAATAGTTCTCGGTGGAGGTGCGCGCAGCGCCGATCATCGAGAGCATGTTGCTGCTGCCAAGATAGATCGGTACCGCCGTATTCATCGGCGCAGCCAGATTGCCGGCCGATGCCGGCAGCGCCAAGGCGGCGCTTGCCGCCGCCACGCAAACGAAAACCCAGGATCGACGGATGTTCATGGCTATTCTCCCGACTGGAAAGTCGACATCCCTGCCGGTTCGCATTCCCGTACATGACGAATCGTTGCACGGCGAATCCACGAGCAGAGGCACCGCGCATGTGCCGCCGCAGGAATCACCACGCCCGCGTCATCGAAGACGCGCATCCGTCCCGGATGCGCGCTGCACGGCATGATGCCCGCACTTGCGGGAAGGAATCATGAATCCGTGCAACCTTCACGCAAAGAAAAAGCCAAGGCCGCTTCCGCGACCTTGGCCTCGCAAAGGATCGATGAAGCCTTATTCCTTGCGTGCGGCAGTCTGCAACGACTGGCCGATCGCCGACAGCGCGGTCTGCACGGACTGCGTGATCGCCTGCATCTTCTGCGCCTCGGCGCTCATCAGGGTCTGATCCTTCTGCAGTTCCTTGTCGCCGTCGCTGGAGACCTTGTCGGCCAGCTCCTTGACCTTGTCGGCCTGCTTCTGCAGCGCCTTGCCCAGCGCCTTGGCCATCGCGATGAAGAAATCATCGCCGCTGCTGTCGGAGCTGCTGTCGGTACCGTCGACGCCGCTCGAACCGGTCGTGGCATCGGCGCCGCCAGCGTCGCCGCCGCCGCCGGCCGCACCGGCACCGCCGCTGCCACCGGACGCGCCAGCACCTGCCTTGCGACCGTTCTTGTTGGAAGCTTCCTGCATCAGCTCGTTGAGCAGGTTCGTGATGGCCTTCTTCAGGTCGTCGACGGCGCTGTGCACGTCGGCCGACTGCTGCGGCGAAGCACCACCGCCGAGCTGGGAGATCATGTCGTCAACCATGCGATCGATGCCCCCATGCGAGGCGCCGTTGCCGCGGGTGTTGCCCAAGGCGTTGTCCAGCGCATCCTGGCCGGCCTGCATGCCCTGCTGGCTGACATTGCCAAGCTGCTCGCCGACCTGCTGCAGCACCTGGCCTGCCACCTGCTGCACGATCTGGCCGATCATCTGGCCAATCATTGCGCCGATCGGGCCGCCGAACATGCCGCCAATGATGCTGCCGATTCCGCTCAACAAACCACCACCGCCACCGATACTCATGATCCTTTCCTCGCGTCTGGTTAAATCCGGTTCCGCGAAAGGCCGCTGCGTGCTGCCCTTGCGATTCACTTCGTCCCGCAAAACCGCTGTTCGTGCGGGGCAGACTTTGCAGGGGCCGGCGACAAGGCGTAACTAGGTCGTACCCTAGCTTAGGGTTTACCCCAAGCAATGCGGCCCAACGCTCGGCCGGAGAAGCATGCCCCGAACTCGACGACCGGCCCATCCGGCAACGGCCGTGATGACGAAATCGGCCGTCGCGCCCTCGAGTTCGGCGCGATGGACGGGAGAGCAGGCGCGACGCGATGGAGACCGGCGCAAGCGTACCTTCGCGACGCAAGCGCGGACGCTTCGATGAGTGGGAGAGGATCCGAGGCGGCTCGAGCACGCCGCGCTTGAAGGGTGTAGTCCTAGAGGTCGCGCAGGATCCAGCCGCGCGGAATCGCCTGTGCGGCGGGCTCGTGCGCGATCACCTTGTTGGCGATGTCGGCGGGTGCCGCATCTCCGCTCCACGCCTGCGCGATCGTGGCCAGTGCGTCGCGGGTGACGCGCGTGTAGGCGCCTTCGAGTTCGTTGCGGCTGTCGGCGACCAGTTTGGCCGGATACAAGCGGCGCAACTCGGCGCTGTGGTTGCAAAGCTCGATCAGCAAGGCGAGCACTTGCGCGTATTGCGTCTCGTCGAGCTGCGGCAGCTGGGTGCGCTGCGCGTACCACGCGGTAAGAAACTCGATCGGGCCGAGCTGGCGCTTGGGCGCGTTCCCGCTGCGGACCTCGGCATCGGGCGCGACTCCCTCGCCCGGTGCGCCGCCGCGCAGATTGGAACCGCCCCACGAGGTGAGCTGGCCGCTCGGCAGGTCCATGCGGTTCAGGGCGACGACCAATGCTTCGGCGATCGCCGTCTTCGCTTCGCGATCGTCGCTTTCCGCGATGATGGAGAGCAGTTTCAGGAAAACCGGGTACGCGTCGTCGCCAAGGCGACGCGCGATGCGCTTGAGCAGGCCGAGTCGATATTCGGTGCCGTGTCCCGCGCGCAGCGCACCCGCCAGCCGCGCCGCGGACTCGCGCAAGGTGGACGGGGTGTAGGTCTGGACGGGCATTCGGCCATCGCTGCGCATTCTGGAAAACGCGCCAATATTACGTGACGCCGCGGCGCCCGTGCACCGCGCGTCGCGTCAGGAAAATGCGGAGAGGATGTAGTCGACGTCGCGTTCGATGTTGTGCGCCGTATCCGGACCGCTGGCATAGGCGGTCGGACCGGACCCTGCCAGCGCGAGCGAGCGCGAGCCGGCGCCTTCCCATGCGTTCATCGCCAGCACCGTTTCACCGTCGAATCCTCCCGCGGACTGCGTCCCTGTACCACGCGCGCGCTCGACACCACGCTGGCTGGCGACATCCAGCGTGCCTTCGGTCGGACGAAGATTCAGCGAATCAAGGCCCGGTGAATGCGGGGCTCTGATGGTCATGGCGTTCAAACCCATTGGTCCGGGGATGGATCGCATTCTATGCCTGTCACCTGATTGCAGTATCCGGGGAAACCCTAGGAATCCCCAAGGACACGCCGAACCGTTCAGATTCCGCGCCGCAGCGCGCGCGGCACGCGCCCATGGCTCGGTTGCGACCGCCAAACCCCGTCGCGGCCGTACTCGCGTTGCACTCCCCCGACCAACCCAGGGAGTCCGCCATGCACGCCTCGTTCGACGCCGCACCTGCTCCGTTCGACTGGCAGCGCGTTGCCGCATTCTGCACCACCTTCGCCGCGCATCTTGCGGCCGTCGCGCTGATCGCGGCACCGCTGGCGATGCCGCCGGCACGGGAAATCCCCAAGCCCGTCGAGGCCTCCCTGATTTTCACGCCGACGCCCCCGCCGTCCACGCCTCCGCCTCCCGAACCGGCCCCGCCGCCGCGTGCGCACCTGGTCCGACACCTTCTTCCGACGCCCGCCCCGCCGCCGCCGACCACGTCGACCGCACCCGCCGACGCAGCGCCACCCGCACTCACGCCGACGGCGAGCGCGCCGACACCGGCGACGAACGTCCCCGTCGCCGCCGGCATCTCGGACATCGGCCCGGCATCACCTGCTGGGGAAACCCGCACGCTCGCCTACGATGGCGCGCTGCGCCTGGCCTATCCGGTCGCCTCGCTGCGCGCGCGCGAGCAGGGCAGCGTGCTGCTGCGAGTGCTCGTCGACGAACACGGCGCGCCGCAACGCATCGAGATCGCGCGCAGTTCCGGTCATCCGAAACTCGACGCCGCCGCGCGCGAAGCGGTACGCAGCGCCCGTTTCCGCCCGGTATTGCGCGCGGGCCAGCCGGCGCCGGCGTGGGGACTGGTACCGATCGAGTTCCGGCTCGACCGCGCCTGAGCGCCACAAATGCCCGCGGGGCGGTTGCCGAGACAGCCACCCCGCGGGCTCCCGGTCGATTCGCGACGATCACGAATCCCTTCGCCACCCAGCGGGTGTCCGAGGCATCGGCGAAAAGAAGGGAACGTTGCGGCGATCGCGCATCCGTGCGGGCGAACGCGCCCGCGCATCTCGCGCACTGGCCTGCCGAAGCCGCTCTCCGCCCTGCCGCGGCGACGTTCGCCCGACCGTGCGGCGCCGACGCAGCAGCGCGGCACTTCCCGCCAGTCGTTGCGTTACAGTCCTCCCACGACTCGCGTCACCTTCCTTTGTCCCGGGTTACCGCCACCATGCAATGGCAACTGCTCTGGTACGTCCTCGCTGCGCTGTTGATCGTGCTCGGTTTCGTCGGCACGCTGTTGCCGGCGCTGCCGGGCGTGCCGCTGGTGTTCCTCGGCATGTTGCTGGCCGCGTGGGCGGATCATTTCGCGCATGTCGGCGCGTTCACGCTCGGCGTGCTCGGCGTGTTGACCGCGCTCGCACTGATCGTCGACTTCGCCGCTGGCGTACTCGGCGCGAAGCGCGTCGGCGCAAGCCGCTACGCGGTGATCGGCGCGGCGATAGGCACCCTCGTCGGCATCTTCTTCGGTCTCGTGGGCCTGCTGCTCGGGCCGTTCGTCGGCGCGGTACTCGGCGAACTCGGCGCGGGCGGCAGCCTGCGCAAGGCGACCGACGTCGGCGTCGGCGCGTGGCTCGGCTTCCTCGTCGGCACGGTGTTCAAGATCGGCATCGGTTTCGCGATGCTCGGCATCTTCGCGCTCGCCTTCATGATCGGGTAGCGCGACTGCCCCGAGTCGAGACGGCCGGCGCGCGACTTCAGGCCGCGGGCAGCACGTAGAACAGCACCGCGAAGAATTGCAGCACGCTGCCGAGCAGGACGAAGCCGTGCCACAACGCGTGGTTGAACGGCAACCGTTTCCACAGGTAGAACGGCACGCCGAGCGTGTAGGCGACACCGCCGCCGAACACCAGCCATAGTCCGGCCGCCGGCAAGCTCTCGGCCAACGGTTCGATCGCGACCAACCCGACCCAGCCGATGCCGACGTACAACGCGGCCATCACGCGCCGGCTGCGCACGCCGGCGAATTCGAGCGCGATACCGGCGAGGGCAAGCGTCCACACGATCGCGAACAACGACCAGCCCCAGGTTCCACGCAGGCTGATCAGCGCGAACGGCGTGTAGGTGCCGGCGATCAGCAGGAAGATCGCGGCATGGTCGAACAGGCGCAGCACCGGCTTGGCGCGCACGGATGGAATGCCGTGGTACAACGTCGACGCGGTATAGAGCAGGATCAGCGTCGTCGCGTAGACGCAGACCGCGACGATGTCGCGCACGCCGCCGACGCGCGCGGCGACCGCGGCAAGGATCGCGAGCGCGGCGATGCTGAGCACGATGCCGATGCCGTGGATCACGCTCGACGCGATTTCCTCGCGCCCGCTGTAGGCCGCCGGCAATGCCGATGCACTCGAACGCGACATCACGATCCTCCGCTGGGCTTCGACGATTCCGGGCCGCGCGCACGCGCGAACGCATGCTGCCCGCGCATCATCGCACGGCGTGCCGCCGGGAGCTTCAGCGCTTGCTGATCGTGAACTTGCCGAACGCGACGCCGAGATCCCAGCCCTGCCCCTTGCCGGACAACGCCAGCGACACCGGCCCCTTGGTCAGCGCCTGCGCTTCCGCCGAGTTCACCGCGCCGGCATGCGCGCCCGCGCTCGCATAGGTACCGAGCACCTGCTCGATGTCGTAGACCTCGGAGAACTTGCCGAGGCCATCGTTGATTTCGGACTTGCCGAACGTGATGCCGCCGCCCTTCGCCTCGATCCTCACGTCGAGCATCTGGCCATTGCTGCAGCTCACGGTGCCGTTGCCGGAAGCGGTCTTGTAGAACGCCGACCAGCCGGCCAGCGAGAACGTCATCTTGCAGTCGAGCTCCTTCGCCGCGTGCGCCGGCATCGCCGACCACGCGAGCAGCCATCCGGCGACGGACAGGGCGAGCCATCGGGTACGCATCGCGAATTCTCCTTGGGCAGGGAAGAGCACGATTCTCGACCAGCCCGAGCATCCGCAGCCTGAACGCGACGCCGCGCACGCGGCGCCGTAAGCTATGGCCACACGCAATGGAGACCCGAAGCCATGGCGAATCCGCAGACCACCCACCCGCGACAACACGCGTTCGAGGTACTGATCCATTTGCGCCGCGCGGACGCGGCCACGCCCGCCGCATCGATCGGCCTCGCACTGGCCCGTCGACTGGAAGCCTGGGCGCTCGGCCTGCACGTCATCCCGATCGCGGCAGCCGCCTTCGCCTCGCCGGAGGCCGTCGCGCTGTACGTCAACGAAGCCGATTCGCTGTATCGCGATGCCTTGAAGGCGGAACCCGGGTGGCGTGCGCAGCTCGACGCGCACGGCGTCGACGGCGAATGGCAGGTCGCGCAAGGAGACACGATCGAGTCGCTTTGCCATGCCTCGCGCTGGAGCGATTTCCTCGTCGTCGAACGCCCGCAGTTGAATCCGGACGCGCCGACCGGCTGGGGCCTCGTCTCGCGCACCGTGTTCGGCGCATCGGCACCGGTCATCGTCGTGCCCGAAACGGCCAGGTGCACGACGATCGGAACGCACGTCGTGGTCGCCTGGAACCAGAGCCGCGAGGCGATGCTGGCGATCCGCGGCGCATTGCCGCTGCTCGCGCGCGCCGAACGCGTCACCGTGCTCGAAGGCGATGCCGGCGAGAATCCGTTCGGCCTGCGCTACCTGCCGAAGCTCGACCTGCGCGCATGGCTCGCGCGGCACGGCGTGAATGCCGAATACCGCGCTTTCGATGTCGCCAAGGACCGCGGCGCCGCGCTGCTCGATGCCGCGCATGCCGCGCAGGGCGATCTCGTCGTGATGGGCGCCTGGGGCCATTCGCGCATCGCCGAACTCGTGCTCGGCGGTACCACGCGGCATTTGTTCCAGAACAGCGACCTGCCGCTGCTGGTCGCGCACTGAATCACGGCCATACCGGTTCGTCGAGCAGTCGTTGTCCGACGATGCGCGTCTCACCGAACTCGCGCGCGAGCTCGATCGCCGGTTCGCCGCCGCCGTCCTCGAGTGCATCGACCAGCGCGCGCGCATGGCTGATGACCCAGATCTGGCCGCGCCGTGCGGCCGAGACGATCTGGCGCGCGAGGGGCCGCAACAGATCCGGATGCAGGCTCTGCTCCGGCTCGTTCAGCACCAGCAGTTCCGGCGGCCGCGGACTCATCAGCGCCGCGAGCAGGCAGAGATAGCGCAGGCTGCCATCCGAAAGCTCGGCGGCGCCGAGCGGCCGCAGAAGCCCTTCGACCTCGAGGCCGACCTGCAGGCGAGCGTCGCCGCCATCGAGGATGCGCAGGGTCGAGCCCGGGAACGCATCCTCGACCGCCGCCTGCAACGCTGCCGCGTCGCCGATCTCGATGATCGTCTGCAGCGCGGCGGCCAGATCGCGACCGTCGTGCGCCAGTACGCCGGTCTGCACGCTGAGGCGCGGCTGCCGCAACGGACTTTCCGCGTCGGTGCGGAAGCCGTCGTAGAAGCGCCAGTTGCGCAGGCGTTCGCGCAGCGCGAACAGCTCCGGAAAGCGTTCGGGTTCGCCGAGTTCCGCCAGCACCGAGCGATTCGCCGCCGGCGCAAAGCCGAGCCGGCTCCAGCCGCTGCCGGCCTCGCGCACGCGCACGAGCGCACCGTCGCGCTCCAGCCAGGTATTGGACGCGCGCCGTGGCGGTCGCTGCCAGATGGTTTCGGTCTTGATCTCCGGATCGAACGCGAAGCGCGACAGCGACGGCGTCGGCAAGCCGACCTCGATTTCGTAGGCGACATCGTCTGCTGCGAAACCGAAACGGACGCGCAGCGGCGGCCGCCTGGCGGTGCCGTGGATCGTGCCGCCGCGCCTGACTTGCTGGCGGATGTCGGCCGGTCCTGCCCATTGCACCGAAGCGATGCCGCCTTCGAGCGCGAGCGCCTCGGCCAGGCGTCCGTCGGCAGCCTGCGCGAGCAGGCGCAGCGCGCGATAGAGATTGGACTTGCCGCAACCGTTCGCGCCGGTCACTACCGTCAGCGGATTCAGCGCGAGCTTCACGTCGCGCAGGGAACGGTAGTTGGCGACCGCGAACGTCTTCAGCATGGGGGCATTCTGCCCGTGATCGACTCGCGCCGGCGAGCGGGGGCCGGATGAAGGCGGTCCGAGTCACGAGCCGTCCGTCGGTCACGTGCCGTCGATGAGGAACGCGGCCGGGGACGACCGCGGGCGGACAGGCCGAAGCCGCGCCCTTCGCGGCGTCACGATTCCTGCCGATCGCGGCGATCCCGGACGGATCGCGCGAACGAAAAACCCCGGTCAAGCCGGGGTTTTTCGTCGATGGCGCGGATGCGGCTTATTTCGCGTTCGCGAACGCCAGGGTCATGTCGAGCATGCGGTTGGAGAACCCCCACTCGTTGTCGTACCACGACAGCACCTTGACCAGCGTGCCGCCCATGACCTGCGTCAGCGTGCTGTCGTAGACCGAGCTGTGCGGGTCGTTGTTGAAGTCGATCGACACCAGCGGCTTGTTGTTGAAGCCTAGGATGCCCTTGAGCGAACCGTTGGCCGCTTCAGTGATCGCGGCGTCGATTTCCTCCTTGCTGGTCGCACGCGCGGCGACGAAGGACAGGTCGACGACCGACACATTGATCGTCGGCACGCGCATCGAGAAGCCGGTCAGCTTGCCGTTGAGTTCCGGCAGCACGAGGCCGACCGCGGCGGCGGCGCCGGTCTTGGTCGGGATCTGGCTCATCGTCGCCGAACGTGCGCGGCGCAAGTCAGAGTGGTAGACGTCGGTCAGCACCTGGTCGTTGGTGTAGGCGTGGATCGTCGTCATCAGGCCGTGCACGATGCCGATCTTCTCGTGCAGCACCTTCGCCAGCGGCGCGAGGCAGTTCGTCGTGCACGACGCGTTCGAGATGACCTCGTAGCTGCCCTTGAGCTGGTCGTGGTTGACGCCGTAGACGAAGGTGCCGTCCACGTCCTTGTCGCCCGGCGCCGAGATGATGACCTTCTTCGCGCCGGCCGCGATGTGCGCGCTGGCCTTGGCCTTGCTGGTGAAGAAGCCGGTGCATTCGAGCACGATGTCGACGCCGAGGTCCTTCCACGGCAGCTTGGCCGGATCGCGCTCGGCGCAGACCTTGATGCGGTCGCCGTTGACGATCAGGTCGCCACCATCGACCGACACCTCCCCCGGGAACTTGCCGTGCGCCGTGTCGTACTGGGTCAGGTGCGCATTCGTCTCGGCATTGCCGAGGTCGTTGACCGCAACGATCTGGATTTCGTGGTTGCGCTTGGCTTCGTACAGCGCGCGCAGGATGTTGCGGCCGATGCGGCCATAGCCATTGATCGCGACTTTCACAGCCATGAAACAGCTCCTTGGGTTCGGGGAATGCGGAACACGCATTTTAACGGCCCCGTGAGCAGGGCGCACAGGTCCACTACGGCAGGGCCAATCGCCCTCTTCGGGTGGCTGCTCTCCCAACGCATGAGCGTGCCGGATCCCGCTCTCGATCACCGATGGACGGGCCGCTTCAGTCCGTTTGAACCTCGTCTTCGCGACCGTCGTCACAAATATGCAACGGGTTGTGCCCTGCATCATTACTTTTGGCAGGGGTGGCTGTTAGGTTTTTTGCGCGTGCCGGGAACCACGGGGGGATTCCGGCACGCTGCGGTGAAACGAGTTCCCAGTCCCCGTCGATGGCTTCCCGGCTTTCCTCGCTGCCTGGCATGCGCGCTTCGCCGCAACCAGCCACCGCCGCTCCGGCGGCGACCATCCAGCCCAACTGGGGAGTTCAATTCGTGATCAAGACCAACCGTCGCCTGCGGGCGCCTGTTCTGTTGTCACCATTGTTTCTCGCGCTTTTCTCCGCTGCATCCCCCGCAGCCAACCTGATCGACCTGCACGGCCAGGACATCCGGGCCCGCAACGCCGCCTACGCGGCCGCTATCGGCTCGGTCGGCGCGTCCGTCGCACCGGCCGACCGCCATGCCGAATGGCTCGGACTCGACGCCGAATCCGCATTGGTACCGCTGGCCGTCGTCGACGAAGCGGACGGCACGCACCATTACCGCTACCAGCAGACCTTCCGCGGCATTCCCGTGTGGGGCGAGCACATCGTCATCACCGAGGGGCGCGATGGCAAGGTGCGCCAGCTGTTCGGCCGCCAGGTCGAGGGACTCTCTGCCGACCTCGGTTCCATGCGGTCGACGCTGGACTCCGGTTCCGCGCTCGGCATCGCCAAGGCGGCGACGATCGGCGCCGACAAGCAGCTGAAGCCCGAGCGCGAAAGCGTTCACGAGATGATCTACGTCGACGAGGGCGGCAGCGCGCGCCTCAGCTACGTGGTGTCGTTCTTCGCCGACCGCGTCGGCGGCGGTGCGCCGATGCGGCCGTTCGTCATCGTCGACGCGCAGAGCGGCAACGTGCTCAAGCAGTGGGACGGCCTGACCACGTCCGCGATCGGCACCGGTCCCGGCGGCAACGCCAAGACCGGCCAGTACGAATGGGGTTCGGGCGGCAAGTACGGCTACCTGGACGTGAGCCAGAGCGGCACGACCTGCACGATGAACAACACCGACGTGAAGACCGTGAACCTCAACGGCGGCACGTCCAGCACCACCGCGTTCTCGTACACGTGCCCGCGCAACACCGTGAAGACGATCAACGGCGCCTACTCGCCATTGAACGATGCGCACTACTTCGGCGGCGTGATCCAGAACATGTACAGCTCGTACATGGGCGTGAAGGCGCTGACGTTCCAGTTGGTCATGCGCACGCACTACAGCTCATCCTACGAGAACGCGTTCTGGGACGGCTCCACGATGAGCTTCGGCGACGGGGCCAGCACGTTCTATCCGCTGGTCAGCGTCGACGTCGCCGGCCACGAGGTCTCGCACGGCTTCACCGAGCAGCACTCCAACCTGACCTACTCCGGCCAGTCCGGCGGCATGAACGAGGCGTTCTCGGACATGGGCGGCGAAGCGACCGAGTACTACTGGAAGGGCAGCAACGACTTCCTGGTCGGCCCGGAGGTGTTCAAGTCATCCGGCGCGCTGCGCTACATGTGCAACCCGACGCAGGACGGTGGCTCGATCGACAACGCAGCCAACTACCATAGCGGCCTCGACGTGCACTACTCGTCCGGCGTCTACAACAAGGCGTTCTGCACGCTGGCCAAGAAGAGCGGCTGGGATACGGTCAAGGCGTTCAAGGCCTTCGCGCGCGCCAACAGCCTGTACTGGACGCCTTCCAGCACGTTCAACAGCGGCGCCTGCGGCGTCGAGACCGCGGCCGCCGATCTCGGCTTCACCAAGGCGGACGTGACCGCGGCGTTCACCGTGGTCGGCGTCGCCTGCCCGGGCGGCGGTGACGGCGGCGGCGGCGGCAGCACCGGCGGCGCGCTCACCAACGGCGTGACCGTGACCGGCATCAGCCAGCCGACCGCAGGCAGCTCGGTCAACTACACGATGGTGGTGCCGGCCGGCGCGACCGGGCTGAAGTTCGTGATGGCCGGCGGCAGCGGCGATGCCGACATGTACGTGAAGTTCGGCAGCGCGCCGACCGACTCGTCCTACGACTGCCGTCCGTATGCGTCGGGCAATAATGAAAACTGCCCGATCACCACGGCGCAGGCCGGCACCTACTACATCCGCCTGAAAGCCTATTCGGCGTTCTCCGGCGTGTCGCTGACCGGCAGCTATGCCACCGGCGGTGGCGGAGGGGGCGATGGCACCGTGCTCTCCAACGGCGTACCGGTCAGCCTGCCCTCGCAAGCCACCGGCACGACCTCGGCGAACTACACGCTGGCGGTTCCGGCGGGCCAGTCGAAGGTCGTGTTCACGATCTCCGGCGGCAGCGGCGATGCGGATCTGTACGTCAAGCTCGGCAGCGCGCCGACGACGTCGAGCTACACCTGCCGCCCGTACCTTTCCGGCAACAGCGAGACCTGCACCCTGACCGCTCCGGCAGCGGGTACGTACTACGTCAACGTGCGTGCGTACTCGGCGTATTCCGGCGTGACTTTGAAAGGAACCTATTCGCCGTAGCCGCACAAGCTGCAACAGCGTGAACCGGACCGGCGCCGCAAGGCGCTGGTTCCGGTTTTTGCCGGACTCAGCCTTGGCCTTCGGGCGCCACGCTCAGCGTGTCGAGCACGGGCGTGCTGCCCGCTTGCGGCGCCGCGATCGTCGCGGGGCGGCCGTCGAGCGAGAACTCGATCGGCACGAGCACGTCGCCCCCAACCGTCTTGCCACCCGCCACGGCGGGATTGAAGCGCCACGACTTCACCGCCGCGACCGCCGCGTCACCGAGCACAGTCGCCGTCCCGGGCTGGATGCTGTCGACGTGCGCGGCGGCCACGGAACCGTCGGCGGCGACACTGACACGCACGAACACGGTGCCCTGGACGCGCCCCTTCAATGCGGCAGCGGGATACACGGGTGCGATCATCGAGGCATATGTCGCACCGTGGTCGCCGGATGCTTCCTCCCGAGTGGCGGCATGCGGCTTCGCGTCGGCAAGCGCCAACGTCCCTTCGATGCGGAACGTCTCGCGTCCCGCATCGCCGACGGCCACGGCAAACGGTTCGCCCTGCCTGGCGACGACGCTCGGCGCGGAAACGACGCGACCGTCCCGGCGAAGCGTCGCGTCGAGCGCGACCTCGCCGCTGGCGGTCGCATTCGCGACCATCGTCGCGCGCCAGTCACCATCGGCGATTTCGAAATCGCGACCCAACTCGTGGATGATCTGCACGGGCTTTCCGGGCTTGCCGTCGACGTCGAGACGCAATATCGCGTCGATGCTGCGCCCGGCGGCAGCCACCGTCGCAGGGCGCGACGCCTGGCTTGCCCAAGCGGTCCAGGCGAATGCCAGCGTCATGCCGACGACGAGGCAAAGACCGGCGCCACGCATCGCGCGCGTCGGTCGTGATTGTTTGAGCATGAGAATCCTCTCCTTCAAGGTTCGATCGGATGGCCAACGGCAACCGACCGGCAACCGCAGCTCCTGCCGCGGCTGGCCGGCCAGTTGCACCTTCAACATCGCGTCGGCGTACTGCCTCCGCGTTTCCGGAAAACGTGCGATCACCGCCGCATCGCAGGCCAGTTCCTGGTCGATGCGGAATTTCGCGGCGGCGTAGTGCAGGAGCGGGTTGAACCAGTTGAGCGAACGCAACAGGGCGACGAGCGCATTGACCCATGCGTCGCCGCGCGCGAAGTGAACGTGTTCGTGCGCGAGGATCAACTCGCGTTCGCGCGCGTCGTAGCGGCGGTCGAAATCGGATGGCAGCACGATGCGGGGACGCCATGCCCCGACCAGCGCGGGTCCGGCAAATTCGGAATCCGACTGCACGATGCGCGAGCCGTCGCGCGCCTGCAGGCGCCCGAGGCTGCGCAGATAGCGCCGCTGCTGTTGGACGAAGTGCGCGGCCGCGAGCAGCGAACCGGCGAGCCAGAATGCGAACAACGCCGGCCGCGGATCGAAGGCGTCGGCCACGACCTCGACCGGCACTGTCCCGAGCGGCGCGACACGCACGACCGTCGTCAACGGCACGACCGGATGCGTCGGTGCCGGCAGCAGCATCGCCACGATGGCGGACGGCACGAGCGCCCACGCGGCATAGGCGACCTGCGCACCGAAACGCCCGCGCAGGAAGCGGCGCGCCAGCAGCACCGCGAGGATCGCTGCAGACCCGGTCAGCGTGATGCGGACGAGTGCGTCGAAGGCGTCATGATTCATTGTCGATCTCCTCGATCAACGCGCGGATCTCGGCGATGTCCTTCTTCGTGAGCTTGCTGCGTTCGGAGAAATGCGCCACCAACGGCGCGACTCGCCCGCCGTACAGCCGGTCGAGCAGGCTCTCGCTCTCGGCGAGCACGTAGTCGCCCCGTTTCACGAGCGGGCGGTAGAGATAACGCCTGCCGTCGCGTTCGGCGGCGATCGCGCGCTTCTTGAGCAAGCGGTTCAGCAAGGTCTTGACCGTCGCCTCCTGCCAGTCCTGCGGTTCCGCCACGGCGGCGACGATGTCCTCTGCGCTCTGCGCCGTCGCCGCGCACCAGAGCACTTCCATTACGCGGCTTTCGGCATCGCTGATCTTCATTCGTTTACACTCGTAGTCGATGACCTTAGATTACATTCGTAAACAAACTTGTCAAGCCGTTCCCGCGGGTGCGCATGGCACACTTCGCGTTCCACGCGATCTCCTGCATGCCGCATGTTCCGTCACGCCCTCCTGTTCGCCCTGCTCGCCTTCGCCCCGACGTTCGCGCATGCGTGGGGGCCTTCGGGCCATCGCATCGTCGCCGCACTGGCCGAGCGCCAACTTGACCCTGCCGCGAAGGCGGAAGTCCGGCGCCTGCTCGCGCCGTCGCACGAGCGTTCGCTCACCGACATCGCCTCGTGGGCCGACGATCTTCGCCACGATCCGGCACAGGCGGCGCTCGGCCGCGCGACCGCGCCGCTGCATTTCGTGAACTTTTCCAGTTCGGCGTGCCAGTACGATCCACCGCGCGATTGCCCGGACGGGCGCTGCGTCGTCGCCGCGATCGATCGCTACGCGAAGATCCTCGGCGACCGCTCGCGCCCGGACGCGGAGCGCGCCGAAGCCCTGCGCTTCCTCGTCCATTTCGTCGGCGACGTGCATCAGCCGCTGCACGCCGGCTACCGCGACGACCGCGGCGGCAATCGCTACCAGGTGCAGTGGAACGGCCGCGGCACCAACCTGCATGCGATCTGGGACACGCCCGTGCTGGCCAGTCGGCGACTCGGCTGGAAGCGCCATGCGGCCCTGCTCGCGCGCACGCCGTTGCCGCGCGCGACCGGCACGCCGCTGCAATGGGCCGAGGAATCGTGTCGCGCGACGCGCGACGACGGCATCTATCCGCGCGCACACACGGTCGACGCGGCATATCTCGCGCGCATGCGTCCGCTCGCCGAGCGCCGCGTGCGCCTCGCCGGTGCGCGTCTGGCCGCGTTGCTGAATCGCGAACTTTCACATTCGCGGCGCTGAGCGAGCGATCGGCGCGTGGTCTTCAGTTCGCTCGTCTTCCTGTTCTACTTCCTGCCGCTGTTCCTGCTCGCCTATCGCCTGCTGCCGTGGCGGCAGACGACGCTGGTGCTGTTCAGTCTCGTGTTCTACGCATGGGGCGAGGTGCTCTATGCCGGCGTGATGATCGCCTCCGTCATCGCGAACCATCGTTTCGCGTTGTGGATCGATGCTTGCGACGCGGCTGCGCGCAAGCGCGCCGTCGCGATCGGCGTCGGCGCCAATCTCGCCGCGCTGGCCTGGTTCAAGTACGCCACGTTCCTGCACACGATCGCCGCCGACCTGCTGCCCGGCAGCGTCACCGGGCCGGCGCCGCAGGTGCATCTGCCACTCGGCATCTCGTTCTTCACCTTCCACGCGATCTCGTACCTGGTCGACGTGCATCGCCGCGAGGTGCCCGCGGAACGACGCCTGCTCGACGTCGCCGCCTACATCACGATGTTCCCGCAGCTGATCGCGGGGCCGATCGTGCGCTTCCACGAGATCCGCGCCGAGATCCACGAGCGCCATGCGGAAACGGCCGGATTCGCGCGCGGCGCGCAATTGTTCGTGATCGGCCTCGCGCAGAAGGTGCTGGTCGCCAATGTCGTCGCCGAGCCGGCCAACACGGCATTCGCGGCGGACCCGATGCAGCTCGACGCGGCAAGCGCGTGGTTCGGCGCGCTCTGCTATGCGCTGCAGATCTATTTCGACTTCGCAGGCTACTCCACGATGGCGATCGGCCTCGCGCTGATGATCGGCTTCCACTTCCCGCGCAACTTCGACCATCCCTACGTTGCGCAGTCGATCACCGAGTTCTGGCGGCGCTGGCACATGTCGCTGTCGCGCTGGTTCCGCGACTACCTCTACATTCCGCTCGGCGGCAACCGGCGCGGCGCGTGGATCACCGCGCGCAACCTGCTCGTCGTGTTCTTCCTGTGCGGCCTGTGGCACGGCGCGAACTGGACGTTCGTCGTCTGGGGCCTCTACCACGGCGCCTTCCTCGTGCTCGAACGCAGCGGTTTCGCGCGTGTGCTCGATCGACTGCCGCGCATGCTGCGTCACGCGTACGCGATGACGGTGGTGCTGGTCGGCTGGGTCGTCTTTCGCGCCGAGTCGCTCGCGCAGGCGCGCGACTATCTCGCCGCGATGTTCGGCCTGCATGCGGCGAACGCATCCGCAGCCGTACCCGCGCCGGCGTACCTGCTCGGCGTCGTCGCGATTGCCGTGCTCGCGGCGACGCCACTGGCCGGTCGCGCCGCGCGGCGCGCAACGGGTACCGACGGCAGCGGCGCGGCGATCGCATCCGACGCAGGCGCGATGCTGCTGCAGAACGCATGGCTGTGCGCGCTGCTGCTCGCGTTCGCATGGTCGGCGATGCGGCTCGCGAGCGGTGCGTACAACCCGTTCATCTATTTCCGCTTCTGACATGCGCAACGACTTCGCCCCGGTCGGAAGTCCGCGTGCGCAACGCGTTTTTGCGATCGCGTTCGTCGTGCTGCTCGCACTGCCGCTGCTCGGCCAGCTCGCCGGCTGGAACAACGAGGTCGCGCTGCTCGAACGCCACGAACCGTCGCCGTTCCCGGCGCTGCCGCATACGCGCACGGCGCTGCAGGCGTGGCCGCAGGACGTCGACCGCTGGCTGGTCGATCGCGCCGGGTTCCGCAGCGCACTCGTGCTCGCCGGCAGCGCGATCGAGGTGTACCTGTTCGGCCACAGCACGAATCGCGACGTCGTGCCGGGTCGCGACGGCTGGCTGTTCTACGCCGGCGACCGCACGCTGGAACAGATGAACGGCACCGACGTCTTCACGCAAGCCGCGCTCGATCGCTGGATCGACCGTTTCGAGGCGCGCCGCGACTGGCTGGCGCGGCGCGGCATTCCATTCCTCGTGGTGATCGTCCCGAACAAGGAGCGCGTGTATCACGAATTCCTGCCCGCATCGGCCGGGGCGCTCGCGCCGGTGACGCGTTTGACGCAGATCCGCGAGCGGCTCACGCAACGCGGATCGAGCTTGCAACTGCTCGATCTGACCGATGCCCTGCTCGCCGCGAAGGCGCACACGCAGGTATACGCGCGGCGCGATACGCACTGGTCCGGCGCCGGCGCGTTCCGCGGCTATCTCGCGATCATGCATGCATTGCAGCCGGCGCTGCCGACGCTGCAACCGCTGCGCCCGGAGCAGATGGACGAGATCGACGTGCCGTATCCGGCGCGCGAACTCGACCTGCTGCGCATGCTCGGCCTCGGCTGGGCCGGTGCCGGCGAGACGTTGCCGTATCCGTTGCCGCGCCCGACGACGGCATGGACCAGCCGGCGCGAGGATTCGACCGTCGATGGTGTCGCGCGCACGCGCCTGGTCACGACGCGCACCGACGCGCCGAACATCGTGTGGTTCCACGATTCGTTCTCCGACACGCTCGCGGTTTACCTGAACGCGACGTTCGGCACGACGGTCCTCGAAAGCCACGGCAGTACGCGTTTCGACAAGGCGCTGATCGACGCGGAGCGCCCGGACGCGGTCGTTTACGAACTCGTCGAGCGCTTCCTTCCGGTCGAACCGGCCGCCGACTGAGCGCGCTTCCCGATCCGCCCAATCCCGCCGCAGGCCGCGCCACACGGCGCTTTGCGGGCGCGTCGGCGCAAGTCTGAATAATTTATAAACTCACCCGTATTGAAATTAAAAGCCTGAATCCCATCTTAAGCGGGCCGCCAGGGAAGCGAACCGTTCGCGGAGGCGACAGTCCAAACCCGGTGCCACAGGACGTGGCGTCAAAAAGCCCCCATCAATAATGAGTTGGAGTTGGAAGATCATGAAAAACACCTTGTTTGCCATTGCCCTCGCCACGGCCGGTCTGGCCGCATTCCCCGCCGCCAGCCAGGCAGCGAACAACAGCGGTTTCTTCATCAACGGCAGCGTCGGCCAATCCAATCTGGACAAGGGTGCGTACGACGACAGCGATACCGGTTACACCGCGAACATCGGCTACCGCTGGGCGGTTGCGCCGAACGTGCTGCTCGGCGTCGAAGGCGGCTACACGGATCTCGGCAGCATCTCGCCGAAGAACGGTTATCGCGGCAGCGGCGTCGGCGATGCCGAAATCAGCGGCTGGAATCTTGGCGTCAACGGCCACTTCAACGTGACCGACAATTGGTACGTCAGCGGTCGCGCCGGCCTGTTCCGCGCCGACCTCAAGGGCGGCTACCTCGATGGCGCCGGCTTGCCGGTCCGCGTCGACGACAACGGCAACAAGTGGTACGCCGGCGCCGGCTTCGGCTACGACTTCAACAACAACTTCAGCGTCGGCCTGAACTACGACTACTACAAGGCCGACAAGTACGGCCTGAACTTCAACCCGAGCCTGGTTTCGGTCAGCGGCGAGTACCGCTTCTGATCGACCGCGCAGTCACTCTCCAACGGAGTCTCAAGGCAAGGATGCCGTCACAGCCCCCGGCCCGCGCAAGCGGGCCGGTTTTTTGTTGTGGGGAGTTGCAAAGAAACTCGCTCGCCCCTTCACGCAGCTTCGGTCACGGCGTTCGACCCCGTCATGTCACCGCCTTCGCGGCGCGCAACCACGACCGCCGTCGCAAGATCGCCGGTCACGTTCAGCGCGGTACGGCACATGTCGAGGAAACGGTCGACGCCGAGGATCAGCGCGATGCCCTCCGCCGGCACGTGCAGGTAGGTCAGGATCATCGCGATCACCGGCAACGAGCCGGCCGGCACGCCGGCGGTGCCGATCGAGCCGAGGATGCACAGGCCCAGCACCATGATCTGGTGGCCGACGTCGAGTTCGACGCCGAAGCACTGCACCAGGAACAGAGTCGTCAGCCCCTCGAACAACGCGGTACCGTGGTGGTTCGCGCTGGCGCCAAGCGTCAGCACGAAGCGCGCGACCTTCGGCGGCAACTTCAGGTTTTCCTCGGCGACCTTCAGCGTCGTCGGCAAGGTGCCGGTGCTCGATGACGTCGAGAACGCGGTCAGGATCGCCTCCTGCGAATCGCGGAAGAAGCGCAGCGGACTCATGCCGCCCATCACGCGCACCCACAGCGGCAGCACGACGAACATGTGCAGGGCGATCGCCAGCAGCACGGCGAACGCGTAGTGGCCGAGCTTGGCCAGCAGCTCCCAGCCGAAGCGCGCGGTCAGCGCGAACATCAGCGCGGTGACCGCGTAGGGCGTCAACCGGATGACCAGGCCGATCAGGGTCATCACGATCTCGTTGAGCCCCTGCACCATTTCCTTGAAGCGCATCGTCGCCGGCGTCGGCTTCAGCACGATCGCGACACCCAGCATCAGCGCGAAGAACATCACCGCCAGCAACTCGCCGTCGGCGGCTGCCTTGATCACGTTGCGCGGCACCACGCCGAGCATCATGTCGATGACCGACAGCGACGGCTTCGCTTCGGCGATCGCCTTGGCCTGTCCGCCCGCGGCGACGGCCTGCTCCAACATCTGCGGGTCCATGCCGCGTCCCGGCTGCAGCAGGTTGACCACGAGCAGGCCGATGCCGATGGCGACGCAGGTGACGACGACCGTATAGACCAACGTGCGCAAGCCGATGCGACCAAGCGAGGCGATATCGCCGATTTCGGTGACACCGAGGATCAGCGCGCTGAACATCAGCGGCAGCACCAGCATGAACAGGAGGCGCAAGAACAACTGCCCGGCAGGGGCTGCGACATAGTCGATCAAGCCGACGATCCAGGGATTGTCGGGTCCGACCAGATGTGCGGCGATGCCACCGCCGATGCCGATCGCGAAACCGATCAGCACGCGCCAATGCAAGGCGAGGCGCGGGTTCATCGTTCGACCGCCTCTGGCGGGCGGGATGCGCGCCCGCTCGCGACACGCGGGGAACAGGACAGTCGGCGGCAACGCATCGGAATCGACCCCATCGACAAGGCAATCGTCGATGGTACACGAGGGCCGGCACACGCCCGTCGCCCTGGAGCTTCCACCGGCGGGAAAGCTCCGTTCGCTTCGATGGTTTCGCCTAGTCGCGCGGTGGATACAGCGCCGGCAGCGGCGATGTCGATGCCGGAACGCGCGTCGTTTCGCGCCAGGCCAGGCCCTTGCCGAAGGCCTGCGCCAGGCGCGCGGCAAGGCCTTGCGAGGGGGTGCCGGCATACCGCGTGCGCTGCAGGTCGGCGAGCGCCTCGCGCTGCGCGTCGTCGGCGAGCCGCACGGCAAGTTCGCCGAGATTGCGCACGTCGGGACGCTCCGCCCGCGCCCAGGCGACGAGCGTGCGCTCGGCGCCGGCAAACTCGCCGAGCGAACAGGCACGCAGGAATGCGGCTCGATGCGTGGCGCCATCGCCGGCCGGCAACTGCGCTGCCGCGACGGCAGGCACATGCCCGCGCGAACGCCACCACCAAAGCCCGAGCGTGCTGAACCACAGCGCGAAGCCGAAGATCGCCAACGCCTTCCACATGCGCAGCCGCGTCGATTTCGCGGCGGACGGCGGTGCGACCGCGCCGGCGGCCTGCGCCGATGGCATCGCCTCGCCTTGCGCTTGCGCCTGCTGCGAGGCGACGCCCGGAGCGGGGGCGTTCGCCGGCGCGCCTGCCGCCGGAAGCACGTTGATCGTGCGCGGCGGCAATTCAGCGACTTCCTCGCGATCGTGCGCGGTGTCCCACCAATGGACCTTCATGCCGGGAATCGTCAACGCGCCGGGGCGATTCGGCACGAACGCGAACTTGCGCACGCGCTCGCCGTACAACCACTGGCCGTCATCGCGCGTGCGCGTGTCGGCCTTGTCCGGGTAGATCTCGGCGCCGGGCGGCGCCTCGAGGTTCAGCTCCGGCAATTGTTCGTAGCCGAGCCCCTGCGCCTGCAGGCGGATCGTGCGCGTGACCGGATCGCCGACGTGGATCTCGTTCGGCAGCTCGGTTTCGTCCTTGAGCAACAGCGACGCCGCCGGCAACCAGGCGTCGCCGCTCCATTGCGCCGGCTTCGGCTTGACCTCGAGGCGCACCGCTTCCGAACGCGCGCTGACACCGCGGCCACGGCTGAAGAATCCGGTCGGGTCGGTGACGTCGAGCGCGGTGCCGCGAAAGTTCAGCGCCGGAATCTCGATCGCGCCGCTGCGTTCGGGGATCAGCGCGTAGTGGCGTTCGATGACGTTGTAGCGGCGCCCGCCGATGGTCGCGATGTAGCGCTTGTCCTGGCCCTGGCCGAGGCGCTGCGCGCCGAGGCCGTCGGCCTGCGGCTCGCTGAGGTTGCCGTCGGTGAGGTCGAACGCGTAGTACAGCTTCACCGTGTAGCGCACTTCCTGCTGCACGTACGGATCCAGCGGTTCAGCGCTGGCCTCGATGAAGACGTCGCCGCCCGCCTTCGTGCCTTGCGACGTCGCCGCCTGCACGGTGAGCTGGATCGGCTGCGTCTTCTCCGTGCCGACCGCGATCGGCGCGATCGTGATGCGTCCTTCGTGCTTCGGCTCGAGCGCGACCGCCCACAAGGTCTTCGCCGTGCGCGCGCCGTTGACGATGCTGAGCTGCTGGCTCGATTGCGTGCCGGCCATGTCGAAGTCCTGCCGCAGCGCCGAGAAGTCCGGCTGCGCGAGCGAGCCGCCTTCGGCTTCGACATTCAGCGTGACGGTTTCGCCGAGCTGGATCGAATCGCGATCGAGCCAGGCGCGCACGTTCGGCGCTGCCTGCGCCGGCAGCATCGCCAGGGCGAGCACGAGCAGCGCCAGCCATGCCGACGATCGGAACGGAATGCGCATCACTGACCTTCTCCCCCACGCTGCTGGCGGCGCTGGTATTCGAGCTGGAACTTGCGGCGCAGCAGGCCGCCTGGATCGTCCGGGACGCGTTCGAGCATGTGGTCGAGCGCCTGCTGCTTCTCGCGCGTCGCCTCGTCGACCGGTGCGACGCCGGCGCGCGGCTTGTCCTCCTTGCCAGCGTCCTTCTTCTCGCCGTCGGCGAGCGCCTGGTCGATCGACTGCGACAACGCCTTCTTCTGTTCCGCGTCCGGCTCCTGCGTCTTCGCCTGGCCGGCCTGGTCCTGCTCGCCCGAACCGGCGCCGTTCTGGTCCTGCTGCGCAGCATCCTTCGACGACGGCTCCTGCTGCTTTTCTTGCCCGGCGCTGTCCGATTTCCTCGATTCATCCTGCGGGTCGCCCTGTTGCGACTGGTTCTTCGACCCGTCCTCGCCGTCCTGCTTGTCGTCCTTGCCCTGCGGGTCTTGCTTTTGCGGATCCTGGCCGGAAGGTGACGGCTGGTCACGCGGATTCTTCTGCTGCGACGAGTCCTTGCCGCTCCGTTGTTGCTGCTGCTGCGAATCCTGCTGCTTCTGCTGCTTGAGGAATTCCTCGACCGCATCGCGATTGGCCTGCGCATCGGCCATGCCAGGCGCGAGCTTGAGCGCTTCGTCGTAGGCCGCCAACGCGTCCTCGTAGCGACCGAGCTTGGCCAATGCATTGCCGCGGTTGTAGGCGCCGTCGGCACCGCCGACCTTCGCGTAGTCGGCCTCGGCGGTCTTGTAGTCGCCGGCACGATACGCCGCGCCTGCGCGCCAGTCCGGCGAGCGCGCAGTCTCCGCCGCCGCCTTGGCGTCGCCGCGAGCCAACGCATCCGCGGCCTGCTGGTCCGGGCGTCGCCACAGATCGCTGAAGGATGCCGCCCGTGCGGACGGCAGCGGCGCCAGCAACGCGAAAGCGACCGCCATCAGCCAGCCGCGACGGAAGCCGAGCAGCGCGAGCGGCGCCAGCAGCAACAGCAGCCAAGGCCCGCGATCGCGCCAACGCGCGCTCTCGGCGTTTTCTCCGGAAAAGTCGGCGTTGCCCCGAGAGACGCCTTCGACATGGTCGTCGAGCAGCGTGTCGAGATCGCTGGCGTCCGGCGTCAGGTGCGCATAGCGGCCGCCGCCCGCCTCGGCCAGCGCGCGCAATGCGCCCTCGTCCATGCGCGACACGATCACGTTGCCACTGTCGTCCTTCAGGAAATCGCCTTGCGCGAGCGGCACCGGCGCGCCTGCGGCGGATCCCACGCCGAGCACGGACACGCGCAAGCCACGCGCATGTACCTCGCGCGCAGCCGCCTGCGCTTCGGCATTCGCGCTGTCGGCAAGCAGGATGATCGTGCCGTGGTGCAGCCCGGCCTGGTCGATCAGCGCCGCGGCGCTGCGGATCGCGCGCGCGGTGTCGTTGCCCGGTACCGGCATCGTGCCGGGATCCAGCGCCTCGACGAGGTTGCGCACGGTACCGACGTCATCGGTCAGCGGCGCGGCGACGAACGCGTCACCGGAGTAGCCGAGCAACGCCGTCTGGTAGTCGCGGCTGCGCGACAGGATGTCCATCAATTTGTAGCGCGCGCGCGCCAGCCGGCTCGGCTTTTCGTCCTGCGCGAGCATCGTCGGCGCGAGTTCCAGAGCGAGCACGCGTGCGGCCTGGTTGCGGTACAGCGGCATCGGCTCGCGTTCCCAGGCCGGGCCGGCGAGCGCGAGGCAGGCCAGCGACCACAATACGGTCGCGAGCACGATGCCAGCGCGGCCCGGGCCGCCGTCGACGCGCTCGATCAGATGCGGCAGCAGGTGCGGATCGACGGCGCCACGCCATGCGCCGGCGTCGGCACGACCATGCCGCCACGCCAGCCAGAACAGCGGCGCCGCCAGCAGCAAAAGCAGCGCGAGCGGGCGCAGGAAGTGGAACTGCGCGAGCGCGGCGCTCATGTCGGCAACGCCCCGCGCAGCACGCGCACGCGCCATGCCGGCAGCAGGAAGGCGAACGCGCCGGCGAGCAGGGCTCCGCCAAGCGGCCACCAGTAGAGTTCGTCGACCGGGCGCAGGGTCTGCTGCGTGTCGGCCACCGGTTCGAGCTTGTCGAGCGTGCGGTAGACGTCGGCCAATTCCTCGCTGTTGCGCGCGCGGAAATAACGGCCGCCGGTCTTCTCGGCCATTTCGCCAAGCATTTTTTCGTCGAGATCGGCGGAAGGATTGACGAGGCGGCTGCCGAACAGGCTGTTCACGCGCATTGCGTCGGCACCGACGCCGATCGTGTAGATGCGCACATGGTTGGCCTCGGCCAGCTCGATCGCCTTGTGCGGGTCCAGCTCGCCGGAGGTGTTGACGCCATCGGTCAGCAGCACCAGCACGCGCTGCTGTTGCGGACGGTCGCGCAGGCGCTTGACCGCAAGCCCGACTGCGTCGCCGATCGCGGTCTCGCGGCCGGCCAGGCCGATGGTCGAATCGGCGAGCTGCTTGCCGACGGTTTTCAGATCGAAGGTCAGCGGCACCAGCAGGTAGGCGCGCGTGCCGAACAGGATCATGCCGACGCGATCGCCGGCGCGGCGATGCACGAAGTCCGAAGCGATCGCCTGGATCGCGGCGAAGCGCGGCGCAGGTGCGCCGCCGAGCTGCATGTCCTCGATGCTCATGCTGCCCGAGGTATCGATCGCGAGCAGAAGGTCGCGCCCCGACCGCGGCACGTCCTCCGGCGCGCCCAGCCATTGCGGACGCGCCGCGGCGAACGCGAGCAATGCCCATGCCAGCAACGCGCAGATGCGGCGCAGGCGCGGCACCGGCGACACCTCGGCCTGTTGCGGCAACGCGACACCGAGATGCGGCAGATGCAGCGCGGTGCTCATCAGTCCCTGCGCACGCGGCAGCAGGAACGCCGCGGCGAAAGGCAACGGCAGCAGCGCGAGCAGCCAGGGCCACGCGAGTTCAAACATGGCTCGGCCTGCGGCGCAGCACGTGCGCGAGCCAGCCGCGCGCGAGGTCGAGCAGCGCACGGGAATCGAACATCGCGGCCGCGGGATCGCCGGCACGACGATACGGCGCGTCGATCAGCAAGCGACCGGCACCGCTGCGGAATGGCGCATCCGTGATGCGTGCCGGCGGCAGCTGGCGATCCAGGAAGTCCAGCCACTCATCGTCGCGCAAGGCGGCCGCCTGCGGCTCGATCAACCGCGATGCGCGCCGCAACAACTGCGACACCTGCATCGCGAGCTGCACGGCATCGGGCTGCGCCTCGTGCGCCGTCGCGATACGTTCCAGTTCGGCCTGGATGCTCATGCGCCAGCGGCGTTCGCGACGCCGCCGCATGAGCCAGCGCAGCACGACGACGAGCGACGCGACGACGAGGACGGCGAGCAGCCACCAACCCGGTGCCGGCGGCCACCACGACGGCGGCGGCGGCAGATGGATGTCGCGCAGTTCCGGCGCGGGCGACGGCGGATTCATGCGACCACCGTGGACAGGCGGCTGCGTGCGAACAACGGCGCGAGCGCGCGGCGCAGGTCGGCATGGCCGTCGAGTTCGATCACGCGAATGCCGAGTTTCGCGCACAGCGAACGCAGGCGCTCGCGCGACGAGGCGAAGCGTTCGGTCCAGGCCGCGCGCACGCGCGTGTCGGAGAAATCGAGGATGCGGCGCGTGCTGCCGATGTGCAGCGCGTAACGGCCCGGCGGCGGCGGCACGAGCTCGAGCGCGTCACGCAGCAAGACGACTCCGATCTCGTGGCGACCAGCCAGTTGCGGCAGGCGCTCCGCAACGGCGTCGTCGGTGCTGAATCCGTCGCTGAGCAATACCAGGCGCATGCCCGGATGCAACAACCGGCGCACGCGCGAGAGCGCACCGGAAAGCGGCTCCTGCACGGTGTCGTCGGCTGCGGCGTCCCAGTCGCGCAATGCGCGCAACACGTGCAGGACGCCGCGGCGGCCGCCGGCCGGCTTGACTTCGCCACGAATGCCGCCGCCGAATCCGAGCGCACCGACGCGGTCGCCCGCGGCGCTCGCCAGCCATGCCAGCAGTGCCGCCGCGCGCGCGGCCTGCACGCTCTTGAACCGCACGCGCGTGCCGAAGCGCATGCCCGGGTTCAAGTCCATCGCTAGCAGCAGGCCCTGCTCGCGCTCTTCCTCGAACAACTTCGTATGCGGCTTGCCGCTGCGCGCGGTGACGCGCCAATCCATGTGACGGATTTCGTCGCCCGGCTGGTAGATGCGCGATTCGCGGAAATCCACGCCGCGTCCGCGCCAGCGCGAACGGCTGGTGCCGGAATGAAGCGCGACGCTGCTTCGATTGCGCGCGAGGCTGGCGCCACGCGCGAACGCCGCCAGCGCGATCAGTTCATCGAGCGCGACGCGGGTGGCGTTGGTGGCGGTGGCGGTCGTCGGAAACATTTTTCGAAAAAAACTGAGAACCGGGGCTGAAAACTGCGGTCGCGCGCTTCGGCCGTTTCAGGCCTCGGGCCCTCGGCCATCGCTTTCTACGGCAACGGCACGCGTTCGAGCAGGGTCGCGATCACCTTGTCCGCGTCGACGCCCTCGGCCTCCGCTTCGTAGCTCAACAAAACGCGATGGCGCAACACGTCGGCGGCGATCGCATGCACGTCTTCCGGCGTCACGTAGTCGCGTCCGGCGAGCCACGCATGCGCACGCGCGCAGCGATCGAGCGCTATGGTGCCGCGCGGACTCGCACCGAACGCGACGAGGCGCGCGAGTTCGGTGCCGTACGGCGACGGATCGCGCGTGGCCAGCACGAGCTGCACAAGGTATTCCTCCAGTTGCGGCGCGAGATGCAGGCCCAGCACGTCGCTGCGCGCGACGAACACCTGGGCCTGGCTCAGCAGGCGTTGCGGATGCGGCTGCGTCGAAAGCGCCTCGCGCGCGCGATCGCGCGCGAACTTGAGGATCGCCGCTTCGGCGGCCGCCTTCGGATAGTCGACGCGCACGTGCAGCAGGAAGCGGTCGAGTTGCGCTTCCGGCAGCGGATAGGTGCCTTCCTGCTCGATCGGGTTCTGCGTCGCCATGACGAGGAACAGCTTCGGCAGCGGGTAGGTATCGCGCCCGACCGTGACCTGCCGCTCACCCATCGCCTCGAGCAGCGCGGACTGCACCTTGGCCGGTGCGCGATTGACCTCATCGGCGAGGATGAGGTTGTGGAAGACGGGACCGCGCTGGAACTCGAAATTCGTCGTCTGCGGCCGGTAGATCTCGGTGCCGGTCAGGTCGGCCGGCAGCAGGTCCGGCGTGAACTGCACGCGGTGGAAATCCGCCTCGATGCGCGCGGCAAGTTCCTTGATGGCGGTGGTCTTGGCCAGTCCGGGAGCGCCCTCGACAAGCAGGTGGCCATCGGCAAGCAGCGCGATGAGCAGGCGGTCGATCAGTGCTTCCTGGCCGATGATGCAGTGAGCGAGCTCGCTGCGGAGCGCGGAAAAGGCGGCGGATGCCGTGGCGACTTCGGGCATGTCCATGGGTCTGCGTGGGGTTCCGGCAATGATCGCACGTCGGTGTGCGTGCCGATGAGACAACGCGCCGTACGATAAGTTTTCCTGGTCGGCGCCGGAATCCGACCCTGCAGCAACCCTCACGCCCGCAAGAGGGTTGGATCGGAACCCGACGCACGGGATTCGGCAAGCTCGAAGATCCCCGCCGGCCCGAATTTTCGCCCGGGCCCCGGGCTACCCTCTCCCGAGAGGAGAGGGGAAACAGCGAATCGCCTCGACCGGGATTTGGCACGAATCAAGCGAGTTTTTGCAAACCGGTCAGGCGTTCGTTATGTCCGCGAATGCGGCCGGCCTGCCGACCAGCCAGCCCTGCGCGTAGCGGCAGCCAAGTTTGTGCAGGATCTCGCGCTGCTCGACGGTTTCGACGCCTTCCGCGACCAGGTCGCAATCCAGCGCGCGCGCCATTGCCACGATCACGCCCACCAGCGCCACTCCGCGCGCTCCGTCGAGTGCCTTGACGAAGCTCCCGTCGAGCTTGATCTGGTCGAAGCGCAGGGTCAGCAGCGGACCGAGGTTCGAGTAGCCGGTACCGAAATCGTCGAGCGCGACGTGCATGCCCACCGCGTGGCAGCGCTCCAGCAAATCCGCGATGCGCGCGTGATCGAGCACGAGGCTCTCGGTGATCTCCAGCTTCAACCGATCCGGCGGCAGGTCGCGGCTGCGCAGGTGCGCGAGGATGCGGCCCACGAGACCGCGATCATCGATCTGGCGCGCGGAGAGGTTCACCGCGATGAATGGCAGCGGCTTGTGCCCGCGGCGTTGCAGTTCGCCGAGCATGTCGCAGACGCAGGCGAGGATGTAGTCGCCGACCGGCAGGATCAGCGAGGTTTCCTCGGCGAGACGGATGAATTCGGCCGGCGAGACGGCGCCGCGCTGCGGATGTTGCCAGCGCACCAGCGCCTCGTAGCCGGCGATGCGACCGCTGGCGATCTCCTCGATCGGCTGCAGCCGTACGTCGAGTTCGCGACGTTCGAGTGCCGCGCGCAATTCGCTTTCGAGGCGGATCTTGTCGAACGCACCGGCGTCTTGGGCCTGCGGCAAACCCGCTCCTGTCGCGATGAATGCCGACGGCTCGCCGGTGAGGGTCGCCAACGCCGAGCGATAGCGCGTCAACTGGCTCATCAGCAACGCCCGCACGATCGGGTCCGCCGCAGCGAGGCGATCGGCGAACTGGTCGCGATCGATCGGCGTCAGGCGACAGGCGGTCAGCGCACGCGCGGTCGCGGTGCGCGGCGAATCGTCGATGACTGCCATCTCGCCCAGCAGCATCCCCGGCCCGAGTTCGCCGAGGACACGCGGCGCGCCGAACTGCGTCGCGGTGATCTCGATGCGGCCCGACTCGATCAGGAATGCGCCGGCGGGGGGATCGCCTTCGGCGAAGATGATCTCGCCAGGCGCGAACAGCTTGGCATACGACTGCATTGCGCGATTCTCCCCAGTCCGCTTGTGCGCGAACAAACCGTGATGCAGTTCCGGATCGCTGATCGTACACAAAAAAAGAGCCGCATCGCTGCGGCCCTTGGTCAATTCAAGTAAAACTCATCTCAGTCGCAGTTGGGATCCGGCGGGCTGAAGTCGTTGCAGGTCGACACGCCATTGAAGGTAACCGTCGCACTGTTGCTGCCCGACGTCGAGAAGACGCAACTTCCCGTACCGATGCTCGGCTGAACCACCGGCGGACCGCCGCTGCCGGGCTTGACGAAACCGGTTGCCGCGGCCGAGAACACTGCCGTTCCCGACGCCCCTGTACTCATGCTGGCCGGATTCAGCGCGATGGCGGCGCTGTTGCCGCCGCTTGCGCTGCACGTGCCCGTGATCGCGGCCCCCGGCACCGCGACGCCGCCGGCGGTGCGCGCGGTGACCGTGATCGAAGTCGTATTGCCGGCGGCCGGCACGGAGACCGAATTCGGCGACACCTGCAGCGTCGCCACATCGACCGAAACGGCCACGCTCGTCGTCTGGCCGCCCGCGGACAGATTCAGCGAGCCGCTGTCGCCGCCTGCAGCGGAGGCGGGAACACCCGATGTGACGACCGTGCCCGTCACGCAGCCGTCCGCTCCGGTCGGATGCGCGAAAGTGCCGCTGCCGCTCTTGCCGTCGACCGATCCCGTGCCGCCATTGAGAGCGAACTGGAACGACACCGGCTGGCCGCGCAAGGCGATGCCGAGGGCATCGGCCACGCACACGGTGACCGTCGAGGTGGTATCGCCGAGGATCGGATCCGGAGAAGCCGAGATGGTGAGCGGCGCGACGCCCGGATACGCCATGACGCCAGCCTTGGTGACACGACGCGGACCGTTGGTCACACGATCGATGCCGTCCCCTTGGGCCCAGACGGCGACCGCGTTGCCCACGCTGCCGACGGTATAGGTCAACGATGCGTGCGCGATGCCGTCGGTACCGGTGACGGCCTGGGCCGTGATGCTGCCCTGCTTCGAGCGCCCGATCAGGTACGGCAGGACCGGGCCGGAGTCGACGCTGACGCCGGTCGTGTTGTTGAGATTGAACGCGGGCGTCACGGAGAGACTCGTCGCGCTCGCAACCGTCTGCACGGTGACCGCGCTCTCGAGATCGGCATTGCCTTCTACCGCATCGCCAAAGACGACCAGCGCATCGCCCGGGCCGGCACCTGCACCGGCCGTGGTGAACTTGCCGGTCGGAGCCGTGAACACAGTACCGCCTTCCTTCGGATTGCCATCGAAGCCGGACAGCAGGAACTGGTTGTCGTTCGCGCTGCCCGGGGCGCCGACTGGCGTATCGACGGAACCGAAGCGGATCGGTGTGCCCGGCAGCACCGGGTTGCCCTGGCGATCCTGCGCCTTCGCGGTGACCACGAGACTCAGCGTCGCATCAGGATTCGAGGGAATCGCGTTGTCGCCGGGCTGTACGCCGCCGGAAACCGGATTGCACGGATCCGTCACGCAATTGATCGTGATGCCGGGCAGGTTCGGAGCGAACAACGGAGAGGTGAGTTCAATCGAGTACAGCTTGCCGTCGGATACGATCACCGACGCCGTGACCGATACCGGATCCTGGATGCCGTTGGTGACGTTGTTGTCGGCGCGATCGACGGTTGCACGGATCTGCACCGGTCCCTGCGGCGTTTGTTCGCCTGCCTGGAACGATGCGGTCGCGACGCCGTGGACGGTGTGCGAGGTGACGGTCTTGCCGGAAACGGAACCGCCCACCGAACTCGTGCTCAGGCTCGCGTCACCGACGTCGCCGACGAGTTCGAACTGGATATTGTCGTTGCCGGCGTTGCCGCTGACCGGATCGGCGATCAGCTGGCCGCCGCCGTCGCGCACCGTTGCGGAGACCGTGGAGGCGTTCACGCCACCGGAACTCGGCAGGTAGACGCCGCTCGGCGAAGCGCCGAGGTCGACGGTCGCCGGCGCAGGACCGACGCCGCTGGTGACCGTGAAGGTCAGCGTGCTGCTGATGGTCTTGCCGGTGGATGCATCGGTGGCGGTCGCGGTGAACACGGCCGTACCCGCGGTCTGGCGCGAGTTGACCCACGCGGTCGCCTGGCCGTTGGTGCCCTTGATCGTATACGAGCCCCACAGGTCGTCGATCGTGGCAGTGCCGTCGGCGAGGACGGAGATCGCGGCGATGCTGACCGGCGAAATGCTCACGCTGA
>Ga0153956_1000402_pt1 | contig 50798 bp, 48 predicted proteins | sample TSFL040MetaG_FD_104704 | JGI IMG/M metagenome (GOLD analysis project Ga0153956, IMG submission 104704) | Attine ant fungus gardens microbial communities from Florida, USA - TSFL040 MetaG | ecosystem: Host-associated > Fungi > Mycelium > Unclassified | place: USA: Florida, Wekiwa Springs... | reverse complement strand
TTTCTACAATAATGAACGAAGGCATTCAGCAATCGGGATGCGCTCACCTATCGACTACGAGCGCTCGCTGACTGCCACCACGGAAGCAAGTTAACCGTGTCCACTTTTTCGGGGGAACCCCAACCATTTCCGTGTCGGCGAGCAGCGTCGTGACCGATGTATCCCCCAACAGTGCCCAGATGTCGTAGAACTGCCGCCCGATACGAGGAAGCCCGTGCAACGTGGCGCGCTCGGTTGAATCTACGATGAAGTTGTTGACCCGCAATAGTTTTTCGATGAGTGTGCGTCCTGGGTGCAGGATTGTCACTTCGAACGGCCGCAGGTCGTCCCACTGGCCACCAACGAGGTCCGTCGCCGCCAGCTCCCGGTACAAAAGTGACTCGACGTGCGCTTGCAGCGACGGTTTTGGCCCGCCGACCTGTCCCAATTCGACGAGAACCGACCTAGGATCGGCAAGTCCGCCTGACCGCTTGCTATGGGTGAGAGCCAGGTCCAGCCAAGCCTCTTGTTTGGCAGTTCCCAAGTCGCCGGCCGACCTCCGGTCGCGGTACTCCACACCAATCGCCGACGCCGCCGTGTCCAGCATCGTCTTCATCGCCCGCTTGGCGGCACGAACGTTGGCGTAGTCGCCTAGAACGAGGAGATCGAGATCCTCGGAGAAACGCTGAATAATTCGCAGCTTCTCCAGGCTCGTACCGCCCTTGAATACGATCTCCTCGCGGTGAGCGGTAACGATCGCGCGCAGCACCTCGCAGATCCAGTAATCCTTCTCCACCGCGAGGGGCTGTACGCCCACCTGTTCAGCGGCCGCAACGATCGTGGCCGCGAAAATCTCCGAATCGTCTTCACGCCAAAGTGCCACAGTTAAGCAACGATCAGACCGGCCAGGGCCTTGGCCTCAACTCGCGGGTCGGCGGCCGGCATCTTGTCAGCAAGATCCGCGCGCCCCGCGTGGTGCAGCAGGTGGCGCAGCCGTGCACGCGCGGAACCAGATTCCGTGCCACTGGCGCCAGCGAGGCGGTCGGGGTCGATGACGCCTGAGGTGATGAGCCCCGTTAGCCGCTCCATCGCCTCGCCAGGGCCAGTCTCGATCACCCTGTCCCACCCATCGAGCACCTCCAACGCCGCTACCTCGGTCGAGTTCAGCGCTCGCTCAGCACGACCGCGGCGAGCCGAACGATCCACAAAATGCACCGTCGGACCGCCGGTCGGCGGGCGACCCACCACGGCATACTCAGCGCGGCGGGGAATCTGGGTGGACAGCCGCAACGCGTTCGCTGCCGAGAGCCCCGCTGGGCCGATGCCCTTTCGCCCGACAAGTTCGATAGCCAATGCGTCAGGCGTCGGTAGCGCCATACCCAGTGGTGTTTTGATGCCACGCCAGTACAGCCCCTTGCGGATGTGGCGCAATTCCCCCTGTGCCACCAGTTCGGCCAGCAACCGCTGTGTAGTCGACGGCGCCGTGCCCATGTCGGACGTACGCCAGAACCGGTTGCGAGAAGCAAGGATGGACCGCCGGGCGGCATTCACACCGTCGCGGTCGTAACGGCCCCGTGTGGCCGACATCAGCATTTCACCTCCTCACTCGCTCACAACATGATACGAGAACCTCTCAATTCTCTGCAACATCATACGAGAATCTCTCAATTAATGCGTTCCCCGGGTTGCCCGCCCATGGTCAGAACCGATACGTAGCCCGGCCGCGTGTGGCGGCTGATGCGGCAGACGTGGACTTGCACACCCCAGGACTCGGCATCCCACTGGTGACGCGGGTTCCACGTTGGACCCAGTTGGAAGTCGTACATCCGGTATTACTGACACCACCGACAGTTACCGCGGACCGGCGCGTGTGTCACGAACGAACTCAGCTCCGGCCTTCGCCGCGCTGCCGGTCCTACTCGGAGAACCAGGCGCCGTAGGCGCCACGGCGTCCAGCGGTGAGGATCGCCCAGACCTCCCCGCCCACCGCCTTGGACTGGCACAATGAATCCATGACCACCCGCGAGCGGCTGCACCTGCTTGTCGACGCTATGGACGACGAGCAGGCCGAGCGTGCGCTACGCGCAGTCGAGCCGATTGCGCAGTCCTGTTCCACAGCTGCCGACGCCGGTCGCCGACCGCTGCCTGCGTTCGTCGGGAGCTTCGACAGTGGACGCCACAACCTCTCCCAGCGGGTGGACGAGCTGCTGGCCGACGGCTTTGGCCGCTGACCGGCCGTCGTGATTCTGGTAGACACCAACGTCATCGTGGCGCTGGCGGATCGCTCCGACACAGCACATCGACCGGTTCGGCGGCACCGACGCCTCGCTGGTAGCCGTCGCCGAACGCCTCGGTATTACCACGATTGCCACCGTGAACCGCAGGGACTCCGACAATGTCCGGCCTCGCCATGTGCCCGCATTCACCATCGTCCCGACCTGACCCCACGGGATATCCGTCCCCGCCGCTCAACCGAGCTGCTCACGGGCCAACCGCGAACTCCGTTATTCGTGTCGCAGATCGCCAAGTCCCCCCCTCGGACACCCTGTGATGAGTCGGGTCATCGGTTACGGCCCGCTCCGACCATGTGGTCTTGTGCCCGGCTTTGAGCGACAACTGCTGCCATGAGCCGGGATTGACCGGAAGTGTCGCTCAAAGGCGGGCAACGTCCCTGCCGGCCTACGGCAAGGCAGGCCCGCCAGCAGGAATCAGGCTCCGCTTTGGCTGGCTGCGGCATGGCCGAGCCGAATCACCAAAGCCCCAACCGTCGTAGGCTCGATGGGGAGATGACTCGTCCAGGCGCGTACCTTCGCCAGCCGGCGCCACGCACCTTCCGTGACCGCCGTGACGCCGGCCGGGCCTTGGCCGAGTTCGTGAAGGCCTACCTGTCGAACGACCTGCCCGGCGTAGCGGGCGCCCAGGGCTTGGTGGTGCTGGGATTGGCCCGTGGCGGGGTACCGGTCGCCTGGGAGGTCGCCGCCGCGCTGGGGGCGCCGCTGGATGTGTTCCTGGTCCGCAAGCTAGGCGTGCCGCAGCAGCCCGAGTTGGCGATGGGCGCGCTGGCCGGCGGCCAGGTGGTGATGAACGACGAGGTGGTCCGCAGCCTGCGTATCAGCGATGACGAGGTGCAGTCGGTGATCGACCGCGAGACCACCGAGTTAGGCCGCCGCGAACGTGTCTACCGTGGCGACCGGCCACCGGCCGATCTGCGCGGCCGGGTGGTGATCTTGGTCGACGACGGCATCGCCACCGGTGCGAGTGTGCTGGCGGCGGTGCGGGCGGTCCAGGCGGCCGAACCAGCGTCGATCATCGTCGCCGTGCCGGTCGCGCCACCGTCCGCGCGCCGCAAGATCGCCCAGGAAGCCGACGACATCGTTTGCGTCACCACCCCCGAAGCATTCGACGCCGTGGGACAGGTCTATCGCGACTTCGACCAGACCGACGACGACGAAGTCCGCGACCTGCTGGCCGCACCGACTAAGGGCCGAGCAGCGGGCTAGTCGGCCGAGTGATTAGCGGGTTCCTCGGCGGCCTCAGCGTCGAAGTCCGCCACCTCGGCGGCCTCTGAACTCTCGACATCAACAGCGTCATCGTCGACGGAAACCTCGGATTCCTCAACGGCGTCCCCGGCATCCAAGGGGGCCTCGACCGCAGGGGTGTTCGCGCGCCGCTCCCGCAACGCATCCACGATCAGCAGCAGCACGCCCAGCACGCTCGCGCCGATGCAGACCCACGCCACCAGCGCATTGCTGGTGACGACGGCGAACACCAATGCGGCAAGGCCGATTACCGCCAATACCAATGCGATGACCAGCATCGAATCACCTCCTGCCCGAGGGGCGAACTAGTCGACTTCGACGGTCAGTTGGTGCCGCGGTTGAAATGGTTGAACCCGCCACCGTCGCCGGAGGCGCTGCTGTCGACCGGCGCCGCCGAGCCGCGCTGGCCCAACTCCTCAAGCTGGGATTCCAGGTAGGTCTTGAGCCGGGTGCGGTACTCGCGCTCGAAGGTGCGCAGCTGTTCGAGGCGACCTTCCAGCACGGTGCGCTGCTGGTTGATCGTGCCCATGATCTCGGAGTGCTTGCGCTCCGCGTCGGCCTGCAAGGCGTCGGCCTTCTCCTGAGCCTGGCGCAGCTGGGTCTCCGAGCGAGTCTGAGCGTCGGACAGCATGGCGTCGGCGCGCTGGCGAGCTTCGGCGACCGTCGTCTCCGCGGTCTGCCGTGCCTCGGTGAGGATCTGGTCGGCGTTGGCGCGAGCGTCGGCCATCAGCTTCTCCGACTCGGCCCGGGCGGTGCCGGTCAACCGGTCGGCGGTGTCCTGGGCCAGGCTCAGCACGCGCGCCGCCTTGAGGTGCTGCTCCTCGGAAGTCACTTCCGGGGCCGCCGGCGCGGCGACCACGGGCTGCGGCGGTGCCACGGGCTCCGGGGTGGGCTCGTAGACCGGGATCGAGGGAATCGACTGGGCGCCGCCACCGGCACGGGCCGCAGCCAGGTCCTGGTCGAACTCGCTGACCCGCTGACGCAGGTCGGCGTTCTCCTCAATGAGGCGAGTCAGCTCGGTTTCCACCAAGTCAAGGAAGGCGTCGACCTCGTCCTCGTTGTAGCCGCGCTTCCCAATCGGCGGTTTGCTGAACGCGACGTTATGTACGTCGGCCGGTGTTAGTGGCATCGTCTGCCCCCTCGAGTCAGGTAGTAGGTAGCGTCGATCGGGCACGATAGTCGACCGGGAAAACGCTCGCCGTGTGTAACTGCCGTCCATCCTGTCACATCCGCCGCTGCGCTCGGCAATGTGAACGATATTAAGAGTGAATTTCAAATTGCTGCCACAGAAATCACGCTTTGGCAAACGGAAGCTCTGAGGACGATCGGCGATCCCGGCCGGTGAGCGGTGCCGCCAGATCACCGCGGTGAGGGCAAAACCCCGGGAACCGGGCCTCGGGCCACCGCCACCGGCCGTCAGCGGCAGGGGTACCGCCCCGGTACCCCCTCCGCCGCATTATTCACAATCACGGCCTGTAAAGATTCGTGATGAGGTGGACGAGGTGATGGCGACCAGCGCAATGGACTCGGCGGTGTTCGCAGCGGCCGGCTCGGCCGGCTGGCGGTCGGCTACAAGGAGCGTGGACCGGAGGCGTGGCGGTTGCGGCTGACCCGGGTCTGAGCCCCCGCTCCCGTCCCTAAGCCGCGTGCTGCAGGGCCAGTTCCATCCCGACGAACGCGATCAGCAGCAGCACCATGATTGACAGATCGATGCGCACCGCTCCGATGGTCAACTGCGGGATCAGCCGTCGCAGCAGCTTCACCGGTGGATCGGTGATGCTCATGATCAGCTCCAGAATCACCACCGTGGCCCCCCGCGGGTGCCAGTCACGGCTGAACGAGCGGATGAACTCGATGACGATTCGGGCGATCAGCAACAGCCAGAAGACAAATAGCGCGATACCGAGAATCGTGAAGAACAGCGCCAACGGAATTCGACCTTACTGACGTGGGTGGGCCCGCATCAGCAGCGCTGATCGGCTCGACTGCCGTTCCAGCCTACCGATACGCGTAGAAGCCGGTCTCGGCGATGCGGCGACGCTCCTCCGGAGACACGTCGACGTCGGCCGGCGACAGCAGAAAGACCTTGGTCGCGACCTTGTCGAAGGAGCCGCGCAGGGCGAAGGCAAGACCTGCCGCGAAGTCGACCAACCGCTTGGCGTCGGCGTTGTCCATCGACACCAGGTCCATGATGACCGGGGTACCGTCGCGGAAACGCTCGCCGATGGTGCGGGCTTCGCTGTAGTCCTTGGGCCGCAGCGTGGTGATCTTCGACAGCGGGCTGCTCTCGTCGAACATCTGCGCCATCCGGCGCGGCTCCATCGCCAGGGCGCCGCGGGTCGAGCCGCGCAGCGAGGAGAACCGGCGCTCGAAGTCCCGCGGCCGGTCGAACTCACGCGCCCGGTAGCGGGGGTCGTCCTCGTAGCCGCCGCCCCGGTAGCCCGCCGGCGCGTCGTCGTAGTCACGGTCCTCGAAGCGGTCGTCGTACCGGCTCTCCGAGCGGCCGCCGACGCGGTCGAAAACGTCCTCGCCGAATCGCTCCGCCCGAGGCGTGTAGTCACGCGACCCGGCGCGGTCATCGCCGTCGTCGTAGTAGTCGTCGTCGTAGTCCTCCATTGGAGCCATCCCGAAGTAGGCCTTGACCTTGTGGAGTGTGCTCATCCTTGGACCCTTCTAGGCTGATGACTGTGATGAAGGTGTGACTGAAGTGACTAATAACGGTGACGGTAACGGCAGCGAGCGCGTTGGCGCGGCACCGACACGCGGACACCTCCCACCGGTTTTACCCACCCCTCCAGCGACCTCTACCGACGACTCATTCCAGCCACACCAGCGACGCCAGCCGGCCGGTGAGTCCGTCACGACGGTGACTGAACAGTTTCGGGTCCGCCGCCGTACAACGCGGGTCGGCGTCGACGGCCTCCACACCCAATCCCCTGAGTTGACGGGCGATTCCGGCCCGCAGGTCCAGCCCGACAGTGCCCGCCGACGTGACGGTGCGACTGCCCGGCAGTGCGGCCTCGACCTCGTCGGCCATCTCGGCGGGCACTTCGTAGTGCAGCCCACTGACCGCCGGGCCCAGCAAAACCGAAACGTCGCCGGGTCGTGCTCCGGCCGCCAGCATTGATTCCAGCGCGCGAGCGACCACACCGTGCTGCGCGCCGACCCGGCCGGCGTGGACTGCGGCGACCACCCCGGCACGGGCGTCGGCCATCAGCACCGGGACGCAGTCGGCGGTCACCACCACCATCGCCAACCGGGGCACGGTGGTGACCAGCGCATCGGTGGCGTCGATCGGGGTGTCACGCGGGCCGTCGACGACCACCACGTGATCGCTGTGGACCTGGTTCATCCAGACCAACCGATCAGGACCCAGGCCGGTGGCCTTGGCCAGCCGCGCGCGGTTGGCAGCCACCGCGGCCGGATCGTCGCCGACGTGATCGCCGAGATTGAAGCTGTCGAACGGAGCTTTCGACACGCCACCGGAGCGGGTGGTCGTCACCCGCCGGATGCGAAAAGTCATGGGATGAAGGCTAGTGGTGGTCGCGAGCGCGGCGAAGCCGGGCGAAGCGGGCCAGCGCCATCAGTTCAGTGCCGCATGAACGGTGGCACGTCGACGTCGTCGTCGTCGCAGCCGTCATCGCCATTGCGCCCGCCGACGCTGACCGTCGCACCGTTTGTGGGAGGCGGCACACTGACCGCATCCACCGGGTCGAACAGCGACGTGGTGACCTTGCCGGCCTGCCCGGACGCCATCGCGTGCCGGGCCTGGCCACCGGCGCTGGTCACCGGCTTGCGACCGGAGCCCGCCGAGTCGAAGCCGGCCGCGATCACGGTCACCCGCACCTCGTCACCGAGGGAGTCGTCGATCACGGTGCCGAAGATGATGTTGGCCTCGGGGTGCGCGGCGTCCTGAACCAGCGATGCCGCCTCGTTGATCTCGAACAACCCCAGGTCGCTGCCACCGGCGACCGACATCAGCACGCCCTGGGCGCCTTCCATCGAGGCTTCCAGCAACGGCGAGTTGATCGCGATCTCGGCGGCCTTGAGCGCGCGGCCGTCACCGCGGGCCGATCCGATGCCCATCAGCGCGGTACCGGCGCCGCTCATGATGCCCTTGACATCGGCGAAGTCGACATTGATCAGACCGGGGGTGGTGATCAGGTCCGTGATGCCCTGGACACCGTTGAGCAGCACCTCGTCGGCGCTGCGGAACGCGTCCATCAGCGAGACCTGGGCGTCGCCCATCTGCAGCAGTCGGTCGTTGGGGATCACGATCAGGGTGTCGCAACTCTCCCGCAGGGCGCCAATGCCGTTCTCGGCCTGATTGCTGCGGCGTTTGCCCTCGAAGGAGAACGGCCGGGTGACCACGCCGACGGTCAGTGCGCCGAGCTTGCGCGCGATGGTCGCGACCACCGGGGCACCGCCGGTGCCGGTGCCGCCGCCCTCCCCGGCGGTGACGAACACCATGTCGGCGCCGCGCAGCAGCTCCTCGATCTCGTCCTTGGCGTCTTCGGCGGCCCGACGGCCCACTTCGGGGTCGGCGCCGGCACCGAGGCCGCGGGTGGAGTCACGGCCGACGTCGAGCTTGACGTCGGCGTCGCTCATCAGCAATGCCTGCGCGTCGGTGTTGATCGCGATGAACTCAACGCCCTTGAGGCCCTGCTCGATCATCCGGTTGACGGCGTTGACGCCGCCACCACCGATACCCACGACTTTGATGACGGCCAGATAGTTGTGCGGTGGGGTCATCGTTCGTCTTCCTCCCTGGTGGGATTGGAGTCCTCTCTGGGCCGGGCCTGGGGCGCGGAACTCCCCGCTTCTGTCTTCAACAAACCCTGCCAAACCCTCAACCTCAACCAAAGGCTTAGAGTTATGTCAAGTTGTTCCGCGCATCCGCCACAGTAGGGCCGCCCCGGCCCTCATCCGCGCCGACGCGCCGAGACACGCCCGGCGAATTTTCCTGTAGGGCGCAGGGTTCCCGCTGTCCCTTTCGCCGAGTGGGAATCTGGCGACGGGATTTCCGCGTGTCGTGCAGCCGGATTCACACTCGCCGGCCAACGACGGGTCGTTCGACAACGCTAGCGGACGGTGGGCAGGTCCGGGCTCGACACGTCATAGGTGTGGCCAGGCTGGGTCAGCAAGGCCGCCAGTTTCTGCGCCTTCTCCGCGGTGCGGTCGGTATTGCCCCAGACCACCACTCGGCCGTCCGCGAGCGTCAGGGTGATCGACGCCACCGACGGGGCGGCCACCCGGCTGATCTGCCCGGCCACCTCGGGCGCCAGCGACGTCATCACCTGCAGGGCGGCCAGAGTGGACGGGTCCGCCGGGCCGGGATTCTCCACATCGAAGAACGGCAGCATCCGCGGCGGCGCTCCGGTCGCGAAGTCGACGCCGTCCCGGTCGAACAGGTGCGGGCCGTCCGGAAAGTCCTTGTAGACCACCGGGACCCGCTCGACCACCGCGATCCCCAGCACCGAGGGGTACTGCCGCTGCACCCGAGTGCTGGCCACCCGCCGGATCGCCGCGACCCGGTCGGCCACGCTGCCGGTGTCGATCTGCAGCAACGGCGTTCCCAGCTGCACCCGCGCCACGTCCAGCACTTCCTCACGGGCTACCGTAGTGATCCCGGTGACCTCGATCTCACGCACCGACATCAGCGGTGTGAAGTACAAGATGAGCCCGAGCCCGACGACGAGCACCGCGGCCAGGAAGACCGCCAGCGCCATCTTCAGGCCCCGGATGGTTCCGCGGGGAACGCCTTTGGGCGCGTCGGCGGAACCGGCGCGCAGTCGCCGCTTGGCCTCCCGGCGGGCCTGTTCGATCGCCTCGGCGCGAGCCTGCGCGGCGCGCCGCTCCGCGCGTTCGCGGCGGGCCCGGCGCCGCGGTCCTTCGGCCTCTGGCTCGTCCGCGGCGATATCGCCTTCCGGGGCCTCCGATTCCGCTTCGGTGTCTTCGGTGTCTTCGGGTGCTTGCGTTACGTCGCTTTCGGGGGCGTCCGCGAGGCCTTCCGGATCGTCCGGTGAAACGGCCGGGGTTTCGGGCGGCACGCTCACAGCGCGCCCGCGCGGCCGGGAGGGGTTCGATCGCTGCGCGCCCGCAGCGCGGTGACGATCTCCGGGCCCAGCACGGTGACGTCGCCGGCTCCCATGGTGATGATCACGTCACCGGGACCGGCGGCCGCTGCCACCGCCTCGGGCACCGCCGAGAAGTCCGGCAGGTAATGCACCGGCACACTGACATGTTCGGCGACGCTGGCGCCGCTCACCCCGGGTAGCGGCTGCTCGCGCGCCCCGTAGACGTCCAGGACGAAAACCTCGTCGGCGCCGTCCAGTGACCGGCCGAACTCGGGGGCGAACTCCTTTGTCCGCGAATACAGATGCGGTTGGAACACCACCAGGCTGCGCCCGGTTCCCCGCTCGTCCAACAGGGCGCGAACCGCGGTCAGTGTTGCGGCGATCTCGGTGGGATGGTGCGCGTAGTCGTCGAAGACCCGCACCGACCCGGTCAGGCCTGCCGACCCGACCAGCTCGAATCGCCGGCGCACTCCATCGAACCCGGCCAGGCCGTCGAGCACCGCATCCAGCGGCGCGCCGACCTCGACCGCCGCCAGCAATGCGCCCAGCGCGTTGAGGGCCATGTGCCGTCCGGGCACCGACAGTCGCATCGCCCTGCGCTCGCCCGTTCCGGCCAGCCTGATCTCGGCGACCGCGCCGGTGCCCTGCTGCTCCCAGCTGACCAGCTCGCCGTCAAGCGCCGCTTTCCCCGGACCGTCGGTGCCGTAGCGCAGTACTCGGATGCCCTGTGCCGCAGTGCGGTCGGCCAGCTCGGCGCCGCCGGGGTCATCGACGCACACCACCGCTGCGCCACCCGGCGCAATGCGCTCGACAAACGCGTCGAACACCTGCGTGTAGGCCTCGGCACTGCCGAAGAAGTCGAGGTGATCCGCCTCGATGTTGGTCACCACGGCGACGTTGGGGGTGTACTCCAACAACGAGCCGTCGCTCTCGTCGGCCTCGGCGACGAACAGCGGCCCGCTGCGGTGATGGGCGTTGGTACCGGCTTCCGCACCGGCGGAACCCAATTCGCCGCCGACCGCGAACGAAGGGTCCAGCCCACAGCGCTGCAACGCGACCACCAGCATCGATGTGGTAGTCGTCTTGCCGTGGGTGCCGGTAACCATCAGCGTGGTGCGCCCGGCCATCAGCTTCGCCAGCACCGCCGGTCGCAACACCACCGGGATGCCGCGACGCCGTGCCTCGACGAGCTCGGGGTTAGTCTTGGGGATCGCCGCGTGGGTGGTGACCACCGCGGTGACCCCACCGGGCAGCAGATCCAGGGCGGACGCGTCGTGGCCGATGCGCACCTGCGCTCCCCGGGCCCGCAACGCGTGAATCCCGCGGGACTCCTTGGCATCCGAGCCCGAGACGAGGCCTCCTCGGTCCAGCAGGATGCGGGCGATACCCGACATGCCCGCTCCCCCGATGCCCACCATGTGTACCCGGCTCAGTTCCGGCGGCAGTTGATCGGCGCTCACTGTCCGCCCCTCGCTGCGCTCGCGACTTCCAGTGCGACCCTGCTCATGCCGCTCACTGTCCGCCCCTCGCTGCGCTCGCGACTTCCAGTGCGACCCTGCTCATGCCGCTCACTGTCCGCCCCTCGCTGCGCTCGCGACTTCCAGTGCGACGGAAGCCACCCGACTCGCTGCCTCCGGGTGCCCGGCCTGAACCGCGGCGCTGGTCATCGCGGCCAGCCGCGCGGTGTCGGTGAGCAACCCGGCGACGGTGTCTGCCACGAAATCCGGGGTCAGCGATGCGTCGTCGACCAAGATTCCGCCCCCGGCGTTGACCACCGGAAGCGCATTGAGACGCTGTTCGCCGTTGCCGATCGGCAGCGGCACGTACACCGCGGGCAGCCCGACCGCCGACACCTCGGCAACCGTCATCGCCCCGGAGCGGCAGATTGCCAGGTCGGCGGCCGCATACGCCAGGTCCATGCGGTCCAGATAGGGCACCGCGACGTACGGCGGATCGCCCGCCCCGGCCTCCGGCAGGTCCAGGGTGTTCTTAGGTCCATGCGCGTGCAACACCGAAACGCCAGCGGCAGCAAGATGTTTTGCTGCCCCGGCCACTGCCTGGTTGATCGAGCGAGCGCCCTGCGATCCGCCGAAGACCAGCAGTATCCGAGCGTCATCGGCAAAGCCGAACTCGGCGCGGGCCGCCGCACGCAGCGCAGCCCGGTCCAACGTGGTGATCGCCGCCCGGACCGGTACCCCGACCACCTCGGGGTGTGCCAGACCGCAGTCGGGAACGGCCGACAGCACCCGCCGTGCGCCCCGGGCGCCGACCCGGTTGGCCAGACCCGCGCGTGCATTGGCCTCGTGGATCACCACCGGCACGCGCTTGGCGCCCAGACCGCGCGCGGCCAGATACGCCGGCAGCGCCACATAGCCGCCGAAGCCGATCACCACGTCGGCCTGCACGTCGCGCAGCACCGCCCGGGTCTCCCGGACGGCACGCAGCACCCGCAGCGGCAGCCGGGCGAGGTCGGCGTTGATCTTGCGCGGCAACGGCACCGGGGTGATCAACTCCAGGTCGTACCCGCGGGCCGGTACCAGCCGGGTCTCCAGACCGCGCGCGGTACCCAGCGCAGTGATCCGGACGTCGGGGTCCAGGGCGCGGAGCGCGTCGGCAACCGCCATCGCAGGCTCGACGTGGCCGGCAGTGCCACCGCCGGCGAGGACTATCGATAGCGACGCACCGCGGCCCGATGAGATGACCGAGTCGTTCACTCCCCTATCGCTGACCTTCCAATGCGCGTACGCGTCCGCCAGTCGGACGCGCCCCGGCGTGACGCCGGTCGCCTCCATTTTGCCCTGCGCGCCCGGCGCCTCGACCGGCTGCCCGGGCCGGAGCTTGCGCGGCAGCGCGCTGCCGGCCCGATGGAGCCGGAGCCTGTCCGGCCTTTCGCGGCCGTGCGGCCGGCTGCGGACGCGACCGGAGCCGGTCGCGCAACGCCTCAAGACGAGTCGGCGAGTACGGCTCGGGCAGCGGCAACCGCAGGATCCGATTCATCCGGTCATCCTGGCCGGCCCGCAGCGCCGCGACGGCCTCCGGTTCGTGCCGGGCCGCGTTGGCCATGATGCCGATCATGAACAGCGTTGTCGCCGTCGAAGTTCCGCCCGCCGATATCAGCGGTAGCTGAATTCCGGTGACGGGCAGCAGCCCGATCACGTAGCCGACGTTGATGAACGACTGCCCGATCACCCACATCGTGGTGGCGGCGGTCAGCAGTCGCAGGAACGGGTCGGCGGAGCGCTTCGCGATCCGCATGCCGGTGTAGGCGAACAGCCCGAACAGCGCCAGCAACCCGAAGCCGCCGATGAAGCCGAGCTCCTCGCCGATGATCGCGAAGATGAAGTCGTTGTGCGCGTTGGGCAGGTAGTTCCATTTCGCAGTGCCCTGGCCCAGACCGTCGCCGAAGATCCCGCCGTTGGCCAGCGCGAATTTCGCTTGGCGCGCCTGATATCCGGCATTCTGCGGGTCGGCGTCGGGGTCGAGCCAGGACCGCACCCGGTCGGAGCGATAGCCCTCGGAGATGGCCAGGATCGCCGCGGCCGACACCACCGCGAACAGCGAGCTGGTGAATACCTTCAGCGGCAGGCCGGCGTACCACAGCAGCGCCAGCAGGATGATGCCCAGTGAAACCGTCTGCCCCAGGTCGGGCTGGGCGACGATCAGCGCCAGCGCCACCACCGCGGCCGGCACCAGCGGGACCAGCATCTCGCGCAGCGTCGCACGCTCCATGCGACGGCTCGCGAGCAGGTGTGCACCCCAGATGGCGAAGGCGATCTTGGCCAGCTCGGAGGGCTGCATGGAGAAGCCGGCGATGACGAACCAGCCGCGAGAGCCGTTGGACAGCGTGCCGACGCCCGGGATGAGCACCAACACCAACAACACGATGGTGAAGGCGAAGCCGGGAAATGCCATGCGGCGCATGAACCGGACCGGCATCCGCAACGCCACGTAGCAGCCGAACAGCCCGATGATCGTCCACAGCACCTGCTTGCCGAAGATCCGCCAGGCGGACCCGTCGACGCCGTAGGACTCCACCCCGGAGGCCGACAGCACCATGATCAAGCCGAGCGTGGTCAACAGCGCGGCCACGGCCACTATCAGATGGAACGACGTCATCGGCCGGCCCAGCCAGGCGCCGAACCGGGTGCGCGGCTCGGCCTTGGCGGGCTTGACGGCTGTTTCGTCGGAGGAGGCGGCCGTGTCCTTGGCCCCGGCCACCCCCCGCAGCCGGGCCAGGATCCCGATCACACCGATCCTGCCGCGGAACGCGCAGCGGCGGCGAAGGCATCGCCGCGGGCGCCGTAGCCGGAGAATTGGTCGAAGGATGCGCCCGCCGGAGCCAGCAGCACCGTGTCACCGGGCCGGGCCAGGTCGCGGGCGGCGGCCACCACCGCTGTCATCACCCGTGAGCCCAGCGTCTCATCGGCCCCACCAGCTACTCGCATCACATGAGTAACTGGAGACACAGCAGTATCACCCATATCACTATCCTCGCCCGTCACAACGTGGACGACGGGGACATCCGGTGCGTGTCGTGATAACGCCTTGGCAACCTCGCCGCGATCTCGGCCGATCAGTACGGCCCCGGCCAGGTGAGAAGCGATTCTGGCGACGGTCGGTTCGATCGAGGCACCCTTGAGCAGTCCGCCGGCCACCCAGATCACCCGCGGGTGGGCCAGCACCGATGCCTCGGCCGCGTGCGGGTTGGTGGCCTTGGAGTCGTCGACGTAGCTGATCCCGCCGTCGACGACGACCAGTTCGGCGCGATGCCGCCCGACCTGGAACGACGCCAACGCCTCGGCGATCGCCTGCGGGGGCACGTCGACGCTGCGGGCCAGTGCGGCGGCGGCCAGCGCGTCCAGGATCCCGACCGCGCCGGGCACCGGTATCGACGCCGCCGCAGCCAGCGTCACCTCGTCGCCCCCTTCTGCCACAAAGGCCCTGTCGACCAGCATGCCGTCGATCACGCCGAGTTCACCGGCTGCCGGTTCGCCGAGCCGGAAACCCACCTTGACCGGGGCGGGGGCGGTGTCGCGCAGCGCCGCGGCGTGGGCATCGTCCATTCCGACCACCGCCACCCGGCCGGCCAGCACGCGGGCCTTGTCGGCGATGTAGGCGGCCATGCTGCCGTGCCAGTCCAGGTGGTCCTCGGCGATGTTGAGCACCGTGCCGGCCTCGGGGCGCAGCGACGGGGCCCAATGCAGCTGGAAGCTGGACAGCTCGACGGCCAGCAGTTCGGACTCATGCGGCGGTCCCAGCACGTCGAGCACGGGGCTGCCGATGTTGCCGCACAACTGGGCACGCCGGCCCGCGGCGGACAGCATGGCGTACAGCATCGAGGTGGTCGTGGTCTTGCCGTTGGTGCCGGTCACCACCAACCAGCGCCGCGGCGGCCCGTAGTGGCCCGCGACGTCGAGCCGCCAGGCCAGCTCCACGTCGCCCCAGATCGGCACCCCGGACGCTGCGGCAGCGGCCAGTACCGGTGTGTCCGGGCCGAAGCCGGGGCTGGTGACCACCAGCGCGTAGCCACCGATCTGCGCGGCGGCCTCGGCCGGGCTGCAGGTCGCGACCTCGGGATGCGCTTGTAGTGCGGCCGCGTTGTCGTCGCACAGCGTCACGTCCAGCCCGAACGGCGCCAATGCATTGAGGATGGCCCGGCCGGTGACGCCGGCCCCGGCGACGAGCACCCGCGCGCCGGCTGACAGCACACTTAGCCCCAGGTTGGGCGTCATCTCAGCCGCCTACGGCGGTGAACCACTCGCCGTAGAACATGGAGACGCCCAATCCGCAGGCGATGGCGGTGAGCAGCCAGAATCGAATAATCACCGTGGTCTCGGCCCAGCCGGCCAACTCGAAGTGGTGATGGAACGGGGCCATCCGGAACACCCGGCGACCGGTGCTGCGGAACGCCACGATCTGGACTACCACCGAGGTGATCTCGGCGACGAACAGCCCGCCGAGCACCACCGCGAGGATCTCGGTGCGGGTGGTGATCGACATTCCGGCGATCACCCCGCCCAACGCCAGCGAACCGGTGTCGCCCATGAAGATCTTCGCCGGGGCGGCGTTCCACCAGAGGAACCCGATGCAGGCGCCCGCGGTCGCGGCGGCTATCAGCGCCAAGTCCAGCGGGTCGCGCACGTTGTAGCAGCCCAGGCCGGGGGCGATCGCGCACGCGTTGCGGTGCTGCATCACGGTGATCAGCACGTAGGCGGCGCTGACCATCGCCATGGATCCGGCGGCCAGGCCGTCCAGGCCGTCGGTGAAATTGACCGCGTTCGACCAGGCGCTGACGATCAGGATCACGAACAGCACGAACACCGCCGCGGGCAGCGTCACGGTGGCGATGTCGCGCACATAGGACAGTTGCAGGCTGCCCGGCGTCAGGCCGGAACTGTTGCGGAAGCACAGCACCAGCAGACCGAACAGGGTCGCCGCAGTGACCTGCCCGACGGTCTTGGCGGTCTTGTTCAGACCGAGGTTGCGCGACCGGCGGATCTTGATCAGGTCGTCGAGGAAGCCGACGCCGCCCAGCGCGGTGGCCAGCCCCAGGACCAGCAGTCCCGACGCCGTCGGACCGGTGCCGTAGAACACCAGGCCGGCCAGTTCGGCGGCCAGGTACCCCGCCCAGATCCCGGCCACGATGGCCACCCCGCCCATCGACGGGGTGCCGCGCTTGCTCTGGTGGCTGGCCGGCCCGTCCTCGCGGATCTCCTGCCCGAATCCCTGCTTGGTGAACACCCGGATCAGCACCGGGGTCAGCAGGATCGCGACCAGCAGCGCGACACCGGCCGCGATGAGGATCATTATCATCGGCGATCTCCTGGGTCTTCGCTGGTCAGCGCCTGCGCCAACGCCGTCAGGCCCGCGGAGTTCGACGCTTTGACCAGTACCACGTCTCCCGCCTGCAGTTCGGCGCGCAGCAGAGCCAGGGCGGCATCGACGTCGGGCACCGCGGTGGCCTCGGCGCCCCAGGATCCCTCCATCACTGCGCCGTGCAGCATCGCGCCCATCGATCTCCCTACTCCGACAACAATGAGACGAGACACATCTAAGCGCACCGCGAGCCGTCCGATGCGGTCATGCTCAGATATCGCGTCCTCGCCGAGCTCGGCCATCTCCCCGAGCACCGCCCAGCTGTGGCGCTTGGACCCCAGATTCTCACCGCGGGCGATCCAGGCCAGCGCCTGCAGCGCCGCCCGCATGGAGTCGGGGTTGGCGTTGTAGGAGTCGTCGATCACGGTCACACCGTCGGCGCGGGTGCTGACCTGCATCCGGTGCCCCGAGGCCGGTCCGGCGCCGCCCAGGGCGTCGGCCACCTGTTGCGGCGTGGCACCGCATTCCAAGGCCACGGCGGCGGCGCACAGCGCGTTGCCGACCTGATGGTCGCCGGACACCCCCAGCCGTACCTCGGATTCGCCTGCGTCCGCGTGCAGGAAGAACCGCGGGCGGGCCAGTTCGTCAAGCACCACCGGCCCGGCCCACACGTCGGCGCCAGCGGAGCGGCTGACCCGCACCACGCGTGCGACGGCCTTGTCGGCCATCGCGGCCACCGCCGAGTCATCGATATTGAGGATCACCACGCCGGATTCCGGAACGGCTTGTGCCAGCTCGGCTTTGGTCTCGGCGATCGCCTCACGGGAGCCGAACTCGCCCAGATGCGCGGTCCCGACGTTGAGTACCACCGCGATCTGCGGCGGGGCGATCGCTGCCAGCGCGGCGATGTTGCCGCGATGCCGCGCAGACAGCTCGAGAACCAGATAGTCGGTGTTCTCGTCGGCCCGCAGCACCGTCCACGGGTGGCCCAGCTCGTTGTTGAACGACCCGGGCGGGGCGATCACCTCCCCCAGCGGCGCCAGCACCGCGGCGATCAGGTCTTTGGTGGATGTCTTGCCCGACGAACCGGTGACGCCGACGATCGTCAGCCCCTTTGCCACCAGGGCGGCGGCCACCGCACCGGCCAGTTCGGCCAGTGCGGCCAGCACCGCGGCGCCGGATCCGACCTCGTCGTCATGCTCAAGCGCACCGGATCGGCTCTCGGACGCGACCGGCTCGACCACGATTGCCGGGACCCCGACGGGGCGGGCCGCCAGCACTGCCACCGCGCCGGCATTCACCGCTGACGCCGCGTGATCGTGGCCGTCGACCCGGGCGCCTGGCAGGGCCAGAAACAGTGCGCCCGGGGTGATCCGGCGGGAATCGAACTCCACGGTGCCGGTGACGACGGTGCGCTCGGCCTGCTCCGGGGTGATATCGGCCAGCCGGCCGCCGACGATCTCGGCGATCTGCGCGACGGTCAGCGCGATCATCGGTGCTCCTCGCGCGCTTCCAGCGCCTGGGCCAGCTCCACCCGGTCATCGAACGGCTGGGTGTGCCCGGCGGCGGTCTGCCCGGTCTCGTGTCCCTTGCCCGCGATCAGCACCACATCGCCGGGCTTGGCCCAAGCCACCGCGTGCTCGATCGCGGCCCGCCGGTCACCGATCTCGACCACCTGCGCGCTGCCCGCGGCGGCACCGGCCAGAACGGCGCGGCGGATGTCGGCGGGGTCTTCCCCACGCGGATTGTCGTCGGTCACCACGACCAGGTCGGCGGCCTGGGCGGCGATCCGTCCCATCGGTTCGCGCTTGCCGGGGTCGCGATCGCCGCCGGCGCCGAACACCACGGCTAGGCGCCCGGCGGTGTCGCGCAGTTCCTGGCGCAGGGTAGCCAGCACCGCCGCCAGCGCCCCGGGCTTGTGCGCGTAGTCGACCAGCGCCAGGAAGGCCTGACCCTGGTCGATCGGCTCCATTCGTCCCGGTACCCGGGCCGCTCGCAGGCCGGGGGCCGCCTGCTCCGGCGACACTCCGACCGCGTCGAGAATGGCCAGCGCCACAAGGCAGTTGGCCACGTTGTAGTCGCCGGGCAATCCGATGGCTATCGGATGGTGCACCCCGGCGGGGTCGACCACGGTGAACTGTTGACCACCAGGCCCCACACCGGCGCTGGTCTTCTCGATGCCCCAGTCCGCGGGGCGGCCGGTCGTGCTGACGGTGACCGGAGCCGTGGCACGCGTCGCCATGGCAGCGCCGGCGTCGTCGTCGACGCAGATCACCGAGCGGGCGGCGTGCAGCGGCGACGCCGGATCGAACAACCGGGCCTTGGCTTCGAAGTAGTCCGCCATGGTCGGATGGAAGTCGAGATGGTCGCGAGACAGATTGGTGAAGGCACCCACCGCGAACCGGGTGCCGTCGACCCGGCCCAACGTCAGGGCGTGACTGGACACCTCCATCACCGCGGTGTCCACCCCGCGCTGTGCCATCGCGGCCAGCAGCGCCTGCAGCGCGGGCGCCTCGGGGGTGGTCAAGGCGCTGGGCAGGTCGACGCCGTCGATACGTACGCCCACTGTGCCGATCAGTCCGGCGGTGCGGCCCGCGGCCCGCAGCCCTGCCTCGACCAGATAGGTGGTGGTGGTCTTGCCCGACGTCCCGGTGATGCCGATGACGGTGACCCGATCGCAGGGATGTCCGTAAACCTGTGCCGCGAGTTCGCCCAGCACGGCGCGGGGTGCCGGATGCACCAGGACGGGTATGCCGGGTAGCGCCGCGCCGTCGGCGATCTCGGCGACACCGGCTCCATCGGAGAGCACCGCGGCGGCGCCTCGAGCGACCGCGTCCGCCGCGAATCGTGCGCCGTGGGTGGTCGCGCCGGGCAGTGCCGCGAACAGGTCACCGGGTCGGACGTCCTGGGCACGCAGGGTCAACCCGGTGATCGGCAGCTCCGGCACCACCTCGTCGGCTACCGCGACCGCCCCGATCTGAGCGGCGAGCACCCGCAGCGACGTGCCCGCACCGACGTCGGGGCGCAGAGCAGCAGGCACCGCCATCACCTCCATCCGCTGCGGCCGGGTCGTCCGGATCGGCCCTGAGACTACCTAGGCGGGCCCGGTCCACAGCGCAGGCGATCTGCAATCAGCCCACATCGGGTCGTGGCGGCAGTTGAACTCGCCGGCTTCAGCCGTCAGACGGCGGCGGCGGCTTGAGCTTCTTGTCGAACATGCCTAGTTCGCCTGCAGGACCAGCGGCGGTCCCGGGTCCGGCGACAGCGGCACATTGTGGCGTTGCAGCAACCACCCGGCGATGTTGTGGAACAGCGGCGCCGCCGAGGTGCCGGGCGACCCGTCCGCGGCGCGGTGGGGGTTGTTCATCATCAAACCGATGACATAACGCGGATTGTCCACCGGTGCTATCCCGGCGAAGGTGATCCAGTAGACGTCGTCGTAGTAGCAACCGCAGGCCGGGTTGATCTGCTGCGCGGTACCGGTCTTCCCGGCGATCTGGTAGCCGTCGACGGCGGCCTGCCATCCGGTGCCCTGCTGAACGCCGGTCGGGTCACGTTGCACCACCGAGCGCAGCATGTTGCGCACGGTCGCCGCCGTCTGCTCCGAGACGACCCGAATGCCTTCGGGCCGGGGTTCCTCGGTACGGCTGCCGTCGGCCGCGATGGTCGCTTTGATGATCCGCGGCGAAATCCGCAGACCGTCGTTGGCGATGGCCTGATACATCCCGGTCATCTGCAGCAATGTCATCGACAGGCCTTGGCCGATAGGAAGGTTGGCGAACGAGCTGCCGGACCATTGGTCCACCGGCGGAAGCAGGCCGGCACTCTCACCGGGCAGAGCCACGCCGGTGCGCTGCCCCAGCCCGAACTTCTCCGCCATGTCGAACCAGCGTTCGGGCCCCACCCGCTGCGCCAGCATCAGGGTGCCGACGTTGGAGGACTTTCCGAAAACTCCGGTCAAGGTGTACGGGACGACGCCGTGCTCCCAGGCGTCGCTGACGGTGACATCGGCGACGTTGATCGATCCGGGCACCTGCAGCACGTCGTCGGGACGCCCGAGACCGTATTCGATGACCGAGGCGGCGGTGATGATCTTGTTCACCGAGCCCGGCTCGAACGGCGACGACACCGCCAGGTTGCCCAGCTCACGGTCCTCCTGGCGCCCGACGTCCTGGGAAGGATCGAACGTGTTGTCGCCGGCCATCGCCAGCACCTCACCGCTCTTGGCGTCCAGCACCACAGCCGTGACGTCATGTGCGCCGGTGACGTTCTTGGCCTGCTGCACCTGCTGCTGGACGTAGAACTGAATGTCGTCATCGAGGGTCAGCTGGATGGTCGACCCGTTGACGGCCTTGTGCCGGTTGCGGTAGCTGCCCGGGATCACCACGCCGTCCGAACCGCGGTCGTAGGTGACCGACCCGTCCGTGCCGGCCAGCACGGCGTCCATCGAGTCCTCCAGACCCAACAGGCCGTGGCCGTCCCAGTCGATGCCGCCGATGATGTTGGCCGCCAGCGACCCACCCGGATACTGCCGCAGGTCCTGGCGCTCGCTGCCGACCTCGGGACATTTCTCGGTGATCACCTCGGCCACCGCGGGGTCGACGGCACGCGCCAGATAGACGAAGGTCTCATTGCTGCGCAGCTTCTTCAGCAGGGCCGCGGAGTCGGGCTTGTTGCCGAGGCGCGTGGAGATCTCCTTGGCGATCTGCTGCAGCCGCAACTGTGGATCGGGGGCCGACGGGTCCTTCTTCTTGGCGTCGGCGAGCTGCTTGCCGATCTTGACCGGCTGGAAGGACAGCGCCCGAGCTTCGATGGTGAACGCGAGCTTGTCGCCGGTGCGGTCGATGATGTCGCCGCGCATCGCCTGTTGAACGTCGGTGACCTTGAGTTGTCCGGCGGCTTCGGCCCGCAGCCCGGAGGCCCGAGGGACCTGCAGGTAGAACAGCTGAGCGGCCGACAGTGCCAGCACCAGGAAGATGACGGCGTTGCCGGTGCGGTGCCGGAAGACGAACGAAGCGCTCCGCAAGCCCACCTCGGTGGCTTGGCGGGTACGACGCTCACGAGCCGAATGTCCGGTTGTGGTCGTCGCTTTCGGAGTCTTACCGGCCTTACCGGTCTGGGCGGACTTGGCGGACTTGGCCTGCGGGGCGACGGTTCGGCGGGTCTTTCGCGAGGCAGCTGCGGCCGAGCCGTCGGCGCGACGTGCCGGTCCGGGCCCTCGCGCGGTCCGTCTCATCGCGCGGCTCCTCCGACCGCCACCGGCGCCAGGACTTCCGGCGGCAGCGGGGGTAGAACGGCCTCGGGCGGCAGGACGGCCTCGGGCGGCAATGCGTCCGACGGTCCGGCCGTCGGCGCCGCCAGGGGCGGAATGTCTTGCGCCCCAGGACCAGGCAACGGCCCCGCCAGAGTCAAGCCGGGAACTCCCGGCAGCCCCGGAATGGTCAGCGGCGCACCGGGCACCGCAGGAGGCGGCGGTACTGCGGCGGGCAGGTGGCGACTGTCGAGCTTCGGCCCGGCCGGCGGCACCCGAACCGGCACCTCTGCCGGTGGTGCCACATCATCAGGCAACTTAGTGTTCAGCGGTGGCGGCGGCGCTCCCTCGGCGGGCTTCGGGACACCGACGACGACCCAGTTGCCGACCGGGTCCTGGACCAGGTGCGCGGTGTCGCGGCTCGGGATCATGCCCAGTTCGCGGGCCGCCTCGGCAAGCGCGGGCGCGGACTCGGCGGTCAGAACGTCACGCTCGAGCGCTTCCTTCTGCTGCATCAGAACCCGGTTGCGCTCCCGGATACTGCCCAGCTGGTAGGACCGCTCGGCAGCATCGGTCGACAGCCACAGGGTGATGCCCAGCCCGATTCCGAGCGCGCCGATGATCAGCACGACGAACGGAACCTTCGCCGCCAGCGTGCGCGGTCGCAGGTCGATCGAGGACAGTCGAGTGATCAGCCGCTCGCGCAGCGGGACCCGCACAACCTTGGGCGCCTTGGCCTTTCGGGCTTTTGCCCGCGCCTTGGCCTGCTTGGTGCTCTTCGGCGGCACCGGCCGGGGGTCGGGGCGAAGCGACGCCGCCTTCTGCGGGCCGGTGCGCGGGCGCGACTCACGTCCGGCTGCGGACGCGGTTGGCCGCTGCCGCCGCGGGCCCCGGGCCTGCGTCTGCTCGTTGACGCGTCGCGCGCCCGTGCGGGTTGCGTTCTCGGAGTTACGGCGACGGTCGCCCTGCCGTGCTGCGGGCTTGCGCTTGGGCGCCATCACTTCCCCCTCGATGCCACGATCGGCCCGGCCTGGACCCGCTCAACAGCACGTAGCCGGACCGAGCCCGCCCGTGGGTTGTGCTCTACCTCATCCGCCGCGGCCCGTTCGGCGCCGCGGGTCAACGTCGTGAACCTCGCTTCGTCGCCGGGCAATTCGACCGGAAGACCAACCGGAGTACGAGACGCGGTGGCAGCGGCGAACAGCTGCTTGACAATGCGGTCCTCCAACGACTGATAGGACATCACCGCAACGCGTCCACCCACCACCAGCGCATTCAGTGCCGCCGGCAACGCGTCCCGCAGTGAGTCCAGTTCGCCGTTGACCGCGATGCGCAGCGCCTGAAACGTGCGCTTGGCCGGATGTCCCCCGGTGCGCCGCGCCGGCGCCGGAATCGCCTCGTAGAGCAGCGCCGTCAGCTCCCCGGTCGAGGTGAACGGGGTCTGTGCCCGGCGGCGCACGATGTATGAGGCGATCCGCGAGGCGAACCGCTCCTCGCCGAAGTGACGCAGAATATCGGTCAGCGTCGCCGCGTCATAGGTGTTCACGATCTCTGCGGCGGTGAGTTCGGCCTGCGGGTCCATCCGCATATCCAGCGGCGCGTCCTGGGCGTAGGAGAATCCTCGCTCCACCCGGTCGAGCTGCATCGAGGACACCCCGAGGTCGAAGAGCACCGCGTCAACCGATCCGGTTGCGGCCAAGCCTGATTCGGACAGCGCGTCGGCGATCCCGTCGTATCGGGTGCGGACCGTCTGGAGGCGATCGGCGAAGCGGGCCAGTCGGGTCCCGGCGATCTCGAGTGCGGTGGAGTCACGGTCCAAACCGATGACCCGCAGGCCGGGGAACTCGGTCAGAAATCGCTCCGTGTGCCCGCCGGCGCCGAGGGTGGCGTCCACCAGGGTCGCGCCCTGGCCGTCGGACGACTGCCGGGTCAGTGCCGGAGCGAGCAACTCCACGCACCGGTCCAGCAGGACCGGCACATGTCCGAATTCGCCCTGTTCGGCCACGGCAACACCTCCCGATCCAGAGTGGCAGTGCAGCCGACCGTCGACCCGCCGCGCTCGCGATCGCCGGACCCCTGCCTCGAGGTCCCTGCCCGACGGCACGAACCTGACGTTGGGGAAGTACGTCAGGGTCGGTTCGGACAGAGGCCACGAGGCACGGGCATGCGCCTCAGATGATGTCGCTGAGTGCTTCATCGCTGGCCGCGGAGAAGTTCTCTTCGTGCGTCTGCTGGTAGTCGCTCCAGGCTTGTGCGTCCCAGATCTCCAGGTAGTCGACCGAGCCGATGACCACGCATTCCTTGGACAGGTTGGCGTAGCGGCGGTGGTCGGTCGACAAGGTGATCCGGCCCTGGGCGTCGGGGTGCTGTTCGTCCGTGGCGGCGGCCAGGTTGCGCAGGAATGCTCGCGCGTCCGGGTTGCTGCGCGAAGCCTTGGCCGCCCGGCGGGCCAACTGCTCGAACTCCGCGCGGGGATACACGGCCAGGCTGTGGTCCTGACTCTTGGTGACCATCAACCCTCCTGCCAGCGCATCACGGAACTTGGCGGGCAGTGTCAGCCGCCCCTTGTCGTCGAGCTTGGGCGTGTAGGTGCCGAGGAACATCGGCCACCTCCCGCCAAGTCGACTTCGTCAGCCCACGATACCCCACAATCCCCCACTACGCACCATTTCTTAGGTCAAATCCACCCCTATGCCCCACCTGATCGACCAACTCGCCGGCCAGGCATGCAAAAGAGGGCAGGATCGGACAACAAATGACCAGTTCAGGGCCGATGGAGGCAAAGTGGGGCGGGGTGGGGCGCACGCCCCGAAACGCTCGCCACGGGACGTGTCACCGCAGCTACCGTGCTCAGATACGCGCAGAAAAAAGGGCAGCCGATCGGCTGCCCTTTTGCATCACACGTGCCGCTGGATCGGCCTAAGGCTCGAACCGGCGGCGGAAACGGTCTTCCATACGGCTGGCGAACGTTCCGCCGCCGCCCTTGACGCGGCGCTGCGAACCCCCGCTCGCCTTGGCCGTGCCGTCGCGGCCGGCGGCCGCGTGGTTGCCGGTGATGGCGAACACGGCTCCACCGAACATGACCACGAAGCCCAGCACGCTCAGAATCAGGAATGCCGGGCTGCCGGTGGTGGCATAGAACGGGATACCAGAGACCAGCATCACCAGGCCGACCACGAACAAGGTCATACCCTGCACCCGCCTGCGGGTGGTCGGGGTACGCAGGGCGCCGCCGCGAACGCTGGAAGCAAACTTGGGGTCCTCGGCGTAGAGCGCGCTCTCGATCTCATCGAGCATGCGCTGTTCATGATCGGAGAGTGGCATTCGTCCCTCCTTGCCGACGGCCGCTCATATCACTGCCCACGGCGCGATACGGACTGGTGCGGGCAACTAACACTGATAATACGAGGTAGACCTGCGCCGTACCACAGGCTCCACCAGCCGATTGTAGCGGCGGTCCGGCGATGCCGATCCACAACGGCCGACGCCGCGGGACCGAATCGCCATAATGGGGCTCTGGACATCGGGCACGCTCCCACTTCTCCGGGAAAGGAACCTGCACGTTGGTTACCTTCCTTCTCGACATGTCACCGCGCGAGATGGCGGATCACCTCGGTGCGGCCCTGCGCGTCTACGTCACCGCGATGGGCTACCCGCCGGGCACCGAGAACCAGCGTGCCGCGTTGTGGCTCGATCACACCCGCCGAAACGGCTGGCGCGCGGTGGCCGCCTTCCAAGACAACAAAGACAACGCAGACGGCGAGGTCGGCGAGATTCGTGAGCCGGGCGCCGCGCCTGCGGGGTCGGACGGCGCGCAGCTGCTGGGAGTGGCCTACGGCTACTGCGGGGCCCCCGACCAGTGGTGGCAACAGCAGGTGGTGCTGGGCCTGCAGCGCCGCGGACTGCCACACCCCGACATCGCGCGCCTGATGTCCAGCTACTTCGAACTGACCGAGTTGCACGTCGCTCCGCGTGCACAGGGCAGCGGCCTGGGTGAGGCCCTGGCGCGACGCCTGCTGACCGGGCGGCCCGAAGCCAACGTGCTGCTGTCCACACCGGAAACCAACGGCGAGGGCAATCGCGCCTGGCGGTTGTACCGCCGACTGGGATTCACCGACGTCATCCGCGGTCACCACTTCGCCGGTGATCCCCGGCCCTTCGCCATCTTGGGCCGGCCACTGCCGTTGTGAAGCCAAGCGCCGCGTCGTCACCGGACCCTCCGACGGGTCTGGCACGATGACGTCGTGCATGTTCGGCGTTCGCTACTGCCCGCTCGGGAACCCGTTCCAGCGGCCACTCAGCCCCGGTTTCGACGGTTCAGCACCTACCGTCGCCTGGTGGCCCTGGTCGCGCTGCTGTTGATCGCGGCACCGTTGGCCGGATGCGTGCGTATTCGGGCCAACATCACCGTCTCCCCCAACGATCAGGTCTCCGGCCAGATCGTCGTCGCGGCCAAGCCGCGCAACGACAACGACACCGGCCCCAAGCTCACCGCCGACCTGCCGTTCCCGCAGAAGGTCGCGATCTCCAACTACAGCAGGGACGGCTACGTGGGCTCCCAGGCGGTGTTCTCGGACCTGACCTTCGCCGAACTGCCGCAACTGGCCCAAATGCACCGCGACGCGGCCGGGGTGGACCTGTCGCTGCGCCGCGCCGGAAATCTGGTGATTCTGGAAGGCCGGGTGGATCTCACCTCACTCAGCGCCCCGGAGGCCGACGTCGAGTTGAGCGTCGCGTTCCCCGGCGAGGTGACGTCCACCAACGGTGAACGCATCGGCGCCGACACGGTGCAGTGGCGGCTCAAGCCGGGCGTGGTGAGCACCATGAGCGCCCAAGCCCGCTACACCGATCCCAGCACGCGGTCTTTCGCACACGCCACCCTGTGGCTGATCTTGTCCACGTTCGCCGCGGCGAGCGCGGTTGCGGCAATCGCCTGGTACGGCCGGGACCGCTCGCCGCGCTTGCACTCCCCCAGAGATGGCACCGACAGCGCCGGGTGAGCACCCGCCCGGGTCAGCGGTTCTCCGGCGACCAGTACTCGAGCATCTGCGCCAAGGTCCGAAACGCCGCCGCGGACACCCCGTAGGTGGCCTCAAAATGGATGCTCAGCGGGAAGCCCAGATCCGCGACGCCGTCGATCACTCGCTTGTACAGATCGAGCATCAGCTTGCGCCGCTGGTCGGGTTCACTGTCGGCGAGCGTCTTGACGAATTCCTGTTCGGCGGCCACCGCGGCGTTGCCCGGATCCTGAATCAGCCAGTTGATCAGGCCAACCCGGTTCTCGAATGACGGCACGAAGCCGAACGACAGCAGGATCTCCGGGCGCGCGTCGCTGTGCTTGGCGAACTCGGTCAGAAACGGCACGATCGCGTCGGAGTACAGCAACTGGGTCAGGCCGAACGTCGCCCCGCGGTCGCATTTGAAGGTGAACCGGCCGATCTCGTCGGCTCGGGTGGGAATCAGGATGACGCCGCGGTTGGGTATGTCGGCGCGGAAGGTCGCCAGCGCGTCGGTCGGCGGCACGCCGGCGCCTTCGCCGTCGGCCATGGTGCGGGGCACGCCGACGAACACCACGCCTTCGATCCCCGCGCCGGTCAGATCGCCCAGCCGGTTCCGCAGCGCCGCCTCGTCGGAGAACGAGGTGACCTGGGTGCACAACCCCGCGACACCCGGCAGCTCGGGCCGAATCGCATTCCAGAAATCCAGCACGTCGAGCTTGGGCTTCATCTCAATTGGGCGATCGTCGTCTTCGTCGATCATCCCCGGCATCAGGATGTGGCGGATCCGCCCTTCCAGGCCGGCCTCGGCGGCGAACCGCACAACCTTGTGGGCCTCCTCGATCGTCTGCTCGGGACCCCGTTCCACGTTCGGTGGGACAAGTTCGAGTGCGACGGTGTTCAAGGTCACGAACCAGCTCCTCACGAAAGACAGTCAGCAGACAATCAACGGTGCCACAGGGCAGGACCGGGCAGCACTGGCTGCCTCCGGCCGCTACCGGCCTGAGTCCCCCCGGGTGTGGTGGCACACTCTACGCTGGACCCACGCTGGGGGTCCCCGGCCGGGCAGCACAGAAAGGGGCGCCGAGCTGAGTTCCAAGGCAACCGCAGCGACTACTCCGTCGGCCGCCAAGCTGGCCGCCGCCGTCACCGAAACGCTGCGCTCCCACCTACGCACCCGCCGCATCGAGACCGCCTACATCGGCGACGACTACGAGGCGTTGATCACCGGCCTCGAAGAATTCGTGCTGGTCGGCGGCAAACGGCTGCGTCCGGCGTTCGCCTACTGGGGCTGGCGCGCCATCACCGGCCGGGATGCCGACGAGGGCGAACTACTGTTGTTCTCCGCGCTGGAACTGCTGCACGCCTGTGCCCTGGTGCACGACGACGTGATCGACGCCTCAGCCACCCGCCGCGGCAATCCGACCACCCACCGCAAGTTCGCCGAGCTGCACCGTGCCAACGGGTGGCGCGGTTCGGCCGACCAGTTCGGGATGTCGGCCGCCATCCTGCTCGGCGACCTGGCGCTGGTGTGGGCCGACGACATCATCGCCGGTGCCGATCTGCCGGCCGATGCGCGGCACCGGGTGCGCGGCGTCTGGTCGAACATCCGTACCGAGGTGTTGGGCGGCCAGTACCTCGACATCGTCGCCGAATCCAGCGGCGTGGACTCGATCGCCTCGGCGATGCGCGTCAACACCTACAAGACCGCCTCCTACACGGTGGTGCGACCCCTGCAGCTGGGCGTCGCCGCCGCGGCCGACCGGCCAGACATCCAGGCGCTGTTCCACGAGCTCGGCACCGACCTGGGCGTGGCGTTCCAGCTGCGCGACGACGTGCTGGGGGTGTTCGGCGACCCGGCGGTGACCGGAAAGCCCTCCGGCGACGACCTGCGTTCGGGCAAGCGCACCGTGCTGCTGGCCGAGGCCGTCGAGCTGGCCGACAAGTCGGATCCGGTGGCGGCCAATCAGTTACGCGGCGCGATCGGCACCGCGCTGACCGATGCCCAGGTCCGCGAGCTGTGCGAGATGATCGAGGCGGTCGGTGCGCTGGCAGCCGTCGAGGACCGTATCGATCTGCTGACCCGCCGCGCCATGGCCGCGCTGGAGGCCGCATCCATCGACGAGGTTGCCAAAGCCGGATTGACCGACCTGGCCCGCCGGGTCACCGACCGGTCCGCCTGATCGCCCGGAGCTCCGATGTCGAACCCCACCACCCCACCGGTCCCCCGTGCGTCCAGCGGCCTTGCCCGACTGCGGCAGTTCGCCGCAGGCGAGCAGGCGGGGGCCGCCTGGCTCGGCTGTCTGGGTGCCCTGCTGATCACCCTGGGCGGCTTGGGCGCGGGCAGCACCCGCATCCAGGACCCGGTGCTCGATTCCCTGCACCTGTCATGGCTGCGCTTCGGTCACGGCCTAGTGCTGTCGTCGGTGCTGCTGTGGGCCGGAGTCGCGGTGATGCTGGCGGCCTGGCTGGGCTTGGGCCGGCGGGTGATCGAGGGCACCGTGAGCACCTACACGTTGATCGCCACCACGGGCTTCTGGCTGGCGCCGCTGCTGCTCTCGGTCCCGGTGTTCAGCCGCGACACCTACTCCTACCTGGCCCAGGGCGCCCTACTGCGCGATGGATTCGACCCGTACCAGGTGGGGCCGGTCGATAACCCCAATCCCCTGCTCGACGATGTCAGCCCGATCTGGGCCGCGACGACGGCGCCCTACGGCCCGGCGTTCATCCTGGTCGCCAAGCTCGTCACGATGCTGGTGGGCAACAACGTGGTGGCCGGCACCATGGTGCTGCGCCTGTGCATGCTGCCCGGCCTGGCGCTGCTGATCTGGGCCGCGCCGCGGGTGGCCGCCCGAGTCGGCGGCAGCGCCCCCGCGGCGCTGTATCTGGCCGTGCTCAACCCGCTGGTGATCATCCACCTGATGGGCGGGGTGCACAACGAGATGCTGATGGTCGGCCTGGTGATCGCCGGGATCGCGCTGACCCTGGAACGCCGCCACTTGGCCGGGATAACGCTGGTGGCGCTGGCGGCGGCGGTCAAGGCCACGGCGGTGATCGCCCTGCCGTTCCTGGTGTGGGTGTGGATGCGCCGCCTGCGCGAGCCCCGCGGTTCAGCGAGGTTCGACGAAGGAGAGCCGAAGCTGGAACCGCGATTTGAACGCCGCGGTTCAGCGAGGTTCGACGAAGGAGAGCCGAAGCTGGAAGCGCGATTTGAACGCCGCGGCTATCCGACGCCGATCGCATTCGCCGCCGCGGCAGCGGTGTCCACCGCGATCGTTGTCGTGGTGTTCGCCGTGCTGTCGGCCCTGGCCGGGGTGGGCCTGGGCTGGTTAACCGCACTGTTGGCCGGCAACGTGAAGATCATCAACTGGCTCACCGTGCCGACGGCGGCCGCCAACCTGATCCACGCCGTCGGCGGGTTGTTCGCCCCGGTCAACTTCTATGCCGTTCTGCACATCACCCGGATCAGCGGGGTCGCGGTGATCGGGCTGCTGCTGCCGGTGCTGTGGTGGCGGTCGCGGCGCGACGACCGCGCTGCGGTCGCCGGGATCGCGTGGGCCATGCTGGTCGTGGTGCTGTTTGTGCCCGCCGCCTTGCCTTGGTACTACACCTGGCCGCTGGCGGTGGCGGCCACCCTGGTCCGCTCACCTGCTGCGATCGCGGCGATCGCGGCGGCATCGACCTGGATCATGGTGATCTTCAAACCCGACGGCTCGCACGGCATGTACACCTGGCTGCATGTGATCGGTGCGACCGGATGCGCGCTGTACGCGTGGTATCGGCTGTCACGGGCTGAGCAGGCGCCCGCAGTCGATGCCGCTTGACCGACACCGCTTTGAACGACGCCGCTTGAACTCAGTACGCCATGGCTTGCGCCCGGCGCATCACCTCACGGGCCTGATGCGCGTGCAGCGCATCGATCGGACGGGCGTTGGCAATGGACTCGCGAACGCCGTCGCGGGTCAACGACAACGACGAATCCGGGGTGAACAGCCACCGCACAATGTCGGTCTCCTGGTAGCCGCCGTCGCGCAGCACCGCCAACAGCCCGGGCAGGCTCTTGAGGATGTCCCCCTCTTCGGTGAAGAAGTTCCGCGGCACCCTCAACGCCCCCGCCCGCCGCACCGCGATCAGGTGATTGTCCCGCAGGTACTGATGCACTTTGGTGACGGGCACCGCCAGCATCTCGGCGACCCGGGACAGGTCGAAAGTGGGTTCGTCGGGCTCAAGCACGTCTTCAGAGGCCGGAATGCTGCTCACGACACAAGTTTAAAGCCGCCGGGTCGGCCGCCCGCACACATACCATGACCAGGTGACTGGAGCGTGGGGCGGCGACGCACTGGAGGGCGCGCTGCTCGACGGCCGGTACCGGGTGGGCACCCGGATCGCCACCGGCGGCACCTCGACGGTGTACCGCGGTCTGGACGAGCGCCTGGACCGCCCGGTCGCGGTCAAGGTGATGGACCTGCGCTACGCCGGCGACCAGCAATTCCTGACGCGCTTCCAGCTCGAAGCCCGAGCGGTCGCCCGGCTCAAGGATCCGGGGCTGGTGGCGGTGTACGACCAGGGATTCGGCACCCCGCAGGACCCCGGCCAGCCGTTTCTGGTGATGGAACTCGTCGAGGGCGGAACGCTGCGCGAGCTGCTCAACGAACGTGGCCCGATGCCACCGCATGCGGTCGCCGCCGTGCTGCGGCCGGTGTTGGGGGCACTGGGGATCGCGCATCGGGCCGGGCTGGTGCATCGTGACGTCAAACCGGAGAACATCCTGATCTCCGACGACGGCGACGTGAAGGTGGTCGACTTCGGGCTGGTGCGCGCCATCGCGGCAGCCGGAATCACTTCCACCAATGTGATTTTGGGCACCGCGGCCTATCTGTCCCCGGAGCAGGTGCAGGACGGGAACGCCGGCCCCGCCAGCGACGTATACGGGGTCGGCGTGCTGACCTACGAGCTGTTGACCGGGCATACACCGTTCTCCGGCGATTCGGCGTTGACGGTGGCCTACCAGCGGCTGGATCACGATGTCCCCCCGCCCAGTTCCGCTATCGATGGCGTCCCAGTCGAATTCGACGATCTGGTTGCCCGGGCGACCGCCCGCGAACCGGCGGAGCGCTATGCCGACGGGCTCGAGATGGCGCATGCGGTCGACGCGATCACCCAGCGACTGGAGCTGCCGGAGTTTCGGGTGCCGGCCCCCCGCAACTCCGCCCAGCACAGCGCCGCACCGGCCCACCGCGCCCCCGAGCGCACGGCGCCGACACCGCACCAGACATCGCAACTTCAGACGCCGCAACATCAGACATTGCACATGACCCGCGGACCGGCGGACTGGGTGGAAGACACCGACACCCAATATGAGCTGGTGACAGGGCAATTCGGTGGAGTCGAACTGAGCCGATTCGTTTTGGAGCGCCAGCACGCGCGCCGGATGGTGGTCATCTGGCTGGCCGTGTTGTTCGCGGTCACCACCCTGGTCGCCGCGCTGGCGTGGACCCTGGGCAACAACGTCGGCGCGCTGCTGTAGTTCCCTCCGCCGAGCAGACAGAGAATCGCATCACGGGTCGCCTATCCGCGCGATTCTCTGTCTGCTCGCGGTAAAGAAACTCGCGGCAAGAAAACTCAGCCGCGCAGCATCTCCGCGACCAGGAAGGCCAGCTCCAGCGACTGCTGGGTGTTGAGCCGCGGGTCACAGGCCGTCTCGTAACGGCCGCCCAGGTCCGCATCCGAAATGTCCTGAGCGCCACCGAGACACTCGGTAACGTCTTCCCCGGTGAACTCCAGGTGGATGCCGCCGGGGTGGGTGCCCAGCGCGTGGTGCACCTCGAAGAACCCCTGAACCTCGTCGACGATCCGATCGAAGTGCCGGGTCTTGTGACCGGTGGACGCCTCGTGCGTGTTGCCGTGCATCGGGTCGCACTGCCAGATCACCTGGTGGCCGGTGGCCTGCACCTTCTCGATGATGCCCGGCAGCAGGTCGCGCACCTTGCTGTTGCCCATCCGGCTGATCAACGTCAGTCGTCCCGGAACGTTGTGCGGGTCAAGGCGTTCGACGTACTCGACTGCCTGGTCCGGGGTGGTGGTCGGGCCCAGCTTGACACCGATCGGGTTGGCGATCACCTCGGCCAACGCGATGTGCGCGTGATCGAGCTGGCGGGTCCGCTCCCCGATCCACACGTAGTGCGCCGACAGATCGTAGAGCTTGGGGTGGCCGTCGACCGCATCGCCCGGGCCCATCCGCAGCATGGCCCGCTCGTAGTCGAGCACCAGTGCCTCGTGGCTGGCGTAGATCTCGGCGGTCTGCAACTCCCGGTCGGCGACCCCGCACGCGCTCATGAACTTCAGGCCGCGGTCGATCTCACCGGCCAGCGCCTCGTAGCGGGCACCCGCCGGCGAGGTGCGGACGAATTCCCGGTTCCAGTCATGCACCAGCTCCAGCGATGCCAGGCCCGATGACGTCAGCGCCCGCACCAAGTTCATCGCCGCGCTGGCGTTGGCGTAGGCCCGCACCAGCCGAGACGGGTCGTGTTCGCGCGATTCGGCATCCGGGGCCAGACCGTTGATCATGTCGCCGCGGTAGGACTTCAGCCCCAGCGAATCGATGTCGGCCGACCGCGGCTTGGCGTACTGACCGGCGATCCGGGCCATCTTGACCACCGGCATGCTGGCGCCGTAGGTCAGCACCACAGCCATCTGCAGCAAGGTGCGGATGTTGCCTTTGATGTGCGGCTCGGTGTTGTCGGTGAAAGTCTCGGCGCAGTCGCCGCCCTGCAGCAGGAAGGCCTCCCCACGGGCAACCTGGGCCAGCTGCGCCTTGAGACGCTCGATCTCGGATGCCACCGTGATCGGCGGGACGCTCTCCAACACCGTGCGCATGGCCTTGGCCTGGTCAGCGGGCCAGCTCGGTTGCTGAACGGCCGGGCGGGCCAGTGCGGCGTCGAGGCGCTCGCGCAGATCCGCGGGCAGCGGCGGCAACGCCGGCAGCTGGTCGATGGGTACGTCAACGGTCCAGTTCACCCGACCATGGTAGCCGGGCGCCGACCCTCCCTGATCAGGCCAGTTCGGTCTGAGTGATCACCCGGAAACGGCGCAGCTGGTCGCGGGCGTCCACCAGCGCATCGTGACTGCCCGCCGACCGCGGCGGCAGCCGTGGCCGGTCCCGGTCTTCCCACAGTTGTCGAAGCTCGTGGGTGAAGCGCGGGATCGGCGCCGGCAGATCGGGCATGGTGCCCCACAATTGGCAGAGCACCACGTGGTCGTAGGCACCCACCCAGGCCCACAACTCGATCGGTTCACCGCGATCGACTCCGAAGAACTCCTCCAGATCCGCGCGGATCCGGCTGCGCGAGCGCCAGGTCTGTGAAGCCGGCGACGGCAGCTTCGGCAGGACATGGGTGCTAACCCACGGCCCAGCCCGGCCCGGGTCGAACTCGGTAGAGCACGCGTAGTATTCGCGCCCGTCTTCGGCGACCACGCCGATCGAGATCAGCTCGATAGTGCGGCCGTCCTCGATGAATTCGGTGTCGTAGAAGTACCTCACTGCCACGGCCCGCCCGGCCGGTGTATCCGCGGAATCGCGACCGGCATGGTGGGCGCCGATGCCTCCGACACCGCCCGGTTAGGCCCCGACCGGGCCGGCGAACCGGCGGCGGGCGCCGGCCTGGCGGGGGCCGGCCTGGCGGGGGCCGGCCTGCCGATGGGCACCTGCTGGCGGGGTGCCATGAACTGCACCGTCGGCGCCGACGCGGCCCGCACTTCACGGTCTAGCTCGGCATCGACGGCCCGGCCAGAAGGCACTTGGGGCCGGCCCGCGATCGCATCCTGCAACCAGAGCTTGGCCGCGATCACCGGCCGGCGCAGCCGGCGTTCCCGCTCCAGCGCACGGTGCATTCGCTCCCGATCAGGCAGGTAGCGCCACCGCGCCCAGGGTGCATGCGGCCGGGACAGCCGCACCGCACCCACCACCAGCAGCGGAAAGAAGAACATCCCGATCAATCCGGTCCACACCTTGCCTTTCAACAACACCGTCACGCCTAACGGCAACGCCATCACCAGGCTGGCGATCACACCCGCGTGGATAACCGGCGAGGAGGTGTCGTGCCACGTCGACAGCACAAATGTCAGGGGATGAAAGCCCAGCACCAAGAGTCCGGTGACTGCGGCGGCGGCGAACACGGCGTCCACCGACGCACGGCCGTCCTCCTCCCAGTACACGTCGGACAGGTGCAGGATCAGCGCGTACTCGTCGAGCACCAGCGCCGCCCCGATCCCGAACGCTATCGCAGCCAAGCTGAATGCCGGCTCATGCGCGTTCGGCCCGGCGGCCACGAGAGTCACCCCGGCGACCATGACCAGCACGACGCCGAACACCACATGGTGAATGTGCTTGGAGCCGAAGTGCAGATTGCGGGGCTGCCACCACCGGGGCGGACCGGGGTTTGCGGCTTGACTGCGGATGTAGCGCACCACCGAGCGGGTCACCAGAAACGTCACCAGGAAGGCCAGCAGACAGCCCAGCAAAGGCAGCCTGCCACGGCCAACGATGTCGTCGCGGAACCATTCCAGCACCTAATGCAACGTACGCCCCCGGCGCACACCACGCCGGGATCGCCACAGGTATCCCTCGGCATAACGTCGCTACCCGATAGGCTGTGCTGCGACATGACTACATCGCGGCCGCCCGACCCGGGCCGTCGGCACGGGGGCATCAGCGGTTGGGCCGCTTGGTGGATCTTCACGTCGCTGGCGATTGCAGCCCTGGGCTACACGACGTGGCGGGCGCTGGGCAGCACGCCGTACCACATCGACGTCGACGTCTACCGAATGGCGGCACAGGCCTGGCGTGAGGGCCGGCCGCTTTACGGCGAGGACTGGTTCCAGACCCAGATCGACGGGACGGTGCTGCCGTTCACCTATCCCCCGATCGCCGCGGTGATGTTCGCCCCCCTCACCTGGGTGTCGCTGGGCACCGCGACCGCCGCGTTGACCGTCCTGTCGACGCTGCTGCTGGTGGTGTCGATCACCATCGTGCTCACCGGTTTGGAGGTCCGCTTCGACGTGCGCCCCGGCAGCGGGCCTGCCTGGTGGCACCGCGCTGTGGTGGCCGTGGCGATCGTGGCGGCATCCATCTGGTTTGACGCCGAACCGATCTGGGCCAACTTCGACTTCGGTCAGGTCAATGCGGTGCTGATGACCCTGGTGATCGCCGACTGCGTGCCGCGGCGCACCTACTGGCCACGCGGCGCGCTGTTGGGTGTCGCCGTCGCGCTGAAGCTGACCCCGGCGGTGTTTCTGCTCTACTTCCTGTTACGTCGTGACAGGCGCGCCGCGATCACCACCGTGGCGTCGTTCCTGGCGGCGACCCTGGTGGGCTTCGTGATGGCCTGGAGTGACTCCTGGCAGTACTGGACGCATACGGTCAGAGATACCGATCGCATCGGCGGCGCCAGCCTGAACACCAACCAGAACCTGGCCGGCGCGCTGGCCCGGCTGCCGCTGGACGACCAGGCGCGCTCGGTGCTGTGGTTAGCGGGTTGCCTGCTGGTGCTCGCAGCGATGGTGTGGGCGGCCCGCCGGGTGCTCGCGGCCGATGAGCCGATCTTGGCACTGGTCTGCGTGGCACTGTTCGGGTTGGTGGTGTCGCCGGTGTCGTGGTCACACCATTGGGTGTGGATGTTGCCCGCCGTGGTGATCACGGCGGTGGTGGCCTACCGGCATCGCGCGGTCGCGCTGGGCGTGCTCAGTGTGGCCGGGTTGGCGTTGATGATGCGCAGTCCGATCGAGTTACTGCCGGAACATCACGAGGCCGGCGCGGCGTGGTGGCGCCAACTGGCCGGAACGTCCTACGTGTGGTGGGCGCTGGCAGTGATCATCACGGCCGGCGCCACGCTGCGGGCCGGCCCCGGGACGAACCCGGATCAGCCCGCCGCGGTCTCCGGAAACCGGGCGACCGGCTGAACCGTTGCCCCGTCCTGTTGCGGGACACCGTTTTTGACGCTGGCCGCGTAAATGTCGACATATTCCTGACCGGACAGCCGCATCAATTCGTAGATCACCTCGTCGGTGACCGCACGTTCGATGAAACGGTTGTCGGCCATCCCGTCGAAGCGGGAGAAATCCATCGGCTCGCCGAAGCGAACCGTCACCCGGCCGAAGCGCAGCATCTTGGTGCCGGGCGGGTTGACGACGTTGGTGCCGACCATGACGACCGGGATCACCGGGACGCCGGTGTGCAGCGCCAGCCGGGCCAGCCCGGTCTTGCCCTTGTACAGCCGGCCGTCGGGTGAGCGGGTGCCCTCGGGATAGATACCGAGCAGCTTGCCCTGCGAAAGGATCCGCTGAGCCGTGGTCAGCGCGGCCTGGGCGGCATCAGAGTCGTCGCGGTCGATGGGAACCTGCCCGACCGCGGTGTAGAACGAGCGGGTGAGCCAGCCTTTGATGCCGGTGCCGGTGAAGTACTCCGACTTGGCCAGGAAGGTGATCCGCCGGCGCACCACCAGTGGCAGGTAGAAGCTGTCCATGACGGCCAGGTGATTGCTGGCCAGGATGGCGGCACCATCGTCAGGGATGTGCTCCAGGCCCTCGACTTTCGGCCGCCCGATCAGGGCCAGCAGAGGCCCGAAGAATACGTACTTAACCAGCCAGTACCACATGGCCCCTCCCTCCTGCCCCGACTAGGCGGCCGTGTTCGCGCCAACTTTACCGACCGGGCGTGGCTAGGGCCACACGGTGATTCGTCACATCGCGAATTCCGTGGAATTCCTCAGCTTTCCGGCTTTTCAGGTTTCGGTTTCGATGGTGACCGGAATCGGCTCATAGCTGGGCCGGGCCGCCGGCTGACCGCCGCCACCGTCTCCATCGGGCGAGCCGGGGTCGGGCGGGCGTGGCGTCCCGCCGTTCGGCTGGGCCTCTCCGACCACGGCGCGAATCACCTCGTACAGCGCGACGCTGTGCTCGGCGACGATGGTGAGCAGCGGATGTTCTTCCCCGGTTGCCAGCGCCGCCAGCGCGCACACCGGGCACCACACCTGTTGGCATTTGCCCGGGCCGTCGCCGGAGGAGGCCGCCAGCAGCGCCGCGGCACGCACCGCCGGGTCGAGTCGATCCAGGATCGCCTGGGCCAGCTTGCGCAGCTCGGGTCCGAGCTCACCCAGATCGGGGTGCGCGCCAGCGTTCAACGTCGCACCTCCTCATCAGCAGTCACCGGCCACACGGCCGGATCCGGCCGGAAGCGCACCGTTAGTTCGCTGCCACGCAGCGTTGCGTCCACGACCGTGCACCGCCGCAGCACCGACGCCAACCGAACCCGGCGTCGGGTGCCACCTGCACCGATGATCAGATCGTCGCCGGATCGCCCCAGGCTCAGCGCACCGGAATCGACCTGGGGTAACTCTAGCCGCAGTCGGTATACCGCCCCCAGCCCGGAACCGGACTCCCGATCGACCACCGGCCGCACCGGACCGGGTGGCGCCGATCCGTCGCGGCGGCGGCTGTTCGCCAGCAGATCGCCCAGCGCTTTGGGGCCGATCGGCTCCCCCGCCAGGTGCGGGACCAGCACCATCGCCACATCACCGATGGCACGGTCGACCTCGTCGAGGACACCGCTCTGCTCCCTGATCCGTTCGGCGTACCAGTCGAACGCCGGGTGGGCCGGCAGGTTGGTGTAGACGTACGAATCGTCCTGCAACAAAATCTGATTGACGATCAGCTCTGCCACCCGAACTCCGGTCAGCGACAGCGCCCCCAGGGTACGGATGGCTTCGGCGGCCACGACGCGCTCGGCGGTCAGCACCAGGTGCGCGGCGACCGTCGCCTCATCGGTCAGCCGCTCGGCAAGCCGCTCAGCGGCGCCGCTGATCCGCTCGATCAGCTCGACCAATGCGGCCGACCGGGGATCCTCGGTTCCGCTGAGCCGACGGTGCCGCGGCCAGGACCGTTCGGCATAGAGCGCCACCGTCGCCGGCAGGGTCAGCATCCGCATCGCATCCGCGGTGGACGCACAGTCGACGACGACCCGGTCCCATCGCCCGCTGTCGGCGAGCTCGCCGACCTCGTGCAGGCCCAGCACCTCCTGAACCCCGGGAAGTGCCGAAAGTTCTTCGGGAGCAACAGTTCCCAGATCAGACTCTGGGAACCGTGCGGCCAGGATCTCGACCACGTCCGCCCAGTACCGCTCGAGCAGGGCCAGGGTGTCCAATGCCAGCACGTCCAGGCAGCCGGCGCCCGCCCCGACGTCGTCGACATCCACCGAGATGGGGTCTCGCCCGCCGCTGGGGGGCACCCGCAGTCCGAGCACGTCGCCGACCGAATGGGCCTGGTCGGTGGAGATCAGCAACACCCGGTCGCCAGCGCATGCCAGCGAGACCGCGGTCGCCGCTGCACAGGTGGACTTGCCGACGCCGCCTTTGCCGACGAACAGACTGATCGCAGCCACGGGAAGCGCTGTCGGCGTTCCTGCCTCAGGCGGCCTCACTCAGCCTCTGCTCGCTTCTTCAGGTCCTTCAGCGCGGTATCGGTCAGTCGCCGTTCCGCCTTGCGCTTGAGCAAGCCGATCATCGGAATCATCAGATCCACCGACAGCTCGTAGCGGACCTCGGTGCCAGATCCCTTGGACGTCAAGCGATATTCGCCGTCGAGGGCCTTCAGGAGCGAACTCGACCCCAATGACCAGCGCACCGAGCGACGGTCTGCCGACCAGTCGTAGTCCAGCACCATGGTGTCCTTGAGCACGGCCGCGTCGAGCACCAGCCGCGCCACCTTCGGGTAGCCGTCGGCATCGGTTTCGATCACCTCAGCCTCGGTGTACTCCGAGACCCAGTCGGGATAAGCGCCGATGTCGGCGATCACGTTCATCACCGTGTCCGGATCCGCCGCGATGTAGATCGTCTGAGCTGTCTTATCCGCCACGTACTTACTTCCCTAACTCGCTCGCGCCTGCCAGGAGGCCCTCGGCAGAGACGGTACCTCGCCGTCCCGGGCGAAGGCGGGTCAACTTACGGCGATCGGAGCGACACCAATCGGCCGGGAACGCTCCAGGCGGTCCTTGATCTCGAAGGCCATCCGCTTACCGGCCACCCGGCGGCGGTGATTGAGCTTGGCCAGGTTCAGCCGGGCCAGCTGCCGGCCGGTCACACCGGTGGGTTCGGCGTGCAGGAAGTAGTGCAGCAGCACGCCGTCGAGCATCGGCTCCAGCCAGATCTCCATGGTGCCGGTCAGCGGCCCGCTCACGGTCCACCGCATGCCCTTGTCGGCACGGTCCTCGACCACCTGGAGCTGCAGGTCCGGCCACCATCGCTGCCAGCTCGAACGATCGGCGACAGCCGCCCCGACCTGCTCGCCGGAAGCGGCGACGAACGTCTCGTCGGCGACCTGGATACTGTTCATGGCCCGCAAGCGTATCGAACACGCTTGCTCACCCAACCTCCGCTATCTCTACTGCGGGCCGCGGCCGCTGAGCAGCGCCGGCGATGGTCTTTCCGGTGATGCGTACCACAACGTGAACACCGTCACGGTCGTCTCCAGCCGCCGACTAGGCTGGGCGGATCGACACCCAGGTTGGCAAGAGAGGTCATCGCAATGCGTGAGTTCAGTGTTCCCGCGCCGTTTACCGTCGAGGAGCACGACAACGTCGCCGCGGTCGTCTTCGAACACGAGCGCAACAGTCCCGACTTCGTCATCTACCAGCGGTTGGTCGACGGGGCCTGGACAGACGTCACCTGTGCCACCGCCGCCGCGCAGATCCGCTCGGCCGCACTGGGCCTGATCGGCCAGGGTGTGGCGGCCGGCGACCGGGTGGTCATCTTCTCGGCGACCCGTTACGAGTGGGCCATCCTGGACTACGCGATCCTGTCCATCGGCGCGGTGACCGTGCCGATCTACGAAACGTCGTCCGCCGAACAGGTCCGGTGGGTGATGCAGGACTCCAGCGCGGTGGTGGCGTTCGCCGAAACCGACGCCCACGCCCAGATTGTCAACGAACTCGCCGGCGACCTGCCGTCGCTGCGCCGGGTGCTGACCATCGACGGCTCGGACACCCCGGCCCTCGATGAGCTCGCCGAGGCCGGCGCCGGCCAGGACCCCGCGCAGGCCACCGCGCGCCTCGACGCGCTGCGGGCCACCGACCCGGCCACGTTGATCTACACCTCGGGCACCACCGGGCGCCCCAAGGGCTGCGAGCTCACCCACTCCAACCTCCTGCACGAGATGCGCGGCACCCAGGCCGCGTTGCCGACCCTGATGGCTTCCGGTCAGCGCCTGCTGGTCTTCCTGCCGCTGGCCCACGTGTTGGCTCGCGCCCTGAGCATTGCGGGCTTCGCCAACAAGGTCACCGTCGGATTCACCAGCGACATCAAGAACCTGGTGCCGATGTTCTCGGTCTTCAAGCCGACCGTGGTGGTGTCGGTGCCGCGGGTGTTCGAGAAGGTGTACAACACCGCCGCCCAGAACGCCGCCAACGACGGCAAGGGCCGCATCTTCGAGATTGCGGCCCAGACCGCGGTGGACTGGAGCGAGGCCACCGATCGCGGCGGCCCCGGCCTGTTGCTGCGCGCCAAGCACGCCCTGTTCGACAAGCTCGTCTACCACAAGCTGCGCACCGCGCTGGGCGGCAACTGCCGCGCCTCGGTCTCCGGCGGCGCGCCGCTGGGCGAACGGCTGGGCCACTTCTACCGCGGCGTCGGACTGTCCATCTACGAGGGCTACGGGCTGACCGAGACCACCGCCGCGATCACCGTCAACCCGGTCAGCGGCATGAAGGTCGGGACAGTCGGAAAGCTGGTGCCCGGCAACAGTATGCGGATCGCCGAGGACGGTGAGCTGCTGGTACGCGGCGGCGTGGTGTTCAGCGGCTACTGGCAGAACGAGCAAGCCACCGCCGACGCGTTCACCGACGGCTGGTTCCGGACCGGTGACCTGGCCGCCATCGATGACGAGGGCTACCTCAAGATCACCGGCCGCAAGAAGGAGATCATCGTCACCGCCGGCGGCAAGAATGTCGCCCCCGCGGTGCTCGAGGACCAGCTGCGGTCGCACCCGCTGATCAGCCAGGCGATGGTCGTCGGGGACGCCAAGCCGTTCATCGGCGCGCTGATCACCATCGACCCCGAGGCCATCGAGGGCTGGAAACAGCGCAACGGCAAGGCCAGCACCGCGACGCCGGCGGACCTGGCGACCGACCCGGATCTGATCGCCGAGGTGGACACGGCGGTCAAGCAGGCCAATCTGTCGGTCTCGCACGCCGAGTCGATCCGCAAGTTCCAGATCCTGCCGGTCGACTTCACCGAGGCCACCGGCGAGCTGACTCCCACGATGAAGGTCAAGCGCAACGTGGTGGCGGAGAAGTTCGCCGACGCGATCGAGGCGATCTACGCCAAGGGCTGACCGGCGGTTCAGCGAGGCTCGACGCAGGAGAGGCGAAGCTGGGACCGCCGCATCAACCCGGCGGTTCAGCGAGGCTCGACGCAGGAGAGGCGAAGCTGGGACCGCCGCATCAACCCGGCGGTTCAGGCTTGCAGCAGGTTGGCCATACGCCCGGCCAGCGTGTCCCAGCGCCAGTGCCCCGTGGCCCATTCGCGCCCGGCGGCACCCATCGCAGCGGCCCGGTCGGGATCGGCGAGCAGTCCGGCTACGGCGTCACCGATCTGGTCCACGGCCCGGCCGTCGACCACCAGCCCACTCCGGTTGTGCAGCACGGTTTCTGGAGCGCCGCCCGAGTCGCCGGCGACCACCGGGACCCCGGCCGCCGACGCCTCAAGAAACACGATGCCCAGCCCTTCCACGTCTAGCCCGGCGCCGCGGGTGCGGCATGGCATCGCGAACACGTCGCCGAGCTGGTAGTAGGCCGGCAGCTCGGCGGCCGGCGCACCGCCGGTGAAGGTCACCGCATCGGCAACCCCGCACTCGTCGGCCAGCTTGTGCAGCGTCTCTGCGTAGGGACCGCCTCCGACGATCACCAGTGCGGCCCCGTCCACGCGTTGCCGGATCGCCGGCAACGCCCGGATCAACATGTCCTGGCCCTTGCGGGGCACCAGTCGCGATACGCATACCACGGTGGGACGCTCCCCCAGCCCGTGCCGGGCCCGTAGTTCGGCGCGGGCGCCGGCGTCGGGACGGAACCGGTCGGTGTCCACCCCGGGCGGCAGGTGCTCCAGCGCGGCGTTGGGGCCGAACGCCGAGGCGAACCGGCCGCGGGTGTAGTGGCTGACGAAGGTGATGGTGTCGCAGGAGTCACCGATCCGGCGCAGCGCCGAACGGGCCCCCGGCAGCATCGACCAGCCCACCTCGTGGCCGTGCGTGCTGGCCACCACCCGGGTGGCACCGGCAGAGCGCGCCCGCTGCGCCAGCAACGCCAGCGGGGCGGCGGCACCGAACCACACGGTCTGAGCGCCCACCTCGGCGATGAGCCGGCGCATCCGGGAGTCGACGGCCGGGCCCGGCAACATCAGCGTGCCGGGATGGCGCACCACCCGATAGCCGACGGTCTTCGCGGCGTCGTCGAAGGCCTGTGCGCCCTTCCACTGCGGCGCATACACCGTCACCTCGTGGCGCCCGCTACCGGCGATGCGATTCACCAGCTCTTCCAGATAGCACTGGATGCCGCCGGGGCGCGGCGGAAAATCGTTGGTTACCAGCAGGACCCGGCTCACTGCAGGGATGCTAGCGGGCTGACGATGCGGGCCGCCCGCGGCCCGGGGAGGAAGCGCGCAATCAGGCACAGCGGGCTGACGATGCGGGCCGCCCGCGGCCCGGGGCTGGCTGTCAACCCCGCCACTGTTGCCACCCGGCGAGCAGCTCGGGCAGCTCCACCCCGAGCACCAACGGCACCGCGACCGCCGGTTGTACATGCCCGGGGCCGCACGCGTTCAGATAGAGCTCACGCAGCTTGGCCGTACCGAAGCGCTCGGCCACGAAACGAGCGAACTCCCACGCCCGGTCATAGGCCCGTGCCCGCCGCGGTCCGGGAGCATCCAGGTCGGCATCCGAGGGCAACGCCAGCACCGGCCCCGCCGACCCGATTACCCGGTCCCCGGTCGGTCGTGCGACGAAATCGGCGACCCCCTCGGTCAGCCAGCGTGGCGCATCGAACGCGGTGTCAGTCCGGGCCGCGAAGTGAAAAAGCTCATGGGTCAGCACGATTCGCAATGCCGGGGTACTCATCACGTCTGCGCGGGGCGCGAAAACGATCCGCTGACCACTTACCGTCCGACGCTCCGGATCCACCCGGTCTGCGACCGCGACCGCGGCAACATCCGACCATTGCGCAACGTCGGCGCTGTCACCAACGCCCCCGCCGGCCAGCTCGACGAACTGCCGATCCGACCCGGTGGCCGTCACCTGGATGCGATGCGACCAGTCGGTCCCCCAGAAAGCTTCGACCGCCGCGATGGCGGTTCCGATGTTTGCGGCTACCCGCGACAGCAGTTCTTCGCCGGGCTGGCCGCCGAGATTCTCCAGAATGACGCTGCGGTCATCGCCGACGATCAGCGATACCGCCGCCGGCCGGCGCGCAGCCGCGCTCAGCACGGCGACACCGCTGATCAACTCGACAACCAGCAGCGCCGCAAGCAGGCGGCGGATGCCCCGGCGCTCAGTAACGGCGGGCGTTGTGGATCGGGCCGGAAGAGTTCATCGGGACCACCCGGACCGGCTGACCGTAGGTGGAGGAGTGGATCATCATGCCGTCGCCGACGTAGATACCCGAGTGCGACGCGTCTGAATAGAAGGTCAGCACGTCACCGGGCTGCAGGTCGGACAGCGACACCGCCTGCCCGCCGTTGGCCTGCGCCTGGCTGGAGTGCGGCAGGTTGATGCCGGCCTGGTGGAACGCCCACATCACCAGTCCGGAGCAGTCGAAGCCACCCGGCGCGGCCCCGCCCCAGACATACGGTGTGCCGACCTGGGTCAACGCCGCCTGCACGGCGGTCGCGGCGGACCCGCCACCGGGCGCGGCCATGGCCATGTCCATCGGGGGCGGCGCGTCGGATCCGGGCATCGGGAATCCCGGGAACCCGGGTGCCGGCGGCATGCCCTCGGGGGCGGGCTCGCCCGGTACGGCTTCGGGCCCTGCGCCAGGCGCGGCCATCGCCGTGCGCTGCTGCGGCGTCAGTGCGTAGTACTGCGATTTCACCACCGAGATCTGCAGCTGCAGTCGGCTTTGGCGGGACTGCAGCTCGGCGCGCACCGCGGCGGCCTGCTCGGCAGCCGTCCGGGCGTCGTCAGCCGACTTGGCGGAGGCTTGTTCAGCCTGATTGGCCTGTTCGCTGGCGGTACGGAAACGGTCCAGTTGCACCGCGAGATCGCCGGCAACCACCCGCTGCACACCAAGCTTGTCGATGAGTTGTTGCGGCGACTCGGCGGTCAGGATGGCGTCCGCGCCGCCGACCCGGCCACCCATATAGCTGGTGGCGGCGAATCGGTTGACTGCCACTCGGTAGGTGGACAGCTGATCCCGGGCCGCATCCAGGGCGGCTTGATCAGCGGTGTGCGCATTGTCCGCGGCCTGCTGCGCGGCGAGCTTCTCGTCAAGATTGAGCTGCGCGGTGTGCATGGCCTCAGTGGTCTGCTCGGCCTGGCGGGACAGTTCGCTGAGCTTCGCCAGGGCGTCGTCGGCGGGGTCGGCGTGGACGTTTCCGACCAGCACACTGCTCAAAGTGGTGACACCGGCCACCAAACCGGCCGCGGCGCCGAGGGCAGGGCGCCTCAATGCACGCAGACGCCACTGCATACGTTTGAGCTCCAAGATTGCATCCTTAACACTGCCCAGGGCGGTACAGGGGGTATACCGCCGCCGAAACGTAAGGTCTCGAATAGGTTACGGAATGGCAACGTCGTTGTCCATCACGAATTGCCGACAGTAACAGTCAGGATTGTGAAAGCTCTAAGGCTTGCTCGCTGGGATCCAGCCCTGGTCAGGCCACGCCCGAGCGCCGCACCGACCCGCGCTCGCCGCGGATCGGGACCAACCGCAGTCGCGGCGCCATCCCGGCTTCGGCAAGCACATCCAGCGCCGCCCGCTCGTCTTCGAGTAACTCGTTGGGCACACCCAGCAAGACGCTGACCACACAGTCCCGGCATGCTGGTCCGCGCACCGCACAGTCATCGCAGTCGATCACCATCGGATCCGCATCCGCGCGGCGCACGCCCCGGTCATCCGAGTGTCCCGAGATCTGTCCCATGACGATTCCTCTCGATCAGTTGCCGGCACGCTAACTCCGGCCACCGACAACCCGGCTTCACGGCGGCGGTCCAGTTGTCGGTGGGTCCGCCTACGGTTCGGCCATGACCGCCGGCTCGGACACAGGGCAGCTGAGCTTCCCCCCTTTCGACGCCGATCTCGGAGCCGAATTCGACGCCGCCCCGGCCACCCTGCGCGACACCACGTTCGTGGTGGTGGACCTCGAGACCACCGGCGGCCGGGCCTCGCCTCGCGGGGAAGACGAAGCCGACGCCATCACCGAGATCGGCGCGGTCAAGGTGCGTGGCGGAGTGGTCGAGGGCGAGTTCGCCACGCTGATCAACCCGCAGCGCGGCATTCCGCCACAGATCGTCCGGCTGACCGGTATCACCACCGCCATGGTCTATGAGGCGCCCACGATCGACGCGGTGCTGCCGTCCTTCCTTGAGTTCGCCGGATTCGACCGCGGTTCGGTGCTGGTTGCCCATAACGCCGGGTTCGACGTCGGGTTCCTGACGGCCGCCGCCCGACGCTGCGATCTGGCCTGGCCGCGGCCGCCGGTGCTGTGCACGGTGCGCCTGGCCCGCCGGGTGCTCAGCCGCGACGAAGCACCCAGCGTCCGGCTTGCCGAGTTGTCCCGGCTCTTCGCGGTGAGCACCACCCCCACCCACCGGGCGCTCGACGACTCCCGCGCCACCGTCGACGTCCTGCACGCGCTGATCGAGCGCCTCGGCAACCAGCAGGTCAACACCTTCCTCGACCTGCGCGCCTACCTGTCGCACACGACCCCGGCTCAGCGCCGCAAGCGCAGCCTTGCCGTCGGGCTGCCGCACCGTCCCGGGGTCTACCTGTTCCGCGGCCCATCCGATGAAGTGCTCTACATCGGCACCGCCACCAACCTGCGCCGCCGAGTCGGTCAGTACTTCAACGGCTCCGAACGCCGCAGCCGCATCGCCGAGATGGTGGCGCTGGCCACCCGGATCGATCACGTCGAATGCGCGCATCCGCTGGAGGCCGGGGTGCGCGAACTGCGCCTACTGGCCGCCCACGCTCCGCCCTACAACCGGCGATCGAAGTCTCCCCGGCGGTGGTGGTGGATCACGCTGACAGGCGAGGCTTTCCCCCGCCTGACCGTGGTGCGCACTCCGAGACAGGACCGGGCCGTCGGCCCGTTCCGCTTCCGCGCCGACGCCGCCGAGACCGCCACCCTGTTTTCGCGGTTCGCCGGAATCCGAACCTGCACAAAGCGATTGAGCCGGACCAGCCGGCACTGCTGTCCGCCGGCCGAAGTCGCCCCCTGCCCGGCGACTGCGAACATCACCGCAGACGAATACGCCGACGCGGTCGGCCGTGCGGTCGCGTTGCTCGACGGTGCCGACAACCGCGCTCTCGGCGACGCGGTGCGGCAGGTGAACACACTGGCGGATCGCGGACACTACGAAAGTGCCGCGCGGCTGCGCGACCGCACCGCGGCAGCTATCGATGCACTGTGGCGCAGCCAGCGCGCCCGCGCCCTGGTGGCCTTGTCCGAACTGGTGGCCGCTGCACCGGATGGCGCCGGTGGGTGGCAGCTCGCGGTGATCCGCCACGGCCGGTTGGCTGCCGCGGGGTGCGCTGCGCGCGGTGTCCCGCCGATGCCCGTCGTCGATGCGATCACCCTGGGCGCCGAGACAGTACTGCCCGAGCCGGCGCCGTTGGCCGGCGCTCTGGTCGAGGAGACCATGCTCATCGCCCGCTGGCTGGCAGCTCCCGGGGTGCGCATCGTCCGCGTCGAAGAATCCGACGGATGGACATCCCCGCTGGCTTCGGCCGGGCCGTGGACGTCGTGGGCGGCGCTGGCCCGTTCGGCGCGGCTGGCCTCAGAGCTGGGCGCCGAAGCGGACCCAGCGAGCCAACAACTGTTCGGCCGCACCGCTGTCAATCGCCTCGACCGCGCGACCCAGCCCGTCCTCCCAGGCCGGCAACCACTCAGCGCTGCTGGATAACCCGGAGTGGGCCACGATCGCGCCAGCCGCGTTGAGCACCACAGCGTCGCGCACCGCGCCCCTGGTTCCGGCCAGCACCGAGCGGGCCTCCTCGGCATTGGCCTGCGCGTCGCCACCGAGCAGTTCGCTCACCTCGGCGCGGGCGAACCCGAAACCGGCCGGGTCGAATGTCAGCCGATCGATGGTGCCGGCCTGCACTCGCCAGATCGTGCTGGTCGTGGTGGTGGTCAGTTCGTCGAGACCGTCGTCACCGTGCACCACCAGCACGCTGGACCGCCGCGCCGCGAACACACCGGCCATCACCTCGGCCAGTTCCCCGAACGCGCACCCGATCAGCCCCGCCCGCGGTCGCGCCGGGTTGGTCAGCGGTCCCAACAGGTTGAACACCGTCGGCACGCCGATCTCGCGCCGTGCCACCGAGGCATTGCGGTACGACGGCTGGAATTGCGGGGCGAAGCAGAAGCCGATGCCGACCTCGGCGACACTGCGCGCCACCTCGTCGGGCCCCAGGTCGATGCGCACCCCCAGCGCCTCCAGGGTGTCGGCACCCCCGGACAGGGAGCCGGCCGACCTGTTGCCGTGTTTGACCACCGGCACACCTGCGGCGGCCACCACGATCGCCGCCATGGTGGACAGATTCACCGTGTTGGCACCGTCCCCACCGGTGCCGACCACGTCGACGGTGTCGGTGCCGATCTTGTCAGTGGGCACCTTGCGTCCGTAGGCCAGCATGACGTCGGCCAGCTCACCCACCTCGGCGGCGGTGGGGCCCTTCATCTGCATCGCCACCCCGAACGCCGCAATCTGCGCGGACGTGGCGGCACCGGCCATGATCTGCTCCATCGCCCAGGCCGCCTGGCCCCTAGGCAGGTCCCTACCGGACGTCAGGGCGCCCAGGACCTGACGCCACTGGCCTATCTGCGCTTTCGGCTGCGCCGCACTACCTGCCTCGACCACGCGCCGATCGTCGCATGCGGCCTCCGCGACACCAAAGCCAACCGGAAACAGGTCGAGAACGGAGCGCTAACAGCGCGCTCACGCGCGCGTAACGGCACAGACAAGACCAGTTCAAACGAATTGCCAGCCCCGGGTGGAGATCTACAACTACATAGCGTCATACTTGCGGGGTGACGAGCGCTGTGGGGTCCTCGGGTACTGCCATTACTTCTCGTGTGCATTCGCTGAACCGGCCCAACATGGTCAGCGTCGGCACCATCGTGTGGCTGTCCAGTGAATTGATGTTCTTTGCCGGTCTGTTCGCGATGTACTTCACGGCACGCGCACAGTCCGGTGGTGCCTGGCCACCGCCGCCGACGGAGTTGAATCTTGCGCTCGCCGTCCCGGTGACGCTGGTCCTGATCGCCTCGTCGTTCACCTGCCAGATGGGCGTGTTCGCCGCCGAGCGCGGTGACGTGTTCGGGCTGCGCCGGTGGTACTTCCTGACCTTCCTCATGGGACTGTTCTTCGTCTGCGGTCAGGCCTACGAGTACTCCCACCTGGTCGCGCACGGCACCACGATCCCGTCGAGCGCCTACGGCACCGTGTTCTACCTGACCACCGGGTTCCACGGCCTGCACGTCATCGGCGGATTGGTCGCCTTCATCTTCCTGATGCTGCGCACCACGATGAGCAAGTTCACCCCGGCCCAGGCCACCGCCTCGATCGTCGTGTCCTACTACTGGCACTTCGTCGACATCGTGTGGATCGCACTGTTCGCCACGATCTACTTCATCCGATGAGCAACCGCCCGATGAACAGGAGTGTCCGGTTGAAGACACTGAAGAAGTGGGTCCGACCTGGCAACAACGACACCGTTGCACGTCGGCGCCTGCGCCGTCGGGTCTCCGGCGGGCTGCTGCTGCTGGTCGCCCTGGCCCTGGCCGGTGGGATGGCCGCGCTGCTGACCCCGACCCCGCAGGTCGCAGTGGCCGACGAATCCGCCTCGGCCCTGCTGCGGACCGGTAAGCAGCTCTTCGACACCTCGTGTGTGAGCTGCCACGGCGCCAACCTGCAGGGTGAGGCAGGCCGTGGGCCGAGCCTGATCGGCGTCGGCGAAGCCGCCGTCTACTTCCAGGTGTCCAGTGGCCGGATGCCCGCGGTTCGCGGTGAGGCGCAGGCCCCCCGCAGCTTCTCGATCTTCGACGACAAGCAGATCGACGCCCTGGGCGCCTACGTGCAGGCCAACGGCGGCGGCCCCACCGTGGTGCGCAACGCCGACGGCAGCATCGCGCAGGCTTCGCTGCGCGGTGACAACCTGGGCCGCGGTGGCGATCTCTTCCGCCTCAACTGCGCGTCCTGCCACAACTTCACCGGCCGGGGCGGCGCGCTGTCCTCGGGCAAGTACGCGCCCGACCTGGAGCCGGCCAGCGAACAGCAGATCTTGACCGCGATGCTGTCCGGTCCGCAGAACATGCCGCGCTTCTCCGACCGACAGGTCTCCATGGAGGAGAAGAAAGACATCATCGCCTACGTGAAATCCGTTACCGAGGAACGTGATCCAGGCGGCTACGGGCTCGGCGGGTTCGGCCCCGCGCCCGAGGGCATGGTGATTTGGATTATCGGCATGGTGGCAGCCATCGCCGCGGCAATGTGGATCGGGGCACGCTCATGAGCAGCAACGACAAGACCGAACTCCCTGATGACGCCACACTGGCGACGATGACCAACGACGAGCTGCTGGCTCTGGGCGGCAGCATCGACGGTGTCGACACCGTCTTCAAGGAGCCTCGCTGGCCGGTCGAGGGCACTCGGGCCGAAAAGCGCGCCGAGCGCCGGGTCGCTGCCTGGTTCCTGGCGGGCGGCGGCTTCGGACTGGCCCTGCTGCTGGTCTTCCTGTTCTGGCCGTGGGAGTACGCGCCGCTGGAGTCCCCGGACGGCTTGGCCTACTCGTTGGCAACTCCGCTGTACGGCTTGACCTTCGGGCTCTCGGTGCTCTGCATCGCGGTCGGCGCGGTGTTGTTCGTCAAAAAGTTCATCCCCGAAG
>Ga0153956_1000401_pt1 | contig 50804 bp, 40 predicted proteins | sample TSFL040MetaG_FD_104704 | JGI IMG/M metagenome (GOLD analysis project Ga0153956, IMG submission 104704) | Attine ant fungus gardens microbial communities from Florida, USA - TSFL040 MetaG | ecosystem: Host-associated > Fungi > Mycelium > Unclassified | place: USA: Florida, Wekiwa Springs... | reverse complement strand
GTTGCCGCAGAAGACGCACGCGGACTCCGGCAACTCCACGGCGAACTCCGTGGAGATCTGGGCATCGAAGCCGCGCCCCGCGATCTGGATCGCGAAGCTGTTCTGCCACTGGGGTCCGCAAGCGTCCACGCACTTGTAGCAGAGGATGCACTTGTCGTACTCGCGCACATAAAGGTCGTTGTCGACCTTGTCCGGCTGCGCCATCGAGGCCGCGACGCTGCCGTTGCCGGCGTGGTGCTCGCCGGGATCGTGGACGTCGCGCGTGAGACTCTTGCCAGCCTTCGGACCGTAACGATCCGAGTCGACGTTGTAGCGTTCCTTCCACTCGGGGATGTGCGGCGTGGTCGACAGATCGACCGAGGAATCGAGCAGCTCCAGCACGAGGCGGCGGCTATGCCGCACCCGGTCGGTGTCGGTGAAGACCTCCATGCCAGCCTGCACCTTGCGGGAGCACGAAGGCACCAGCACGCGCGAACCCTTGAGCTCGACCATGCAGACACGGCAGGCGTTCTTGGGCGTGAGCGTATCGCCGTAGCAGAGCGTCGGCGTGTCTTTTCCCGCCGCGTTGCAGGCCGTCAGAATGGTGCTCCCCTCCGGGACACTTACTTCCTGACCATCGATAGTAATCGTGACCTGCCGGACAGGCGTGTCCGTAGCACCTATATAGTGCACGTTCATCTGCTCTTGCTCTCCTCAAGTACGCCGAGGCGGTCAATGGCCGACTCGACGGCGTTCCATGCAGCCTGCCCAAGGCCGCAGATCGAGGCATCTTTCATCACCAGACCGACATCGCGCAGCAGGCCGACATCGCGTCCCTTGGCCGCAGCATCCTGACGGTCGCGTGTAATGCGCAACAGCGCCTCCTCCTGACGCACCGTGCCCACCCGGCAGGGTACGCACTGGCCACAGGATTCATCGCGGAAGAAGCGCGCGACGCGCAACAGAATGCTGGGCAGATCGACAGTGTCGTCGAACGCCAGCACCACGCCTGAGCCCAAGGTGGCGTTGTTGGCGCGAGCGCCTTCGAATGTCAGCGGGATGTGGAGTTCGTCAGCGCGCACGAACACGCCTGCCGCGCCGCCGAGCAGCACAGCCTGCAACTTGCGGCCCTCCGGCACGCCACCGGCCAGCTTGATAATGTCGCCCAAAGTCGCGCCGAACGGCACCTCATAGACGCCGGGGCGCACGAGGTTGCCCGAAACACAGAACAGCTTGGGTCCGGTCGAGCCCTCGGTCCCGATCTTGGCGTACTCCGCACCGCCCATCTGCATGATCAGCGGCACGTTACACAACGTCTCGACGTTGTTGACCACTGTAGGCTTGTTGAAGAGTCCGGCCTCGAATGGGAAAGGCGGCTTGGAGCGCGGTTCGCCGCGATAGCCCTCGATCGAGTTGAAGATCGCTGTCTCTTCGCCGCAGATGTAAGCGCCGGCACCGCGCCGGATTTCCAGCTCGAAGTGCCACCCCTTACCCATGACGTTATCGCCCAAAAACCCGCGTCCCCGGGCTCTGTCGATGGCATTCTGCAGCAGCCGGTGCGCGCGAGGATATTCGCCGCGCAGGTAGATATATCCACGCTCGGCGCCAATGGCATAACCGGCGATGGTCATCGACTCGATCAGTGCGAAGGGGTCGCCCTCGAGGATCGCACGATCCTTGAAGGTGCCGGGTTCGCTCTCATCGGCGTTACAGACGAGATAGCGAGGCGTGGCAGGCTGCTTGGCGGTGCTCTCCCACTTGATACCAGCCGGGAACGCCGCGCCGCCGCGCCCCATCAGCCGGGAATCCTTGACCTCGCTGATGACCTTCCCCGGCTCCATTTCGAACGCCCGCCGCAATCCGGCGTAGCCGTCGGTCGCGAGATAGTCGTCGATACTTTCCGGATCGACCTTCCCGACACGCTTGAGCAGCATCAGGCCCTCTTGGCCAGCCTGCGGCACCGCCATGATCGGCGGCGCTTCGGCCGCGAGTGCCACGGGACCATCATTCAGTGCGAGGGCAATCTCCTCGACAGTGGCAGGCCCGATCAGATGCTCATGAGGCGGATCGCCCGCCTCCACCGCCATTGCGGCAGGGGCGCGCTCGCACACGCCCAGACATGGGCTGTGCTTCCAGCCGTTCATCGCACCGGCCGGACCGAGCCGTTTCTCGAGATCGGCACAAACCTCCTTGGACCCGCGCGCCATGCAGGCAATGTCGGTGCAGACATGCACGATGCGCTTCGGCCGCGGGTTGGTGGAGAACAGCGCATAGAACGTCGCGACGCTGTAGACGTCGGCCGCCGCCATGTTGAGCCGTTTTCCGACGTAGTTCAGCGCGCCCGGGCTGATCCAGCCGACGCGGTCGTTCACCGCGTGCAGCGCCTCCATGACGTAATGCCGCTGAGCCCGCGCTACGCGGCCGGTATGCGCGCGCCGATGGTCCTGCTCATCGCGTTCGCCTCCGTGCCAACCACCATCGCCAACACCAAGCAGCCGATCAACTGCGTCCCGTTCGTCTGCGGCCGGCCCGGCATTCGAGAACTTTAGATCCACAGTTAATCCACCCTATTCCGCAGCATCGAGCTTGGCGAAAACATTTCTCTCCCAAGTCGGAACTTCGTTAGTCTTCTCTACTCTGACCGCCGTCGCCTTGAACTCGGCCGTTCCAGAGATCGGGTCATTTGCCTCGATGGTGAGCGCGTTGACGTCCACCTCGTCGGGGAAATTGCAAGCCATGAAGAGCAATCCTGGCCGCAGCGCTGGCTCCTTGCGCACGGGTGCCAGCACGGATCCGCGGCGCGAGGTCACCCGCACCCACTCTCCCTCACTGACATCGAGCCGAACCATATCCTCCGGAGAGAGGTCGATGCAGGCGCCAAATCGGATCGGCGAGTTGAAGCCGCCGGACTGCACGCCAGTGTTGTAGTCGGTGAGCCGCCGACCTGTCGTCAGGCGCAGCGGGAATTCCTCATCGAGCTTGTCCACCGGCAGGCTGTGTTTGGGCGTACCGAACGGCGCCAGTTGCCCACGCTTCTCGGGATCCTTATCCCAAAGCCGAGCGTGCAGGAACGGTGTCTCAGGGCCGTTCTCATCAGGGAAAGGCCACTGCAGTCCACCCCGCTCCGCGAGCATCCGGTAGGACATTCCATGGTGTCTCGGTGATACCGCCCGCAGGTCGTCCCAGACCTGCTCCGCAGTCTGGATGGGCCAGTGATATCCCATACGCTCCGCCACCAGACGGATGATCTCGATGTCGTCTTTCGCGTTTCCTGGCGGTTCCAGTGCTTTTCGCACACGCTGCACTCGCCGTTCGCTGTTGGTGAAGGTGCCTTCGCTTTCACACCACGCTGCGGCGGACGGAAGTACAACATCGGCGTATGTCGCGGTCTTGGTGAGGAAGATATCCTGCACGACCATGTGGTCCAGGCTCTCCAGACGCTTACCCACCGCGTTGGAGTCGGCGTCGGACTGCACTGGATTCTCGCCCACGATGTAGAGGTTGGTAAGATGCCCCTCGTCCATCGCGTGCATCATTTCCGAAAGCGTCATGCCGTACTTCGGCGGCATCGTCACATTCCACAGACGCTCGAATTTCGCACGATGTTCGGCATTTCCGACATCCTGGAAGCCCGGCAGGTTCTTGGGGATCGCCCCCATGTCGCCGCCGCCCTGGACGTTGTTCTGGCCGCGCAACGGAACCAAACCTGAGCCCCACCGGCCGACATGGCCGGTGAGCAGCGCGAGGTTGCACAGCGACCTCACGTTATCAGTGCCGTTATGATGTTCCGTAATGCCGAGCGTCCAGCAAATCTGCGCACGCTCCGCCTTTGCGTAGTCGTGCGCGAGCTGACGGATCAACTCCGCAGGCACGCCCGTCTCACGGGAAGTGACTTCCAGCGTCCACGGCTCGCAGGCGGCGACGTAATCTTTGAATCCGCTCGTGGCGTTCTCAATGAACGCCTCGTTGGTCAATCCGGCGTGGATGATCTCGCGGCCGATACCGTAGGCCAACGCGACGTCGGTGCCGACGTCGAGACCGAGCCATGCGTCAGCCCACTCGGCCGTTTTGGCGCGGCGAGGGTCGACCGAATAAACCTTGGCGCCTTTATGAATTGCCTTCAGCGCGTGATGAAAGAAAATCGGATGCGCTTCGCGGGCATTGGAGCCCCAGAAGACAAGCAAATCCGCATCTTCAGCTTCGCGATAAGAAGAAGTACCACCGCCAGCTCCGAATACCGTCACCAGACCGGCGACGCTAGGAGCGTGTCAAGTTCTGTTACAGGAGTCGATATTGTTGGTGCCGATCACTGCCCGGGTAAACTTCTGGGCAATGAAGTTCAACTCATTGGTCGAACGGGAGCACGAGAACATGCCGAAGGCGTCGGGGCCGTGCTTCTCGCGGTTGCGAAGGAAGCCTTCGGCAGCGCGATCAAGCGCCTCATCCCAAGAAGCGGGCCGCAAGACACCGTTGTCACGAACCAGCGGCTCGGTGAGTCGGGTGTAGTTCTGCTTACCTTGTCTGCCCATAGCTGCCTCCCGGCCTAGAGTGTTGCTTGTTGTGTTCCATATACCACGATCCGCGCGACTCGTCATATATGAAGCTATCTGCACATATCGGGATTTCTGCCTATCATGGCCCTTCACTGCGACATTTCGGCAATTGGTTCGGCCTCAGGGTCGCCGGCAATGTTGCGATGAAGGTGGACGAAGACCCTACCTTCCGGGCCGCTATATCGGCTTGAGAACCGGCCGGGACGCAAGTTTCCTGTGGAGCCGATTCCGCCCTCTTCCGCCAGAAGGCCATCTTAGCCGACTGCTCGATTTCAATGCTGTTCGAGCCTGCGAATGACTGGCGTCCGCAAACATCTACGTTGATCGGCTACATTCGTTCCCGTAAGCACCCAGCAACAAATCCGCGTGGTTCCATGAGCACACCTCTCAAATTAGCGACCGGCAGCATCGCGGCCGGCTGCCTCGTGCTGGCGCTGAAATACGCCGCCTATTATTTCACGGGCAGCGTGGCGCTTTATTCCGATGCTCTGGAAAGCGTGATCAACGTCGCGACCGCGGTCGCGGCGTTCTTCGCCGTGCGCGTCAGCGCGGCGCCCCCCGACGCCAATCATCCCTACGGCCATCAGAAGGCCGAATACTTTTCCGCCATTGTCGAAGGCGTGCTGATCCTTATCGCGGCGATTGCAATTCTCTATGCCGCCTATCACGGAATCATGCGCCCAGCGCCGCTTCAGGCTCCCCTGAAGGGCCTGCTCATCAATGCGGCCGCGAGCGGCATCAATGCCGTGTGGTACGTCGTATTGCTCAAATTCGGACGGAAGTATCGCTCGCCAGCCCTGATCGCCGACGCCGAGCATCTGCGGACCGATGTCCTCACCTCCGCCGGAGTTCTTATCGGTGTCGCGCTGGTGTGGCTGACCGATCGGCCGATTCTCGACCCCGTCATCGCCGCGCTGGTCGCGGTGAACATTCTCTGGACCGGCTGGAAACTGATGCGCTCCTCGATCGGAGGATTGATGGATGAAGTCGTGCCGGAGGAAACGCTCGCCAAGATCCGCGAGATCATCTCATCGCATGCCGAAGGCGCGCTCGAAGCGCACGACCTGCGCACGCGTCAGGCCGGGCGGGCGATCTTCATCGATTTTCATCTTGTCGTACCAGGCAACATGACGGTGTCGGAATCGCATGAACTGTGCGACCGGATCGAGGCCGCGCTGCGGAAGGAAATTTCCGACATCATGATCTCGATTCACGTCGAGCCCGAGGAAAAGGCGAAGCACCCAGGCGGCGTTCCGGTCGTCGGATAGACCAGCGCCGTTATTCGAAGTTCATGTCCACGCACCTGAGGACCGGCGGGGAAACACCCGCCGCAAGCTCGATACAGGCCCTGACCTTGCGCGTCGAGGTATCGGCTGCCCAGATCGCCATGCCGCCGCTGCCGAAGAACGCATTGGTGTTCGGCGGCTCGGTTTCGACCGCATCGAAGTCATAAGTGGACTGGTCCGGAAACACCTTCGTCTTGAGCCGGCAGCTCCCGCTTCCATCCGCCCCGAGAACAGTCGAAACATCGCGCCGCACCGACACCAGTGCTTCGCAGCGGTAGAATTCCGACGTGACCGTGTTGAACAGATACGCATAGGATTTGCAGGAGATCACCTGCTGCTTTCCCGGCATCAGAATCTTGCTGCACGAAATCCGGTGATTGTGGCTGAGCCTGAACGTAGCCTCCGCTTGCGCACGCACCGGGAGCGCCAGCGCACACGCCGTGGCGACAACTGCAAAAATACCCGCACGATACGATGTCATCGACGCTCCGGAATGTTTTGGCATGGCATCATGCAGTTTGAATTTACAAGGGACGATCTGCAATCAGACGATCGATGTGAACTTGCAGCATTGCAGGCTCGGGACGATCCGCCGCAGCGTGTAAAACAACTCGCAGCGCCGCCGCAAGATCGATCGGCGTGACGACACCATCACAAACCGGTTTGACGAGCCGATCCACGATCACATTCCAGTTTGCAAGATCGCGGTGGTAGTCCGCTCCCGATCCGCTGACGATATCGGCCGTCTGCACCATTCCGATGACGGCTGGCGGCTGAACGGTCCGGACGCGATCGATCATATGCAGCCATCGCTCCACCCATGCGTTTTCGGTCCTCGCGCGCCGCGAATGGTTTCGCGTATGACGAAGCAACGCTGTTCCCTCCGTCCAGCGCCGTTTCCATCCGGCGTGAGCCGGGAATTTCAATACGACAGCCCGTTGCGAAAGACGCAGATAGGCCATCACCTGAAGCGCGGTGTCGGCAGCGTTCGGCGGCAATAGTCCGGCGAGATCGCAAAGGCAGAACGATGCGCCGCGCGGCGCGGATGCGTTCCCATCTCCGTCTTCCGCCAAAGCAGCCTGCGCGACGCTGGCCGGATCGGCATAAAGCATCCGCGTCTCCATGCGGGACGCGAGATCACCCAGAAACGCGCACGGCTCCTTGCCCGGCCCGGCAAACCGGCCAACGCGGTTGAGATACAAAAGCGCGTAGTCAGGGTCCTGATAGGCCATCAGCGAAGCCACCGCGCGCCGGACGATGTCCGCAGTTTCCGGCGGCAAATAAGGGACAAGCTCGGTCATCCGCTCTTCCGCAACCCACGACTTGCGGGACGCCGCGCCGAGATAGCGTTCTTTCAGCAGCCTGAAATCGACAGGCAGTTTCATGGCGACGGTTTTCCGCTCAATGCCGCGACCTGCGCTTCGAGCCTGCCGACATTCTGGAACAGCCGTGCGCTCACCAGCCGCAGGAAATAAAATCCGAATTCAGGATTCTGGACGTAGAGTTCTTCCACCTTCTGATAGGTGACGCTGAGAACGAGGCCCTTCTCCACACACTCCAGCGTCTGCGTGCGCTCATTATCCGGCGACAGCATTCCGAACTCGCCGACGATGGCACCGACAGGAAGCTCAATACCGGACTCCACAAGACGGAAGCGGCCGCTGACGATGTAGAACATCTCCTTCGCCAGTTCGTGCTTGTAGAACAGCACCTCGCCCACCTCGCAGCGACGCTCGGTCATGAACGGCTTCAGCCAGTTCATGGACAGATTTCCGCTCACCGAGCGTTTGACGTTGCGAACCAGCACCAGCATTTCGCGCAGGCGGTAGACGTTGAGCGGCAGCAGGATCATGTGCAGCGCAACGATCGGATAATTCCGGTGCGACAACGCATAGATAATGAACACCACATTGGTGATGATGCCGACGATACGCAGCGGGATCATCGTTCGCATGGTGTAACCGGCAACGACGAACGCCGAGGCGATCAGGCCGCCAGCGCCCGAGGCAAGACCCGACATATCCGAAGCAGCACCTGAGATATCCATGGTCTACCAGCCTTTGTCTTCGACAATGCACGACCGGCTCATGGCCGGTCTCACCAGATTAAAATCAATTCCAGCCCCGTTCTGATCGAACTCAAAGGCCGATCGACTGGCCTTCCCGTGCAACGACCGTCCCCGGCCGCATGCGCGCGGCCTCGGCCGCAATCCGGTCGAGGGCGTCGTCATCGTGCTCCGGCGCATGGTGAAACAGGCACAGCGTCTTCACCCCCGCGGCATCGGCGAACGCAACATTCTGCTGCCAACTCGCATGGCCCCAGCCCGCAAATTTCGTCAACTGGCTGTCGGTATAGGTGGCGTCCATGACAAGACAATCGGCCCCCTTCGCCAGTGCGAGCATCGCAGGCACGGCATCGGTCCCCATTTCCGTATCCGTCATGTAGCAGAACGAGCGCCCGGCAAACTCCAGCCGATAACCGGTGGCACCGCCCGGATGGTCGAGCGCGCCGGTACGCAGAACGATGCCCGGGCGCGGCGTCAGCACATCGCCCCGCGTGAAGTCATAAAACGCGATCTCGGCCTGAAACTTGTCGAGGCCGATCGGAAACAGCGGGAAGCTCATATATTTGTCGAGCGCGGCGCGAAGTCCTCCCGCCTCCTTCAGGCCAGCCGCCCATAACCGCAGGCGATTGTCCTTCGCAAACGCCGGCGAAAAAAACGGCAGCCCGATCAGATGATCGATATGCAGATGGCTGAAGAACAGGTCGCTCTCACCGGGCTGCTTTGCCAGCGCCTCGCCAAGCCTGCGCAGGCCAGAGCCCGCATCGAAGATCAGCCGATGCTCGCCGCAAAGAACCTCGACGCACGACGTATTGCCGCCGTAACGCGCCGTGTCCGGTCCCGGACAGGCAATGCTGCCGCGAACACCCCAGAATTTGACCGTGATGGAATCAGACATCTTCAAATGGCCCGGACGAGGTCGGTTCGTATTTGTAAAAGATCACAGTGGATCAGTTCAATGTGATCTCGCGATTTCGCATCTATTTCATTGTCATGGCATAAACGCCATTCCAGTCTGGTGAAGGCGGCGTCGTCCGGAAGGCGCCGATCCGCCCGGCATACAGATCGAACAGCGTCTTCAGGCGGCCGTCATCATCGAGTGCCCGCGCCTTTTCCATCGCGCTCAGCGCGCCTTCCCAGTCGCGGCTGCGATAGCGCCAGATCATATCGATGGTGAGATTGCGCATCTTCTGGAAACGCTCCGAATTGGCCAGATCGCTCCGGCCAAGGATGGCGTAAATCACCTCCGGCTCCTGCTTGCCCTTCACGGTGACGAGGTCCATTTCGAGGATCGCGAAACTGTCTTTTGCAGCCAGTGCGGTTTTTGATCCCGCAATGATCGGCACCCCGTAGGTTGCCGACTGGCCCTCCAGTCGCGAGGCCAGATTCACGCTATCGCCAAGCACCGAATAGTCGAACCGCAGGTTCGATCCCATGTTGCCGACCACGCACCGGCCGGTGTTGAGGCCGATACCGACCTTCATCGGCATGAAGGGCTTGTCCGCATCCGCCGCCTCCCTCTTCCGCTCCGTATTCAATCCGCTGATTTTATCCAGCATATCGAGCGCGGCCTCGCAGGCGTTCTTGGCATGCTCCGCATCGTCGATCGGCGCATTCCAGAAGGCCATGATGGCGTCGCCCATGTACTTGTCGATGGTACCCTTGCGCTCGATGATCGCATCGGTCAGCGGCGTCAGCAGGCGGTTCATCAACGACGTCAGCCCCTGCGGGTCGTGACGGAAGGATTCGGAAATCGCCGTGAAGCCGCGCACGTCGCTGAACATCACGGTCATCTCGCGTTCCTCACCGCCGAGCACCAGCCGCTCCGGCGCCTGCGCCAGTTGCTCCACCAGAGCGGGCGACAGGTATTGCCCGAACGCCGAACGGATGCGGCGGCGTTGCGCCTGCTCGCGCACATAGCCGTTGAACACCAGCGTCAGGTAGACCGCCGTGCTCGCGAGCAAGGGGAAGGTGAAATCAACCAGCAGCTTTTCGCGCACGAACAAATACCAGGACGTGCCCGCGAGCATCGCGGCTATCGTCCCGCCCAGCACCAACAGCGCGATGGGACTGAGCACCGGGGCGAGCCAGATGATCAACAGACTGAACAGGAGGGCGGCGATAACCTCCGCCCCGAATGCGTAGTTCGGCTGCGACAGGACGGAATCCGTCAATATGTTTTCCAGCACCTGCGCATGAATTTCGACACCCGGCATGACCCGGTCGAGCGGCGTCGTTTTGACATCGAGAAGCCCCACGGCGGAGGTGCCGATGATCACCAGCTTGCGCGAGAACACGCCGCCGCCAGCCTTGCCGTCGAGAACATCCGCCGCCGAGACGTAGCGCGCCGGGTCGTGCCTGCCGAAATAGACCCAGAGCTGACCATTGGGGTCGGTCGGAATTTCAAACCCGGGCACGCCCACGCTTTTCACGCCAGCATCGTCCGACTTCACAAGAAGCGTGCTCGCGTTCACCGCCACCCGCAGCATGTCAAAGGTCAGCGAGGGCATCAGATTGTCCTGCGCCATCATAACGAGAGGAACGCGCCGGACGATGCCATCGCGTTCGGTGCGGATCGTGAACAGCCCGCGCCCCAGGGCCGCCTGCTCCAGAACCGGCGTGTTGCGCAGCCGCCCGGGGAAATTCACGAGATAGGGCGACGGATCGCCGCCGAGCGTGGCCAGACCGAGCGGCGGCGGTTCAACGGCCGGAGCCGGTGTCAGATACGGGAGGCCGGATTCGCCGAGCACCACGGGCGAGCGGCGCAGAACTTCAGCAAGAACTCGATCATTATCCGGCAAACCCTTGAGTTGGGCACGCAATGTGTCATCGAGATTGAGGAAACTATCCGCCGCGCGCGCGGGCGACAGCCGGTCGGGCTCCGCGAATACGATATCGAAGGCAACCACCGCGGCATCCGCCTCGGTCAGGCGTGACACCAGATCGGCCACGCGCGTACGCGGCCACGGCCACTGGCCAAACCGCGCAAGGCTCGCCTCATCGAGATCGACGATCACGACAGGCCGTTCGACGGCCTTCCGTGGCTTTAGAATTTGGTAGAAATCAAAAACCCTTAGCCGCAACTCTTCGAGCGGCTCGGGATCAATGGCGCGCAACGCGACAAACACCGCCAGCAACCCGAGGCACAAAATCCGGGCGTAGCCAAACCGGCGGGCACGCCCGAGGGCACTTCTTGAAAGGGACATGGCGGCGAACGTCAGGTTCCCGGTTGCTGAAAGCCCGCAGGCGGGTGGCACGCCATCCGATATTGTCCGGTTCCCGTGGCGAAATCCACCGGCCCGTTGCCGCGTATCACGACAAAACCTCCACCTCGAAAACCCGAAGCCAGCCAGCCCGGCCGCTCCCTCACGCCTTGGACATGCTCCGGACCATCTCGATCGCGATGACGATACCGGCGGCAATCAGAACCCAGTGGGGGTTCTCACAGAAGATTGCACCCTGCCGGCAGATCTCATACGACCACCCCCAGCCTGAATGCTGTGTGGCGTTGGCGAGATAAAACAGTCCGCTGGCACCCAACAAACCAAGGATCAGCACAAACATCGGTCTTTCTCCCATGTCGTTGCCGTCAGTCTCGGGACGAAGACGTAAATCAAGGCTTGCGGCGATCTGCGAAACAAAGGGGTATCCACGGCTTTTACTTTCCCTGTTCGGGAACCGAACACGCCCGGCTCCGTTCCCTTCCGGGGAGAATGAACATGGCAACCCGTGCGCAACGCCTGGCGGAATTCGGCGAACAAGGCACGCCGCCCTCAGGCGTTCCGGTACAGGTGCTGTGCGAGGACAAGAGCGGGACCTACCAGCTTCCGTTCGCATGCTGCTGGATCGGCAGCGGCTGGGAAAACTGCGAATCCGGCGACCCGGTTGAAGCCAATGTTGTCGGGTGGCGCTGGCCGGTGAATACCGGCAAGCATTGAGCGCTTCTGTCCGGACGCGGCAACACATTCAGACACGTCTGCGGGCCCATAAAACATCTGGACGCCATCGGCGGACCCCGGCATCGTTTGTCCATGAGCAACAAGCCTGCTCCGCCGTCAGAACCGCGCATTCTGACGTGCGGCGATACCGCACTTGCCGTCGAATTCGGCACCACCATGGATGCCGGCTGCAACCGCCGGGTCTTCGCGCTGGATCGCGTGCTGAAAAGCATACCGTTCAAAGGCATCACCGAGACGGTGCCGACCTATCGCTCGCTGCTGGTCCACTACGATCCGCTCAGGCTCGGCTTTTCCGAATTGAGCGACCATCTCCTGACACTGCTCGATCAACCGGAGACCACGGAACGCCGGTTTCGCCACTGGCGCGTGCCAGTCTTCTATGACGGCCTCGATCTCGCCGACGTGGCGAAGGCCCACGACATGCCGGCCGAGGAACTGATCCGGCGGCACAGCACCCCGCGTTATGATGTCGCCATGATCGGCTTCACGCCGGGCTTTTCCTATTTGCGCGGCCTCGATCCCGTCATTGCCACGCCGCGCCGGACGCAGCCGCGCATCTCCACGCCCGCGGGCACGATTTCGATCGGCGGCGTACAAGCCGCGTTGCAATGTCTCGCGGGCCCGAGCGGCTGGCACCTTCTCGGCCGCACGCCGGTGCGAACTTTCGATCCACGACGCGATCCGGTGTTCCTGATCGAGCCGGGAGACAATGTGACCTTCGAGCAGATCGACGCGGCTGAATTCGCTCGATTGGAGCGCCTCGCGGAGCGCGGCGAGGCGGTCGCGGAGTTGATCGCGTGAGCGTGCTGGAAGTTGTCACCGCAGGCCCGCTGACGTCGGTGCAGGATTTCGGCCGCTTCGGCGCGCAGCGTTATGGTATCACGCCGAGCGGCGCGATGGACCGCCTCTCTCTTGCCGCAGCCAATGCGCTGGTGGACCGTCCTCTCTCCGCTCCCGCCATCGAAATCGGACCGACAAAGACCGTCTTCACCGTTCGCGGCGGCGCGCTCTGCGTGGCCTTGAGCGGCGCGCTGCGTTTTACGAGGATCGGTGATGATCCCTGTCCGCTTTATCGCACCATGACGTTGCGGGAGGGCGAAACGCTGACGCTCGATGCCACGCGCAAGGGCATGTTCAGCTACCTCGCCGTCTCTGGCACTCTGAAGGGCGAACCCGTGTTCGGCAGTTTCTCGGTCAATGCCCGCGCCGGGCTGGGCAGTCCCTATCCTCGCCCGTTGCAAGGCGGCGACCAACTCGCATTCGAAAACACGGTATCGTTGCCGGATCGCTCGATGGTGCCTCCCGTGTTCGGTGACGGCGATATTCGTGTCGTGCCCGGCCCGCAATACGACGAGTTCGGAAAATCCACTGGCACGTTCTTCAACTCTCCGTGGCAGATCTCGCCGACGAGCGACCGCATGGGCTATCGGCTGGAAGGACCAACCGTCGCTCATGCGGGAAATTTCAACATCGTCTCGGACGGCACCGTGGACGGCAGCATTCAGGTCGCGGGCGGTCAGCCGATCGTGCTGATGAAGGATCGCGGCACCACGGGTGGATACCCGAAGATCGCGACTATCATATCCGCCGACCTCGGCCGCTTTGCGCAAACCCGTCCCCGGCATACATTCCGGTTCGCAATAGTTGACGTGGATGCGGCACAACAGGAAACACGCGCATTCCACGCGCTGTTGCAATCCCTACCCGGCAAGGTACGGATCAACACATGACACTGCAGGTCGACATCAACTCCGACATCGGCGAAGGCATCGGCAGCGACGAGGCGATGCTCGGCGTCGCAACCAGCGTCAACGTCGCCTGCGGGTTTCACGCGGGCGACCCCGACACCATGCGCCAGATTGCGACACAGGCCCGCGAGCGCGGCGTTCGGATCGGCGCGCATCCCGGTTATCACGACATCGCCGGTTTTGGCCGCAACCCCATGCCCGGCCTCAGCGCCAGCGAGATCGAAAACATTGTCGCGTACCAGACCGGCGCATTATGCGCGGTCGCTTCGCTCGCAGGCCACAGGGTCACGCATGTGAAAGCGCACGGCGCGCTCTCGAACGCCGCCTGCTCCGACACGATGATCGCCAGTGCCATCGCGGCGGCCATCAAAGCCGTCGACCCCAGCCTTGCCTTCATGGTGCTGCCGCAGACAGAACTGGCCCGCGCGGCGGATTGCTCCGGTTTGCGGCCCATCCACGAAATCTATGCCGACCGTGCCTATCAGGAGGACGCGCAGCTTCTGTCCCGCAACCGTAGCGGCGCGGTGCTGCACGATGCCGGCGAGATCGCGCAGCGCGTTCTGCGCATGGTGACGGAACAGGCCATCGTCACAGCCTCGGGAAAGACGATTCCGACCCCGATCGACAGCATCTGCGTTCATGGTGACACGGCAGGCGCGATCGAGATCGCAAAGATGGTGCGCACCACGCTTGAACGAAACGGCGTCAACGTCACACCGTTCTCGCGATAGCCTCGATCAATAAACGTCCTGCTGGTAGCGGCCTTTCTTCTTCAGATCGGCGACGAACGCGACTGCCTCGTCGGTCGAGCGCGCGCCGAACTGGGCGGCGATATCCACCAGAGCGCGTTCGACATCCCTGGCCATCCGCTTGGCGTCGCCGCACACATAAACATGCGCGCCCTCCGCGAGCCACGACCAGACTTCGCGGCCGACCTCGCGCATGCGATCCTGCACGTAGAATTTTTCCTCGCGATCCCGCGACCATGCCAGTGACAGGCGCGTCAGGTGGCCAGATGCTTTCATCGCGTTGAACTCGTCGGCGTAGAAGAAATCGCATTCGCTGCGCCGATGGCCGAAGAACAGCCAGTTGCGCCCCTGCGCGCCGCTCGCCTGCCTGTCGTGCAGGAACGCGCGGAACGGCGCAACGCCAGTGCCGGGACCCACCATGATGATCGGCGTGTCCGGATTCTGCGGCAGAGCAAAACCATGCGCCTTCTGGACATAGACCTTGAGCCTGCCGCCCGGATTGATCCGTTCGGCAAGAAACGTCGAAGCGACACCAGCCCGCCTGCGTTTGCCGATGATGTAACGAACCGTATCGACGGTCAGCGACAGGCGGCCCGGCGTCGCATTGTGCGACGACGAGATCGAATAAAGCCGCGGCTGCAACACCTCCAGCGCCTCGATAAACGCTTCGGGGTGCGGCCGAACCCCGGCGAACTTCTGCAGCGCCGCCATGACGTCGAGATGGGCGGCATCACCGTCCGGATCATCTCCCGACGCCAGTGCCCGCGCCTTTTCCCGCGCGGCCCCGCCGGTGATGAAGGAGATCAATTCGAACAATGAGTCCGGCGCAGGTGACAGCGAGACGTCCTCAAACAGGATATCACGCAGCTTTTTGCCGCTGACCTTCGTTTCGTGCGAGACGCCGAGCAGCGCGATGATCTGATCGACCAATCCCAGTTCGTTGGTTGCGAACACGCCGAAGGAATCGCCGACGACATAATCGAGTCCGGGACCGGACAGATCGAATTCGATATGCCACGTCTCCTTTTCCGACCCCGGCTTGTTCAGCAGGCGGCGCGAAAGAAACGTCGCCTCGACCGGATTGTCGCGAGAGCGGCCGGGCTCGCTCGCCGGTATCTCGACCGCAGCCTTGACGGCTGGTTCTGTCGAGACCGTTGCGCCTGCAGGCGACGATCCTTTTTCCAATTCCTCGTGCAGCGACTTCAGCATCCGGGCTGTGTCCTTGCCGCCCGGCACGCACAGGTTCAGCCGCGCCTCTGCCTTACCGACAATCGCCTCCGCATAGTCGTGGCAATTGTAGCCGCACTGGCCGCAGTCCTGCTGCGCCATCGCCGCCATCATCCGCCGTCGCAACGGGCGGCCCTCGGCAAGCCTCATGCGTTCGGCCATCGGCAGCGTCTGGTCATGCCACGGCGCTTCGCCGTCGTCGGTGTCTTGGGCGCCTTTGATCACCGCCGCGCCCTGCTCCGGCGACAGCGGCGTGACCGCATTGTCGAGCGAGACCAGCCCGGCGAAGAAACCGTTCAGCCACGAACGCTGTTCATGCGAAAACGGCGCCGTCTCCGGAATGATCTCGATCTGGCTCGGAGGAGTTCTCTGGTTCATCAGGCCGCTTCCATGTCCATCATGCGCTTGAAAGACTCGATATCCGTCCGCTTCGCGAAATCGAGGAAGGTCTCGGCTTCCGATGCACGATTGGCGACATAGACCTTCAGGAGGCGCTCGACCGTGCGTGGAGCATCGTCCCCTCTCACATCTCGAAGCAACTCGCGTGCGATGGCGGCATCCGCCCCGAATCCGCCGCCGACCAGCAGATGATAACCATCGACCGTATCGCCTTCGTCGTTGACCGGCACACGCGCGCCGATCAGGCCGATATCGCCGATGTAATGCTGCGCGCAGGAATGATGACAGCCGGTGAGATGAATGTTCACCGGCGTGTTCAGCGGCACACGCGCCTCGCACCAGGCCGCGATCTCCTCGGCATTCTCCTTGGTGCGCGCGGCGGCGAAACGGCAACCCGTCGCTCCCGTGCATGCGACAAGACCCGCGCGCAGCGGCGAGACATTGACCGCAAGCCCCAGCGCCTCGATGGCGGCGACGGCTTCCGCCACGCGTGCATTCGCCACGCCGGAGATCAACAGGTTCTGCCAAACCGTGAGGCGGATATCACCGTCACCATACTCGGCAGAAATCTTCGCAAGACCCCTGATCTGTTCCAGCGACAATCGCCCGAGATTCAGGGCAACGCCGATCCAGTTCAGCCCCTCCTGCTTCTGCGCATGAACTCCGATATGGGCGAAGCGGTCATAGATCGGACGTGGCGCAATGGCTTCCTCAGCCACCTGCGCCAGCTTGCAGCCGAGTTTTTCCTCCACAGCAGTGAGAAATTTCTCGAACCCCCACGCATCGAGCACATACTTCAACCGCGCCTTGTTGCGATTGGTGCGGTCGCCATTCTCGATGAAGACACGCAGGATCGCGTCGGCGACCTCCACGGCCTCCTGAGGCTTGAGAATAACGCCGGTATCGCGGGCAAAATCCTTGTGGCCGGTGATACCGCCAAGGCCGAGCCGGAAGTAGATTTCCGGCTCAATGCCAGATTCTCCACGCACCTCGACCGCCTGAAATGCGATGTCGTTGGTGTCTTCCAGCGTGGCGATCCGTCCCGCTCCATCGAATGCGACGTTGAACTTGCGCGGCAGGCCATACAGCGAACGGTCGTTGAGGATATGGAAGTGCCATGCCCTCGCGTAGGGCCGCGTGTCGAGCAGTTCCTGTGGATCGATCCCGGCCGTCGCAGTACCCGTGACGTTGCGGATGTTGTCCGCGCCCGACCCGCGCGAACACAATCCCAGTTCCTGCAAACCCTCGATGACATTGATCGCGTTCTTCGGCTCGATCTCGCGAAGCTGGAGATTGGCGCGCGTGGTCACGTGGGCATATGGACCAGCAAAATTCTCCGCGAGATCGGCCACGCCCGCGAACTGCCAGTGCTTGAGGATGCCGTTCGGAATACGCAGGCGGCACATATAGGAGGCCTGCGTCGGCGCGACATGGAAGATGCCGTAATAGCGCCAGCGAAAATTGTCCGGAGGCTTCGGTGCTTCGTTCAACTCGGCCTGCCGCACAAGGCGCGGATAGGCGTCGAACGGATGCTCGTCCCGCTTGAACTTCTCCTGATCACTCAGCTTGCCGCCCGCCGCGACAACACGGTCCCGCGCCTTGATGTGAACGGCGTCGGGGCCAACAGGTTCGCTCTTGGCAGGCGCATTCGCGCGCGAGACGCGCGATGCGCTGAGGCCCGAAACAAAACCTTCGAGATAACGCTTCTGGTCTGGAGAGAAATCGCTGGACATCCGTGACGCGGCCCTCGGTTAGGGAAAGCGCACACCGCTCATCCCTCATGCTGTTCATTAATCAACTTCCGTGCCAAATGGCGGTGATCGGAAAATTCATTCAGTTTCAAACCGATGGCGTGACTTCCAGAAAAGAAAAGCAGCCACCGGAAAACCGGCGGCTGCTCACCATTTCAACGTGCGTGCTCAGAATTTACGCACTGTATGCCTGCTTGCCATGGTGCGGGCGGTAGTCTCCGACAACATGAAGCTCGCGCTTCGGCGCGGTCTTCACATGAGTGGCGTAAAGCGTCAGGCCGGTGAACGACAGGCCACCGACGAGATTGCCGAGGGCCGTCGGAATCTCGTTCCAGATCAGATAATCCATCACCGAAAACGGCGCATGCAGCATCAGGCCCGCCGGAAACAGGAACATGTTCACAACCGAGTGCTCGAACACCATGTAGAAGAACAGCATGACTGGCATCCACATCGCGATGACCTTGCCGCTGACTGTTGTCGATACCATCGCGCCCACAACGCCAGTCGACACCATCCAATTGCAGAGCATGCCACGCATGAACAACGTCATCATGCCCATTGCACCATGTGACGCATATCCAAGCGTGCGCGCCTCACCGACATTGCCGATCACAGCTCCCACCTTGTCCGGCGCCTGCGTGAAGCCGTAGGTCGTCACAAACGCCATCATGAAGGCGACCATCACGGCGCCAGCGAAATTGCCGGCGAATACCAGACCCCAGTTGCGCAGCACGCCACGGATCGTGCACCCCGGCCGCTTGTTCAGCCACGCAAGCGGAGCCAGCACGAACACGCCTGTCAAAAGATCGAAGCCGAGCAGATAGAGCATGCAAAAACCGACAGGAAACAGGATCGCACCGGCCAGCGGCTGGCCGGTATTGACGTTGATCGTCACGGCGAACCATGCGGCAAGCGCGAGAATGGCGCCCGCCATATAGGCTCGGATCAGCGTGTCGCGCGTCGACATGAATATCTTGGATTCGCCAGCGTCCACCATCTTGGTGACGAATTCCGAAGGTGAGAGATAAGACATCGAAACTCCTTTGTGGTTCATGACGTGAACCGGTTCGCCCCGTCAGCAAGCCTCGGCCGAGAGGCATTGGCTCGCTGACAGGTCTCGATTGACCCATCCCTCACAGAGCAATCGCCATGCCAGATGCTTCGCGGTGGCGCGAACGGGCATCAAGCGGCCCTTTGGCACGCACCGACGGCCATCCGGCATTGAAGCGTGCACCTTGCCGCAGCAACCGCCCATGCTTTGGGCATGGCGCGCTCCGGGCCAGGCCGCGGAAACCTTCAAAAATGCCTATTTCGTGGGGGCGTCGTGCCTTGAAATCAGCCACGAACAGGGATAGCCAACCGCTTTCAACGGACCCTCGATCATGACCACGGCCAGCGCGCCCAAAATCAGCTTCGTTTCACTGGGATGCCCCAAGGCACTGGTGGATTCCGAACGCATCATCACGCGCCTGCGCGCGGAAGGATACGAACTCGCCCGCAAGCACGACGGGGCGGACGTCGTCATCGTCAACACCTGCGGCTTTCTCGACAGCGCCAAGCAGGAGTCGCTGGGCGCGATCGGCGAAGCCATGGCGGAAAACGGCAAGGTCATCGTCACCGGTTGCATGGGCGCGGAGCCCGAGCAGATCGAGAAGGAATATCCGAACGTCCTCTCCATCACCGGCCCGCAGCAATATGAGAGCGTGCTCGACGCCGTGCATCGCGCGCTGCCGCCGATGCACAATCCGCATCTCGATCTGTTGCCGCCGCAGGGGATCAAGCTGACGCCGCGGCACTACGCTTATTTGAAAATTTCAGAAGGCTGCAACAACCGCTGCACCTTCTGCATCATCCCGAAACTGCGCGGCGATCTCGTCTCGCGCTCGGCGGGCGATGTGCTGCGCGAGGCCGAGAAGCTCGTCGCCGCGGGCGTCAAGGAACTACTGGTCGTCTCGCAGGATACTTCCGCCTACGGCATCGACATCAAATATGAAGCAAGCCCCTGGAAGGACCGCGAAGTCCGCGCACGCTTCCTCGATCTGACGCGCGAACTCGGCGAACTCGGCGCTTGGGTCCGCCTGCAATACGTCTATCCCTACCCGCATGTGGATGACGTCATCGGATTGATGGGCGGTAACATCCTTCCCTATCTCGACATCCCCTTCCAGCACGCCAACACCGAAGTGCTCAAGCGCATGCGCCGCCCCGCCGCGCAGGACAGGACGCTCAATCGCATCCTCAAATGGCGCGCGCAATGCCCGGACCTCACCCTGCGCTCGACCTTCATCGTCGGCTTTCCGGGCGAGACCGAAGCCGAATTCCAGGATCTGCTCGACTGGCTGGACGAAGCCGAGATCGACCGTGTCGGCTGCTTCAAGTACGAGCCCGTCGCGGGCGCGACCTCGAACGCGCTGGACAATCCCGTGCCTGACGAGATCAAAACCGCGCGCTGGAACGCGCTGATGGCCCGCCAGCAGAAAATTTCCGCGCGGCGATTGAAGCGCAAGGTCGGCACCCGCCAGCAGGTCATCATCGACGAGGTCGGGCCGGGCGTCGCGAAAGGCCGCTCAAAGGCCGACGCCCCGCAGATCGACGGTTCGGTCTATGTCTCAAGCCGCCGCCCGCTGAAGGTCGGAGACATCGTGACCGCGAAAATCGAACACGCGGACGAATACGACCTGCACGGCACCGTGGCGGGGTTTTGAAGTAGTAATTTAGCTGAAATCGGTAACTCGTCATGCCCGGCTTTATGCCGGGCATCCACGTCTTTCTTCATTACCGTTTCCAAGACGCGGATGGCCGGGACAAGTCCGGCCATGACAAGAACTGCAAATATCTTACGGTTTCAAAACCGACGCGCCGGTGGTCACCCGGCTTTCGAGATCGATGTGCGCCTTGGCGGCATCCTTCAGCGCATAAGCGCGATTGATCGGCACATGCAGCGTGCCGTCGATCACGGCGGAGAACAGCGCGTCCGCGCCTTCCATCAGGTCTTTTCGGGTTTCAATGTGGTCCGCCAGCTTGGGGCGCGTGACGAACAGCGAGCCATGCGCGTTCAGTTCATTCACCGAGAACGGCGGCACTGCGCCGGATGCATTGCCGAAGCTGACGAGCAGGCCGCGCTTCTTCAGTGAGCGCAACGAGCCCTGGAATGTATCCTTGCCGACGCCGTCATAGACCACGTCGCACAGCTCGCCGCGGCTGATCTGCTTCACGCGCTCGGCGAAATCCTCTTCCTTATAGAGGATGACGTGATCGCAACCGTTCGCCAGCGCGAGATCAGCTTTCTCCTTTGAACCGGCAGTGCCGATGACGATCGCGCCGAGCGCCTTGGCCCATTGCGATGCGAGCAGGCCAATGCCGCCCGCCGCCGCATGGATCAGGACTCGGTGTCCCTGCTGAACGTGGAACGTCTTGTGCAGAAGGTACCAGACCGTCAGGCCCTTCAGCATCAGCACGGCGCCCTGCTCGAAGGTAATGTGGTCGGGCAGCTTCACCAGCCGGTCGGCCGGAGCGTTGCGTTCCGTCGCATAGGCGCCGAGGTTGAGGTAATAGGCCACCCGGTCGCCGGGGTGGAAATTCGTCACCCCCGGCCCCACCGCGATGATCTCACCCGCGCCCTCGTGGCCGACCGTGAACGGCAGGCCCGGCGCCTTGTACAGCCCGGAGCGGAAATAGCAGTCGATGAAATTGATGCCGATCGCATGATGGCGAATGCGGACCTCGCCCTGTCCGGGCGGCGGCAACTCCACGTCCTCGTAGGTCAGGACCTCCGGTCCTCCGAGTTTGTGCACCCGCACGGCCTTGATCATCATTTTCTCCCCGCATGACTTGTGCAGACGGAAATGCATCAGGCCGCAAATGTCAACGTGGAGGATCGGCCGCCTGACGGAGCGCCTTGTGCTTGCGCCGGTTGCGCTTCGCCAGGATGTTGAACGTCTCCACCGCGCCGGAGAACACGATCGCGGTATAGATATAGGCGCGTGGAATGTGGAAGCTCAAACCATCCGCGACCAGCGCCACGCCGATCAGCACCAGAAAGGCCAGCGCGAGCATCTTGGTGGTGGGATGTTTCGCGACAAATGCAGCAACAATACCGGACGAGAGGTACATCACAGCGCATGCAATGACGACGGCAGCGACCATGATCCTAATATCCTCCGCCATGCCGATCGCCGTGATGACGGAATCCAGCGAGAAGATGACGTCGACCACCACGATCTGAAGGATCACCCATGCGAACGCATTCGACGAATGCGATGCGACGACCTCGCTATCGGTCGGTCCCTCGACCTCGGCATGAATCTCATGCGTGGCCTTGGCGATCAGGAACAAGCCGCCGCCGATCAGGATCAGATCGCGCCACGACAAGTCGAGGCCAGTGATCGTGACGACGGGGGCGGTCAGTCCGATCAGCCACACCAGTATCGATAGCAGAATGATCCGGAAGATCAGCGCCAGCGCGAGGCCGATCTGGCGGGCGCGCTTTGCCTGCGACTCCGGAATACGCGACACGATCACGGAGATGAAAATCACGTTGTCGATGCCGAGAACGATTTCGAGAGCGGTCAGCGTCAGCAATGCGGCCCACGCTTCGGGGCTTACCAGCAAATCCATCATGATCTGATCCGGCTCCAGGTCTGCACAACGAGATCGGAAAACAGCACATATCCAGCAATACCGCACAGTACGATCTTCACCGCCGGCGGCACATCGAAATCCACTGCGATCGTAAAGATCGACAACGCCGCGCCGAGACCGATCAAGGCCAGCGTCAGCGGCCGCCAGCGCAGCGTGCGCAACGGATGCAAGGTGTGGAACGGCACGAAGGTCAGGACGGCGAAGGCGGCAAGCACGATGGTTGCAAGAACAGGCGATGGCTTGAGCATCAGAAGATAGAATGCCGCTGCGTTCCACAACGCGGGAAAACCGCGAAAGTGATTGTCATCGGTCTTCATGCGACGGTCGGAAAAATACAGCGCCCCGGATATGACGATGGCCATTCCGATCAACGGCGCGGCGACCGGCAGCAGCAATTTGCTCGCCACGATCGCATAGGCGGGCACGAACACGTAGGTCAGGAAATCAACCACAAGATCGAGTGTCTCACCGGACCAGTCCGGCAACGCGTCGGCAACGTTGAGGCGGCGCGCCAGCGGCCCGTCGGCGCCATCGACGACGAGCGCCACACCGAGCCAGACGAACATCATCGACCAGTGTTCGCGGACAGCTTCCAGCAAAGCCAGCAAGGCCAGCGCCGCACCAAAGGCCGTCAGCAGATGAACGGCGAACGGACTTACCCGCATGGGCACGTCAGGGCTGCGGGATGGGGCATTCGCGTCGGTCATCCAGATTTCTATAAAAAAAGATTGTATCAAACTTGTACTACAACTCCTGCGCCTGGCGAGAGTTCCGGCACCCATTCATGGTACCGTCCATTGGTATCATCCCCTTGCATCACCTCCCGGCATCGACCCTTGCCAGAAAAGCTGTTATCGCAGCCCCATGGATACTTCCGGTTCGTCCCATTACGCCGTTGCCATCGTCGGCGGCGGCCCTATCGGCCTCGCTGCCGCCATCGGACTTGCGCAAAGCGGCATTCCCACGGCGCTGGTCGCCCGCAAAATTGCCTATAGCGACAACCGCACCACCGCCCTGCTCGGTGGTTCGATCGATTTCCTGAGGTCGCTCGAGGTCTGGTCCCGCTGCGAACAGCAGGCGGCGGCGCTGGGAGTCATGCGGCTGATCGACGATACCGGACGGCTGGTGCGCGCGCCCGAGGTGCGTTTGTCGTCCACGGAAATCGGAGAAGATACCTTCGGCTACAACATCGAGAATCGCATTCTCGTGGCAGCCCTCGAGGAGCGCGCCGCCGAACTGCCGAACCTCGTGCGCTACGATGACGACGCCAGCACAATCCACCCCGGTGATTGCTGCGCGACCATCAAGACGGCCAGCGGCGCTCATATCAATGCTGCCATCCTCGGCGGCGCCGACGGGCGCAATTCATTGGCGCGCCAAAGCGCGTGCATCGAACTGCGCACGCGCACGCTCGACCAATTCGCCGTCACCTTCAACACGTCGCACGCCCGGCCGCACGACAACATCTCGACCGAATTCCATACTCCGCACGGCCCGCGCGTGTTCGTGCCGCTGCCGGGCGCGCGATCGAGCGTCGTCTGGGTCACGACGCCGGACGAGGCCGCGGCTCTCAAATCACTGTCCGACGACGAACTCGGCCTGCGCGCCGAACGCCAGGCCCATTCGATCCTTGGCAAGATGCGCGCGGAGGGAGAGCGGCATGTTTTCCCGCTGACGATGCAAAGCCCGGTTCAGCTTGCGAGCCACCGTATCGCGCTGCTCGGCGAGGCCGCCCATGTCTTTCCGCCGATCGGCGCGCAGGGTCTCAATCTCGGATTGCGCGACGCCGCCGATTTCATCCGGGTCGTCTCGGCTGCCCAGCAGACCGGCGAAGATCCCGGCTCGGACGAGGTCATGTCGCAATATTCACGCGCGCGCCGTGCCGATATCACCAGCCGCAGCGCTGTGATCGACGCGGCCAACCGCTCGCTGCTCAGTGATTTCCTGCCCGTGCAGATGCTGCGGGCGGCGGGCCTGCATCTTCTCAATGCCGCCGATCCCTTGCGCCGTTTTGCCATGCGCGAGGGGCTGGCCCCGTGGTGGCGTCATTCGGCCTGACCGGAGCAAGCCACCACGATTTTGTGATACGCCTCCAAGCAACAGCCACAATTTCGATCTACCGCAGACTCACGATGAAAGCACGAACCGCCAAATTCCAGATCGGCCAGGTCGTCCGTCACCGCTCCTTCTCATTCCGGGGCGTGATCTTCGACATCGATCCTGAATTCAACAACACCGAAGAATGGCTGCTCTCGATTCCCGAGGAGATGCGTCCGCACAAGGACCAGCCGTTCTATCATCTGCTGGCCGAGAATTCGGATTCCGAATACATCGCCTATGTCTCGGAGCAAAATCTGCTGCCGGACGAGACCGGCGACCCGGTCCGCCATTCGCAGGTGTCGGAAATCTTCGTCAAGGACAAGGCGGGCGGATATCGCCAGCGCAACCTGTCGCTGAATTAAGCTTAGAGCCGGTTGGCTTAGACGTAACCATCAATTCGTCATGCCCGGCTTTATATGCCGGGCATCCACGTCTTTCTTCATTGCTGTTTCCAAGACGTGGATGGCCGGGACAAGCCCGGCCATGACAAATCAGTATGTGCGTGTCAAAACACAGACCATACAGAAACCTGATGTAATCCTTTCATCCACCCAATAAAAAAGCGCGCATCGCTGCGCGCTTTTTTATTCTGGAATACCTCGCCCTTACTTGCTGGCGGGCGGGGTCGCCGTATTGGTCTGGCTTTCGAGCCGCTGGCGGGCTTCCGCCGCACGCTTCTGCAACTCGTCCTGCAGCTTCTTCTGGTTCTCCTCGAACACCTTCGGGTCGGTCGGAGGACCGTCATAGGCCTTGGCGAACTCGGCCAGCGGCAGCGGCAGCGTCAGCGGCGCGCCGTTGGAGTTGATCGCCTGCACGACGAGGTTCTGGCCCTTCTTCATGTGGTTCAGAAGATCGGCGGTGACCTCGTAATCGGACATACAGCCGTTGGCGAAGCAGATCACATAGGGGCTCTGCAGCGGCGGGTTGTTGTCGACGACGATGCGCGTGCCGTAGGCAAGCTGCATGCCGAGCGGCAGCGTCACGCGCAGGACCTTCTTCGGCTCGCCTTCCGGCTCGATGATGACGGCGGCGATGACCGGCTGACCGGATTCGATGCGGCCGTCCTTGCCGGTGAAGCACACCTGCTTGGCGTTGGCATCCTGTCCCTTGAGACAGAACTTCGTCCACTGCCCGTAGATGAGCTGAACCTGCTGCTCGGGCGCTGGCTGCTGACCCTGCGCGGCGGGCTGCTGCGGCTGGGCAGGAGCGGCCTTGGGAGCCGCTTTCGGCGCAGCCTTGCCCTTGGCGGCTGGCTGGGTCTGAGCACTCGCATCGGCCACCGGCAGGGCGATCATGGCCGCGGCGGCCAGAAATACTGCGGCGAACCTCCGTCCGCGCGGCGCGGCCTGCGCGGCCAAGTTCCGGAAATTCATAGTGAAAACCCTTTCTGACTAAGCGCTGCCACTCTGCTCGAGAGCCTCGCCGTGAAGGCGCTGTCTCGGAGCCAATTGAGGCGGATGCGTGACAACACGCGCGACTGATCGGAATCGCCCGCCTTCAATACAACGGCAGACGGAAAGATCAATGCCGACAATGATTTTTTGGGTTTTTCTCCTCTTGCCGAAAACCATCCGGATGCCCGTGATAACGTCCCGCATTGCCCGCGAATCGAGAACACGGGACCGGATGAAAGCCCTCGCGCTCCGATGCCTCATGCTGCCGCTCGCCGCCGTCCTCGGCGGCGCGATGGCCACTGCATGGGCACGCGCCGAACCCGCTCCCGCGATTGCCATGCACGGCAAACCCGCGCTGCCAAACGACTTCAAGAACTTGCCTTATGCCAATCCAGATGCTCCGAAAAATGGCCGTCTGATCTGGGGGCTGATCGGCACCTTCGACAGCCTGAACCCGTTCATCGTCAGGGGCATCGCGGTGCAACAAATCCGTGGCTATGTGGTCGAGAGCCTGATGGCCCGCAACAACGACGAGCCGTTTTCGCTCTACGGCCTGCTCGCCGACCGCATCGAGACCGACGATGCCCGCAGCTATGTCGCCTTTCACATCAACCCGGCGGCGCGGTTCTCAGACGGCACCCCGGTCACCGCGCAAGACGTGCTGTTCTCCTGGCGGCTGATGCGCGATCGCGGCCGTCCCAACCACCGGCTGTACTATTCCAAGGTCAAGGACGCACGCGCGCTCGACGCCCAGACCGTCCGCTTCGATTTCGGCAGCGAGTCCGACCGCGAACTGCCGCTGATCCTCGGGCTGATGCCGGTGTTCTCGCAAAAGGCCGTCAATGTGGACACCTTCGAGGAAACCTCGATGACTGCCCCGCTCGGCTCCGGTCCCTACCGCGTCACCGATGTCCGGCCGGGCGCAAGTGTCACCCTGACGCGCAACCCCGACTATTGGGGCCGCGACCTGCCGGTGAGCCGGGGCCTGTGGAATTTCTCCGAGGTCCGGCTCGACTTCTACCGCGACGCCAACAGCGCGTTCGAGGCCTTCAAGCGCGGGCTGTACGATTTCCGCGTCGAGAACGAGCCGCTGCGCTGGCACGAGGGGTACGATTTCCCCGCCGCCCGCAACGGCGACGTGGTCCGCGATACGATCAAGACCGGCACGCCGCGCCCGTCCGAGTTTCTGGTGTTCAACACCCGCCGCCCGGTCTTTGCCGACATCCGGATACGGCAGGCGCTGACGCTGCTGTTCGACTTCGAATGGATCAACCGCAACTACTTCTTCGGCCTCTACAGCCGCTCGCCGAGCTATTTCGCAGGCTCGGAACTATCAGCGGAGGGCCGCCCCGCCTCCACCCGCGAAAAGCAGATACTCGCGCCCTATGCCGCAAGTGTGCGGCCCGACATCATGGATGGGCGCTATCGCCTTCCGGTCACCGACGGGTCGGGTCGCGACCGCAACGCGATGCGGGCCGCGCTCGCTCTGCTGGAGCAGGCCGGTTACGAGTTCAAGGGCACCCATCTGCGCAACCGCAAAACCGGCGAGCCGCTGGCGTTTGAAATTCTGGTCAGCATCCGCGATCAGGAACGGATCGCGCTGGCCTATACCCGCGACCTCAAGCGCGCGGGCATCGGGGTGTCCGTGCGGGTGGTCGATGCCGTGCAGTTCGACCAGCGCCGCCTCGCCTACGACTTCGACATGATCCAGAACCGCTGGGATCAGTCGCTGTCCCCCGGCAACGAACAGGCATTCTACTGGAGCTCGCAGGCCGCAGATACCCCCGGCACCCGCAACTACATGGGGGCTCGCGCCCCCGCGATCGACGCGGCGATCAACGCGATGCTGGAGGCGCGGGAGCGGCCCGATTTCGTCGATGCGGTGCGCGCCCTCGACCGCGTCCTGATGTCCGGGGCCTATGCAATTCCCTTGTACAACCCGCCGGCGCAATGGATCGCACGCTGGAATCGTATAAAATCACCTCCTCGTACTGCGCTGTCCGGCTATCTTCCGGAAACGTGGTGGTTCAATTCGCAGACATTCAACTCGCAGAAACAGATTCCGTGACCGACGCGACGGACACTCCCGACACCAGCGTATCGATGCCGGACAGGTCCCCGACGCTGTACGACCTGTTTTCACGCACGGCCGAACGCACGCCCGATGCGCTTGCCTTGTGCGATCCGCCGAACAAGCGCCGCATCACGGGCGAGGAGCCGGTCGAGCTCACCTACGCGCAGGCCGAAATGGCGGTCGCCTCGCTGTCCTCGCAGTTCATTCGCGCGGGTCTTCCGGCTGGCTCCATCGTCGCGGTGCAACTGCCGAACACCGTCGAATTTCCACTGACGCTGCTCGCCGCGTGGCGCGCGGGTCTCGTGGTGGCGCTGCTGCCGCAACTCTGGCGGCAGGCGGAACTCGCCGAGGCGCTGAACCGCGTCGGCGCACGTGCCATCGTCACAACCGGCCGGATCGAACTGATCGACCACGCCGATCTCGCGATGAACGCCGCCGCCGAGGCGTTCTCGATCCGGCACGTCATGGGGTTCGGCGAGGCGCTGCCGGACGGCATGACGCCGCTCGACTGGCGGCAGCGGGAAGCCTTCGCACCCAATTTGTCGATCAATGCGCGCAAGGCGGCCGTCGCCTCGTTCGACATCACCCGGAACGGCATGGTCGCGGTGCCGCGCAGCCATGTGAACCTGATCGCGGGCGGCCTCGCCATTTACATGGAAAGCGCGCTTCCCTCCGCCGCGCAAATCATTTCGACGGCGCTGCTGTCTTCGTTTGCCGGGCTCACCTCATCGATCGTGCTGTGGCTGTTGAGCGGCGGTTCGCTGCGCCTGCATCACCCGTTCGATCCACAGGTGCTCACCGAGCATATCCGCGCGGGCAATTGCGACACGCTGATCGTACCCGCCGAACTCGCGCTGCGAATGTCGGACTCCTCCGCGATAGACACCCAGCCGTCGCTGCGCCATGTCATCGGGCTGTGGCGGACACCGGAGCGCGTTGCGGCAAGTCCCGCATGGAAAGCCAAATCGGCGGCGCTGACCGATGTCTATCTGTTCGGAGAAATGGGCCTGTTCGCGCTCAACCGGCTGGACGACGGCGCGGCCGCACCGGTGACGCTCACGCATCATGACGCGGCCCGCGCAGGTGAATTGCTGCTGACGCCCAAAGGCACGCTCGGCCTGCGTGGACCGATGGTGACGCTCGCGGCCTATCGCCCGCCGCCGAAAGCCGACACATCCCTGATGAGAACCGAGCCTGCGGCCGACTATGTCGATACCGGCTATCCCGCCAAGCGCGCGAACCAGGACGGCGAAATCCTGCTGACCGGCACGCCGGCCGGGATCGCCAATGTCGGCGGTTATCGCTTCCGCGAAGACGACTTGGAGCAATGGGCGCGCAGGCTCTCACCCGGCACGGTGATGATGGCCCTGCCGGACCCCGTCAACGGCTTCCGCCTCGCCGGGCGCTCGAACGAGAACGCGCGGGCGCGCGGCGCACTTGCCGAGCTCGGGCTCAATCCGCTGATGACGGAGGCTTTTCGTCAGCGCGAACGTCAAGCATAAGTATTCATTACATTTTTCGGATTCGTCACTCTGGGCGTTGACGGCGCATTAAGCCGCATCCAGTAGGATAAGGGCTGTTTTTGTAAGCCCCGAGTTCAAGATGTCCCAGCCCGGCCCCATCGTCGTCGTCGCCAACGAAACATACGCGCCGCTCTACAAAGCGCTGTCGGCCGCGAAAATCTTTCCCGCCGTGGACAGCACATGGCAGGAAGCCACCGCCGCCATCGCGCGGGTGAAGCCATGCGCCGTGATTGTCACGGGGCCCTACGAGGCTGCCGCACTTGAGGACATCGCCCGCCACATCGAAATCCTGAGCCCTTATGTGCCGCTGATCGCTCTGGACCCCGGCAGCACGCCCCTGCCTCACAACGCACTGCCTTTGACCGAAATCGGCGGGCGCGGCGCGCACCGCCTCGCCACGCGCCTGAACGCCGCGCTGCGACTGCGCGCCCTGCACGCCACCGTGTTGCGGCGGGCGCGCGATACCAGGCTCACCGAATTGCAGATGCCGACCGACGATCCGCTGCAGGACGCAACGGTGCTGCTCGCCGGACGCGGCGGTTCGTTTCCCGCGCTCTCCGTGGCACTGGGCGAACGAATGGGGATTGTCGGCGCACTCAGCATCGAGCAGGCCGCCAAGCATCTCAACGCACGCTCGCTCGACGGCATCGTCATCGGCGGCGGGTTCACGCTGCGTGTGATCGAAGCATTCCTGCAGGTGCTGTCGGAGGATTCACGTCACCGCAATTTGCCGGTCATCGTCTCGGGCATGCCGGTGCCGCTCCACCCTTACGATCTTCCCAACCTTGAGGCCGGTGGTGCGGATGCCGCAGGCACGGTCGCGATCGCGGTCCCACTGATCCGGCAAAAGGCTTTCGAGGCACGGCTGGAGCGGGCGGCGCGCTCGATCGAGGCCGGTGGTCTGTTCGATCCGCGCAACGGGCTTCTGACCGAAGCTGCCTTCAGCCGCGACCTGTCGCGCACCATCGAAGATGCCCACGCACAGGGCGCGGGCCTGTCTGTTGCGAGCTTTGCCTTCCCCACCCACAACGACCGCTCGCGCTTCGACGCCGCGCGCATCATCGGTCAGTTGATGCGCCGCATGGACTTCGGAACACTGCAAGAGGATGGAACCATCGTCGTCGCATTCGCCGGAACGAGCATCGTCGATGCACGTTCCATCGCACGGCGCCTTGCCAGCGTTCTGAAACAGACCGTCGTCGGACCGAAGCCAAACGGCAAGCTCACACCCGACGTCGCAGTAGCATCGCTGCTGCCGAACGATTCCGAAGCATCATTGCTCGCGCGTCTGCGTTTGTCCGAAGCACAGGCCGCGTCGTAGCGGCACGGATTCCGGATCGGAACGAACACAACTCCTCCGCATTGGGCCTTCGTTAATCCAATTGAGGAGGTCCACCATGAAGAAAACTGTATTGCTTGGTCTCACCGCTGCGTTGATTGCCGCGCCGGCCTTCGCACAATCGACAATGAGTCCAGCGACGAGTTCGCCCGCGCCTGCGGCAACGACCGGCAGCGCGCCATCCGCGGCCCCGGCCTTTGCGCGGGTTTCCAGCGACGAGATGTTTTCGTCCAAGCTGAAGGGCCTGAACGTCTATAATCAGAACAATGAATCGATCGGCGAGATTTCCGACATCGCCATCACCAAGGACAATCAGGTGCAGGCGTTGATCCTGTCGGTCGGCGGCTTCCTCGGCATGGGCGAGCATTACGTCGCCGTCGCGCCGTCTTCCGTGCATGTGAGCTACGATCAGTCAGCCAAGAAGTGGAAGGCGACGATGAACACCACGAAGGAGGCGCTCAAGGCCGCGCCGGAGTTCAAGTATCCAACCACTGGCTAAGTCAGCGCATTAAAATCGAGGCGGCTGCCGCAAGGCAGCCGTCTCTTTTTGTTAACATCACGCCGCCTTGCGGCCTTCCGCGAGATTGGCCAACTGCCGAAGTATTTCGGTGACGCCTTCCACGCGATCTTCGGGCGTCGCCCACTCCTGCAGGAACACCACCTTCATATCGGGCCGCACCTTCGCGGCTTGTCCATATTGCCGGATGAAATAAACCAGCTTCTCGGGCTCCGCGAAGCTGTTATCGCGGAAGCTGATGGATGCGCCCTTCGGACCCGCATCGAGCTTCTCGATATTGGCGCGGCGGCAGTAGTTCTTGATCGACGCCAGCTTGAACAGGAAGCGCACCTCGTCCGGCAGCGGGCCGAAACGATCACGCATTTCCACACCGAAATCGGCGATCTCCTCGTCGGTCTGGAAATCGGCAAGGCGGCGGTAGAGCGACAGCCGCACCGCGAGGTCGGCCACGTAGTCTTCCGGAATGAGAACCGGCATGCCGAGCGTGATCTGCGGCGACCAGCGATCCTCGACCGGCGCGGAGATGCCCGCCTTGAGATTGAGGATCTCCTCCTCCAGCATCTGCTGGTACAACTCGAAGCCGACTTCCTTGATGTGGCCGGATTGCTCCTCGCCAAGCAGATTGCCTGAGCCGCGAATGTCGAGATCGTGCGAGGCCAACTGGAAACCCGCACCGAGATTTTCCAGCGACTGCAGCACTTTCAACCGCCGCTCCGCCTGCGCGGTGATGGAGCGCTGCGCGGGCAGCGTGAACAGCGCATAGGCGCGCAACTTCGAGCGGCCGACGCGGCCGCGCAACTGATAGAGCTGCGCGAGGCCGAACATGTCGGCGCGATGGACGATCAAGGTGTTCGCGTTCGGAATGTCGAGGCCGGATTCCACGATGGTGGTCGAGAGCAGGATATCGAACTTGCCGTCGTAGAACGCCGACATGATGTCTTCGATCACGCTCGGCGGCATCTGGCCGTGCGCGACGGCGACCTTCATCTCCGGCACGTTCTTGTCGAGGAAATCCTTGGCCTCCGCGAGATCGTCGATGCGCGGGCAGACATAGAATGCCTGTCCGCCGCGATAGCGCTCGCGCAACAGCGCCTCGCGGATCATCAGCGGATCGAACGGCGCGACGAAGGTGCGCACCGCCAGACGATCCACCGGCGGCGAGGCGATGATCGACAGATCGCGCACGCCGGTCAGCGCCAGTTGCAGCGTGCGCGGGATCGGCGTCGCCGACAGCGTCAGCACATGCACCTCGGCGCGCAACTGCTTCAGCCGCTCCTTGTGCGAAACGCCGAAATGCTGCTCTTCGTCCACAATGATGAGGCCGAGATTCTTGAACTTGATGCCCTTGCCGAGCAGAGCGTGGGTGCCGACGACGATATCGACGCTGCCGTCCTCGATTCCCTTTTTGGTCTCGCGCAACTCCTTGGCGGTGACGAGGCGCGAGGCCTGCGCGACCGTGACGGGGAAGCCACGAAAGCGTTCGGTGAAGTTCTTCGCATGCTGGCGCGCGAGCAGCGTGGTCGGCACCACCACGGCAACCTGCCGTCCTTCCAGCGCCACGGCGAAGGCCGCGCGCAACGCCACTTCCGTCTTGCCGAAACCGACGTCGCCGCACACCAGACGGTCCATCGGCTTGCCCGCGTTGAGGTCGTCAAGCGACGCATTGATCGCGCCCAACTGGTCTTCGGTCTCGTCATGCGGGAAGCGCGCGCAGAATTCGTCGTACAGCCCCTGATGCACCGGGAATTTCGGCGCCTCGTGCAACTGCCGTTCGGCCGCGATCTTGATGAGATCGCCCGCGATCTCGCGGATGCGGTTCTTGAGCTTGGCCTTGCGCGCCTGCCAGCCGCCGCCACCCAGCCTGTCGAGCTCGACGCCCGCCTGCTCCGAGCCGTAGCGCGACAGCAGTTCGATGTTCTCGACCGGCAGATAGAGTTTTGCGTTGTTGGCGTAATGCAATTCAAGACAATCGTGCGGCGCGCCGGAGACTTCGAGAGTCTGCAATCCGACGTAGCGGCCGATGCCGTGCTCGACATGGACGACGAGGTCTCCGGTCGCCAGCGACGTGACCTCGGAAATGAAGTTCTCGACCTTGCGGCTCGACTTGCGCGCGCGCACCAGACGGTCGCCCAGGATGTCCTGCTCGGTGATGACCGCTATGCTGTCGGTCTCGAAACCAGACTCAAGGCCAACGACCGCAAGCATGGTCTCATTGCGCGGCGTCGCCTGCACCATCCGCCAGGTGTTGACGTTGGTCAGCGGAACGAGCTTGTGGTCGGTGAGCATGCTCGCCATGCGTTCGCGAGAGCCTTCGCTCCACAGCGCGACCACGACCTTCTTGCGCCCGGCATGCAGGCTGTTGACGTGAGCGACCACGGACTCGAACACGTTCACGGTCGAATCCGTGCGCTCGGGCGCAAAATCGCGACCCTGCCGCGCACCGATGTCGATAACGGAATCGCCTTCCGGCATCGCGAAAGGCGTCATCCGCGCCAGCGCCTGCGTGGCGAGCCGCTCGTTCCATTCGGTTTCAGCAAGGTACAGCTTGTCTGGCGGCAAGGGCTTGTAGACCGCGCCGCCGCCGGGCTGCTCCATCGCCTCGCGCCGCGCATCGTAATAGTCGCCGATCTGCTTGTAACGCTCACGCACGGCATCCTCGGCCTGCGGTTCGATCGCGAACGGCGTGCCGTCGAGATAGTCGAACAGCGTGTCCATTTTTTCCAAGAACAGCGGCTGCCAGTGCTCCATGCCGGGATGGCGGCGGCCTTCGCTGACGGCTTCATACAGTTGGTCGTCGCGATCCGGCGCGCCGAATTCCGCGACATAACCCATGCGGAAGCGGCGGATGGTCTCTGTGGTGAGCTGGAATTCCGACACCGGCACGAGATCGAGCGCGCGCATGTCGAGCAGCGTGCGCTGTGTCTCTGAATCGAAAGTGCGGATCGATTCCAGCGTGTCGCCGAAAAAGTCGAGTCGCACCGGTTGGTCGAGGCCCGCCGGAAACAGATCGAGAATGCCGCCACGCACGGCGTATTCGCCGGATTCGCGCACCGTCGAGGTGCGGCTGTAGCCATTATGTTCGAGCCATGCCGTGATCGAATCCATCGGCACGCGATGCCCCGGTGCCACCGACAGCGCCTGCGCCGCCATCGCGTCGCGCGCGGGCACTCGCTGGACGACGGCATTGACGCTGGTGAGGACGATCAGCGGCTTGTCGCCACCCTTGAGGCGAGACAGCCGCGCCAGCGTGGTCAGGCGCTGCGCCAGAATTCCACCATGCGGCGAGACGCGGTCGTAGGGCTGGCAGTCCCACGCCGGAAACTGCATCACATCGACATCGGGCGCGAAGAACTCGAGCGCGCGGGCCAATTGCGCCATGCGCGCGCCATGACGGCACAGCACCGCGAGACTGACGGCGGGCGCCTCCTTGCGCGCGGCAACGGCGCGAGCAAGATCGGCAACGACCAGTCCTTCCGCACCTTCGGCCGTGTTGGCAAGCGTAATGGCACGGCCGGGCGCGAGCAGCGCTGCCGGCGAGCGAACCGGTGACTTCATGCCGAGGGCCCGTCTGTGAAAACCTTGATGCGCCGAAAAATACCGTCGGCATAGGTCGCCTCAAGCGGCGTCTTGTCGTTGAAGGCATTGTAGAGGTCGGGGTCAGGCAACTCGATCAGGCGCTCGAAATCGCTCACCTCGTCCTCGCTCAGATCCGCGATATGCGCGTCGGCGAACCGCCCGAGGATGTAATCCATCTCCTTGGTGCCCCGGTGCCAGCAGCGGAACAGGAGGCGCTTGCGCCTCGCGTCGAGGCCATCACTGGAACGGGTGGAAGCGGACATGGGCTGCCTTTCGTGAACGCCAAAAGCCCGGACGTGCCGGGCGAGGCTGATATAGCGACAATCTCCCGGTTTGTCGCCCCCGCGAAAGCGGGGGCCCGGCGCTTTTCTTCGAGCGTCATTTCCGGGTCCCCGCTTTCGCGGGGACGACGATCGCATGCTATGATTTCCGCAAAATAGACCGCACCAGAGTCTCATGCGCCCTCCTACCCTCAATCCCCTGTTTGCGCCGATCACAGGCCTGCCCGGCGTCGGGCCGAAGCAGGACAAGCTGTTCCGCTATCTGCTCGACCGCCGCGAGACGCCGCGCATCGTCGATCTGCTGCTGCACTTGCCGTCCAACGTGATCGACCGCCGCGCGCAACCGGATATCCGCGACGCGGTACCCGGCACGGTGGTCACGCTGAAAGTCACGGTGGACCGGCATCGTGCGCCGCCGCCCGGCCGCTCCCGCGCGCCGTACACCGTGTTCGCAAGCGACGGCACCGGCACGGTGATGCTGACTTATTTCCGTCCGCAAGGCGGCTATCTCGACAAGCTGTTGCCGGTCGGCGAGGTGCGCTACGTCTCCGGCACGGTGCAGATGTTCGACGGCACGCTGCAGATGGTGCATCCCGAGCGCGTCGTCGACGAGGAGGGTTTTGCGAAACTCTCCGGCATCGATCCGGTCTATCCGCTGACCGAGGGGCTCGCGATCGGTTCGATGCGGCGCGCGATGGCACAGGCACTCACCAAACTGCCGCAACTGCCGGAATGGATCAGTTCGGAGGTGGTGCGCCGCTGCTCGTTCCCCGACTTCACAACGGCGCTGCATCACTTGCATCAGCCGAACGAGATCACCGACATTCTTCCCAACGGCCCATTCTGGTCGCGGCTCGCATACGATGAACTGCTCGCCAATCAACTCGCGCTCGCTCTGGTGCGCGCGCAACTGCGCCGCCCTGCCGGCACGCGTCACGCAGGAGACGGACACCTGCGCGCGAAGATCATCGACGCCCTGCCCTTCGCGCTGACGCCCTCGCAGCAGGACGCCGCGCGGGCAATCGCCGACGATCTCGGCAAGCCGCTGCGCATGCTGCGCCTGCTGCAGGGCGATGTCGGTTCCGGCAAGACGGTGGTGGCGCTGCTCGCCGCCGCGACGGTGGCCGAAGAAGGCCGCCAATCGGCGCTGATGGCGCCGACCGAAATCCTCGCGCGCCAGCACATCGCGACCATCGCGCCGCTGGCGGAGCGCGCAGGGTTACGAGTCGCGATCCTCACCGGACGCGACAAGGGCAAGGAGCGCCGCGACATTCTGGAGCGGCTGGCGAACGGCGAGATCGACCTCTTGGTCGGCACCCACGCGCTCATTCAGGACGAGGTGAGCTTCAAATCGCTCGCGCTTGCCATTGTCGATGAACAGCACCGCTTCGGCGTCCGCGAGCGTCTGCTGCTCACCGGCAAGGGCGAGGCCGTCGACATGCTGGTGCTGAGCGCCACGCCGATCCCGCGCACGCTGGTGATGACCTATTTCGGCGATATGGATATTTCGGAGTTGCGCGAGAAACCGGCCGGACGCCAGCCGATTGATACGCGCGTGGTGCCGAACAACCGCCTCGGCGAAATCATCGAGGCGCTCGGGCGCGCGCTGGAATCCGGCAAGCGCATCTACTGGATCTGCCCGCTGGTCGAGGAATCCGATGCCGAGACAGCGCTGTCCCTTGTCGATGCCACCCAGCGCTTCGAGAGCCTGCAAAAGAAGTTCGGCGACGCGGTCGGCCTCGTCCACGGCCAGATGAAGCCGAAGGACAAGGATGCCGCGATGGCGCGGTTCGCTGCGGGCGAAACGCAATTGCTTGTCGCGACGACCGTGGTGGAAGTCGGCGTCGACGTGCCCGAAGCCACCATCATGGTGATCGAGAACGCCGAGCGTTTCGGCCTTTCACAACTGCATCAGTTACGCGGACGCATCGGCCGCGGCTTTGATGCCTCAACCTGTATCCTGCTCTATCACGAGCCTGCGGGCGAAACCGCCGCCGCGCGGCTGCGCGTCATTCGCGAAACCACCGACGGCTTCCGGATCGCCGAGGAAGATCTGAAGCTGCGTGGCGAAGGCGACGTGCTCGGCACGCGGCAAAGCGGCCTGCCCGGCTTTCATATCGCACGGCCCGAAATCCATGGCGGCCTTGTCGCGCAGGCGCGCGACGAGGCGCTGCGCATCATGCAGGATAATCCAAAACTTGACGGCGAGCGCGGCGAGGCGCTGCGCGCGCTGCTTTATCTGTTCGAACGCGATGAGGCGATCCCGCTGATCGGCGCAGGTTAAGTGAATCTCACTTAGACGGAGTTGGTGACTCGTCATGGCCGGGATTGTCCCGGCCATCCACGTCTTCCTTTCACGTTAGATAAGAAAAGACCTGGATGCCCGGCATAAAGCCGCGCATGACGAAAGATAAAATGCCTAGCCGTGTACCCGCCGAACTTACGCCAGATGCTTGGCGAGCAGGACCCGCCCCACGGTCCAGAGCGCACTCGGAATTGTCGGCGCGCCGATGAACGACATGGTCAGAACGCTGAGCGCGACATTCGCGATCCACCACATGCGCTGCGATGTCTGAAGCCCGAGACCGGAGCATGCAATGTTGAGAAAAAACGCGGCATAAGCCACGATAATCGACAGCCAGGCCTCGCCACGGCCCGCGATCCGAAATTCGGTGACGACCGTCACGACGACGCTGATCAGGATAACCGCCCACACGAGTTGCGGGGTGGTGGCGATGGAGCCGCGCTTCGTTGGCTCGGCCGTGGAAGCGATCACCTTCCTGTCCTTGCGAGTCAACTACTCGACCTTCGCCGGGCTGGAGAGTTGGGTTGCGTTCGCCACGCCTGCCGCCTTCATTACCTCGCCGAGCGCAGCCGCCCGTCGGTCCGCGCCATTGCCGCCCGGCTGCACGACGCCCGCCGACATGATGAGGGTCGCCGCATCCTCGGCGCTGATGTCAATCTCGATGATCTTGCTCTTCGGCACGTAGAAGAAAAAGCCCGTGGTCGGGTTCGGCGCACACGGCAGGAACACCGCCACATGCTCTTCCTCTCCGGGCAGCGCATTTGACATCTGTTCGTTCGGCGCATGCGAGATCAGCACCACCGACCACATGCCGGGCGAGGGAAATTCTACCAGACCGACCTTGCGCAGGCCGGAGCCGTTGCTGGAAAAGATCGTCTCGAACACCTGCTTGAGGCCGCGATAGATCGCGCGCACCACCGGCATGTGGCCGAGAATGGCCTCGCCGAGCGCCACGAGCTGACGGCCGATCAGGTTCGCGGCGAAGAAGCCGAGCAAGGTCAGTCCGAACACCGCAATAATCAGCCCCGTGCCCGGAATGCTCCACGGCAGATAGGTTTCGGGGCGATAATCGACCGGCACCAGCGGGCGGACCATGTCGTCCACCTTGGTGACGAACCACCACGTCAGGTAAAAGGTGATCGTGATCGGACCGGCGACGATTAGTCCGGTGAGAAAATAGTTGCGCAAGCGCGCCACCAGGCCGCGCGGTGCATCAGGCCCGCCCGTCAGTTCATCAGGAATCTTCGGCTTGTTCTCTGTCATGACCTATCCGTATCGCCCCGACCGCGCGCCATGCAAGAGCCTGCCGGGGAAAGACGCCCGCGACCATGGTCGCAGGAGCCATTAAATCCCGACTGTCTGCGTCAGTTTGTCATTCGACCGTGACGGATTTTGCAAGGTTCCGTGGCTGATCGACGTCGGTGCCCATGATGACGGCCGTATGATAGGCCAGCAACTGCACTGGCACAGCATAGACCAGCGGCGTTACGGTCGCGGGCATGTCCGGCAGCACGATGGTTTCCAGCGATTGCACGGTTGCCTCGCGTGCGCCCTGCGCGTCCGTCATCAGCACGATACGGCCGCCGCGCGCGGCGACCTCCTGCATGTTGGAGACAGTCTTTTCGAACACCCGGTCGTAAGGCGCGATCACCACCACCGGCATCTTCTCGTCGATCAGCGCGATCGGGCCGTGTTTCAGCTCGCCCGCGGCGTAGCCCTCGGCGTGAATGTAGGAAATTTCCTTGAGCTTCAGCGCGCCTTCCAGCGCCAGCGGATAGCTGGTGCCGCGCCCGAGATAGAGCACGTCCTGCGCCTTGGCGATGTCGCGCGCGAGCTTCTCGATCTGCGGCTCCAGCGCCAATGCGGCACTCATCAGACGCGGCACTTCGACCAGCGCGTGAACGAGCCTGGTTTCATCCTCGGCGGAGAGTTCGCCGCGCGCCCTGCCCGCCGCGACCGCGAGCGCCGCCAGCACCATCAACTGGCAGGTGAACGCCTTGGTGGAGGCGACGCCGATTTCGGGGCCCGCCAGCGTCGGCAGCACCGTTTCGCTTTCGCGCGCAATCGTTGACGTCGTGACGTTGACGACGGAGATCGTGTGCAGGCCCTGCGCCTTGGCGTAGCGCAACGCCGCCAGCGTATCGGCGGTCTCGCCGGACTGCGAAATGAAGATCGCGAGATCGCCCTTGCGCAGCGGCGCCTCGCGGTAACGGAATTCCGACGCGACATCGAGTTCGACCGGCAGCCGAGCGAACCGCTCGAACCAGTATTTGGCGACGAATCCCGCATAACTCGCGGTGCCGCAAGCGGTGATGGATACACGGCCGATCTTGGAGAAATCGAACGGCAGCGTCGCGGGCAGCGACACCTGCTCGGTCGACATGTCGACGTAACGCGCCAGCGTGTGGCCCACGACTTCCGGCTGCTCGTGGATTTCCTTGGCCATGAAGTGACGGTAATTGGCCTTGTCGACCATAAAGGTCGATGCGCCGGACTTGAGCACGTCGCGCTTCACAGGCGCGTTGCGCTCGTCGAACACCTTGACGCCTTCGCGCGTCAGCACCGCCCAGTCACCATCCTCGAGATAGCTGATGTCGTCGGTAAAGGGCGCGAGCGCGATGGCGTCGGAACCGAGATACATCTCGCCGTCGCCGTAGCCGATCGCGAGCGGCGAGCCCTTGCGTGCGCCGATCATCAGATCGTCCTCGCCCTCGAACACGAAGGCGAGCGCGAATGCGCCGCGCAGTTTCGGCAGCGCTTCCTTCACCGCGTCCTGCGGCGAGAAGCCCTTGGCGAGATAGGAATTGACGAGATGCGCGACGACCTCGGTGTCGGTCTCGCTGTCGAATTTCGCACCCTGCTTTTCCAGTTCAGTGCGCAGTTCGCGAAAATTCTCGATGATGCCGTTGTGAACCACGGCAACCTTGCCGCTGGCATGCGGATGCGCGTTGTTCTCGGTCGGCTTGCCGTGGGTCGCCCAGCGGGTGTGGCCGATGCCGACGCGCCCGAGCAGCGGCGACGACTTCAGCCGCGCTTCCAGATTCCTCAGCTTGCCCTCGGCGCGGCGGCGCGCGATATGCGCACCTTCCAGCGTCGCGACGCCCGCGGAATCGTAACCGCGATATTCCAGCCGTTTCAGCGAATCCACCAGCAGGTCCGCCACAGGCTGGCGGCCCAGAATTCCGACAATGCCGCACATGCGGTTTTATGCCCCTCGACGATCGAAAAGAGGAAATCTCTTAGCCAACTATCGCACGAACCGTGGCTCAAGAATTGTTGCGAATTCCCACATCCGATTCATGATTAACGCCCGCCAATCGGGCATTTGATGAAAAACCCGTCAGGTCTTGGTCTTTTTGGCTTCCGTCTTGCGCTCGCGATAACGCTTGGCCCAGCCTGCCCGCGTCACCTGCTCGTTACGCTCTACCACGAGCGCATCCGCGGGCACCTCGCGGGTGATGACGGAGCCAGAGCCGATATAGGAGCCCGCGCCGATTTTCACAGGCGCGACCAGCGAGGAATTCGAGCCGACGAACGCATCCGCGCCGACCTCGGTGCGATGTTTGTCGAAGCCGTCGTAATTGCACATGATCGTGCCCGCGCCGATGTTGGCGTTGGTGCCGACATGCGCATCGCCGACGTAAGAGAGATGGTTGACCTTGACGCCGCTCTCCAGCACCGCCGCTTTCGTTTCCACGAAATTGCCGATCCGCACGCCTTCGCCAAGCGACGTACCCGGACGGATGCGCGCGTAAGGCCCGATCGAAACCTTCTTGCCGATGGAAGATTGCGTCACGTGCGAGAACGAATGAACCACCGCGCCGTCGTCGATGGAGACACCGGGGCCGATCACCACGAACGGCTCGATCACGACATCGCGGCCGAAGGTGGTATCGCTTGAGAGAAACACCGTCTCGGGTGCCACCAGCGTGACGCCGGCCTCCATCGCCGCGCGGCGCAGCCGCTGCTGCATCACGCTCTCGGCTTCCGCCAACTGGGTCTTGGTGTTGATGCCGCGCACTTCGTCCTCATGGGTTTCGATCACGGTCGCACGCAATCCCATCTCGCTCGCGATGCCGACTGCGTCTGTCAGATAGTATTCGCCCTTGCTGTTCGCATTGCCGATCCGCTCCAGGATCTGCAGCGCAGTCTTGCCTGCGAACGCCATCATCCCGGCATTGCAGAGATCGACCTTGCGCTCGGCCTCGGAGGCATCGGCCTGTTCGCGAATGGCGACGAGTTGCCCGCCCTCGACCAGCAGGCGGCCGTAGCCGGTCGGGTCCTTAGCGCGGAAACCGAGCACCGCCATCGCGACGTCACCTTCGAGTGCCGCCTGCAAGCGCGTGAAGGTGTCCGACGTCACCAGCGGCGTGTCGCCGAACACCACCAGAAGATCGTCGGCGCCTTCGGCAATCGCCGCACGCGCCGCCAGCACCGCATGTGCGGTGCCCTTGCGCTCGCTTTGAACGAACACCTGCGCCTGCGGCCGCAGCGTGCGCGCCTCGTCCGCCACCGCCTGATGGTCGGGGCCGACGACGACCGCGAGACGATCCTGCTTGCCTGCGGGCGCGGCCAGCAGCACATTGGCGAGCAACGAGCGCCCGGCAACCTCGTGCAACACCTTGGGCAAGGAGGAGCGCATGCGCGTTCCCTCTCCGGCGGCAAGGACAAGGGTGAGGCTCGAACGGTCGGTCATGGGCGTCCTGGGATCACGATAGGAGCCGTTTCCGGATTCGGAACGGCACGGATACGGTTGTCATAGAGCCTTTCACGGCGGGATGGAATCCACCGGCGGGGTACAAATCGGGCTGAATCAAGGAGAACGGCGCATCCGGCGGATGTTCCTGTTAAAATTGTACGAACGATTCGCGGGGGAATCGTGGGGGCTGTTACCTGACCATGCCGAATGATCGCGCCAAGCTCGATCAGAATGACGCCGATTCCGGCGGCTGGACGTCTCGTCTTTTCGCGGAAGAAGAGGAGTTTGACCGCCGCGCGCTCTGGCGTCTCGGGTCGTGGGGCGCGGCTTCCATTTGCGCCATCGCGGCCGCGATGATGGTGGTGCACTATTCCAGCGGCCGCGAGCACGAGCACATGGCGGAGATGTCCCGTCACAGCGAGCAATTGCAGACGGTCGAACGCGAAACGAAAGCCGAAAACCGGCGGCTCGCGGCTGCCATCGAGACGCTCAACAGCGATCGCGACCGCCTGTTCTCGCGCGTCACCGTGGTGGAGCAGAGTCTCGATTCCGTCACCGGTTCGCTGGCGAAACCGTCTTCCGCATCCTGGCCGAAGTCCAGCGCGGCTCCGGTCATCGGCACACCCGCCATCGTGGCAAGCGCGGCACCGATTCCCGCTGCTCCCCCGGCTTCAGCCGCACCGCCTGCGCTGCCCGAGGTGAAACTGCCGGTTACGGCCGCCGCGCAACTGCCGCCCATCCCGGCGGACAAAGCCGAACCTGCGCCGAAGCCGGAAGCAAAACCGAACACGCCTGTCCCGCAGCAGCCGCACGAAGAAGCCCGGTCCGGGCCGCTTGCGATCGCATCGCTCGCGCCGTCCAAACCCGAGGCATTGGTTGAAGAAAAGATCGTCCGTCCGGTCGAATTCGGCGTCGATCTGGGATCGGCCAACTCGGTCGAGGGATTGCGGGCGGTCTGGCGCGGGGCCCTGAAAAAAGTCCCTAACCTCGTGGGGTCGCTGCAACCGTTGATCGTTGTCCAGGAAGGCCAGAACGGGCTCGGCATGCGCCTTCATCTCGTCGCCGGACCGCTAGGCGATGCCGCCGCGGCGGCCAAACTCTGCGCCAGCCTGCTCGCCAGCCGCCACCGCTGCGAAACGGCTTTGTTCGATGGCCAGCGGCTTGTGCTGGCATCTTCCCTTGGCGCAAGGGTTACCGGGGCAACGGTTCCGCGGGAGAAACCCCGCCGCCCGGCTCGCACCCACGCCGAAAAGCGGGTAGAAGAACCTCCAGCAGCGCAGCAGCAACCGCAGCCTCAACCAGCTCCGGAGCCAGCCGCAAACCACGGCCTCACTGCGATCTTCAATCGCTGATCCCGTTTCGCGGCCTGCCCCACGATCCTGGCAGGTTCGTTTTGAGAGATTCCATGACCGAGACCCTTCCGCCCGGCGACCCGACCCAGTTCCGCGAGAACGAGAAAAAGCGCCCGTTCCGCCCGAGCCCCGTGCAGGTCCAGTGGCTGATGGTCGTCGGGTTCCTCAGCGTCGGCTATGCGCTGTATCTGCGTTATCTGGCCATCGAATACTCGCCGGTGGCGCTCGCCTGCGACGGCGGTCTGCCGACCGTGCTGTGCAAGACGCGCACGATGGTCACCTATCTGTTCAAGAACAACGTGTTCGGCCTCGCCGCGCTCATCGTCGCGGTCCTGCACGTCATCAGGCCCTCGATCGTCACCCTGACAGTCGGGATCGCCGTCGCCGGGCTTGGCATCGTGCTCTATAATATCGGTTTATCAGGCGTCGCTATCGCGTTGATGATTCTGGGATTCGCGCGCCCCGCGCCAGCGACAGCGTAAACGCCAGCACCGCGTAAGCACCGCAGGTCCAGAGCGACTGCCAGTTCGCGGTGCCTTCATTGAAGCCGATGTAAATCGCGCACAGCGCCAGCAACGACGCGAAGGTGGTCTCCGCGACCGGCCGCCGCCCGTTGAGCGCGGGGCCGTTCAGAAGCATCAGCAGCAATGCCGGAACAGCCGCGATCGTCAGCACGGCGAAGGGGAAATCGCGGTAACGCGGATCGAACACAAATCCCAGCGCTGTCTGCGTCGCAAGGATCACCACCACCGCGAGCGCAAGACCCAGCATGCGCAGTGTCTTGGAATCGGTGCGGCCTTCTCGCGGGCCGATCAGTTCGATGAAGGTCGGCAGGCAGCGGCCGGTCACCATCGCCATGGCAGAGAGGATGGCCGCCGCAAGAGCCGCGACAAGAAATGCGCTGTTGGTCACCCAGCCGCCGACTCCGAAGCTCTCGATCCGGATTTTTTCGACACCCCAACCGGCCAGCACGCCACCGATGGTGGCGCTGACCGCCACGAACAGCCATGAAGACAGACGTGGCGACCATGGCCTGCGCCGCAATGCGGCGAACGCCACGACGTACATCAGGATGCAGAAGGCAAGCCCGCCGCCCATCTGATACTTCCACATCGGGTGATTGGTGATCGGCTGGCCCGGCACATATTTAGGCTGCCGGGTCTCGTTGCTGAACAGACCCCAATAGCCGCCGACGGTGCCTTCGAGCTGGCGCTTCCAGGGCTGGTCATAGGCCTCGATCAAATTGACGCGGAACTTCTCGGCCCTCGCCAGAGCGAGGATCTCCGACACCACCATCGCCTGATTGGCGAGCGAGGGCAGCGCGCCTTCGCGCATGCGGCCCGCACTCGGCCAGCCGGTTTCGCCGATCAGGATTTCCTTGTTCGGGAACGCCACCGCCACGCGCTTGCGAATCTGATCGACATGGCCCGCCGCATATTTCGCCCGTATCGGAAAGTCTTCCCAGTACGGCAGGATATGGATGGTGACGAAATCGACCGCGTTATAAATCTCGCGATTGCGCAGCCAGAACTCCCAGACGTCCGCATAGGTCACCGGCGTCTTCTCGACGCGGGATTTGACGTAGCGAATCGTCGAGACCAGATCGGCCGCCGTCATCTCGCCGCGCAGCAGAACCTCGTTGCCGACCACAAGCGCATCGACCGTACCGGGATAACGCTTCGCCAGCGCCACGGCGGTATCGATCTGCAGGCTGTTCTTGAAACGGTTGTTGCTGAGCCAGATGCCCTGAATGACCTTGAGCCCGACCTTCGCCGCCTCGCCCGGCACCTGATCGAGGCCGCTGTCCACCGAATACGTGCGAATGCAATTGGTGACCTTGGCGAGCTGGGCGAGATCCTGCGCGATCTGCCGGACCGGTACATGCAGCGACGGATCGAGCGGGCTTTGTGCGCCGCGAAACGGGGTATAGGACACGCATTCCAGCTTCTGCGCGGGATCGAGCGGCGCGCGCGCCCTCGGCACCGGCCCACCGAGCCAGATCCATGTCCCGGCGATCACGCAAAGCGAGAGAACCAGAAGCGCTAGCGGCGTTCGCAACGAAATGTGTCCATCCTCCGAAGCTGTCGATTAGCCGGTCAGGCCTGCGCTGCCAAGAGCCGCTGTCCCTTGCCCACCGACTTTGATGGTATTCCAACCCGGCAGGCGGAAGTGTGCGGCACGCTGGACAAAATCGCGATTGTGTTTCATGGGAATCCGGGCTGGAAATGATCGCCGCATTGGGGGCTCATTTGCGCGTCAACAGGAGACCGTCTCGGCTTGGACGGCTTCCTTCCAACACAAAAGCCCGCAAGAACGGGTTCTGATCGGGGAAATCATGGGTCATCACTTCGCTCTCCTGAAGACTACGCCGGTTCGTGGCGCAACCATGTCGGCGTTATTGCTTGCTGCAACTCTCGGCATGGCCAACGCCCAGACCGGCGCGGATAAGCCTCAGGATCAGAGCAAGACCCCTCCTGCGGCCGCCGCCCAGGACAACCGCGACGCGCAGAAGCGGGCCGACGAATTCGCCGAGGCGGCTAAAGCCATCAACGGCCCCGCAGGCAATCCGGAATGCGTGTGGCTCGGCCGCCGCGTGGTCAATCTGATGTGGCGCGACGATCTCGATACCGCCTTCCGCCATCTCGACCTCTACGACCGCTTCGGCTGCCCCGGCGGTCATGTGCAGGCGACGTTCCGCTGCCTCGTCCGCTTCGGCGCGACCATCGACAACAAGATTCCCGACACGCTGAACACCCGCATCCAGGCATGCTGGATCAATCCCTCCGCGCAGCCGCAGAACAGCAACTTCCCGCCGCCTGCGCCTCCTGTTCCGGTCAACCCGCCAGCGGCGGCGGCTCCAGCGAAGTCCGCACCGGCAAAATAAATACGCTGCTGCGCTGCGACGCGGAATCACGTCATATCGGCCCGCGCCCATAAAAACGCCACGACGCCATACCAGATGTTAAAGCACGTCACGTAAAAGCATGATTGTATGGGTGTCTGTCTTTGCATGGCCGGACCTGAGACCGATCCGGTGTCTTGTCATGCCGGTTAAGGGTTTGCGATGCGCGCGGTAATCGGCGTTCTGATTTGTGTGGCCGCGGTTCATGCCGCCCTCTGGGGACTGCTCGAAAGGAAGGAAGCCGCGCCGGACTTCCACGGCATGCTGCCGAGCCTGTCCTACGCGCCGTTCGAGGGAAGCGCCCACCCCGACGTCGATAACATTCCGAGCATCGAGAAAATCCGGGCCGATCTCTCCAAGCTCTCCAAGATCACCAAGGCGATCCGCCTCTATTCGTCCACCGGCGGCGTGGAACTGGTGCCCCCGATCGCCAACGAATTCGGACTGAAGGTCACGGTCGGCGCGTGGCTCGACAAGAATCTCGACCGCAACGAGCGCGAGATCGCCGCCGCCGTCGACCTCGCCAAGCATAACCCCAATGTGGTCGGTGTCGTCGTCGGCAACGAAACCCTCTATCGCGCCGATCTGAAGGTCGATGAACTGATCGAATACATCCAGCGCGTGAAGCGGCAGGTCAATGTACCCGTCACCACAGGCGAAATCTGGAGCATGTGGCGGGACGAGCCGAAACTCTCATCCTCCGTGGATTTCATCGCCGCGCACATCCTGCCGTACTGGAACAATATTCCCGCCAACGCGGCCGTCGACTACGCCATGACGATCTCCAAGCTGTTGCGTGACAGCTTTCCCGGCAAGCGGGTGGTGGTCGCGGAATTCGGCTGGCCGAGCCAGGGCTACAATTTGCAAAGCGCCAATCCCGGGCCGCTCGAACAGGCCTCGATCCTGCGCAACTTCGTCGCCCGCGCCGAGTCGGTCGGTCTCGACTACAATATCGTTGAGGCCATCGACCAGCCGTGGAAATTTTTCGAAGGTGGTGTCGGACCTTACTGGGGCATTCTGAACGCATCGCGTGAACCCAAATTTCCATGGACCGGGCCAATCGTCGATTCGGATCATTGGAAGGTTGCCACCATCGCGGTGCTGATCGGCATCCTGATGTCGCTGCCGATCTTCCGTCTGGCGCAACCGACCATTCCGCAAATCCTCCTGCTGACGGCCGCAGCCAATGGCGTCGGCGCCTGGTTCGCCGTCGTATTCGCGTACTGGAACAGCCATTACTTCGTGTTCGGCTCCGCCTTCGCGCTGACGCTCGGCATGATCCTCTTGGTACCATTGGTGCTGATCGCGATGGCGCGCATCGAGGAAATCGCCACCGTCGCCTTCGGCCACCGCCCGCGGCGGCTGATCGACAAGCCGCTGCCCGCGCCCGCCGACGGCAAATTCCCGAAGGTCTCGATCCACATCCCGGCCTATTTCGAACCGCCGGAGATGCTCAAGCAGACGCTCGATGCGGTCGCCCGGCTGGATTACCCGAACTTCGAGTGCGTGGTGATCATCAACAACACGCCCGACCCGACCTTCTGGCAGCCGATCCAGGATCACTGCCGCATGCTCGGCGAACGCTTTATCTTCATCAACGCGGAGAAGGTGATCGGCTTCAAGGCAGGCGCGCTGCGCATCGCCATGGAGCGCACCGCCGCCGACGCCGAGATCATCGGCATCATCGATGCAGATTATGTGGTGACGCCGAACTGGCTGAAGGATCTCGTGCCCGCTTTCGCCGATCCGCATGTCGGCCTCGTCCAGGCGCCGCAGGATCATCGCGACGGCAACCAGTCGCTGATGCATCATGCCATGAACGGCGAATATGCCGGGTTCTTCGACATCGGCATGGTTCAGCGCAACGAATCCGATGCCATCGTCGTCCACGGCACGATGTGCCTGATCCGCCGCGCCGCGATGGAGATGGCGGGCGGCTGGGCCGGCGACACCATCTGCGAGGATACCGATCTCGGCCTTGCCATCATCGAACATGGCTGGACCACGCATTACACCAACAGGCGCTACGGCTACGGCCTCCTGCCCGATACCTACGAGGCGTTCCGCAAGCAGCGCCACCGCTGGGCCTATGGCGGCTTCCAGATCGTCAAAAAGCACTGGCGGCGCTTCCTGCCCGGCGCGAGCCGCCTCTCCCCCGGACAGCGGCGCGAATTCACGCTCGGCTGGATGAACTGGCTCGGCGCGGAAAGCCTCGGCGTCGTGGTCGCCATCCTCAACCTGATCTGGGTGCCGGTGGTGTCGCTCGCCGATATCGCCATTCCCGACAAGATCCTGACGTTGCCGATCATCGCCTCGTTCGTGGTTTCGCTCGTGCATTTCGTCGCGCTCTACCGGCTGCGCGTCAGAATCAAGCTCGGCCAATTGCTCGGCGCGATGATCGCGGCGATGTCGGTGCAGTGGACCGTCTCACGCGCCGTCGCCAACGGCCTCATCACCGAACATCTGCCTTTCGCGCGCACGTCGAAGGGCGGCCTGTCACGCATGTCGGTGGAATTCCAGGCCTTTTGGGAAGCCGTGATCGGCGCGCTGCTGCTGGTGGGTGCCGCCGTGCTCGTCGCCTTCAACGTGAAGGAAGTCCGCGAAATCTACATCTTCGCCGGCGTGCTGGTGCTGCAGAGCCTGCCGTTCCTCTCGGCCGTCGCCATCGCCATCCTGGAAAACTCGCGGGCCAACCAGTTCGGGTTCTGGAAGCAATCGGCCATCCGCGCCGCCGAACTGATCGGATTGCGCCGCGAAGCGATGCCGATGGTCGGCGCGCCGTCCTCCGTGCGCTCGGACCTCGCATCCAAAGGATGAGGCGATAGGACGCATATACTGCGACAATCCGTCATCGCTACTTTTGTAATTTTTCTGAATTTATTTTTTATTCCAAATTTTCACGGAATAGGATTTTGTTCAAAAATACCGACCAACATATTGATTAATATATGTATTTTTATTCCACTATATCGCGACCTGTTCCGACATAATGTTGCGGCGCAGTATTGAGAATTGGAATATTATATACCACAGTTTCCGCCTGCTCACGGGCCAGGAGCCCGACACAATTCACGGCAGGAGGAAACATGACAACGAATTCGGTGAAAGCTCAGGCGGAGGCGCAAGGCATCTATCGCTGGGTGCAGCTTGCGATGGGCATCGGCTGCATGGCGATGGTCGCCAATCTCCAATACGGATGGACGCTTTTCGTCGATCCCATCGACCAGAAATATCATTGGGGCCGCGCGGCGATCCAGCTTGCCTTCACCCTCTTCGTCGTGACCGAAACCTGGCTCGTTCCTGTGGAAGCCTGGTTCGTCGACAAGTTCGGTCCGCGTGTTGTCATCATGTTCGGCGGCTGCATGGCGGCGCTGGCATGGGTCATCAACTCCTACGCCAGCTCGGTGGAGATGCTGTACCTCGGCGCCATTCTGGGCGGTATCGGTGCGGGATCGGTTTACGGCACCTGCGTCGGCAACGCGCTGAAGTGGTTCCCTGATCATCGCGGCGTCGCCGCGGGCGCTACCGCAGCCGGATTCGGCGCGGGCGCGGCTCTGACCGTGGTGCCGATCGCCCACATGATTTCCGGAAGCGGCTATCAGACCGCCTTCTTCGATTTCGGCCTCGGCCAGGGTCTGGTCGTGTTGATCCTCGGTTTCTTCATCCGCAAGCCGACCTTCGACATTCCGATCATCAAGAAGAAGCTCAACCTGCCGCAGACGAGCTATGGTTTCCGCCCCATGGAGACCCTGCGCAGCCCGATCTTCTGGGTGCTCTACGTCACCTTCGTTCTGGTCGCGTCGGGCGGCCTGATGGCGGCGGCCCAGATCGCACCGATCGCGCACGATTACAAAATCGCCGGAGAGCCGGTCAGCCTGTTCGGCTTCCAGATGGCCGCATTGACGATGGCGATCTCGCTGGACCGCATCTTCGACGGCTTCGGACGCCCGCTCTTCGGTTTCGTCTCAGACACCATCGGTCGTGAGTACACGATGTTCATCGCGTTCGGCACCGGTGCGCTGATGCTGCTGACGCTGTCGCTCTACGGACATTCGCCGATCGTGTTCGTGCTGGCGACCGCCGTGTATTTCGGCGTGTTCGGCGAAATCTACAGCCTGTTCCCGGCAACCGCCGGTGACACCTTCGGCGCCAAGTACGCCACCACCAACAACGGCATGCTGTACACCGCCAAGGGCACCGCTGCATTGCTGGTGCCGTTCGGCAGCCTGCTTGCCAAGAACTACGGCTGGCAGTCGGTGTTCATGGTCGCCGTGGCCTGCAACTCGATTGCCGCCCTGCTCGCGGTGTTCGTGATCAAGCCGCTGCGCCGCGCGCACATCGAGCGCAGCAACGAATGGGCGGTGAACGGCGGCGACGCCTCGGCG
>Ga0153956_1000400_pt1 | contig 50813 bp, 53 predicted proteins | sample TSFL040MetaG_FD_104704 | JGI IMG/M metagenome (GOLD analysis project Ga0153956, IMG submission 104704) | Attine ant fungus gardens microbial communities from Florida, USA - TSFL040 MetaG | ecosystem: Host-associated > Fungi > Mycelium > Unclassified | place: USA: Florida, Wekiwa Springs... | reverse complement strand
CCTCGTTGAAGGAGCCGAGATGCTCTGCCCGCTACGGGCACCGCTCAATCCAGGCGCGACATCCGCGTTCCTGCCGCTACCTCACCGCCAGCGCCACTCCCGCGCAGCGGGTTCGTGCTTCGAATCAGAAACAGCCGTCGTCTCGCCTTGGCGGTCGACGGCTGCTCCTGTCTCCAGCGGCGCTATGCCGGCTGACCGCCGCCTCGCACCATGCCGAGGATATCGTTGAGCGGATTGCCGTCATGGTCGGCGTCGAGCATCGAGGCGAGGCCGCCGAGATTGCCGAGGATTCCGCCCGATGACGGCGCCGCCGCGGGCGCGGCCGCCGCGCTGCTCCCGCCGAGCATCGACGCCAGCACGCTGCCCGCGATGCCGCCCATGATGCCGCCGCCCATCTTCTTCGTCACTTGCTGCGCGACCAGGCCGGCGATGATCGGCAGCATCGCCTTCAGGATGGTGTCGCTGATCCCGGTCTTGGCCGCCGCGTCGGCGGCGACCGAGCGGCTGACGTCCTTCGACCCGAAAATCTGGCCGAGCACGTTGTTGCCCGCATCGACGTCGGTCGTCGGCGCGCTGGTCCCGTTGGCGATATTGGCGATATTGCCGAGCACCCCGCCGGCCTCGGCATTCTTCAATCCGCCGAGCACCGCCGGCAACAGCGCGCCGACCGCCGCATTGGCCTGATCGGGGGTCAGCCCGAACTGGCTGGCGAGCGACCCGACATCGACGGGTGGCTGCGCTCCGCCGCTCTGCGCCTGCCCGCCACCGAGTGCTTCCTGCAACAGGTTGCCAAGAATATCCATGAACGAGACTCCCGTGAAAAATGAACGGCCAGTGTGCCGGTTGCCCGACGCATTGGCAATCAGGCGCGAACCGGCGGCAGATCCATGCTCATCCTCCCGACCGGGCGGCCGCTTCGATGATCGGCACGAACTTGGCGGCGGTCAGGCTCGCGCCGCCGACCAGCGCGCCGTCGACGTCCGCGATCGCCAGGATTTCGCCCGCATTCGTCCCCGTCACCGACCCGCCGTACAGGATTCGCATGTCGAGCGCGGTGTCGCCGACCATCTGGCGCAGCTTGGCGCGCGCGATCGCGTGCATCGCGGCGATCTCGTCCATCGTCGGGGTGCGTCCCGTGCCGATCGCCCAGCGCGGCTCATAGGCGAGCGTCAGCCAGTCGGCATGCGCATCGTCGGGCAGCGACTTTTCGATCTGCGCCTGGACCACGCGTTCGGCGCGCCCGGCGTCGCGCTCGGCCTCCAGCTCGCCGACGCACAGGATCACCGAAAGGCCGTGGCGGTGCGCGGCGGCGGATTTCATGAAGGCGTCGTGGCTGGTCTCATGCTGGTCGCCGCGCCGCTCGGAATGGCCGACGATCGTGAAGATCGCGCCGGCTTCCCTGACCATGCCGGCGGAGAGGCAGCCGGTATGCGCGCCGCTGTCCGCTTCGTGGACATCCTCCGCCCCGATCGCCAGCCCCGGCACCCGCTGCGCGGCCGGGGCGATCAGCGTCGCGGGCACCGCCACCGCGACGTCGACCCGCGGCGCCGCCAACGCCGCCGCGCGGATAGCGTCGAGTTCGGCCAGCGCCGCCAGATTGCCGTTCATCTTCCAATTGCCCGCGATCAGCTTGCGTCGTGCCATGCGTCCTCCCCTTGTCCGCCGCTTGCGATAGCGCCCACGCGCCCGCTGGCAACCCGCTTGATGCTCAGCCGGCGTGCCCCTAAAGCGAGCGCCTGTTCTCGCACAATCGATCGGTTTCCATGCTCGGTATCTTTCGCGGCTTTCTGAATTCGAAGGTCGGCCTCATCATCACCTTCATCGTGCTGGGCGTCATCGCGCTGGCGTTCGGGCTGGGCGATGTCACCGGGCTGCGGTCGAACGCGTTCAACGGCGGCCCGTCGGGCTCCACCCTGGTGACGATCGGCAAGGAGGCGCTCTCATCGAACGAGATGCGGGCCGATACCGAGCGGATGATCGCGATGTATCGCCAGCAATATCCGCAGCTGACGATGGAGGAATTCATCACCAAGGGCGGGTTCGACCAGCCGTTCGAAAACCGCATCAACACGACCGCGCTGCAACAATATGGCATCGGCCAGGGGATTCGGATCGGGCGCGCGCTGGCCGATACGGAAATCACCGCGCAACCGCAGTTCAAGGGGCTCGACGGCAAGTTCGACCGCGACCTCTACAAGCAGTTCCTCGCGCAGCAGCGGATGGGCGACGGCGATCTGCACGCCGAAATCGCGCGCAACATGCTGGCGCAAATGGTGATCGCACCGATGATGCCGCAGATGGTCGGCCGGCCGATCGCGCCGGTGTCGGTCGCGACGCCCTATGCGTCGATGCTGCTCGAAAAGCGTACCGGCACGGTCGCGTTCATCGACACGAGGAAGATGCCCGCGGGCGCGCCCGTCACCGACGCCGAAGCCGCCGATTACTACAAGCGCAACATCGCGCGCTACACGGTGCCGGAACGGCGGTCGGTGCGCTACGCCACGGTGTCGCTCGCCGATCTGCGCGCCAAGTCGGCGCCGACCGACGACGAAATCGCCAAGGCCTATCGGGACCAGGCCGCCAAGTTCGCGCCGAGCGAGACTCGCTCGGTGCGCCAGGTCGTGCTGCTCGACCAGAAGGGCGCCGACGCGCTCGCCGCCAAGGTCCGCGCCGGCACCGCGATCGACGCCGCCGCGAAGGCGGTGGGGCTCGACGCCGGCCTGCTCGCCGACCAGACCAAGGCGGCCTATGCCGGACAGACCACGCCGGTGATCGCCGACCAGGTGTTCTCGGCCGCCGGCGGCGCGGTGATCGGCCCGGTCAAGACATCGCTCGGCTGGACGGTGATCCGTGTCGAAAAGATCGCCAAGCTCCCCGGCAAGACGCTCGACCAGGCCAGGCCCGACCTCGTCAAGGACCTGACCGACCAGAAGACCGCGCTCGCCGCGAACGCGATGCGGTCGCAGATCACCGACGCGATCGCCAATAACGCGACGATCGACGAAATCGCGCAGAAGATGGGGCTGACCCTGCAATCCTCGCCCGCGCTCGATGCCCAGGGCAACGACCCGGACGCCAAGACCCCGCCGGCCCAGCCCGATCCGGTGCGGATCGCGTTGAGCGCGGTCGCGTTCCAGGCCGAGCCCGACGACAATCCCCAGCTCGCGCCGGTCGACAAGGAGGGCGGCTTCGCGCTCGTCAAGCTCGACAAGGTCATCCCGGCCGCGCCGCGTCCGCTCGCCGGCGTGATCGACGACGTGAAGAAGAATTTCATCGTCGACCGCCAGCTCCGCGATGCGCGGACCGCCGCCGTCGCCGTGGTCGACAAGGTCAACAAGGGCGTACCGCTCGCCAAGGCGCTGGCGGAGACCGGCCTGAAGCTCGACGCGACCAAGCCGATCTCGGCCAATCGCGGCCAGCTGCTCTCGGCCAAGAAGCCCGATCCGACCTATATCCTGATGTTCACCGCCGCGCAGGGCACCGCCAAGATGCTCCAGGCGCCGTACAAGGGCGGGTATTTCGTCGTCGTCGCCGACACGATCGAGCGCGGCGACGCGCGCGGCAAGCCCGATATCGTCGCCAAGATGCGCACCGATCTGGGCGCGACCGCCGCCGACGAATATGCCCAGCAATTCGTCCGCGCGGTGCGCAACCAGGTCGGCGTCAAGCGCAACGACGCGGCGATCACGACGTTGCGCAACGAACTGCTCGGCCAGGGCGGCACGCCCGACGAGCAATAACGCATGATCGAGGGAGCCGCCGCGGCGCTGGACGCGATCGCCGCCGGACGACCCGCGCTCGTGTGGCGGCGGCAGGTCGCCGATACCGAGACGCCGGTCGCCGCCGCGCTCAAGCTGATCGAGCCCGAACGCGGCGACTTCCTGCTCGAATCGGTCGAAGGCGGAGCGGTGCGCGGGCGGCACAGCCTGTTGGGGCTCGCGCCCGACCTGGTGTTTCGCGCACGCGGCGATCGGGCCGAGGTCAACCGCCACTGGCTGACCGACCGCGCGGCGTTCGAGGATGCGGGCCAGCCCGCCCTGCCCGCGTTCCGCGATCTCGTCGCTTCCTGCCGGATGGACGCCGTGCCGCCCGAACTGCCGCGCGCGCTCGCCTGCCTGGTCGGCTATTTCGGCTATGAGACGGTGGGGCTGGTCGAGAACCTGCCGCGCCCCGCGGGCAACGGCCTCGGCCTCCCCGACATGGTGTTCGTGCGCCCGACCGTCGTCCTGATCTTCGACCGGCTGGCGGACCAATTGTTCCTGGTCGCGCCGCTCTGGCCGGATGCGGGCCTCGCGCCCGGTCGCGCGGTCGCGCTGGCGGAGGAGCGGATCGACACCGTCGCCGCGCGGCTGGCGAGCGCCGCCGCCCCTGCGTCCCGCGCGGCCGACCTGCCCGAACCGGCGCTGACCCCGGTGCTGCCGGAGGGCGCGTACCGTTCCATGGTGCTCAAGGCGAAGGACTATATCGCGGCGGGCGACATCTTTCAGGTGGTGCTGGCGCAGCGCTTCACCGCGCCGTTCGCGTTGCCGCCGATCGAACTCTACCGCGCGCTGCGGCGGATCAACCCCTCGCCGTTCCTCTATTTCCTCGACCTGCCCGACTTCGCGCTGTCGGGGTCGAGTCCCGAAATCCTCGTGCGGCTGCGTGACGGCGAGGTCACGATCCGCCCGATCGCCGGCACGCGGCCGCGTGGCAAGACCGCGAGCGAGGACGAGGAGAACCGCGCCGCGTTGCTCGCCGATCCCAAGGAACGGGCCGAGCATTTGATGCTGCTCGACCTCGGCCGCAACGATGCCGGGCGAGTCGCGACCCCAGGCAGCGTCCGGGTGACCGACAGCTACACGGTCGAGATGTACAGCCACGTCATGCACATCGTGTCGAACGTCGTCGCCCGGCTCGACGCGGGCAAGGACGCGCTCGACGCGCTGTTCGCCGGGTTTCCCGCGGGCACCGTCTCGGGCGCGCCCAAGGTGCGGGCGTGCGAGATCATCGCCGAGCTGGAGCCCGAAGCGCGCGGCGCCTATGCCGGCGGCGTCGGCTATTTCTCGCCCGACGGATCGATGGATTCGTGCATCGTGCTCAGGACCGCGATCGTGAAGGACGGCGTCATGCACGTCCAGGCCGGGGCCGGGATCGTCGCCGATTCGACCCCGGAATACGAACAGCGCGAATGCGAGGCGAAAGCCGGCGCGCTCCTCGCCGCCGCCCGCGAAGCCGTCGCGCGCGCACAGGATGTGAGGTTTGGACAATAGGCCAAACCGTCACCCCAGCGTAAGCTGGGGTCTCAGGCGGTGACGCGATGGGGCGTGAGATCCCAGCTTACGCTGGGATGACGGATCGATCACTGCACCGGCTGGTTCGGATCCTCATTGGTGCCCCTGGCGCGCTTGTCGGCCTTGAACGCGCGGGCCGCCGCCCGCGCGCAGCCGGTCTGCCCGCCCGTGCCCACCGGCGAACAGGTATCGGGCAATCCCGCCGCCTCACGACTCGCCTGCTCGTCGTCGGCGAGGCGCGTGGTCCAGGCCTGGTTCTTCGACGGAATCGGCCCGCTGTCGCGCAGTTCCTTGGGAATGCGATAGGGATTGTCGATCTTGTTGCAGACGACGATCTCGTCCGCGGTCGATTCGGGGCATTTGTCGGTCGCGCCGATCGTCACCGACTTGATCCGCTTGGGCGGCTGGCCGGATTCGGCCTGCTTGTCCCGCGCGAGCACGGCGGCGGGCAGCGCGACAAGGGCCAAAGCGGCGAGAGCGGGACGTAGCATGCGTAGCGGCCTTTCGTTGCGCTTTATCGACCTCCCCAAGATAGGATCGATCGCGTATCAATCCAACGCCCTACGGGCCGAAACGCGGCGAAACCAAGGCATCGTGTCGATTGTCGTCGCGGACGAGACCGGCTAGCGCGACCCGCGATGATCCTGGTAATCGACAATTACGACAGCTTCACCTGGAACCTGGTCCATTATCTGATGGAGTTGGGGCAGGACGTGCGGGTCGTGCGCAACGACGCGCTGACCGCGCAAGAGGCGCTGGCGAGCAACGCCGAGGCTTTCCTGATCTCGCCCGGCCCGTGCACCCCCAACGAGGCCGGGATCAGCCTCGATCTGGTCGCGGCCTGCGCCGAAGCCGGCCGGCCGTTGCTCGGCGTATGCCTGGGCCACCAGGCGATCGGCCAGCATTTCGGCGGGCGCGTCGTGCGCGGCGGGCTGATGCACGGCAAGACGTCGGCGATCACGCATGACGGCACCGGCCTGTTCGCCGGCATTCCCTCGCCGTTCCGGGCGACGCGCTATCACTCGCTGGTGGTCGAGGACATTCCGGCCGCGCTGATCGTCAACGCGACCGCCGACGACGGCTTCGTGATGGGCTTCCGCCACCGCGACCTGCCGATCCACGGCGTACAGTTCCACCCGGAAAGCATCGCGACCGAGCATGGCCATGCACTGCTCGCCAATTTCCTGACGATCGCCGGCCTGGACGTAAAGACTCCCCTCCCGCTTGCGGGAGGGGCCGGAGGTGGGCCTGTCTCTACCGGTGCCGAGGAAACACGCCCACCCCTAACCCCTCACGCAAGCGGGAGGGGAATTTGACCAGTTTCGTTCCCCTGCCCGATCCCGCGACTCCGCTGTCGCGCGAATCCGCTCGCCAGGCGTTTGCCGACATCCTCGACGCGAAGGCGAGCGAGGACGCGATCGCCGACTTCCTGATCGCGCTCAGCGATCGCGGCGAAACCAGCATCGAGATCGCCGAAGCCGCGCGCGCGCTGCGCGACCGCCTGATCCCGATCGACGCCCCCATCGGCGCGATCGACGTGTGCGGGACCGGCGGCGACGGGCACCATACGCTCAACGTCTCGACCGCCGTGTCGCTGGTCGTCGCGGCCGGCGGCGTCCCCGTCGCCAAGCACGGCAACCGCGCCGCCTCCAGCAAGGCGGGCGCGGCCGACACGCTCGAAGCGCTCGGCCTCGACATGGAACGCGCCGGCAGCATGGCGCAGGCGACGCTCGCCGACCTCGGCATCTGTTTCCTGTTCGCCGCCAACCATCATCCGGCGATGAAGCGCATCACCCCGATCCGCCGCCGTATCGGCAAGCGCACGATCTTCAACCTGATGGGGCCGCTCGCCAACCCAGCGCACGTCACGCGCCAGCTGATCGGCATCGCGCGCCCGGACTATGCCGGGACCTATGCCGAGGCGCTGGGCGCGCTCGGCACCGAGGCGGGGCTGATCGTCTCGGGCGAGGAAGGGCTCGACGAAGTATCCGGCGCCGGGCCGACCATCACGATCGCCGTCGGACAATTGTCGATGCCCGGCCGCATCGCGCCCGAGGATGCCGGCCTGCCGCGCCATCCGATCGCCGCGATCCATGGCGGCGACCCCGCCTATAACGCCACCGCCTTGCGCCGCCTGCTCCAGGGCGAGCATGGCGCGTATCGCGACGCGGTGCTGCTCAACGCCGCCGCCGCGCTGATGGTCGCGGGCGCCGCCGACAGCTTGCAGGAAGGCGCCGAGGAAGCCGCCGAGACGATCGACAAGGGTCTTGCCAACGCCCTGCTCGATTGCTGGATCGCCTATAAATGACCGACATCCTGCAACGCATCATCGAGACCAAGCGCGCCGAGGTCGCCGCCAAGAAAGCGACCATGTCGCTCGCCAGCCTGGAGGCGATGATCGCGCGCCGCGACAGCCCGCGCGGGTTCAAGGCCGCGCTCGACAAGAAGGCCAGGACCGGCCCCGCGCTGATCGCGGAGATCAAGAAGGCGAGCCCGTCCAAGGGCGTGATCCGCGCCGATTTCGATCCCCCCGCCCACGCCCGCGCCTATCAGAAGGGCGGCGCGGCGTGCCTGTCGGTGCTGACCGACGAGCAATATTTCCAGGGCGACGATTCGTACCTCGCCATCGTCCACGACGCGGTCCCGCTGCCGCTCCTCCGCAAGGACTTCATGATCGACCCGTGGCAGGCGCACGAAAGCCGCGCGCTGGGCGCGGACGCGATCCTGATCATCGTCGCCGCGCTCGACGACGCGCGCATGGCGGAGATCGAGGCGGCGGCGATCGAGTGCGGGCTCGACGTGCTGGTCGAGGTGCATGACGAGAGCGAACTCGACCGCGCGCTCAAGCTCAAGTCGCGGCTGATCGGGGTCAACAACCGCGACCTGCGCGACTTCACCGTCAGTTTCGACCGCACCTACGAGCTGGTCGGCAAGGCGCCCGAGGGCTGCACCTTCGTCGCCGAAAGCGGGCTGACCGGCCGCGCCGACCTCGACGCGATGCGCGAGCATGGGGTGAACTGCTTCCTGGTCGGCGAAGCACTGATGCGCGCCGGCGATGTCGAGGCAGCGACGCGGGCGCTGCTCGGTGGCTGACCTCACCCACCTCGACGACAAGGGCGCGGCCCGCATGGTCGACGTCTCGGCCAAGCCCGACACGCAACGCCGCGCGGTCGCGGAAGGGCGCATCGCCATGTCCGCCGAAGCCACCGCCGCGATCCGCGAGGGCGCGGCGGCGAAGGGCGACGTGCTGGCGGTCGCGCGAGTCGCGGGGATCATGGCCGCCAAGCGCACCGGCGAGTTGATCCCGCTCTGCCACCCCCTCCCCATCACCAGCGTAACGATCGACCTGACCGCCGACAACACCGGCGTCACCGCGACCGCGATCGTCGCCACGACCGGCAAGACCGGTGTCGAAATGGAAGCGATGACCGCCGTGTCGGTCGCGCTGCTGACGATCTACGACATGGCCAAGGCGGTCGACAAAGGCATGACGATCGGCGGCATTCGCCTGCTGGAGAAGACCGGCGGCAAATCGGGCGATTGGATAGCTCGCTAAGGCGGATCGACATTCAAGCTGCCGTGCTCCTGCGAAAGCAGGAGCACGGAGCCACGGGCGATACCGCTTGGGACCCTGGGCTCCTGCTTTCGCAGGAGCACAAGTGATTTTGAGGTTTCGCTCGCCCCTCTCATGCCGAATATCGATCACCCTTAATCGATCGGCATCATGATCGCGATCCAGGCGACATAGCCGACCACGACGATCGCGATCAGCGCGCAGCATCCGCCCTTGAGGTCGCGGGGCGCGTTCTCGAACCCCTCGGCCTTTCGCCCGAACCATTCGAGCCCGACCGCGAACAGGATCGCGGCGCAGAACAGCAGCACGACGCCCCAGAAACCACGCCACAGCCACCCGCCGATCCAGCGCCACAGCCCGCCATGCGCATCGAGCCAGTCATTGACCCGGGCGGGCTCGTACCCGAACAGCCAGGCGACCGCGAACAGGATGAAGAACCCGAAGAACAGCCATACCCACAGCCGCGCCGCGCCCCACAGCCACCGTCCGCTGCCGATCCTGCCGGTCCGGAACAATCGCCGGAAGAAATTCATTCGCCCCCCCTTTCGCGGCGATGCTACCACAAAATCCGCCTCGAAAGGCTGCCCCGTGCGCGCGGTTCATGCCATGGTCGCGCCATGAGTTCGCTCCTCCCCGTCGCCGACGCACAAATACGGTTGTTCGCGATGGCGCCGCGCGTCGCGGTCGAGCGCGTCCCGCTCGCGCAGGCGGCGGGGCGCTGGATGGCGGGACCGGTGGTCGCGCGGCGATCGCAGCCCGCCGCCGATCTGTCGTCGATGGACGGCTATGCGATCCGCTTCGCCGACCTGCCGGGGCCGTGGCGCGTGATCGGCGAAAGCGCGGCGGGGCGGCCGTTCGCCGGCCCGATCGCGGCCGGCGAGGCGGCGCGCGTCTTCACCGGCGCCGCGATGCCGGCCGGTGCGGACAGCGTGTTAGTGCAGGAAGAAGCCGCGCGCGATGGCGACCTGTTGACGCTGGCAGGCGAAGGGCCACCCCGGCGCGGCACGAGCGTGCGGCGCAAGGGGCTCGATTTCAGCGCGGGCGATACGCTGATCGCCGCAGGCGAGCGCCTGACCCCGGCGCGGGTCGCGCTCGCGGCGACGGGCGGGCACGGAACGCTATCGGTCAACCGGCGGCTGCGCGTCGCGGTGCTGGCGACTGGCGACGAACTGATCGCACCGGGCATAGCGTCCGACGACCCGCTGGCGCTGCCGGAGGGAAACAGCGCGATGCTGGCGGCAATGCTCGCCAACCTGCCGGTCGACGTCACCCCGCCCGGCATCATCCCCGACCGGCTCGACGCGCTCATCGCCGCGTTCGGCCGAGCGCAGGCCGATATCATCGTCACGACCGGGGGCGCCTCGGTCGGCGACCACGACCTCGTCCGCCCCGCGCTGGAGGCGGCCGGCGGCGCGATCCACTTCTGGCGGATCGCGATCCGGCCGGGCAAGCCGATGCTGGCGGGCACGCTCGGCGACGCGATGGTGCTGGGGCTGCCCGGCAACCCGGTCTCGGCATTCGTCACCGCGACCCTGTTCCTCCGCCCGCTGATCGCCGCGATGGCGGGCGCCGTCGATCCGTTCCCCAAGACGCTCACCGCCACGCTCGCCGAACCGCTCCCCGCCAACGACCATCGCCAGGATTATCTGCGCGCGACCCTCGCCGATGGCCGCGCCGCCATGATACCCATCCAGGACAGTTCGATGCTCGCCACCCTCGCCCGCGCCGACTGCCTGATCGTCCGTCCGCCCCATGCGCCGCCCGCCTTAATCGGCGATCCGGTGGAGATCCTGACGCTCGCTTGACTTATCCACAGGTGTTCCATATTGGTTCCGCGTCTGTTCTGGACGGAGGAACATCATGCTCACGAAGAAGCAGCACGAGCTTATCTGCTTCATCAACGACCGGCTCGCCGAAACCGGGGTGTCGCCGTCGTTCGAGGAAATGAAGGAAGCGCTCGACCTCAAGTCGAAATCGGGCGTGCATCGCCTGATCTCGGCATTGGAGGAACGCCAGTTCCTGCGCCGCCTGCCCAACCGCGCGCGCGCGCTCGAAGTGCTCAAGATGCCCGAACGCGCCGAAAAGCGTGGGGCCGCAATTCCAAAGCCGGACAATTTCCGCCCGCTGCCCGAACCCGCCAACGACGTGATCGAGATTCCGCTGCACGGCCGCATCGCCGCCGGTGTGCCGATCGAGGCGTTCGAAGGATCGTCGATGCTCGCGGTGCCCGCCGCCCTGCTCGGCAATGGCGAGCATTACGCGCTCGAAGTGGCGGGCGATTCGATGGTCGAGGCGGGCATCCTCGACGGCGATTATGCGCTGATCCGCCGCACCGACGTGGCGCGCGACGGCGAGATCGTCGTGGCGCTGATCGAGGACAGCGAGGCGACGCTCAAATATTTCCGCCGCGAGGGCGCGATGATCCGGCTCGACCCGGCCAATCGCGCCTACGACCCGCAGCGTTACGCCCCGGCGCAGGTCCGCGTACAGGGCCGCCTCGCGGGGCTGCTGCGGCGCTACGACTAAGTGCCGAGCGTCTTCGACCGCTTTCCCAAACCGCCCTGCGCCGACACGCTGGGCTGGGAGTTGATTTCGGCGGACCCCGCGACCGGCGCGGTGCGAATCGCGTTCGATGCGAAACCGGCATTCTGCAATCCGGGCGGCAACGTCCAGGGCGGCTTCCTGGCGGCGATGCTCGACGACACGTTGGGACCGCCGGTGCTCGTGAAGAGCGACGGGGCCGCCTATTGCGCGACGATCGACTTGTCGGTGCGGTTCCTTGCGCCGGGACGGCCCGGCCAGCTGATCGGCGATGGGCGGATCGTTCAGCTCGGCAAGACGATCGCCTTTCTCGAGGGCGAATTACGGGACGGCGGCGGCCGGATCATCGCGACCGCGACCGCCTCGGCGCGGATCGTCCCCACCGCGGGGCTCGCGCGGGCGTCCTGACCCGGTGGTCATCCATGGATGACGATCGCCGGGTGAGCGGACCGTGACGACCCGCCCGCTCGACAACGCGATCGCCACCCCGCCGGTCTTGCGCAGCGTCGGCGCGTCGAGCTTGAGCCATGTCGGCGTACAGGTGCGCGGCAAGCGGCGGTCGCTGACGACGATATCGGCGGCGCGACAGGCGGCGGCAAGCTGCTCGATCGGGAGCTGATAGAGGCTCCTTGTCGCGAGAATGCGGAAGGTGCGGCCGCCCGACGCGATGGTCGCCAGGCACGCGTCGCGGCTGCACGAGGCGAACGATTGCTCGGACAGCAACAGGGCGTCACCGTCGACCCCGGCATTTTCCGCCATCGTATCGCGGGCATAATCCCCGGCCTTGTCGCGCAGCATCGCGACGCCGCCGCCCGGCGTGCGCACCGCGAGATGCTGGCCATCGCCGCTGACCAGCAGGTCGGGCGCGGGCGTGGCCAACGCCCAGATCGCCCCGGCCGCAAACGGCACGATCCCGGCCAGCCGCGCCTTCGTCCGCCACAGCGCGACCCACATACCGCCCAACACCATCAGCCCGTATGCGCCACCCGGCATGGCGGGCAGCATCGCGAGCGATCCCGGCGCCCCGGCGGCGGTATGCGCGATCCACAGCAACAGCGCGAGCGCCTTCGCCGTCACCCACCAGAATGGCGCGCCGAGCCCGATCGCGTCGAACGCCAGCGCCAGCGCCTCGGCCGGCATGATGACGAAGGTCGTGAGCGGGATCGCGACGATATTGGCGAACGCGCCGTAGAGGCCGTCCTTGTGGAAATGGTAGAGCGCGATCGGCGCCAATGCCGCTTCGACCATCATGCCGGTCAGCAGCAATGACCCGATCTCACGCGCGACCTTGCGCCACCATATTTCATCGCGCTTCATGAACCACGATTTGACGCGCGGCTGTTCGTGCAGCGCGACGATCGTCGCGACCGCGGCGAAGCTCAACTGGAAACTGGGGCCAACCAATGCTTCGGGCCACAGCAGCAGCACGACGAACGCGCCGGCCGCCACCAGCCGCAAGGTGATCGCCTCGCGCCCCATCGCCAGCGCCGCCAGCACCAGCAACGCGGCGATGCACGACCGCGCGGTGGGAACCTGGCTGCCCGTCAGCAACGTATAGCCGATCGCCGCCAGCGCGCCGACGCCCGCCGCGATCACCGGTATGCGCGTCCGCAACGCCAGCCACGGCCACACCGCCAGCAAGCGCGTCACCGCCCAGATCGTCGCCGCGACCACCGCTGTGATGTGCAACCCGCTGACCGACAGCAGATGCGCCAACCCCGAGCGCCGCATCACGTCCGAATCATTCTGGCCGATCGCTCCCTCATCCCCCGCCGCCAGCGCCGCCGCGATCCCGCCCGCGCTGCCGGGCACCTGCGCCTCGATATGCGCGGCGAGGCGCGCGCGCAGCCCGTTCGACCGGCTTCCCGGCACCAGGACGGCCACCGGCGCGATCCCCCTTCCCGTCGCGCCGAGCCGGTCGAACCAGGCGACGCGCCGGAAATCATACGCGCCCGGCACCGTCGCCTCGTTGGGCGGCATCAGGCGCGCCTGAAGCCTGATCGTCGCGCCGGGGCCGAGGCCGGCGGGGACGTCGGCCTGGGCAAGATTGACGCGAACATGCGGGGGTAATGCGATTGGCCGAGGAACCGCCGAAACTCCAGCCTCCCCCCGGCGAAGGCCGGGCCCCAGTCGCGGCGGCGGCGAGAATGAAGACGTCGCCGTCTCCGCGCCGATCGGCGCCAGCCTCAGCCGCACCAATTCCCGCGCCGGCAGCGGTTCGACGCTCTCGACCCGTGCCGTCATCGTCACGATCGCGGGCCGCGCCAGCACCGGCGCGGCGACGGAACTCGCGCGCCACCACGCCAGCCCGACGCCCAGCGCCGCGACCGTCGCCCCGATCGCCACCGCGCGCCCGGCGCGACCATGCCGCCCCACCGCGACCGCGCCGAGCGCCACCGCCGCCAGCGCACACATCGCCGCGATCCATTGCGCCAGGTCGGGCAGCACGAACCACGCCGCGATCCCGCCGCCCAGCACGACGGGCAGCCACAACGGCAATTGATCGCGCTCCGCCTCCAGCCAGGCTTCGAGTGCGTCGCGCGCACGCCGACCCCTTGCGGCCTGCGTTTGAAGCCACGAAATGTGCGTGCTTGGGCGTGCATTCATCTCCGGCAACGGCCGTGACGGAGCGGATTTTGGTGCAGGGCCAGGAGAGAGGAAGGCGCGATGCGGATAGCATCGTAACTGACGAACGACGACGCCCTGCGGCAAAATCCGCCCGCCGCGGAGCGGTCGCCCGGAGCGCCGCGCTGGACGTCGTCACTTGCTTGCGCGTAGCTTCGGCTACGCGACTGCGCTGCGTTCCTCGCCAGCGCGGCGCTCCGGGCGATCACGGCCATTGCCGGAGATGAATGCACGCCCTAAAGCCCCCTCGGCGATCGTCGCCATATGTCTTCAGCTTGGGAGCACGCGCGGTTGAGCGCAAGTTCTGATCCCGGATCGCCCACGGGCGCGTCCGACACGCCAGTCGTTACCCGGTTCGCGCCCTCGCCGACCGGCTATCTCCATATCGGCGGCGCGCGCACGGCGTTGTTCAACCTGCTGTTCGCGCGGCATCATGGCGGCAAGTTCCTGCTCAGGATCGAGGATACCGACCGCGCGCGCTCGACCCAGCCGGCGATCGACGCGATTCTCGACGGGATGCGCTGGCTCGACCTCGATTGGGACGGCCCCGAAACCTATCAATTCGCCCGGGCCGATCGCCACGCCGCTGTCGCGCGCGAGATGGTCGAAAAGGGCGCGGCCTATCGCTGCTACCTGACCCAGGACGAACTCGCCCAGATGCGCGCCGAGGCGGAGGCCGCGAAGAAGCCGCTGCGCATCCGCTCGCCGTGGCGCGACCGCACCCCCAACGATCCGTCCGCGCCGCACGTCTTCCGCCTCAAGGCCCCGACCGAAGGCGCGACGACGATCCACGACCGCGTCCAGGGCGAGGTCACCGTGCAGAATGCGGAAATCGACGACCTCGTCCTGCTGCGTTCCGACGGCACGCCGACCTATATGCTCGCGGTGGTGGTCGACGATCACGACATGGGCGTGACCCACGTCATTCGCGGCGACGACCACCTCAACAACGCGTTCCGCCAACTGCCGATCTACCGCGCGATGGACTGGGCGGAACCGGTTTACGCGCATATCCCGCTGATCCACGGATCGGACGGCGCCAAGCTGTCCAAGCGCCACGGCGCGCTGGGCGTCGATGCCTATCGCGACGAGATGGGATTGCTGCCCGAAGCGGTCGACAATTACCTGCTCCGCCTCGGCTGGGGGCATGGCGACGATGAGATCATCAGCCGCGACCAGGCGATCGCATGGTTCGACCTGGCCGGCGTGGGGAAATCACCAAGCCGGTTCGACCTCAAGAAGCTGGAGAACCTGAACGGTCATTACATCCGCGAGGCGGACGACGCGCGGCTGGCCGATCTGGTCGCCGCGCGGCTGGCCGATCCGATCGACGATTCGCAGCGCGATCTGTTGCGTCGCACCATGCCGTACCTCAAACCGCGCGCGGCCAATCTCAACGAGCTTGCCGAGGGCAGTACGTTCCTTTTTTCAGTCCGGCCGTTGCAGATCGAGGCCGATGCGGCACCACTCCTGACGGGCGACGCGCCGGCGCTCCTTTCGCAACTGCACACGGCGCTTGACGCCGCCGAAAGCTGGGATACGGAGGCTCTCGAAAACGCGGTTCGGCGGGTCGCCGAGGACGCCGGGGTCAAATTGGGGCAAGTCGCACAGCCGCTGCGCGCGGCGCTGACCGGCAAGCGCACCTCCCCCGGCATTTTCGACGTGCTCGCCGTGCTCGGCCGCGCGGAAAGCCTTGGCCGCATCGCCGACCAGATGGCGTAAGATTCGAAGGGAAGTTACGATGACCGACACCTCCACCATCAAGCTCGGCGACCACGATTACAACGTGATGTCGGGAACGGTCGGCCCCGACGTGATCGACATCCGCAAGCTCTATGCCGACACCGGCATGTTCACCTACGACCCCGGCTTCACCTCGACCGCGAGCTGCGAAAGCGCGCTGACCTATATCGACGGCGACGAGGGCGTGCTGCTCCACCGCGGCTATCCGATCGGCCAGCTTGCCGAAAAGTCGAGCTTCATGGAGGTCAGCTACCTGCTGCTCAACGGCGAACTGCCGTCGCGGCAGGAACTCGGCGACTTCACCCACACGATCAGCCGCCACACGATGCTGCACGAACAGCTCGCCACGTTCTACCGTGGCTTCCGCCGCGACGCGCACCCGATGGCGATCATGTGCGGCGTGGTCGGCGCGCTGTCGGCCTTTTATCACGATTCGACCGACATCAACGATCCGCACCAGCGGATGATCGCCAGCCACCGCCTGATCGCCAAGATGCCGACGATCGCGGCGATGGCGTACAAGTACAGCGTCGGCCAGCCGTTCCTCTATCCGGACAACGGCCTGTCCTATACCGGTAATTTCCTGCGCATGACGTTCGGCGTGCCGGCCGAGCCGTATGAGGTGAACCCGATCGTCGAAAAGGCGCTCGACCGCATCTTCATCCTCCATGCCGACCATGAACAGAATGCGTCGACCTCGACCGTCCGCCTGGCGGGTTCGTCGGGGGCCAATCCGTTCGCGTGCATCGCCGCCGGCATCGCCTGTCTGTGGGGTCCGGCGCATGGCGGCGCCAACGAAGCCGCGCTCAACATGCTGCGCGAGATCGGCACGCCCGACCGCATCCCGGAATTCATCGCCCGCGCCAAGGACAAGAACGATCCGTTCCGCCTGATGGGCTTCGGCCACCGCGTGTACAAGAATTACGACCCGCGCGCGACGGTGATGCAGCAGACCGTGCGCGAAGTGTTCGACGCGCTGAAGGTCAGCGACCCGGTGTTCGAGGTCGCGCTCCAGCTTGAGCACATGGCGCTCAACGACCCGTATTTCATCGAAAAGAAGCTGTTCCCCAACGTCGATTTCTATTCGGGCGTCATCCTGTCGGCGATCGGCTTCCCGACGACGATGTTCACCGCTCTGTTCGCGCTCGCCCGCACCGTCGGCTGGGTCGCGCAGTGGAACGAGATGATCAGCGACCCCGCGCAGAAGATCGGCCGCCCGCGCCAGCTCTATACCGGCCCGACCCAGCGCGATTACGTCCCGCTCGGCCAGCGCTGATGCGTTTTCTCCTCAGCGTCCTGGGCAGCCTGGCGATCCTGGTCGGGGCGCTGTGGACTGGCCAGGGACTCGGGCTGATCCACTGGCCCGCGTCGAGCTTCATGCTCGACCAGCGGATCTGGGCAGTGTGGGGCATCGCGCTCGTCGCGGTCGGCATTCTGTTGAACTGGTGGGCCCGGCGGCGGCGATAACGCTTCCAATGTAGGATTTCGCATGACAAGCTTCGGTCATGCATAGCTCCATCATTCCACTCGCTGATGCCCCGTGGGCACCTGATGCGGTGGACATTCGTGGCGAGGGATCGGCCTCGCTAGTGTGACCCTTGTGTGACCTTTGCCCGTTTTCAGGCAGCGCGCGCCGGCAGGCTCAGCATGAATCGCGCGCCCTCGCCCGGCGTCGAATCGACCGTCAGGTCGCCGCCCATCGCGCGCGCCAGCCGGCGGGCGATGTAGAGGCCCAGGCCGCTGCCGCCCGGCTCGTTCGGATCGACGCGCTCGAACTTCTCGAAGATGCGCGCCTGGTCCTCCTCGGCGATCCCCTTGCCTTGGTCGGCGACGATGATCACCGCGGTGTTGCGGTCGCGATGCGTGCGGACCCACACCAGGCCGCCTTCAGGCGAATAGCGCACCGCATTGCCGACCAGGTTGACCAGGATCTGCAGCACGCGCTTGAACTCGCCGGTCGCGGGCGCGGTGTCGCCGTCCTGCGGCTTGTCGATCCGCACGTTGCGCTCGCTCGCCCGGACGCTCAGCAGCCCCGCCGCGCGGCGGCCGACATCGGCCAGGTCGATCGCCTCCTCGGCGGACGCGAAGTCGGGCCGCTCGATCGCCTGGAGATCGACCAGGTCGTCGACCAGCGCCATCAGGTGACGGCCGGCGCTGGCGATGTCGGCGGCGTAATCGGCATAATCCTGCCGGATCGGCCCGTCGGTCTGGGCATTGATGCTGTCGGCATTGGCGACGATCCGGCCCAGCGGCAACCGCAAGGCGCGCTGGAGCCGCGCGCCGAACGCCTCGGTCAACGCCTCGCCATCGGGCGCGGCGGCGGCGACCGGCGTCGCAACCGCCCGCGCCGCGCCGATATAGCCGGCGAACTTGCCCGCGCTGTCGAGGCGTGGCCGCGCCGACAGCATCACCGTGGCGCCGGTCGCGCGAATCGTGGCGGGCTGGCCGTCGAACGGCCCGAACGCCAGCAGCACCGCGAACATCGGCATCGTGCCTTGCGCGTCGGGCTTCGGGGTCATCAGCGCGTCGAGCGGCTGGCCCAGCAGCCCGTTCGGCTCGATGCCATAGCGCGCCGCCTCGGCCCCGATCGCGGTCAGGTGCAGCGTCGCGTCGGTCTCCCACGACCAATCGGCGTCGCGCAGCAACAGGTCGCGGTCGCGCCGCGCGGGGTCGGCCGGCGGCCTCCACGGCGCCTTGACCCGCCAGCCGCTGATCGCCAGCCTGACACCGTCGCCGACCGGTTCGGCGCGCACCCACAATTCGACATCGTCGGGGCCGTCGGCGGCGAGCGCATGGCGCGACACGGTGATGCCGAGCCGCTGCGCCAGCCGCGCCAACACCGCGACCTGCGGCACCGCGAACGGCTCGCCGATCGCCCCGCCGGCACGCGCGTTGAGTTCCTCGAGCGGGCCGCCCGCCTCGATCAGCCGCCCGTCGCGATCGACCAGGCCATGGACCGCGGCCTCGCTCATCGCGCCACCGCCAGCGCGGCGGTCGCCGCGCGGAAATCGGCCGGCAGCGCCAGCGGCGCGAGGGTCACCCGCGCCTCCGCCGGATCGACGCTCATGATGACATCGATCTGGTCGGCGAACGCCTCGACATCGTTGCTCAGCGCCAGCCCGATCTTCGCGATCGTCACGCGGTCCAGGTCGATCGCGCGCAACGCCAGCCACAAGGGATCGCCGCCCGTCACCACCAATTGCCGGGCGATCGCGAAGTCGATCCGCAGGGCGAACGCCAGCAAGGCGACGAACAGCGCGACGCTGCGGTCGCCCAGGGCATGGGTCAGCAATGCCGGCAGTTCGCCGGGCAGCGGATCGATCGCCGCCGCCAGACGCGTCGCCGCGCCTTCGATTCGGTCGCTTTCGTCGTGCCCGCCAAGCGCGCGCAACGCCGCGTCGGCCAGCACGCGACCGGCGTCCTTGTCGGCGAGTTGTTCGTGGAGCGCGGCCGCGACCCACCAGACCAGGCGATGGTGCAGTTCGGCGGGAAGCTCGGTGTCGCTCAACCGGCCGGTGTCCAGGAAGGCGCGCCGCCGTCCTTCGGCCGCCATCGCCGCGCGCGCCGTCGCCGCGACATGCGTGTCGGCGCTGGCGGTCAGCCGGGCGAGCAGGCTCGCCGCCCCCGGATCGTCGGGTGCAGTGTTGGTCAGCCGGTCGGCGAGCAGATCGAGCCGCGTGCGGTCGACCAGTTCGCGCATCATTGCGGGATCGCGCAAAGTGCCGGCGGCGATCAGGCGGTCGAGCACCGGCGCGCCTTCCGCCGCCGCCGCCAGCGACCGTGCGGCGCGATGGCGCAAGTCGCCCTCGACCGCCGCGACCATCACCGCGAGCGTCACGGCCAGCGTCGCGCGGGTCCGGTCGTCGAGCCGGGCGTCGTCGTCGATGAAGAAGTCGTCGATCGCCTGCGCCAATCCGCGATCGGCGCGACTCAGCGCCGCCGCCGCATGCGCGCGCAGCAGACTGGCGCCATGGCGGCCGCCGTCGTCGATGTCGCGTCCCTCGGTCGACATGAAGGATGCTCTAGGCGGCACGTCGTTAAATTGAGGTTAGCCAGGATGTTCAGCCGGCAATGCGGGCGCGCAACCGTTCGATGGCATGGGTCAGCGTCGCGACCGCATAGGCCGCCGCCGCCGCGAGCCCGATCAACGGCTGGCCGGCGATCGTCGCGGGCAGCAGGATCAGCGGATAGGCCGGCGGCGTCGCCCACCACAAGTGCCGCTGCCCCGTGCCGGTCGCACGCTCGGCCAATGCCGCCGCGACCACCGTCGAGACCGCGAGCAAGGGCGCCGTCGCGGTCCCGGCGTCCAGCCCGATTTGCCGCCCCAGCAGGATCGTCGCCAACGCCACGACCATCGGGCTCGACCATTTCACGACCGCGATCAGCCGCCGCTCGTCGCGCATCCACGCCAACACCTCGGACAGGACGAAAAAGGCCAGCGCCAGCACCACCGCGCCCAGGCCCGGCGCCGGCCAGCCCAGGACCAAGGCCGCCAGCCCGGCGGCGGCGCACACGAATCCCCCCCCTGCGAGCATGATCGCGGGCACCCCGCGCGCGACCAGCGGCGGCAGCGCCAGCTTGGCGAGCGGCGCGATCAGGAAGCGGTCGATCCAGTTCTTCCGCGCGCCGAGCGCCGCGACCAGCGCCGCCCGCCCCTTCGCGACCAGCGCCCGCGAATCGCGCTGGATGCCGTGCCCGTCGCGCACCGCCGCCTCGGGCAAGGCGAATTGCGCCGCGCCGCGCTGCGCGACCACGCGGAGCAGGGACGACGCGAAATCATAGTCGCTCGGCAGCTTGGCGACATCGGCGATACGCTGCGGATCGATCGTCGCGACCCCGGCCCACATCACGCCCGGCCCGATCCGCTCCAGCCCTTCCGCTTCCGGCGCGACCAGCAACGTATCGCCCTCCCGGTCCCGCATCGCCTCGACCACGCCGCTCGTCGTGACCAGCCCGTCGGCCAGCCAGACCACGCGCGCCAGCGGGTGCAATTTGGCGATCGCCTCCGCCACGCCGCGCACCGTGTCGACCGCCACGCCACGGCGGCTCATCCGGTTGACCGCGCCCAGCAGCTCGGGCGTCAGGCGCGACACCACGACGACGATCTGCGAAGCACCGGCGGCAATCAACAGCCGCGCCTGGAATTCGATCAGCGTCACCCCGCCGATCGGCAACGTCGCCGCGAGCGTGTCGTGGCGATCGGAAGCATCGGCAGTCGCGAAAAGCAGGCCCGCAAGCATGACGGGGCTGTTACGGGCTGATCCCGCCTAACGCAAAGGGTTAAGGGTTCGCGGCTAGAGGCGCGCGACGGCGCGGCGCAGCTTGCGCACCATCTCGGCGTCGTGCGGCGCCTCGGCCGCTTCGGACGCCAGCGCCATCAGCCGGATCGCGCCGAAACTCGCCGCCAGCCCCTTGAGCCGCGCCGCGCCGTGCACCCAGGCCGCAGTATCAGTGGCATTCTCCAGCGCGACGATCGCGCGCTCCGCGCTATCGACGAACGCGACGCGCAGCTCCGCGATCAACGTGGGTTCGTCGCCAAGGGCGGCCGCCAGCGTGGCGTCGATTGCTCCGGGATCATAAGCCATGACGTGCTCGTAGCACGGCGGGCTTTAACGGATCGTTGCGTAATGGCTTTGATCCACGCCCAAACATGGTAAACAATCCGGCATGAGCGGGGGTTCAACCATCGTCGATCTGCGCGCCAGCGACCTCGACTTCACCGCTCCGCCCGTGGCGGAGCCTGTCAGCGACGATCGCGCGGAAGCGGTCGGCGAGCCGGAGATACCGCTCGAACTCGACGACTATGAAGTGTCGTCGACCATCGCGGGCAAATTGTGGGGCGCGGCCGCCATCCTGCTCGCGCTCGGCTGGATCGGCTTTTTCGGCTATTTCGTCGCGCCGTCCTTCCTGTCCGCGCCGCTGCCGCTGGCCATCGCGCAGATCGTCGGCTTCATCGCGTTGCCGCTGATCCTGCTCGGCGTGCTGTGGCTGATCGTGCGGCGGTCGAGCGAGGCGGAGGCCCGCCGCTTCAACGCCACCGCGCTCTCGATGCGGGTCGAGGCGGGGCATCTCCAGGCCGTCATCGCCGCGATGACCGGCACGATCGAGGCCAACCGGCTCGCGCTCGGCGACCAGATCACCTCGATGATGGCGGCGGCGAGCGGCATGGCCGAACAGATCGCCAATGCCCAGGAACAGGCCGCCGCGCTCGACGCCGCGGCCCGAACGGCGGAGGACAAGCTCAACGTCCTGCTCGCGACCCTGCCCAGGGCGCATGCCGATACCGATGCGCTGGCGGCGAGGATCGAAGCGACCGGCCTGACCGCCAGCGAGCGCGCCGCCGCGCTCGACGCCCAGATCGTCGCGCTGGCCGAACGCGGCAGGGAGGCGGATGCCTTGACCAGCGGCGCCGCTGAGCGGCTCGCCGCGAACATCGCGCGGATGGAGGCGACCAGCGAAACCGCCGGCGCGCGGCTCGAAAGCGTCACCGCGACGATGTCGGAGACGGTCGACGGCCTGCTCGACCGCACCGCCAGCGCGGTCGACGAAGCGCGCCGGGGCATCACCACGCAGGGCGACGCGATGGCGGCGATGCTGTCGGCGCACCAGGCGACGCTCGACCGCACCGCGACCGACAGCGCGGCCGCGCTCGCCGAGCGCATCGCCGCGGTCGAAGCGGTGGTGAACCATGTCGCAGAGGTACTGAACAACGGCCAGGCGCAAGTCGATGCGCTCGCACGGTCGATCAACGACAGCCACGGCGCCGCCGAACGCTTCGCCGGCGAAGCGGCGCCGCAATTGCTCGAAAGCCTGATGCGGATTCGCGACACCGCCAACACCGCCGCCGATCACGCGCGCGCGGCGATCGAGCGGATCGTGCCCGACGCCGGCAACGCGATCGAGGCGGCCGGCAGGGAAGCGCTCGAAAAGAGCCTCACCGCCATCGCCGAGGCGCAGGCGGTGGCCGCCGCTTCAGCGACCGAGGCGTCGGACAAGCTCAACGACCAGATGCGCGCGATCGCCGACGCATCGGGGCATATCGAGGCGCGGCTGGCCGATACCAGCGAGGCGGATGGTTTCGCGCGGCGCGTGTCGCTGCTGATCGAATCGCTGCAATCCGCCGCGATCGACCTGTCGGCGATCTATGCCGCCGAAGTGCCCGACAAATCGTGGGCGGCGTACCTTCGCGGCGATCGCGGGGCGTTCAGCCGCCGCGCGGTCAAGCTGATCGGCCCGGCCGAACTCCGCACCATCGCGCAGGTGTATGAGAGCGACGATGCGATCCGCGAAAACATCAACCGCTACATCCATGATTTCGAAGCGATGCTGCGCGCGGTGCTGGCGCAACGCGACAGCGCGCCGATCGGGGTGACCTTGCTGTCATCCGATATGGGCAAGCTGTACGTCGCGCTCGCCCAGGCGATCGAGCGGCTGCGCGCCTAGTTAGACCTAGTTAAACAGGTCGAACATCTCGGGCGTGACCCAACCGAATTCATAGTTCGCCACGAACAGGCTCCACAGGATCGTCGCGACGATCGTCACGCGGAGCGCGATGCGCCACGGGTCGAATTGGTGCGGTGCGCTCTCGGCCTGACCCGGGATATACTCCCCGCCCGCCTCGTGCGTCGTGCGCACGCCGAACGGCAGGACGAGGAACACCGAAAACGCCCAGAACAGGAAATAGATCGCGAGCAGCGACGTCCAGCGCACGTCAGATCTCTACCACCAGAACATCGACGACGGGCTTCTTGCCGGTCCACCTGGTCGCCACCCGCCGCACGCCGAGGCGAAGCGATTCGCGCAGGTCGGCCAGGTCGCCCTTGTGCTTGCGCACCACGTCCGCCGCCGCGTCGCACGCCTCGTCGAGAAAGCCCTCCTTGTCCTCCTCGACCGGCACGCCCTGGAAACGCACCTCGGGGCTGCCGACCAGGCGATACCGGCCATCGATCGCCACCGCGACCGACATCTGGCCGAAGCTCGCGAGACGGCGGCGCTCGTTCATCGTCGCGCCATCGGCGGGCAGGATGACGTCGCCGTCCAGCATCAGCCGGCCGACCGGGGCATGGCCGACCTTCTCCGGCGCGCCCGGCGCGAGGCGGACGATGTCGCCGTCATTCTGCACCAGCGCGCGCGGGATGCCCAGCGACAGGCCGAACCGCGCCTGCTCCATCATGTGACGCATCTCGCCATGGACGGGGACCAGCAGCTCCGGCCGGATCCAGCGATACATCGCCTCCAGCTCGGGACGCCCCGGATGGCCGGACACATGGACATGCTCCTGCCGTTCGGTGACCATCTCCACGCCCTTGGCGGCGAGCTGGTTCTGGATGCGGCCGATCGCCAGTTCGTTGCCCGGAATCTGCTTGGACGAGAAGATGACGGTGTCGCCCGCATTGAGCTTGATCGGGTGCGTTCCCTCGGCGATGCGGCCGAGCGCGGCGCGCGGCTCGCCCTGCCCGCCGGTCGCGACCACCAACACGTCGCGGCCGGGCAACGCCATCGCCGCATCGGGATCGATCGGATCGGGGAAGTTCTTGAGATAGCCGGTGCTGCGCGCCACCGTCAGGATGCGGTCGAGCGAACGCCCGGTGACGCAGATGCGGCGCCCGGTCTTCTTCGCGACCTCGCCCAGCGTCTGCAGCCGCGCGGCGTTGGAGGCGAAGGTGGTGACGACCACCCGCCCCTTCGCCTTGCCGACCGCCTCGATCAGGCCGTCGCGCACGCTCGCTTCCGATCCCGACGGCGCGGCGTTGAACACATTGGTCGAATCGCAGACGAGCGCGAGCACGCCCTGATCGCCGATCGCCGACAGCTGCTCCGGTGTCGACGGCTTGCCGAGCACCGCCGCGCTGTCGTCGATCTTCCAGTCTCCCGTGTGGAAGACCTTGCCGTGCGGCGTGTCGATCAACAGCGCGCTCGCCTCGGGGATCGAATGCGCGAGCGGCACGAAGGTCACGCCGAACGGCTTCAGGTCGACTCGCTCGCCCGGCTTGACGACGTTGAGCTTCACCCGGTTGGCGATACCCTCCTCTTCCAGTTTCCCGCGGATCAGCCCGGCGGTGAACTTGGTCGCATAGAGCGGCACGCCGAGATCGTCGGCGAGATACGGCAGCGCGCCGATATGGTCCTCATGCCCATGGGTCAGGACGATGCCGATCAAATTGCCGGCCTGTTCCTCGATGAATTGCAAGTCGGGCAGGATCAGGTCGACGCCGGGATAGGCCGGATCGGCGAAGGTCACGCCCATGTCGACCATCAGCCATTTGCCCTGGCAGCCATAGAGATTGACGTTCATGCCAATCTCGCCGGAGCCGCCCAGCGCGACGAAAAGCAGTTCGTTGGTAGGTATCAATTCAAAATTTCCATTCCGTCATCCCGGCGAAATCCGGGATCGCGTGCGGCAATGACACCGCACCGTAACAACGAGACCCCGGCTTCCGCCGGGGTGACGACCTAAGACGCGTGGGCGCGTTCCCACATCATCGCGAGCCCCTGAATCGTCAAATCGGGCTCGATCGAATCGAATATAGGCGTGTGCTTCTCGAAAAGAACCGCCAGCCCGCCGGTCGCGACCACCGTCACCGGCCGTCCCACCTCGGCCTTCATCCGCGCGACCAGCCCTTCGATCATCGCGATATAGCCCCAATAGATGCCGATCTGCATCTGGCTGACCGTGTCGCGGCCGATCACGGTCGGATCGGCGGGCGCCTCGATCGCGATGCGCGGCAGCTTGGCGGCGGCGGCGACCAGCGCGTCGAGCGACAGGTTGATGCCCGGCGCGATGATCCCGCCTTTGTAGCTCCCTCGATAGTCGATCCAGTCGACCGTGGTCGCGGTGCCGAAATCGATCACGATCAGGTCGCCTTCGTGCAGCGCGTGCGCGGCGATCGCGTTGACGGCGCGGTCGGCGCCCAGACTCTGCGGCTCCTGCACGTCGATCGCCATGCCGTATTCGACCGGCTCCTGCCCGGCGATCAGCGCATTGGTCTTGAAATACTTCTCGGCCAGCACCTGCAGGTTGTGCGTCGCGCGCGGGACGACCGTCGACAGGATCACCCCGGTCACGTCGGCGCGGTCATAGCCTTCCAGGGTCAGCAACTGGCTGAGCCACACCGCATATTCGTCGGCGGTGCGGCGCGCGTCGGTGGCGATGCGCCAACGGCCCTTCACGGTGCGCCCATCGAGCAGCGCGAAAACCACATTGGTATTGCCGGCATCGATCGCGAGCAGCATTCGGGCCTCTTCCGATCTAGAGCAGGAAAACGTCGCCGGCGTGAATGACACGCCGCGTGCCGTCCGCCAAGCGAAGGATGAGCGCGCCTTCGGCATCGAGTCCCTCGAAGAGACCGTCGACCGCCGATCCGTCCGGCAGCCGTGCGGTAAGCGGCGTGCCGGCGGGATGCGCGCAGGCGACCCAGCGGCGGCGGACGATGTCGACCCCTTCGCACCGCCAGCGCTCGACCCAGCGCGCGAAGGCTTCGGCAAGCGTCTCGATGAAGTCGGCGGGATCGACCGCCACGCCGTGCGCCGCGAGGCTGGTGGCGATGCGGTCGGTGTCGGCGGGATAATGCGCCAGGTTTACGCCGACACCGATGATGACGGCGGTTCCAGCACGTTCGAGCAATATCCCCGAAACCTTCGCACCATCGATCAGAAGGTCATTCGGCCACTTGATCTGCACAATGCTCCCGCGAAGGCGGGAGCCCAGGGTGGTAGAGGGATTCCCTCGCGATTCTGGATTCCCGCTTTCGCGGGAATACGACGCGGGCAGATAAGCAGTGACCGCCTCCTCCAGCGCGACCGCCGCGACCAGCGCCAGCGTCGCCGCCGGCGGATCGCTCGGGCGGATGCGAAGCAGCGTCGATGCGTAGAGATTGCCGGCCGGCGACACCCACGCCCTGCCCTGCCGGCCGCGCCCGCCGGTCTGGCGGTCGGCGCGCAGCCAGACGCCTTCCTCCAGCCCGCTCGCCGCCAGCGCGATCATGTCGGCATTGGTCGATCCGGTCTCGGCGACCGTGCGGACCCGCTGGCTCAGAACAGCGCCTTCGCCGCCGCCGCGGTCCACAGACCGATCGGCTTGAGCGCGAACCAGCCGACCGGCGAGATGAACACCGCCATGACGGTGAGGATCGCATATTCGACCGCCGTATCGCGGCTGCGCTGAAACGCCGGTGCGGGTGTGTCGAAATACATCACCTTGATGATGCGCAGATAATAATAAGCGCCGATCACCGACCCGACGAAACCGGCCACCGCGAGCGGGAACAGGCCGGCCTGAACCGCCGCCTGGAACACCGCCAATTTGGCGAAGAAGCCGAGCAAGGGCGGGATGCCGGCGAGGCTGAACATGAAGATCGCCATCGCCGCCGCCAGGCCCGGCCGCGATTCCGACAGGCCCGACAGGCTGTCGATGCTCTCGACGGGGTCGCCATTCGCGTCGCGCATCTGGAGCACGACCAGGAAGCTGCCGACCGTCATCGCGATATAGATGGCGAGATACAGCAGCACCGACGCGACACCCGCCGGCGTTCCCGCGGCGAGGCCGACCAGCATGAAGCCGACATTGTTGATCGACGAATAAGCCAGCAGCCGCTTGATGTTGCGCTGTCCGATCGCGGCCACCGCGCCGAAGATGATCGAGGCGAGGCTGGCGAAGATCACGATCTGGCGCCACTCGGCGACCGCCGGTCCCATCGCCTCGATCGCGACGCGCAACCCCAAAGCGACCGCCGCGACCTTCGGCGCCGAGGCGAAGAAGGTCGTCACCGGGGTCGGCGCGCCTTCATAGACGTCGGGGGTCCACATGTGGAACGGCACCGCCGACATCTTGAACGCCAACCCCGCGAACACGAACACCAGCCCGAACGTCAGCCCGAGCGACTTGCCCGCGCCGAACGCGGCGGCGATGCCGGTGAACAACGTCGTGCCGCTGAAGCCATAGACCAGCGAGATGCCGTAGAGCAGGATACCCGACGCCAGCGCGCCGAGGACAAAGTATTTCAGCCCCGCCTCGGCCGAGCGTTGATCGCGCCGCATGAAGCTCGCCAGCACATAGGAGGCGAGGCTGTTGAGTTCGAGGCCGACATAGAGCGTCAACATGTCGCCCGCCGACACCATCATCCCCATGCCCGCGACGGCGAGCAGGATCAGCACGGGATATTCGGGGTGCAGGGCATCGCCGTCGCCATGCGCGAAAAAGCGCGGGGCGACGAGGATGGAGATGGCCGCGGCGATGTAGATCAATGCCTTGGCGAAAGCCGCGAACGCGTCAGCGCGGTAGAGGCCGTTGAACACCGCGCCGGCGTAGGAAGCCGGTCCGACGAGCGCGATTCCGGCGCCGAACAGCACCGCGATCGCAGTCCAGCTGACCATCCGCGTCGAGCGTTGCCCGCCCCACGCCGCGACCAGCATCAGCGCGAGCGAGCCGATCGACAGGATGATTTCGGGCATCGTCGCCTGGAGGGAAGCATTCCAGTCCATCACTTCGCCCCCTCATGGTGCGGGAGGATCGCGACGGCCTTGCCCGGTGTCGGCAGCGCATCGCCCTTGGGCTGCGCGCGGTCGATCCGGTCGAGCAGGATCTTCACGTCGCCGCGCATCGGCGCGAGGAAGCTTTCGGGATAGACGCCCATCCACAGCACCGCCGCCGCGATCGGCACGAGCAGCCACAGCTCGCGCGCATTGAGGTCGGGCATCGCGCGGACGTCGTCGGACTTGATCTCGCCGAACACGACGCGGCGGTAGAGATAAAGCATATAGGCCGCGCCCAGGATGATGCCGGTGGTGCAGAGCAAGGTGATCGTGGTCGACACCTTGTACGTGCCGGCGAGACTCAGGAATTCGCCGACGAAATTGCTCGTGCCCGGCAGGCCGACCGACGCCATCGTGAACAGCATGAACAGGGTCGCATAGCGCGGCATATTGATCGCGAGCCCGCCATAGCGGTCGATCTCGCGCGTGTGCAGCCGGTCGTAGATCACGCCGACGCACAGGAACAACGCGCCCGACACCAGGCCGTGGCCCAGCATCACCATCATCCCGCCCTCGATCCCCTGGCGGTTGAAGCAGAACAGGCCGATCGTCACGATCGCCATGTGCGCGACCGACGAATAGGCGATCAGCTTCTTCATGTCGGACTGAACGAGCGCAACGAGACTGGTGTAGATCACCGCCACCGCCGACAGACCGAAGATCAGCCAGACGAGGCTCGACGAGGCCTCGGGGAACATCGGCACCGAGAAGCGCAGGAAGCCGTAGCCGCCGAGCTTCAACAGCACGCCGGCCAGGATCACCGACCCCGCGGTCGGCGCCTGGACGTGCGCGTCGGGCAACCAGGTATGGACCGGCCACATCGGCATCTTGACCGCGAACGACGCGAAGAACGCCAGCCACAGCCAGGTCTGCGCCCGGACCGGGAAATCATGGTTGAGCAACGTCGGGATGTAGGTCGTCCCCGCCTCGTTCGCCATCCACAGCATCGCGACCAGCATCAGCACCGATCCGAGCAAGGTGTAGAGGAAGAATTTGTAGCTGGCGTAGATGCGGTTCGCGCCGCCCCAGATGCCGATGATCAGGAACATCGGGATCAGGCCGCCTTCGAAGAAGATGTAGAACAGGAACAGGTCCTGCGCGGCGAAGGTGCCGATCATCAGCAATTCGGTCAGCAGGAACGCCGCCATATATTCGGGCACGCGCTTTTCGATCGAGGTCCAGCTCGCGCCGATGCAGATCGGCATCAGGAACACCGACAGCTCGATCAGCAGCAAGGCGAAGCCGTCGATGCCGAGCGACCAGCCGAAGCCGCCGAACAGCGGCAGATTCTCGACAAACTGCCATTGCGGCCCGCCGATCTGGAACTGGCTCCACAGGACGACGCCGAGAAGGAGGTCGATCAACGTCGCCGCCAGCGCCAGCCAGCGCGCATTACTGGCGCTGACGAACAGGCACGCGATGGCGGCGAACGCCGGCACCGCCAGCATCACGCTCAGGATCGGGAACCCGCTCACCGGGTGATCGCCCAGGTAACGGCGGCGGTCAGGCCGATCAGCATGACGAAGGCATAAGTATAGACATATCCAGATTGCAGACGGCCCGCGACGCGGCTGCCGAACGCGACGACCCAGGCCGAGCCGTTCGGACCGAAGCGATCGATCGTGCCCTCGTCGCCCGCCTTCCAGAACAGCCGGCCGAGCGCGAAGGCGGGCCGCACGAACAGCAGGGTATAGAGCTCGTCGAAATACCATTTGTGGAAGACGAAATCGTAGATGACGTGGAACGTGCTGGTGAAACGGGCCGGGATATCGGTCCGCCAGATATACGCCATCCACGCGCCGAGCAGACCCAGCAGCATCACGACCGTCGCCGACAGTTTCACCCATCCGGGCACTGCGTGCGACGCGTGATAGAGATGTTCGTTGAACGCGATCGCGCCGCGCCAATAGCTTTCGCCCGCCGTCGGATCGACGAACGCGCCGTGGAACACGAACCCGGCGAACACCGCGCCGACGCTGAGCAGGACCAGCGGGACCAGCATCGACAGCGGGCTTTCGTGCGGGTGATAGCCGCCGGTGCCGTCGCCCTGCGCATGGCCGTCGTGATGATGATCGTCATGGGCGTGGTCGTGCCCATGGCCGTGCGCATCGTGGAGCGCGTGCTGGATATGCTCCGACTGCGCCCAGCGCGGCTTGCCCCAGAAGGTCAGGAACATCAGGCGCCACGAATAGAAGCTGGTCAGCAAGGCGGCGATCACCCCGACATAGAAAGCGCCGGTGCCACGGCCCGAGGCGAACGCCAGTTCGAGGATCGCGTCCTTCGAATAGAAGCCGGCGAACCCGAACACGCCGGCAACACCGACGCCGGTGATCGCCAGCGTGCCGAGCAGCATCGCCCAGAACGTGACCGGGATTTCCTTCCGCAAGCCGCCATAATACCGCATGTCCTGCTCGTGGTGCATCGCATGGATGACCGATCCGGCGCCAAGGAACAGAAGCGCCTTGAAGAAAGCGTGCGTGAACAGGTGGAACATCGCCGCGCCATACGCGCCGCTGCCCGCCGCGAAAAACATGTAACCGAGCTGCGAACAGGTCGAATAGGCGATCACGCGCTTGATGTCGTTCTGGCACGTGCCGATCGTCGCGGCGAACAGGCACGTCGCGGCCCCGATCGTGACGACGAAGGTCAGCGCGGTCTCGCTCGCCTCGAACATCGGCGACAGGCGGCACACCATGAACACGCCCGCGGTCACCATCGTCGCGGCGTGGATCAACGCGGAGACGGGCGTCGGGCCCTCCATCGCGTCGGGCAGCCAGGTGTGCAAGCCGAGCTGCGCCGACTTGCCCATCGCGCCGACGAACAGGCACAGGCACAGCACCGTCATCGTGTCGAAGCGGTGGCCGAGTAAGCCGATCGTCGATCCCGCCATGTGCGGGGCCTGCGCGAGGATTTCGGGGATCGACACGGTGCCGAACACCAGGAACGTGCCGAAGATGCCGAGCATGAAGCCCAGGTCGCCGACCCGGTTGACGACGAACGCCTTGATCGCGGCGGCATTGGCGCTCGGCTTCCGGAACCAGAAGCCGATCAGCAGATAGCTGGCGAGGCCCACGCCTTCCCAGCCGAAGAACATCTGGACCAGATTGTTCGCGGTCACCAGCATCAGCATCGCGAAGGTGAACAGCGACAGATAGGCGAAGAACCGGGGCTGGTCCGGGTCCTCGTCCATATACCCCCAGCTATAGAGGTGGACCAGCGCCGAGACGCTGGTGATCACCACCAGCATCACCGCGGTCAGGCTATCGGCGCGCAACGCCCATTGCACGTCGAGATCGCCCGACTTCATCCAGGTGAGCACCTGTTGCACCGGATACGGATCACCGCCGCTCAGGTAATGGATGAAGATCGGCCAGCTCAGCGCGCACGAAAGGAACAGCGCGCCGGTCGTGACGGCCTTGGCCGGCACATTGCCGATCGCGCGATTGCCGAGGCCCGCGACGATCGCCGCCAGCAGCGGCAGGAAGACGATGATCGAAATCGAACTCACGCAAACCCCCGCGCGCAAGCGCAAAATTCAATCTTCTTCGCGTCTTCGCGTCTTTGCGCGAGAAAATTCGACTCGCGCGAAGACGCCAAGGCGCAAAGAGAAGCAGAATGGATGCCCGCTGTCGCGGGCGTTCTTGCGACGCTCACCATCACCCCTTCATCCGGCTGGGATCGTCGACCGAGATCGTCCCCCGCCCACGGAAATAGATGACCAGGATCGCGAGCCCGATCGCCGCCTCGCCCGCCGCGACGGTCAGCACGAACATCGCGAACACCTGGCCGACCAGATCGTGCAGATACGCCGAGAAGGCGACGAGGTTCAGGTTCACCGCCAGCAGGATCAACTCGATCGCCATCAGCATGATGATGAGGTTCTTGCGATTGGCGATCAGGCCCATCACCCCCATCGCGAACAGGATGGCGGCGGCGACGAGGTAGTGCGTGAGGCCGATCATCGCGTAAGCTCCGCGCCATCAAATCCACCGTCACCCCGGCCTTGTGCCGGGGTCCACCGCGCCCCGAGCGCAGACGTTTGCGGCTCCGTGGATGCCGGCACAAGGTCGGCATGACGATTGAGGGAAACGATCACAGATCCACCCCCTGCCCCACGGGCGGCTGCATGTTGCGCGTCGCGTCCTGCGGCCGGCGCGAGACCTGGCGGCTGACCTTCTGGCCCTTCACCCCGCCGCGCGCGCGGTGGGAGAGGACGATCGCGCCGATCATCGCGACGAGCAGGACCAGCCCCGCCCCTTCGAACACATAGAGATAGCGCGAATAGAGCAGATGCCCGATCGCCTGGATATTGGGCATCGCGTCGGGCGTCGGCGCGATCCGCTGGTCGAGCTGGAGCCCGCCGGCGCTCCATGCGCCGATCGCGATGAAAATCTCGCACGCCAGCGCGATCGCGAACGCCAGGCCGATCGCCGCATAGCGCACGAACCCGGCACGCAACTCGGCGAAATCGATATCGAGCATCATCACGACGAACAGGAACAGCACCGCGACCGCGCCGACGTAAACGATCACCAGCAGCATCGCGATGAACTCGGCGCCGACCAGCAGCATCAGGCCGGCGGCGTTGAAGAACGCCATGATCAGCCACAGCACGCTATGCACCGGATTACGCGACGTGATCGTCATCGCACCCGACAGAATCACCATCGCGGCGAACAGGTAAAAGGCGATGACCTGGATCATGCGGCCCCCGTCACCCCGGCGAAAGCCGGGGTCTCAAGCCATGTCGCGGGGCAAGAGCCGCAAGAGATCCCCGCTTTCGCGGGGATGACGGAATGGAGATGAATCACGTTGCGTCCCACTGTTGGCGCCCGCCTACCGATACGGCGCATCGGCGGCAAGGTTCGCGGCGATCGCGCGTTCCCAGCGGTCGCCATTGTCGAGCAGTTTCGCCTTGTCGTAGATCAGCTCCTCGCGCGTTTCGGTGGCGAATTCGAAATTCGGTCCCTCGACGATGGCATCGACCGGGCACGCTTCCTGGCACAGCCCGCAATAGATGCACTTGGTCATGTCGATGTCGTAGCGCGTCGTGCGCCGGCTGCCGTCGTCGCGCGGCTCGGCCTCGATCGTGATCGCCAGCGCGGGACAGATCGCCTCGCACAGCTTGCACGCGATGCAGCGCTCCTCGCCGTTCGGATAGCGACGCAGCGCGTGCTCGCCGCGGAACCGGGGTGAGATCGGGTTCTTCTCGAACGGATAGTTGATCGTCGCCTTGGGCTTGAAGAAATAGCGCAAGGTCAGCCAGTGGGCCTTGATGAACTCCCACAGCGTGAACGATTTGATGATCTGACCGACGGTCATGACGGAACCCCTACGCGCATCCACATCAGGTAACCGGACACGACAAAGACGAAGATCAGCGACAGCGGCAGGAACACCTTCCACCCCAGCCGCATCAACTGGTCGTAGCGATAGCGCGGGACGGTCGCCTTCACCCAGCTGAACACGAAGAAGAAGAACAGGATCTTGATGAACAGCCAGATGATCCCGGGCACCGCATACATCCACCCGACGTTGAGCGGCGGCAGATACCCGCCCCAGAACAGCACCGCGTTGAGCGCACACATCAGGATGACGTTGGCATATTCGCCGAGCCAGTAGAGCGCGAAGCTCATCGACGAATATTCGGTCTGGTAGCCCGCGACCAGTTCGCTTTCCGCCTCGGTCAGGTCGAACGGGGCGCGTTGCGTCTCCGCCAATGACGAGATGAAGAACACCACCGCCATCGGGAACAGCAGCGGGTTGATGAAATTGCCGTTGATCCAGCCCCAGGCATAGCCGCGCTGCGCCTCGACGATCTCGCCCAGGTTGAAGCTGCCTGCCCACAGCACGACCGAGATCAGCACGAAGCCGATCGACACTTCGTAGCTGACCATCTGCGCCGCCGCGCGCAGTGCCGAGTAGAACGGGTATTTGGAATTCGACGCCCAGCCGGCGATGATGATGCCATAGACGCCGAGGCTCGACGCCGCGAGGACGTAGAGCAGGCCGACATTGATGTTCGCCAGCACCACGCCCGCCTGGAACGGCACCACCGCCCACACGATCAGCGCGACCGTGAAGGTGATGATCGGCGCGATCAGGAACAGGCCCTTGTTCGCGGCCGACGGGATGATCGTTTCCTGCAGGAAGACCTTGAGCCCGTCCGCGAACGATTGCAGCAGCCCGAGCGGCCCGACCACGTTCGGCCCACGCCTGAGCGCCATCGCCGCCCAGATCTTGCGGTCGGCATAGATGATCATCGCGACGGCCAGCATCAGCGGGAGGGCGATGACGAGGATGTCGATGATCGTGGCGATGAACCACGCCCAGCCATAGTCGAGGCCGAGATAGGTGAACCAGGAGGTCATTCCGCGGCCTCCGCTCTATAAATCTTCGTCACCCCCGCGAAAGCGGGGGCCCATCTCGTGCCCGTGCTCCCAAGATCAAACCGAAGGAGCTGGGTCCCCGCTTTCGCGGGGATGACGGATGTGAGTTGGGTCATTCCGCCGCCTCCGCGAACGACTGGCCGTGGATCAGTTCGGCCGAGCATTGCTGCATCGTCGGGCTGGCGCGGCAGATCGCGTTGGTCAGGTAGAAATCCTGGATCGGATAGCCGGTGATCGTCCCTTCCGCCTTGGCGTCGAGCCTGGGCGGATTCCAGTCGAACCGCTTGAGGCCGAGTTCGCCCAGCATCGGCGCGTCGAGCGCCATCTGCGCGCGCAATTCCTCCAGGCTGTCGAACGGCAGCGTCACCTTCAGCGTCTCGCTGAGCGCGCGCAGGATCGTCCAATCCTCGCGCGCGTCGCCCGGCGGGAACACCGCGCGCTCGCCGCGCTGCACGCGGCCTTCGAGGTTGACGTAGGTGCCCGATTTCTCGGCATAGCTCGCGCCCGGCAAGACGACATCAGCCGCCGCCGCGCCCTTGTCGCCGTGATGGCCGACATAGACCTTGAAGCTCTTGGCGAGCTTCGAGAAATCGACTTCGTCGGCGCCCATCAGGAATATCAGCTTGGGCGCGGCCGCGTAGATGTCGGCAATCCCGCCCGGCAGCCCCGCGCCGAGCATCAGCCCGCCCATCCGGCTGGCCGAGAAATGCAGCACGTTGAACCCGTTCCACGCCGTCCCGTCCTCAAGGGTACGGATCAGCTTGTACGTATCGGCGAACTTGAGCGCCGCGCCGTGCGCGCGCTTCACCGCGAGCCCGCCGACGATCATCATCGGCGCCTTGGCGTTCCTGAACGCCTCCGCCGCCGCCTTGGGCAGCTTGCCGAGCAGCGACAGATCGTCGCCGAGCCATTCGGTCTTGTAGGTCAGGTCGGTTTCCGGCCCGATCGCAAAGACCTTCGCGCCCTTCTTGATCGCCTTCCTGATCCGCGTGTTGACCAGCGGCGCTTCCCAGCGGACGTTGCTGCCGACCAGCAGGATCGCGTCGGCGCGCTCGACGCCCGCGATCGTCGTGTTGAAATTGACCGCGGCCAGGCTCGACACGTCATAGTCCGCGCCGGTCTGGCGCCCCTCGATCAGCGAGCCGCCCATCGCCTTGACCAGCGCCTTGGCCGCGAAGATCGTCTCGCAATCGAGCAAGTCGCCATGCACCGCCGCGACGCTCTTGCCGGCCTTCACCGCCGCGATCGCCGCGAACGCTTCGTCCCAGCTCGCCGCGACCAGCTTGCCGTTCTTGCGCACATAGGGCCGGTCGAGCCGCCGCCGCACGAGGCCATCGACCGCGTGCCGCGTCTTGTCGCTCGCCCACTCCTCATTGACGTCGTCGTTGACGCGGGGCAGCGCGCGCAGCACTTGCCGCCCACGGCTGTCGAGACGGATATTGGTGCCGACCGCGTCCATCACGTCGATCGACAGCGTCTTCTTCAACTCCCACGGCCGCGCCTCGAACGCATAGGGCTTCGACGTCAGCGCGCCGACCGGGCACAAGTCCACGACATTGCCCGACAATTCGCTCGTCACCGCGCCTTCGAGATAGGACGTGATCTGCATGTCCTCGCCGCGATAGATCGCGCCGATCTCCTCGACGCCCGCGACTTCCTCGGCGAAGCGGATGCAGCGCGTGCACTGGATGCAGCGGGTCATGACCGTCTTGACGATCGGCCCCATATATTTCTCGGTCACCGCGCGCTTGTTCTCGGTGTAGCGCGACGCTCCCCGGCCATAGGCGACCGACTGGTCCTGCAAGTCGCACTCGCCGCCCTGGTCGCAGATCGGGCAGTCGAGCGGATGGTTGATCAGCAGGAACTCCATCACGCCTTCACGCGCGTTCCTGACCATCGGCGTGTTGGTGAAGATCTCCTGTCCATCGCCAGCCGGCAGCGCGCACGACGCCTGCGGCTTGGGCGGCCCAGGCTTCACCTCGACCAGACACATCCGGCAATTTCCGGCGATAGAAAGTCTCTCGTGATAGCAGAAACGCGGAATTTCCTTGCCCGCGGCCTCGCACGCCTGGAGCACCGTGGCGCCGGCGGGGACTTCGACCTCGATCCCGTCTACTTTGAGCGTGGGCATATCAGCGAACCTTGACGAACAAACGCATCATCACTGTGCCACCTCGCGCGTCCATGGCAGAAACTTGGCCCGCCACGGCGACGTGGCCAGACGGTACATCGAATCCGCTGCGAACGCCCGCAGGAATGCGGAACTCAGATTGTCGGGCCGTTTGGCGCCCGCGCAGCTGGGCGCCTTGGCGAATAACTCGTCAAGCGCAGCGGTCTCTTCTCGCGAACCGTGGCGCGTCAGCAATAGCCGGTGTGCGACATCCGGTTGCACTACGACCAAGCAATTAGTGGCGTCGATCATCGCTTGGTCGCTGGCCAGCCGCGCCTTGTTCCATTTCTGCTCGGCGACGATGAAGGCATCGCTGTCCTTGGCCGTCGCGACGATCTTGGCCGGATCGACGTCGCCCGTCACCAACGCCTTGTAGTCCGCTTCCGACAGCGCGCCGCGCATCAGGGACAGGATATTGACCGCTGACTCGGCATTACAGCCACTAAGTTGAGTCCTAAGGCGGCCGAACAACACGTCTTCACTCGATGTGCTCGGCGCACTCGCCAGCGCTTTTCCGACCAGTCCGGAATTCTGCTTCGACGCGCACGACGCGAACGACAAAGTGTGATTGTAGATTTCGATCGATTGCGGCGTATCGCGATCGGGCCGCATCACCTCAGGATTGCTGCCGTTGTTGCGCACCTCGATCGGGCGGCCGGTCGGGGCGTAGACCGGCGTATAGCTCATCTGAGCGAAGGCCGCGCCGGGCGCCATCGACAACCCGGCCGCCAGAAGGAAACTTGCGGAAGTCATGATCCTCATTGTGACTCTCCCCAACTAAACGAGCGCATCACTGTGCCGCCGCCTCGCGCGTCCACGGCAGGAACTTTGCGCGCCACTCCGATGTCGCCAGCCGGTACATCGAATCCGCGACGAACGCCCGCAGGAACGCGGCGCTCAGGTTGGTCGGCCGCTTCTCGCCCGCACAATCCGGCGCCTTGGAAAACAGTTCATCGAGCGCCGCCGCTTCCTCGCGCGAGCCATGACGCGTAAGTAGCACGCGGTGCGCAATCGCCGGTTGCACCACGACCATACAATTGGTGGCGTCGATCATTGTCTGGTCGTTAGCCAGCCGTGCGGTGTTCCACTTCTGCTCGGCAATGAGAAACGCGCTGCTGTCGTTTGCCGTCGCGACGATCTTGGCGGGATCGACTTCACCAGCCACCAGCGTTTTATAATCCGCTTCCGACAGAGCGCCGCGCATCAACGATAGAATATTGACCGCCGATTGGGCATTGCAGCCATTGAGCTGGGTCCGGAGCCGCCCGAACATTACGTCTTCGGTCGATGTACTCGGCGCGCTTGCCAGCGCCTTGCTTACCAATCGCGAATTCTGCTTCGCCGCGCATGAGGCGAACGACAAGGTGTGATTATAGACCTCGATCGATTCCGGCGTATCGCGGTCGGGCCGCATCGCATCGGGAATAGTGACCTTGCTTCGCAGATCCATGGGGGGGGCCGGCACATAGGCCGCTGGCGGCGCGCTCGTCTGAGCGAGTGCTGCACTCGACACGATCAATAGCGCCGCTGCCAACAACAATGTTGCGAAAGTCATGATTTTCATTCTGCCGCCTCCTGCATTGGCGTCAGGTCACCCCCCTGACGTTCGGAAATTCGCCGCTCGATCTCCGGCCGGAAATGCCGAATCAGTCCCTGGATCGGCCAGGCGGCGGCATCGCCCAGCGCGCAGATCGTGTGGCCTTCGACCTGCTTGGTCACGTTGAACAGCGTGTCGATCTCCGACACGTCGGCGTCGCCGGTGCGCAGCCGTTCCATCACGCGCCACATCCAGCCGGTGCCTTCGCGGCATGGCGTGCACTGGCCGCAGCTTTCATGCTTGTAGAAATAGGAGATGCGGCTGATCGCGCGGACGATGTCGGTCGACTTGTCCATGACGATGACCGCCGCCGTGCCGAGCCCCGAGCCGAGCGCCTTCAGCCCGTCGAAGTCCATCGGGCAGTCCATGATCTGCGCCGCCGGGACCAGCGGCACCGACGACCCGCCTGGAATCACCGCGAGCAGATTGTCCCAGCCGCCGCGAATGCCGCCGCAATGCTCCTCGATCAGCTGGCGGAACGGGATCGACATTGCTTCCTCGACCACGCACGGCTTGTTCACATGGCCGCTGATCTGGAACAACTTGGTGCCCTTGTTGTTCTCCGCACCGAAGCTCGCGAACCATTCCGGCCCACGCCGCAGGATGGTCGGCGCGACCGCGATCGATTCGACATTGTTGACCGTGGTCGGGCAGCCATAGAGGCCCGCGCCCGCCGGGAAGGGCGGCTTGAGGCGCGGCTGGCCCTTCTTGCCCTCCAGGCTTTCGAGCATCGCGGTTTCTTCGCCGCAAATGTAGGCGCCCGCGCCGCGATGGCAGAACACGTCGAAGTCATAGCCCGACCCGCAGGCATTCTTGCCGATCAGCCCGGCGTCATATGCCTCGGCGATCGCGGCGAACAGCGTCTCGGCCTCGCGGATATATTCGCCGCGGATGTAGATGTACGCGGCGCGCGCGCGCATCGCGAAGCCCGCAACCAGCGCGCCCTCGATCAGCTTGTGCGGATCGTGGCGGATGATCTCGCGATCCTTGCACGATCCGGGTTCGGACTCGTCGGCGTTGATCACCAGGAAGTTCGGGCGATCGGCGCGCGGCTCCTTGGGCATGAAGCCCCATTTGGTGCCGGTCGGGAACCCCGCCCCGCCCCGCCCGCGCAGGCCCGACGCCTTGATACGATCAATGATCGTGTCCGCGCCGATCTCCAGCAGCTTCTTGGTGTTGTCCCAGTCGCCACGCGCCCGCGCCGCCTTCAGCCCCCAGGGCTGGAAGCCGTACACGTTGGTGAAGATGCGATCCTTGTCAGCAAGCATGGCATGCCTCCAAGGCCGTCACCCCCGCGAAAGCGAGGGCCCATCTCCCATGACCTGCCAAGTTCGACGGCAGGAGATGGGTTCCCGCTTTCGCGGGAATGACGAAGGAGTGGATCATCATCGACCCTTCCCCATCGCGTTCTGGACGAAATAAAACACGAACAGCACGATCGCGACCGCGACCGCCAGCCCGATCAGCGCGAACGCGACCTTGAGCACCAGCCCGAGCAGCACCAGCGCGCCGATGATCGCGAACACCGCGAGGATGGGGTTCATGCCCTTGGTCACCATTGCCCCCGGTAATCATGGTTCCCGGCCGCCATTTCCTTGAGCGTGGTCGGCCCGCCTTCAGGGCAGCTCGCGCGGCGGCCGATGGTCGATCCCGCCGGCGGCGTCTCGCCCCGCGCCAGCGCCTCGAGCACCGCGATCGTGCGGTCGTAATCGAGGTCCTCGTAATTGTCGTCGTTGATCTGGACCATCGGCGCGTTAGCACAGGTGCCCAGGCACTCGACCTCGGTCAGCGTGAACAGGCCGTCGGGCGTGGTCTTGCCCTTGACCAGTCCGTGATTCTTGCAGGCGGCCAGCACGTCGTCGGAGCCCGCCAGCATGCACGGCGTCGTGCCGCATACCTGAACATGATAGCGACCGACCGGCGCCATGTTGAACATCGTGTAGAAGGTCGCGACCTCGTATACGCGCATGTACGGCACGCCGATCGCCCGCGCGACGAACTCGATCACCGGGACCGGCAGCCACCCTTGCGTATTGGTCTCCGCCCCGATTTGGCGCTGGGCGAGGTCGAGCAACGGAATCGACGCCGATTGCTCGCGCCCCGGCGGATAGCGGCCGATCACTTCCTTCGCCTTGGCGGCGTTCGCGTCGGTCCACGCGAAATCGCCCCAGCGCGCGCGGACCTCGGCTTCGTCGGGGATTTGAGGGGCTTCAGCCATTGATGGCCCGTTTCCTGAGAATGAGCCCGAGCACCGCGACGCCCAGCAAAGTCGCAACCGCTGAGGCAATCAGAAGATCGGGGTAAGCTATACTGACTAGTTCCACTGCGAACAGCACAATGGTGCAGATAAAGGCCAGTCTCGCCGCGATATATCGAGGAAGGAAGAGATTGCCGCCACGATAGATGAGCGCACCGACGACGATCATCATCACTGGACGCAACGCGACAGCGATCAAGTCGGAAGCCCCTGTCACCGGTCGCACTCCCCGAACACCACGTCGATCGCGCCCAGGATCGCGGTGGTGTCCGCGAGCATGTGGCCCTTCGACATGAAGTCCATCGCCTGGAGGTGGCTGAACGCGGTCGGGCGGATCTTGCAGCGGTAGGGCTTGTTGCTGCCGTCGGCGACCAGATAGACGCCGAACTCGCCCTTGGGACTTTCGGTCGCGACGTACACGTCGCCCGCGGGGACGTGATAGCCCTCGGTATAGAGCTTGAAGTGATGGATCAACGCTTCCATCGACTGCTTCATCTCGGCGCGCTTGGGCGGCACGACCTTGCGGTCGTCGCTGGCGACCGGGCCGCCGGGCATCTCGTTGAGGCACTGGCGCATGATGCGCGCCGACTGGCGGACCTCCTCGACGCGGACCATGAAGCGGTCGTAGCAGTCGCCGCGCGTGCCGACCGGCACCTCGAAGTCCATCTTCGCATAGGCGTCATAGGGCTGCGACTTGCGCAAGTCCCACGGAATGCCCGAGCCGCGGATCATCGGGCCGGAAAAGCCCCAGCGCACCGCATCCTCGCGGCTCACCACCGCGATATCGACGTTGCGCTGCTTGAAGATGCGGTTGTCGGCTACCAGGCTGATCGCGTCCTCGAACAAACGCGGCACGCGCGTGTCGAGCCAGTCGGCGATGTCGGTCAGCAGCTTGAGCGGCACGTCCTGATGCACGCCGCCGGGGCGGAAATAGTTGGAGTGCATCCGCGCGCCCGACGCGCGCTCGAAGAAGTTGAGGCAATCCTCGCGCAGTTCGAACAGCCACAGGTTCGGCGTCATCGCGCCGACGTCCATCACATGGCTGCCGAGGTTCAGCATGTGGTTGGAGATGCGCGTCAGTTCGGCGAAGAACGTGCGCAGATATTGGGCTCTGATCGGCACTTCCAAGTCGAGCAGCTTTTCGACCGCGAGCACGAAGCTGTGCTCCATGCAGAGCGGCGAGCAGTAATCGAGGCGATCGAAATAGGGCAGCGCCTGCGCGTAGGTCTTGTACTCGATCAGCTTCTCGGTGCCGCGATGGAGCAGGCCGACATGCGGGTCGACCCGCTCCACGATCTCGCCGTCGAGTTCCATCACCAGGCGCAGCACGCCGTGCGCGGCCGGATGCTGGGGACCGAAATTGATCGTGTAGTTCTGGATCGTGACGTCGCCGGTGGTCGGATCCTCGGCGTCGGTCACACCCAACATCTTGTCGAGCGTATCAGCCATGCCGCACCTCCTGTGCTCCGGCGAAAGCCGGAGTGTTGGCAAGTTGCACAACGGTCGAGGCTGAAGCCGCCAACGCTCCGGCCTTCGCCGGAGCACGGGTTGAGACATTACGCATCAGGCTTCTTCCTCGCGCGAGCCGGCTTGGCCGGCGCGGTGGCAGTCGCGGCGTCGGGCTTCACGCGTGGCTTCGCGGCGACCTTGCGCTGCTTCGGCACGGCGCCGGCCTCGGGCGCCGTGGCAACGGCGGCCTTCTTCACCGGCGGCTTGCGCGCTGGCTTGGGCTTCGCCTCGGGCTCGGCCTTGCCCGCTCCCGTCTGTGCGGGCGCTTCGGTCGCCTTTGGCGTGGGCGGCGGCGGTGCCGGAGGCGGGGCGGCAGGCGCTTTCTCGTCACCCGGCAGGATGTATTCCGCCCCTTCCCATGGGCTCATGAAGTCGAACGTGCGGAAATCCTGCGCCAGCTTCACCGGCTCGTAGGCGACGCGCTTGGTCTCTTCCGAATAGCGCAACTCGACATAGCCGGTCAGCGGAAAGTCCTTGCGCTGCGGATGCCCGACGAAACCGTAATCGGTCAGGATGCGGCGCAGGTCCGAATTCCCCTCGAACAGCACGCCGTACATGTCGTACACTTCGCGCTCCAGCCAGCCGGCGACCGGCCAGATGCCCGTCACCGACGGCACCGGCTTGATCTCGTCGGTCTGGACATGGACGCGGATGCGATGGTTGCGGGTCAGCGACAGCAGGCAATAGACCACGTCGAAACGGTCCGGCCGCTCCGGGTAATCGACCCCGGCGATCTCCATCAGCTGCTGATATTCGAGGCCAGGCGTATCGCGCAGCAAGGTCATCGTCTCGACCAGGCTCTCGCGGTCGACGGTGAACGACACTTCGTAGGCCGCTTCGAGGCTCGACACCATCTTCGCGCCGAGAGTCTTCCCGGCAACGTCGATCACGCCCTCATTGGACGCATAAGCAGGCGCTGGCGACTTCACCGCTCAATCGTCCCCGAACGGCGGATCTTCCGCTGCAACTGCATGATCCCGTACAGCAGCGCCTCGGCGGTCGGCGGGCAGCCCGGCACGTAGATGTCGACCGGCACGATGCGGTCGCAGCCGCGCACGACACTGTAGCTGTAATGGTAATAGCCGCCGCCATTGGCGCACGACCCCATCGAGATGACGTATTTCGGCTCCGACATCTGGTCATAGACCTTGCGGAGCGCCGGGGCCATCTTGTTGCACAGCGTGCCGGCGACGATCATCACGTCGGACTGGCGCGGACTCGCGCGCGGCGCGGCGCCGAAGCGTTCGAGGTCGTAGCGCGGCATGTTGACGTGGATCATCTCGACCGCGCAGCACGCCAGGCCGAACGTCATCCACCACAAGGAGCCGGTACGCGCCCACTGGAACAGCTCCTCGGTCGAGGTGACCAGGAAGCCCTTGTCGGTCAGCTCGCCGTTGAGGCCGTCGAAGAACGACTGGTCGGGCGGCAGGACCGACGATCCGCTGGGATCATGGCGCAGCTCTACCGGACCGGCGTGAGGGGTCATTCCCAATCCAACGCTCCCTTCTTCCAGGCGTAGACCAGGCCCAGCGCCAGTTCGGCGATGAAGATCATCATCGACCCCCACGCCACCCAGCCGAGCGAGAACACGCTGACCGCCCAGGGATAGATGAACGCCGCTTCGAGGTCGAAGATGATGAACAGGATCGCGACGAGATAGAAACGCACGTCGAACTGGCTGCGTGAATCCTCGAACGCGGGGAAACCGCATTCATACTCGCTGAGCTTTTCCGGGTTCGGCTGGTGCGTGCCGGTGAACCGCGCGGCGATCATCGGCAGGAACACGAAGGCGGAACTCAGGGCAAGCGCAACCCCCAGGAACAGGAGGATCGGCAGATATTGTGACAGGTCGACCAAAAGCTTTCTCTCGCACGTGCGAAGCGTTGGCGCGTCTCTAGGACGGCACCCCCATTCGGGCAAGGGCGAGAGGTATGAGAATGAATCGCAATTAGCGGCGCTTGAGCTGCGCCAAGACGGCACCGGCCCGCTCCCCCACCCGGCCTCCCAATCAGGATATTCTATGGGAGGCCGGGTGGGGGAGCGGGCGGAGCAGCCCAAGGTTCGGGCGATGCGCAGCATCGTTGGAATGGCTGCGGAGGGCGGCGCCGAACCTGTTTCAGCGGAGCTGAAACAGCAAGGGCGCTTGCCTAGGCTGCGCTGACGACGGCGCTGATCGTACCGAGTTCGTAGCGGTTCCGCCCGCCGAGCTTGGCTTGATAGAGCGCGACGTCGGCGGCGATGGTCAGTTCGTGCATCGACCGCCCCGGCGCCGGCTCGATCGCGGCGACACCCAGGCTGATCGTGATCTTTTCGGGCAAGGCATAGGCCGGGTCGGCGCTGCATTTGGCGACCATCACCCGGACGCGCTCGGCGATCGACGCGGCGCCGGCGAGATCGACGCCGGGCAGGATCAGCATGAACTCTTCCCCGCCCTGGCGCGCGGCAAGATCGATCGGCACGCGGATGCCGGCCTCCAGCATCGCCGCCACCGCCTGGAGCGCGCGGTCGCCCTCGTCATGGCCGTGCGTGTCGTTGAACAGCTTGAACCGGTCGACGTCGATCGCGACCACCGCCAGCCAGCCGCCGTTGCGCAGCGCGCGCGTCCATTCCTCGGTCAGCCGCATGTCGCGCGAACGGCGGTTGGCGAGGCCGGTCAGCGGATCGGTGCGGCTGACGCGTTCCAGCGCATCGCACGCCTGTTCCAGCTCGCGCCCACGCTGGCCGAGCGAATCGACCAGCGCCTGATTGGCCGCCGCGAGGCGATAGGCATGGGTGATCTGGCTGCCGAGCTGACGGCTGATCCCGAACATCGATACGGCGAGGGCAACGGCCGCCCCGGCCAGCACGACATGCCCCGGCCGCTCGGAAACGGCGAGCCCCAGCGCCGCCGCCAGCGACACCGGGATCGCGAAGACCACATAGACCGGCCAATAGGCGACGTTGGCGATGGTCATGCTGATCGCGGCGAGCGTGATGCACACCACGAACATGACCTGATTGTCGGTGCCGACCGCCAGCATCCACCCCACCGCCCCGCTCCACAGCAGCGCGGACAGGCCGGCGAACATCGTCAGCAGCCGCGCGATCGACCGCATCGGCACTTGCCGAAGCTTCCCGGTGTGAAAGCCGATCGCCGCACCGGCGCGGGCCGCGCACAGGATCACGGTCGCGGCGAACCACGCCAGCAGCCCCACGGCCCGTCCCGGCGTCCAGAAATACGCCGCCATCAGGCTCGAACCGAGCAGATCCATCAGGATCGTCGGGACCGCGAGCGCGTAGACCGCATTGACCCGCGCCCCGAGCAGGGCGTCGTCGATCGTCGAAGGCGCGGCGTCGGCCATGGTCCGCGCATACACGCCGCACGGTTAAGGGGGCGTTATCCCATCAAGATGGCGGATCAGCGCAAGGCCCCCGCGATCAGCTTGTGCAGCCGCGACTGCAGCGCGTCGTTGGCGGCGAGGAATTCGCTGCGCTCGATCATCCTGTCGCCGCCGCGGAAATCGGTGACGAAGCCGCCCGCCTCCTTGACCAGCAACATGCCCGCCGCGACATCCCAAGGCTGAAGCGACGATTCCCAATAACCGTCGAACCGCCCCGCCGCGACCCAGGCGAGATCGAGTGCGGCCGAGCCGAAGCGGCGGATGCCCGCGACTTCGGGGGCGATCGCGCCGAAGATGCGGCTCCACTGCGCGAAATCACCGTGCCCCAGGAACGGGATGCCGGTCGCGATCAGCGATTCCGACAAATCGCGCCGCGCCGACACGCGCAGCCGCGCGTCCTGCAACCAGGCGCCCTTGCCCTTCTCCGCCCAGAAGCTCTCGTCGGTGATCGGCTGATAGACGAGCGCCGTCGTCACCTCGCGCCTGCCCGAGGCCAGCGGTTCCTCGACCGCGACCGAGATCGCGAAGTGCGGGATGCCGTGAAGGAAGTTCGACGTGCCGTCGAGCGGATCGATGATGAAGCGCGGCTTGTTGGGATCGCCGGGCAGCTCGCCGCCCTCCTCCGCCAGGATCGCCCAATCGGGCCGCGCCTTGCGCAGTTCCTCGACCAAGGTCTGCTCGGCGCGCTTGTCGGCCATCGACACGAAATCGGCCGGCCCCTTGCGGCTGACCTGGAGGTGCTGGACTTCGTTGAAGTCACGCCGCAACCGCGGCGCCGCCTTGCGCGCGGCGCGTTCGATGACGGTGAAAAGGCCGGAATGGCTGGGCATTTTGATCCTATCTAGCCCCTCCCCTTCAGGGGAGGGGGTGGGGTGGGGCTTTAATCACGATCCCGTCGCGGGCAAAGTCCGCGCCGTCGGTCGAGCTACGCTCGCCGGCCGGTCGGCCGATTGTGCGAAATAGCGCCGCTATTTCGTCTCAATCGGCACGCCTCACATAAGCTTGCTCATACACGTCGACAACGATCCGCGTGCCCGCGCCGATATGCGGCGGGACCATCACGCGGACGCCGTTCTCCAGGATCGCCGGCTTGTAGCTCGACGACGCGGTCTGGCCCTTCACCACGGCGTCGGCCTCGACGATCAGCGCCTCGATCTGGTCGGGGAGCTGGACCGAGATCGGACGCTCCTCCCACAATTCCATCACGACATCCATGCCGTCCTGCAGGAACGCCGCGGCGTCGCCCAGGATATCGGCGTCGAGCGTGATCTGCTCATAGGTGTTCTTGTCCATGAACGTCAGCGTGTCGCCGTCGCGGAACAGGAACTGGAAATCGACCGTGTCGAGCCGCACCTTCTCGATGCTCTCCGCCGAACGGAAGCGGACGTTGTTCTTCCGCCCGTCGATCAGGTTCTTCATCTCGACCTGCATATAGGCGCCGCCCTTGCCGGGCTGGGTGTGCTGGATCTTCACCGCACGCCAGATGCCGCCTTCATATTCGAGGATGTTGCCGGGACGAATCTCGACCGCGTTGATCTTCATGGATAGCGCCTGTGGAAATAGGAAAGCGCGGCCTTTAACCAGCCGGCCCCGATCGGGCAAGGTCAGGGATATTGCTGGCGCGCGTGAAGAATCGTGAGGATGCGCACAAAGTCGTTACCGACCTGATATACTATGACGTAGTTCGGATGGATTACCGCTTCGCGTGTACCCGGCATCCGCCCCACGCGAAACATGAAGGGAGTCAGGGGCAGTTGCTCCGTCACCCTTACAACGCGATCTTCAAGCGCTACGGCAGCGATCGGGTTGCGCTCCGCGATATAACCAATGATTTCGCGAAAATTGCGCCGCGCCTCAGCGCGCCAGACGAGCCGCATTAGCGCGCTTCTCTTCGATTAGCTGACGGATTTCGGCCATGACTTGGTCGTGCGGGATGTCTGGCTCGGTGCTGTCGAGCGCCTCCTGAACCTTGGCGCGAAACCAGGCGTCGTAGGCTTCCGCCTCTTCGGTGGACCCAAACTCCGACTCGATGGGAGATAACTTTGCCATAACGCGAAGATATCACGCCTGTGTCGCCGCTCCAAGCACGTCGCCGAACGCCGCGACCGCCGCCGCCTCGTCCCCGCCCCACACGGCGTGGGACACGGCGAGGAAGTCGGCGCCGGCGGCGACCAGGGGCGCGGCGTTGGCCGGGGTGATCCCGCCGATCGCGACGCAGGGCAGCTCGAACAGGGTCGACCACCAGCTCAGGATCGACGGGTCGGGGCGATGCGTCGTGTCCTTGGTCGTCGTCGGATAGAAAGCGCCGAACGCGACATAGTCCGCGCCGGCGTCCCCCGCCTCCATCGCCAGATGGCGGCTGTCGTGGCAAGTGACGCCGATCTGCACGTCGGGGCCGAGCGCCGCCCTCGCCTCGCGCGGGTCGCCGTCACCCTGGCCCAGATGCACGCCGTCCGCGCCGAGCCGCCTGGCGAGCGCCACGCTGTCGTTGACGATGAACGCGACCTCGCGGTCGGCGCAGATGCGCTGGAGCGGTTCGGCGAGCCGCGCCGCTTCGTGCTGATCCACGTCCTTCACACGGAACTGGAACGCCGCGACCGGCCCGGCGCCGAGCGCCCGCGCCAGCCGCTCGGCGAACCCGCCGCCCATGTCGAGCGGTGAGATCAGGTAAAGCTGGCACGGCGGCCGGCGCATGTCGCGCACGAAACCGGCGGCAAAATTCGGGTCGAGCGGGCCGAGCGGGTCTTCGTCGAAATCCATCGCGCCGCTGTAGCGGTTTTCGCCGGAGTGTCGAATGCGGCGTGGGGCTAATCCACCCAAAGGTCACACAAGGGTCACACTAAGCGCGGTGTCCCGGACTGCCGTGTTCCTGCGAAGCAGGAACCCAGGATGGTGCAGGCAAAGTGGCCCTGGGCTCCTGCTTTCGCAGGAGCGCGCGGCAGGAGGCGTCACGATGTCAAAGAGCCTGGCGAGGCTGTCAGGCGAAATCCAACATTGCAAGCGTCGCCGCTACTGGGTGGTCAGCAACCATCACAGGGGCCGACGCGACGACGCGGCCTTCTCGGCCTCCCCTCCCGATGAGGCAGGGGAGGCCTTCATGCTAACCTCCGCCTCTCCGGGTCGGAAGCAGTCGCTAGCCCACAATCCCCAGCAAAAACCCATCCCACTTCTTGACCCCCACCGTCTGCACCGCCGTCGCGGTCAGGCGTGGGTGAGCGGCGACGGCGTCGAACAGCGCGCGGGTGCCCTTGATCCGCTCGTCCGCGCTGTCGGCATCCAGCACGCCGCCTTCGCGCACGACATTGTCGACGACGATCGTGGTGCCCGGCCGCGACAGGCGGATCGCATGCTCGACGTATGCGGCGTTGTTCTGCTTGTCGGCATCGATGAACACGAAATCGAACGGGCCGGTCAGCGTCGGAAGCGTGTCGAGCGCGGGGCCTTCCAGCACCTTCACCCGCCCGGACAGCCCGGCGGCGGCGATGTTCTCGCGCGCCACCACCGCGTTACGCGGGTCGAGTTCGAGCGACACCAGTTCGCCATCCTCCGGCAGCGCGCGCGCCAGCCAGATCGTCGAATAGCCGCCGAGCGTCCCGATCTCCAGGATGCGCTTCGCCCCGGCCATCCGCGCCATCAGGTGGAGCAATTTGCCCTGCACCGGCGCGACCGCGATGTCGTCCAGCCCCCGCGCCGCGCTGTTGGCGGTCGCGGCGTCGAGCGCCGCGTCGGCGGGCAGCAGATGCCCCTCGATATAATGATCGACCGCGGCCCAGCGCGCGTCCTGCGGCTGGGTGCGCTCGACCATCAGGCGGCCTTGTTCACCGAGGCGGCGTAAATCTCGTCGATCGCCTCGCCCAGCGCCTTGTCGAACTCGGCATCGGTCAACTGGTAGCGCAGGTCTTCGAGCAGCGCGCGGCTGAAGCTCGCGATCATGCCCTTGTTCCTGGCCAGTTCGGCACAGGCATCGGCGCGGTTATAGCCGCCCGACAGCGCCACGACCTTGAGCACGCGCGGGTGCGCGACCAGCGCGTCATACTGGCCGGCATGCGCGGGCAGCGACAGCTTGAGCATCACCTTGGCGTCGCCCGGCATCGCGTCGAGCGCCTTCTTCAGTTCCTCGGTCAGGATCACGTCGCACTGCGCGCGCTCGGCGCTCTTGATGTTGGTCTCGGGCTCCAGGATCGGGACCAGGCCGTGGCTGAGCACCTGCCGGCCGATCTCGACCTGCTGCGCGACGATCGCGGCGATGCCCTCGCGGTTGGCGAGGTTGATCACCGACCGCTCCTTGGTCCCGAACATGCCGAGCTTCGCGGCGCGCGCGAGCAGGTCGTCGAGCCCCGGCATCGGCTTCATCAACTGGACGCCGTTCGCCTCATCTTCGAGACCCTTGTCGATCTTGATGAACGGCACGACGCCGCGATCGTGCAGCACCGCCGGCGTCGGCTTCCCCTCGATCTCGCTGTCCATCGTCCGTTCGAACAGGATCGCGGCGATCACCTTGTCGCCGGTGAAGGCGGGCGAGGTGATGATCCGCGCACGCATCGCCTGGATCAACGCGTACATCTCAGTGTCGTTGGAATAGGCGTCCGCCTCGATGCCATAGCCCTTCAGCGCCTTGGGCGTCGATCCGCCCGACTGGTCGAGCGCGGCGATGAAGCCGTGCCCGGCGGCGATCCTGGCGGTCATCTCGGCGGTGTTCATCCTGTCCCCCACTGGCAATGCATACGTATGTGGGGCGCTGCTAGCGGTCCGGAGCGGTTCGGGCAACTAGGGCGGCGCCATTGAACATGAGACGGGCGAGCGACGCTCAAAACCGCTTGTGCTCCTGCGAAAGCAGGAGCCCAGAGCCACGGGCGATACGGCTTGAGACCCTGGGCTCCTGCTTTCGCAGGAGCACGGCGGCGGGAAGGTCGATCCGCGCTAGAACGGATCGAAATTTTTGAGCAGGTCGGTTGCAGTCTTGTTCTTCGTCACCCCGGCCTTGTGCCGGGGTCCACCGGGAGGCAGGCGTGGGACAAGAGGCTCAAAGGCCCAGGCGCTGAGGCACAGTGGACCCCGGCACAAAGGCCGGGGGACGGGGGATTGCTGAACGTCGATCCGGCCTAGGTTGTGGTGAGGATTTAACGTTTTATCGCAGAGCGATGTGGATAGCGGCGAGAGTGACGAAGCCCATGAAGTTTGCGAGGAGCTTGTCGTATCGGGTGGCGACGCGTCGGAACTGTTT